>Ga0335077_10013889_pt1 | contig 10064 bp, 8 predicted proteins | sample Lox_Sample_31_FD_207151 | JGI IMG/M metagenome (GOLD analysis project Ga0335077, IMG submission 207151) | Soil microbial communities from Loxahatchee National Wildlife Refuge, Florida, United States - Lox_Sample_3.1 | ecosystem: Environmental > Terrestrial > Soil > Wetlands | place: USA: Florida...
CCAGGATCAACTCGAAAGTCTGTATCAGCGCCTGCTTGGGAAACAATAGGCTGGTGCCGGCGGCAGGAGTCGAACCTGCGACCTACGGATTATGAGACCGTCGCTCTAACCACCTGAGCTACACCGGCGCAACTACCAGACTAGGCGGGGGAAAGCGGGGTTGTCAAGCAAAACAGATAAACAGACATTCTTATCCTGAATGCCAAAATCGTGCGCCTGGTCTACAATCGCATTAGTGTCCGCTCCCGCCGTCGCATTTTCGGGTGTCTCCAAAAGCTACGCGATCTACGCCGCGCCGGGCGACCGCCTCAAGGAGCTCGCGACGTTCAACCGGCGGTGCTTTCATGCCGATTACTGGGCCTTGCGTGAGATCACTTTCGAAATCGGGCGGGGCGAGACTTTTTGCGTGGTGGGCGAAAACGGCTCGGGGAAGAGCACGCTTCTGCAAATCTGCGCGGGGATCCTCCAGCCGACGGCCGGAACCGCGCAGGTTCACGGGAGGGTGGCTGCGCTGCTCGAACTCGGCTCGGGGTTCAATCCCGAGTTTTCCGGGCGCGAAAACGTTTATCTGAACGGCGCGATCCTCGGGCTTTCGACCAAAATCATGGACGCGCGCTTTGCGGAAATTCAGGCCTTCGCCGAAATCGGCGATTTTATCGATCAGCCGGTGAAAACGTACTCGAGTGGAATGACGGTGCGGCTGGCGTTCGCCGTCGCGATTCATCTCGATCCTGACATTCTGCTGGTGGACGAGGCGCTGTCGGTAGGGGATGTGTATTTCCGGCAGCGCTGTATGCGCAAGGTGAATGAGCTGCGGCGGCGCGGGGTCACGATCATGTTCGTCACGCACTCGACCGGCGACGTGAAGGCGATCGGCGACCGGGCGATGTGGCTGGATCACGGCGCGCTACGCGCGATCGGGAAGCCGGAATTGGTGGTGAGCCAGTACCTGGCGGCGATGGCCGAAAAGGATGCGCGCTACCTGGCTCACGAATCGGCGCCGGCCGGCGAGCATGCGCGGCCCGCGGAAATCGTCGAGGAGATTCCCAACATCGATCATCGTTTCGGAGACCGGCGCGCGGAGCTGGTGGGGATTGCGGTCTGCGATGAATCCGGACGCAAGCTCACATCGCTTTCGCCCAACTCGACGATCGTGGTGAGAATCACGGCACGGGCGAAGGCGAATCTCGACCGGCCGATGATCGGCTTCATGTTTCGCAATCACCTTGGGGTGGATTTCGCCGGCACCAACACGGCCCGGGAGGGTCACACGCTTCCGCCGATGGCCGCGGGCGAAACGACCACGGTTGATTTTTATATTGATCTTCCGTGCCTGTACGCGTCGATTTTTTCCTTCTCGCCCGCGATCGCCGACGGAACGCTGGAGCACTACGCGACCTGCGACTGGATCGACAACGCGGTGGTGCTGCCGATGGACCCGCTGGGCGCTCCGATCTACGGGCAGATGCACTTGCCATGCCGCGTCCAGGTGAACTCGCGAATCGGCGCGGGAGTTGCGGCGCTGTGAAGGAGTTCACCGGCGAGCGAGTCATCCCCGGGTGCGTGGATGACGAGCTGTGGGACGAACATATCGCGCGGTACGCGTTTGCGCGGCGGTTTGCGGAAGGGAAACGCGTGCTGGACGTGGGATGCGGCACGGGCTACGGGACTGCGGAACTGGCCGGGGCCGCGAAGTTTGCTGTTGGTGTTGACAGCGCGGCGGACGCTTTCGAATCGGCGCGACTCGGCGGGGCGCATTTTGTCCAGGCTTCGGCCGTGGCGCTGCCGTTTCCGGCCGAATCTTTCGACCTGGTCACCGCGTTTGAGGTGATCGAGCATTTAGAAGATTGGCAAACCTTGCTAACCGAGGCGCGGAGGGTTCTGCGGCGCGAGGGCGCGTTCTTGGTTTCGACTCCGAACCGGCGCTATTACACTGAATCGCGCGCCGATATCGGGCCGAATCCGTTCCACGTTCACGAATTCGAATACCAGGAGTTTCGCGCGGCTCTGGAGCGGCATTTTCCTTTCACCACGATTCTTCTGCAAAATCGAGCGGAGGCTTTTGTCTTCGCGCCGGTGGACTGCGTACGTTTGGAAACCGGCGCGGGCGCGAAAACCGGCGCGCCGGAGGACGCGCAATTTTTTATCGGCGTGTGCGGAATTTCAGGGCCGGCGGCGAGGTCAGGATTCGTGCATCTTCCGACGACGGCGAATCTCCTGGGAGAACGCGAGCGGCACATCCGCAAACTCCAGCAGGAGCTGGCGCTGACCAAGCAGTGGCTGGCGGCGTCGATTGCGGAGCGCGATGAGCTTCTGGCGAAGCACGGCGAGCTGAAGGAGCATGTAGAGCAGCAGAACCTGTGGGCGCTCGGGTTGGAAAAAGAGTGGAAGGCGGGGCTGGCGCGTATTTCGCAGCTTCAGGACGAATTTCGCGCGGAGCAGGCGGCGGCGGCGAAGATGGCGGAGGGATACGAGCGGGCGCTCGCGGAGGGTCGCGAGGAGAATGAGAAAAAAACGCGCTGGGCGCTCGAAACCGAGGCGCGGCTGAGCGAGGCGCTGCGGCTGAAGTGCGAGGAGTTGGCGGAAGCGGTGCGGCTGCTCGACCGCGCGGAGGCGACGGTCACGGAGCGGACGGTGTGGGCGCAGAGACTCGAAAAACAGATCGAGGAAATGGAGCGCCAGCTCGGGATGATTCGCGACTCGCGGTGGGTGAGACTGGGGCGGACAGTGGGGCTCGGGCCGCGGGTGGAGAGCCGGTGAGATTTTGATGCGGCGGTTTCTGGGTGCCGTGGGGCGCATCCTGGTCGGACTGCCGCTGGCCGTCGTTTCACCGTTGATCCTGCTGATCGCGGCGGTGGCGCTGCTGGTCGCCGATTTTGCGGCGCTATTTCGGAGACGCAGGCCTCGCGCGGCCGAGACGCGGCCGGATACGCGCACGGCGAGCATCGTGATTCCCAACTGGAACGGTCGCGATCTGCTCGAAAAATATCTTCCGTCGGTGCTCGCGGCGGCGCGGATGCGGCCGGGGTCGGAAGTGATCGTGGTGGATAACGGATCGACGGACGGCAGCGCGGAGATGCTGCTCGCAAATTTTCCGGAGGCGCAGTTAGTGGCGCTGGACCGGAACCTGGGATTCGGGGGAGGGTCGAATCGCGGGTTCGAGCACGCGCGGCGCGATGTGGTGGTCCTGCTCAACAGCGACATGCGCGTGGAGCGCGATTTTTTGGCGCCATTGCTCGATGCGTTCGAGGACGAGAAGACGTTCGCGGTGTCCTGCCAGATTCATTTTTCCGACCCCTCCAGGCGGCGCGAAGAAACCGGATTGACCGAAGGCTGGTGGCGGCACGGAGGTCTGCGCGTCCGGCACCGGATCGACGCGGCGATTCAGACGCCGTATCCATGCTTTTACGGCGGCGGAGGGTCGTGCGCGTTCGACAAGCGGAAATTTTTCGAGCTGGGCGGGTTCGATGCGCTGCTCGCGCCGTTTTATCTCGAAGACACGGATCTGGGGTACCTGGCGTGGAAGCGCGGATGGAAGCTTTTTTATCAGCCGGCGAGCGTGGTGTATCACGAACACCGGGGCACCATCGGAAAGCGCTTCACGGAAGCGCATATTCAGACGGTGCTCAAGAAAAATTTCGTGCTGTTCGCGTGGAAAAATATTCACGACTGGAGGATGCTCGGGGAGCATTTCGCGTTCACGTGGGCGGGCGCGATGATGAGCTGGATTTTCGGCGATTCGCTCGAACGGGCGAGTCTTTCGGGAATCGCGCAGGCGGCGCTGGCGCTTCCTCGCGCGGCGGTTTCACGCATGCGGGCGCGGGGGCTCGCCGAAATTTCGGATCGCGAGGTTTTCCGGCGGCCGCTGGGCGGGCATTTTCGCGATACGTTTGCGGGGGATATCGGCGGGGCTGCGCGGCTGCGGGTGCTGTTCGTTTCGCCTTATCCGATCTGCCCTCCGGTGCATGGCGGCGGCGTCTTTATGTACCAGACGGTGCGCGAGCTGGCGCGATTGTGCGATCTGCATCTGATCGTGCTGCTGGATTATCCGCACGAGCAGAAGGCGCACGAGGAGCTGGAGCGGATTTGCGGATCGGTGGAGTACGTGGTGCGGATGGAGGGGCGGCAGAAAGCGGTGGGGTCGATCGAGCCGCACGCGATTCGCGAATTCCGCAACGCGGACCTGGCGTGGCTGATTCACCGGCAGATTTATTTGAAGCGCATCGACGCGCTGCAGCTCGAATACACGGTGCTGGGGCAATATGCGGGAGGGTTCCGGCGCATTCCGAGCATCGTGTTCGAGCACGACATCTATTTCCAGTCGATCGCGCGGAGACTTCCCTACATGGAGCGGGCAATCGAGCGCATTCAGGCGCGGTGGGAGTATTTGCGGTCGCTGCGCTATGAGCTGCGGATGTTGAGGAAACCGGATCGGGTGCAGGTGTGCAGTGAGGACAATGCGCAATACCTGCTTTCGTTTTTGCCGGAGCTGCGCGGGCGGGTGGACGCGGGGTTTCGCGCGGGGATCGACGTTTCGCGGTACCCGTTCGAGCGAGGGGCGCGGGAGCCGTTCACCATGCTGTTTCTGGGAAGTTTCCGGCATGCGCCGAATCATGAGGCGCTGCGCTGGTTTGTGAGCGAAGTTCTGCCGCGGGTGCGCCGCGAGGAGCCGCGGGCCCGGCTGATTGTGATCGGCTCGGACCCTCCGCCGCGGCATTCGCTGCCGGAAGAGGAGGCGATCGAGCTGGTGGGATTCGTGGAGGACATTCGCGTGCCGCTCGCGCAGTACAGCGTGTTCGTTTGTCCGATTTTGAGCGGATCGGGGGTGCGGGTGAAGCTGCTCGAAGCGTTCGCGTCGGGAATACCGGTGGTGTCGACGCGGCTGGGCGCGGAGGGGCTGGCGGCGGAAGACGGGGAATATTGCGCGCTGGCGGATCAGGCGGGCGAATTCGCGGATCGGGTGCTGAGGGTGTTGCGCGATCCGGAGCGGGCGGCGGAAATGGCGGCTCGGGCCCGGGCGTATGTGGTGCGGGAGCGGGACACGCGGGCGATGACGGAGCGGCTGGTGGCGTGTTATCGGGCAGAGATCAAGCGGAAGTCGAACCCCGGCCTGACGGCCAGGGTTTAAGTCTTACCTGCGATTATTGGGAGGGCGCGGCTTTCGCTTTGCGATCTTTTTCAAGGCGCTTGGCGATTTTGTCGGCGGTGCGATTTAGCTGGTCGGGCATGGTGCCTTTGATGGGCTCGAAGATGCTCCAGATGACCGCGCGGGATTTGGGATCCACCAGGAAGATGGCGCCGTGGCCGCGGGTGACGGGCTGCATGCTGGGCTGCTGATTTTCGTCCTTCTTCACGTGGCCGTAGATTTCGTTCATGCGGTCTTCGAAGGATTCTCCCAGTTTGTCGGTGAAGACGGCGTCGGCTTTCTTGGGATCGGTGACCACTTGCATGATGCCGCCGGAGGTGAGCTGGGCGGCGAGGTATTGATCGAGACCGTTGGACATGGGCAGGAGGTAGACGGATTTGAACGCGCCGAGGTCGGCGCCCGAGAGCGCTACCAATCCCGCGGCGGCCAGAAGGAACAGCTTCATGCATTCATGATACGCGATGAGGGTTCACAGGCTGAAGCCTGCGCCACTGGTATTCTGGTGGGTCGATCGAATGTACAAACAGCAGCGGATCACGGTGATCATTCCGTGTTTGAACGAGGAGCAGGGGATTGAATCGGTGTTGCGGCGGATGCCGGAGTTTGTCGACGAGGTGATCGTGGTGGATAACGGGTCGACGGACAAGACGTCGGAGGTCGCGCGCGGATTCGGGGCGAAGGTGATTCGCGAGGATGTGCGCGGGTACGGGAGGAGCTACAAGACCGGGTTCCGGCAGGCGCAGGGCGATTTGATCATTACGCTCGACGGGGATCACAGCTATCCGCCGGACGCGATTTCGTATCTGCTGGAAGCGTTTCTGCACCTGGAAGTGGATTTTCTGAACGCGTCGCGATTTCCGGTGCGGGACCGGGCGGCGATGAGCTTCAAACACAAGTTCGGAAATTTGATTTTGTCGCTGGCGATGTCGATTTTGTATTTCCGCTGGGTGCGGGATTCGCAGTCGGGGATGTGGGTGCTGCGGCGGTCGATTCTGAAGGACATGAAGCTGATCTCCGACGGGATGGCGTTTTCCGAGGAGATCAAGATCGAGGCGCTGAAGGACCGGCGCATCCGGTTTGCGGAGATTTCCATTATGTACACCTCGCGGATGGGGGAAATCAAATTGAATCCCTGGCGCGACGGGTTTTTCAACCTCTGGTTCCTGATAAAGAAACGGTTTTCCTGAATGAGCATCGCGGCGGTGATTCCGCAGTGGAATCGCGCGGAGCTGCTTCAAGAGCTGCTTCAAAGCCTCGGGCGGCAGACGCGCGGGTTTGAAGAAATTATCGTGGCGGATAACGGGTCGAGCGACGATTCGATGGAGATCGCGCGGAAGGCTGGGGCCCGGGTGATCGAGCTGGGGAAGAACTTGGGGTTCGCGGCGGCGGTGAATCGGGGGATCGCGGCGGCAAAGGCAGAGTGGATCGCGATTCTGAACAACGACGTGACGCTCGCGCGGGATTGGGCGGCGCGGCTGATGGAATCGGCGGAAAGCAACGAGGCATGGTTCGCGTCGGGGAAAATTTTGAAGGCGGATGACCGGTCGATTATTGACGGGACGTTCGACGAACTTTCGCGCGGGGCGTGCGCGTGGCGATGCGGCGAGGGGAAACCGGATTCTCCTTTATGGAACAAGGGGCGTGCGGTGCGGTTCGTGCCGATGACGGCGGCGATTTTCCGGCGGGAGCTGTTCGAGGAGATCGGCGGGCTGGATGAGCGGTTCGGGTCGTACCTGGAGGATGTCGATTTCGGGATTCGGTGCGCGATGGCGGGCCGGGGAGGGTATTATGAGCCGGAGGCGGTGGCGTGGCATCGGGGCAGCGCCACCTTAGGTGCGTGGAATTCTGACACGGTTTGCGCCATCGCGCGCAACCAGATTCTGTTAGCAGCGAAGCACTTCCGGGGCGAACCGCGATGGCCGATTGTGGCTGGACAGTTGCTGTGGGGTCTCGTGGCGCTTCGTCACGGTAGGGTTTTTGCCTACGTGCGCGGGAAGCTGGCCGGGCTGTGGGTAGCCCGGCGTTTGACCGGGGATCGCAATAGTGCAGCGGAAAATCGGCTTCGCGAGATTGTCGAAGCAAGCGAGCGGGACATTCTCACCCTCACCCGTGCGACCGGCATGGGGTGGTACTGGAGGGCCTACTTCTGGCTGCTGCGGCGGTAATTGTTACTTACAATTCGGCAGACGTAGTCCTAAATTGCCTGGAGGCGCTGCGTAAAATGGCCCCGGGCGTCACGGCGGTCGTGGTTGATAATGCGTCGTCCGATGCCACAACTGGGCGCGTGGCGGGTCGTGCTGAACTGATTGTTAACACAGAAAATTCCGGGTTTTCGGCGGCGGTGAATCAGGGGATTCGATCGACGGGCGCGGAATTCGTTCTTTTAATGAATCCGGATGTAAATTTGCTGAGTCCGGTTGACAGGCTGGTCGAGGCTTGCCGGCGGAGCGGGATCGCGGCCGGGAAACTGGTGGATCCGGAAGGGCGACCGCAGGCCGGGTTTGGAATCCGGCGATTTCCCACGGCTTTATCGCTGTCTTTCGAAATGTTGGGGATGAATCGGATATTTCCGTGGAACCCGGTGAACCGGCGATACCGCTATCTGGACCGGTCGCTTGACGAATCGGGCCCAGTGGAGCAGCCGGCGGGCGCGTTCCTGATGATCCGGCGCGATGTGTGGGAGAAATTGGGCGGGTTTGATGAAAACTTCCGGCCGATCTGGTTCGAGGACGTGGATTTTTGCAAGCGGGCCCGGGATGCGGGTTTCGCGGCGGAATATGTTCCGGAAGTGGTGGCGAGTCACGCGGGGGCGCATTCTATAGGGCAGCTCCCGGCGGGATGCCGTGCATGGTATTGGTGTGTTAGCCTTCTAAAGTATGCAGCCAAGCACTTTCCGGTAATCGGGTACCGGGGGGTTTGCGCAGTCATGCTGCTCAGTTCCGTTCCGCGGATGGTAGCGGGGATCATTCGGGAGCGGAGTCTTTCGCCCGTAGTTGTACACAGCAAGATCGCGAAATTCGCGGGGCTGCGTCTGCTATTTCCAGGCGCGGAATGAGTGAAGTACCGGCTTCATAACTGATCGCACATGGCCTTACAGGACTTAGTTTCCGTCACCATCGTGACGTACAACAGCGGGCGGTTCATCAAGCGCTGTCTGGAATCGGTATTGGATCAGAAGTACGCGAACCTGGAGGTGATCGTCGTCGACAATGCGTCGACCGACGGCACTGTGGATATTTTGGGACAGTTCGAGGACCGCTGCCGGATCCATTACAACGACGAAAATATCGGATTCGCGGCGGCGCAGAACCAGGCGATCGGACTGGCGAACGGCGAATGGGTGCTGACGCTGAATCCGGACGTGCTGCTGCTCAAGAATTTCATCGCGGCGCTGGTGGAGGCGGGGCAGGCGGATCCCAAGGCCGGAACGGTATGCGGGAAGCTGCTTTCCATCCGCGCGAGCTTCGATCTGCACGAAAAGCAACTGGTGGATTCGACCGGGATTTATTTCACGCCGATGCTGCGGCACCTGGATCGCGGCAGCCAGGAGATCGACAACGGGCATTTTCTGAATTTCGAGTACGTGTTTGGCGCGACGGCGGCTGCGGCGCTGTACCGGCGGCAGATGATCGACGATATTTCGATCCTGGGCGAATTTTTCGACCCCGATTTTTTCGTGTACCGCGAAGACGCCGATGTCGCCTGGCGGGCGCAGTTGATGGGCTGGCGCTGCATTTATACTCCGCTCGCGCGCGGGTATCACGTGCGCAACGTGCTGCCGGGAAACCGGCGGGCGCTGCCGCCGGAGATCAACATGCATTCGGTGAAGAACCGGTTCCTGATGCGCATCAAGAACATGACTCCGGATCTGTACCGCCGCAACTGGTTTTCGATCACGGTGCGCGACGTGGTGGTGGTGGGCGCGTGCCTGGTGCGCGAGCACACCTCGCTCAAGGCGTTCGGTTACCTGGCGCGAAACTGGCGCCGCGTGGTGGAAAAGCGCGCGGAGATCATGAAGCGGCGCAAGGCGAAGGACGAATATCTAGCCAGTTGGTTTTCCTATACGCCGGTGAGCCGGCCGGCGCCCAAACCCTCGGCGAGACTGCTCGCGCGGGCGCGGGCGGCGCGGGGTTGATTGCGCGCGCCGAGGACCGCTTGCTTACGCGCACGGCACCGTTTCGGCGGCTGCGCAGATTCAGCGATGTTCCGAGCCCCGCGCATCAGCAAGCGGTAACCTGTTAAATCGTGCGCTTTGCGATCGTGGGGACGCGCGGGATTCCCGCGCGATATGGCGGGTTTGAAACTTTCGCCGAAGAGCTTTCTACTCGACTAGCCGCGCGCGGGCACGCGGTCACGGTGTATTGCCGCGAGCGGAATACGCAGCCGGTTTATCGCGGCGTGCGGCTGGTTTACCTGCCAACCTTTCGCCACAAATATTTCGACACCATCGCGCACACTTGTTTGTCGACGCTGCACGTGGCGGCGTCGCGCTACGATGCAGTGCTGTATTGCAACGCGGCGAACGCGGTGTTCACGTGGATTCCTCGCGTGCTGGGGATGCCGGCGGCGCTGAACGTGGACGGGCTGGAGCGGCACCGGAAAAAATGGAATCGGGCCGCGAAGGCGTGGTATCAAATGTCGGAATGGCTGGCCACGTGGATGCCGAATGTGGTGGTCACCGACGCACGCCAGATCCAGGAATATTATCGCGAGCGCTACGGCCGCTCATCGACGATGATCCCCTACGGCGCGGAAACGGGAACGGTAGAATCGAGCGAGGTCCTCGACCGGTTGGGCCTGGAGCGGCGCAAATATTTTCTGTACGTCAGCCGCATGGAGCCGGAGAACAACGCGCTGCTGGTTCGCGAGGCTTTCGAGCGCACCCCAACTCCCCTGAAGCTGGCGCTGGTGGGCGATG
>Ga0335077_10013890_pt1 | contig 10064 bp, 14 predicted proteins | sample Lox_Sample_31_FD_207151 | JGI IMG/M metagenome (GOLD analysis project Ga0335077, IMG submission 207151) | Soil microbial communities from Loxahatchee National Wildlife Refuge, Florida, United States - Lox_Sample_3.1 | ecosystem: Environmental > Terrestrial > Soil > Wetlands | place: USA...
GAGCGTTCCTGCGGCCACGGCGCCAGGGCGAGGTGAGAAGGTAGGGGTCGCTACCGTGCCCGGCGTGAGGATCGTGTAGGCGGCGCTTGCCACGGCTGAGTCGGTCATCCCGCTCTCGGTGGCCTGGGCGTACCAGGTACCCGCACCGTTCACAGCGAACGTTGAGCCGAGAGTCGAGGGAGGATCCGTCTGGCCGACGCGGATCGAAGCCCCCGAGGTATCCGTGCTGACCGTGACGACCGTTCCCGCGGGCACGGTACCGGGAGGGGGCGAGAAGGTCGGGGAGGCCACTGTTGCGGGGGAAGACGAGCCGCTCGAGATCTGACCCCCGCATGCGACGAGAAGGGTGCTCGCAATCGCTAGCAGCTTGAACTTGTTCGGCATCCTCATTGGTGCTCCCTCGCAGGTGTGCGTTGAGAGCGCGTCATGACCTCTTGGGCCGTGCTCTTGGTCCCGAGCCGTCACAATCGGCGTCCTGGAATCGCGGGACACGATCGCCTCGCTGCGGTGTATTGAATCAAGCGTTCGCTGTGAGGAAGCGGAGCACATTTCGCCTCTTCCGATCAGGGAGCGCCTCCTGGCAAACCTGCGAGCGACGCCTGCTGCCTTCGCAAGGCACCTCTCTCCGCGACTCCGCCACGCGCTTGGAGGAAAGCAGGCGCGGGAGAGGCTTGTCGAGGAACTTCCCGAGGCGGCGGGAGACGGAGAGGCCGGTCGGCTCATCCACGAGCGACGGCTACGACCGCTCTCCGGGGCATCGCCACGGGAACACCGCGACGCGCGGGCCCCAGGATTCAAACACGACATCGCGCGCGAAGCTACGCGACACTACCCCTCAGCAGAATTCGCCGCAGGTGATGCTTCCTGTGGGCTAGCGCATCGCCACCCATCGGGCCCCGCACTTCGGGCAGACATAGGTTGTCATGTTGCCCACGGTCTGCTCGGCAACCCCCTGGGTACTGCACGTCGGGCAGCGGTCCGTAGGCTCGGTTGGCTTGGGGACGTGGATGGGCATGGCTCCGATTCGTTGGCTTGAGAGAGATCGAACTCAGCGAGAGAAGTACGCAGGAGGCCTTCCGAAGAGGCTTCCGGATATTACAGGTATCCTCCCTTGTGGGTGCGCAACCAGGGTCACCAGCTTCTTGAGCGCGAGCTCCAGCGCGTGAAGCGCCAAGTCGCCCGCGCGAAGCGCCCGGGCGTTTGCCACCCCGCCGATGGCGCCCCCGATGGCCGCCTGAAGGACGGGGCCGAAGGCGGGGTCCAGTAGCAGGTGGCGAAGCGTGGGCGCCGGCACCGTCAAAGAGATGTCGAGCTGGTCGGCGGTGGTGACTCCCTCCTCCGGGCCGGCGCCCAGGTGTCCGGTCGCGTTCGCTTTGCCCCCTCCGCGCCCTGGGAGCGGCGTGACTTGGCGGGCGGTGCGGTCCGACGCCTGAAGGACCTGCTCCTCGAGCTGTTGCGCACCCTCCGCCGGCATCGCGGCCAGTTCGTCCAAGGCCTGCTGAACCAGATTCAAGTTCCACAGAATGATGCCCCGGCTGCTCACGGGCGATGTGCCGGCGAGCTTGCCGTTCACGAACCACTCCATCGTGGCGCCTGCATACCCGGTGCTCTCGACGCACTCGATGCCGGGGAGCCCCCCCGCGTCTAGCTGCGAGGGTGGCCAGATGATGACTGGCGCCGCGAGTGCGCGTTCCGGGGCGGTGTCCTTGGTTGCCATGCGATTTGCCCTCCTACGTGCACGCCCTCTTCGCCATCCGCGTCGGGCCATCCCCATCTGCGCGGTCGCCAACGAACTTGAGCCACGTGTCCGCGCCGCTCCGCTCGAACAGTCGCGCGAGGTCCGCGTCGCTAGTGTCGCCCGCAGTGAGCGCGAGTGCCTCCGATGACCTCCCTAGCGGCATGGCAACCTTCGCGATGGCGACGGAGCCATGGTCGCCTAGCTCTCCCGCCACCCTTCACCTTCAGGACCATCCCCGGGTCGATGCGCACAGTGCTCTCCTTGGGCGAGCGCGCTTTTCATGCCCGGCGAGTAGCTACAGGTCCTCGAGGCAACCTGACTTCTGGCTTACTACCGCCGAAGCCAGGGGCGAAGGTGAGCAACCCATTCTCGCGGGCCCACAAGGCCGACTCCATGTCCTCTGGCTCGACCGGCATGGAGAACACGGCTCCAGCCTCTTCGAGCACCAGCACGACAGCCTCGGTCCATTGTCGGTGCTGCGTCTCCCTGTCCCGGTCGGCGGCCCGCCGGCCTCGGTCCTCGGCCTCGCAGGCGCGCTTCTCCTGCGCGATGCGCGCGGTCCTCCGAGCCATCGCCGCGTTGTGGAAGCCGAGGAAGGTCCCGACGGCTCCGAACACGAGACCGCCCACGGCCACCGCGTTCTGCCCCCAAGTTGTCCACCACGACGGGTCGGCCATGGCACCGAATCATAGGCGTTGGCCCTGACAGACGGCCCTCCTCGGTCGGGAGCGGCGCACCCGGCCCGTAGGCCAGGAAAGCTGCTCACGTAGACGCGGTGCCCGCTCGGTGTTCGCAGGTTGGCTCGGCGGGGCATTGTGGCCAACTCGCGTCGCGCCGGTCGCGGGTCGGGCACAGAGAGGCAGCGGTGGTGGGGGCGTCAGTCCTCTGGGCTCCATCCGGCAGAAATCTGGTGGCCCCTTGTGGTCCGGGCGCCCCTATTGAGAAGATGGCTCGCTCGGAGAGGGACAATGCACCAGAAGAGTTCACGCGCTCGGCCCAAACCTGCAATCCGCCGCGAGTACTGCAAGGGCTGCGGTCGCTGCATCGAGTCCTGTGCGCAGCACTGCATCGCCTTGGGAACCGAAATCCATCCCGTTAGCGGGATCGTGCCGGTAGAGCTCGACGGCGCACACTGCAACTCTTGCGGTCTGTGCGTCGAGGCCTGCCCGGAGCCCTACGGCCTCGTCACGGAGGAGCTGGCGGCAGAGTTCGCGGAGGCGGAAGCCGCGCATGCGGCGGGCGCCCGCCCCTCCAGGCCCATGCCGACGGAGATCTCCGCCGAGACCATTCAGCTTCCCTCCGGCGTCCCGCTCATCGTGAAGGGCGCGCACGCGAGTGCGCTGGGCGCGCTGCTCGCGGGGTGCCGCAACTTCTTCGGCTATCCCATCACTCCCTCCACGGAGGGGGCCGAACTCATGGCTAAGCTCTTGCCGCGTCTCGGTGGCAACTTCGTACAGGCGCCGAGCGAGATCGCCACCGTCAACATGATGTTCGGCGCCGGGGCTGCCGGCCTGGCGGCGATGACCTTCACGTCGTCCCCCGGGCTGAGCCTGATGGTCGAGGGCATCTCCTACATGATCGGCGCGGAGCTGCCAGGGGTCATCGTGGACGTGATGCGCGCCGGCCCCGGTCTCGGGAACGTGGGGCCGGCGCAATCCGACCTGAAGCTCGCGTGCCGCGGGCTTGGTCACGGCGACACGCACGCCATCGTGCTCGCACCCGCGACTCCACAGGAGATGCTCGACCTGACCATGCTCGCCTTCGAGCTCACGTTCCGCTACCGGAATCCGGTGGTCCTCCTGGCCGACGGCTTCCTCGGCCAGATGACGGGGAGGGTCCTCCTACCGGATCACGCGATCCGGCCGGGCCTGCCAGGGTGGGCGGTGCCAGGCGACGCAGCCCATCGGGGGAACCTCGTCACTTCCATCTATCTCGACCCGATCGAGCAGGAGGCGCACAACCGGAACTTAGTCGCCAAGTACCGAAGGATGGCGAGCGAAGCTCGGGCGGCCCCGTACCTTTGCGACGACGCGGAGGTATTGATCGTCGCTTGCAACACGCCGGCGCAACTCGCGAAGGGTGCCGTGCGCACGCTGCGGGAGGCGGGGATTCGCGCGGGCCTGTTCCGTCCGCAGACGGCCTGGCCGTTCCCAATCGACGCGCTGTTGCCCCTTCTCGATCGAGTTCGCCAGATCGTCGTCGCGGAAGCGAGCGATGGACAGCTCGAGGACGAACTCAGGCTTGCCCTCGATCACGCGGGCGCCAGGGACCACCCCAACATCTCGCACGTTCGCCGACTGGGCGGCGTTCTTCCGTCTCAACAGGAGATCGTAGATGCGGTCCGCGCAGCCCTCGCCGGGAAGGGGGACGCTTGACAGTCTTCTACGACCGATTCGAACGGCACGACGGAGCGACCGGCCTCAAGGCCCACGGCACCCATTACTGCGCCGGCTGCGGGCACGGTCTCGTACACCGCTATCTTGCGGACGCCATCGAAAAGCTCGGGATCCAGGACCGGACCGTGGCGGTTTCTCCGGTGGGATGCGGAGTCTTCCTCTACTACTACCTAGACGTAGGCAACACCCAGGCCGCCCACGGGCGAGCCTCCGCCGTGGCGGTAGGCCACAAGCTTGCGAACCCCGAGAGCGTGGTCATTTCCTACCAGGGCGACGGCGATCTCGCCGCCATCGGCCTCCTCGAGGCGATCTACGCCGCACAGATCGGGATTCCCATCACCGTGGTGTTCGTGAACAACGCCATCTACGGGATGACAGGCGGGCAGCTCGCGCCGACGACTCTGCTCGGACAGAAGACCAGCACGACGCCGGAGGGCCGAGCCGTCACGAGCGGCGCGCCGCTGCGAATGGCGGAGATGATCGCTGCTCTGGACGGTCCCGTGTACGTGGAGCGGGTCGCTCTGCACGACGCCAAGCAGCGGCGTCGAGCGGCGAAGGCCATCGAGAAGGGCCTCTCCCTCCAGGCGAGCAACGCCGGCTACTCCTTCATCGAGGTGCTCGCAGAGTGCCCGACGCACCTCAAGCTCTCTCCGGTGGAGGCCGAGCGCTGGGTAGTCGAGAAAATGCTTCCGGTCTTTCCCCTGGGAGTGAAGAAGGATGCGCCCCCCTCTTCCTGGGCTAGCGCCTTTCGCACTCCGAGGTTCGAGCGCGACGTGCTGCTCGCGGCGGTGAGCCCAGACGCTTCCCCGCCACCGCGTTTCTGCAGCGGCTTTCCGAACACGCCGTTCGGGGATGACATCGGCATCAAGGTGGCTGGAGCCGGCGGCGACGGAGCCCAGGCCGCCGCAATGCTCGTCGCGTGCGCCGCCATCAACGAGGGCTTCGACGCGACCTACATTCCCAGCTACGGCCCGCAATCTCGCGGGGGGACGTCGTTCGCCGACGTGCGCGTCGCCGAGACCGAGGTGCTTTCGCCCGACGTCCCCGAACCTCACGCGCTCGTTGCCTTCAACGCGCCGAGCCTGGCGCGGTTTGGGCCAGCGGTGAAGAAGGGGGGCGTCGTGGTGTACGACGGCTCGGTCGTCCGGGATCCGCCCGCTCTCGATCCTCGAGTACGGGTGCTCGGCGTCCCGTGCGGCGAAATCGCGCGGGAACTCGGGCAGCCCCTCACGAAGAACGTCGTGGCGGTCGGCGCCCTGGTCGGAGCGACGAGCCTCATGCCCGAGGAGACCCTCCTCGCAGCGCTTCGCCAGGCCTTGGCCGGAAAGCGCGCCTCGCTCGAGGTGAACGAGCATGCGTTCCGAGCCGGCCTGGCCCTCACTCACGGAGCGTCCGAGCGCGGAGCGACTCGGCGGTAGAAGAACGAGCGGGGCCTGCCGGTACCAGATCCAAAGCCCCGAACACGAGCAGCAGCCCGAAGATCGTCGACGAGGCCGGGCCGAGCTTGCCACCGGGAACGCCTGACAGCAGTGGGCGAGCGCGCGCCCTCCAAGCGCTCACTTCCGGCAGCTCGGGGCAGGGAGGGGTGAATCACCCTGAGCTACCGTTCCCAGATGCACGCGCTCGCCCAGGGCCAGGATAGCTGAGCTCGTGCCGCGCTCGCATGGCACGCTGCGTCGTCGCCTCGGGGGCTAGCTTCGCCTCACCATCGACCAGCTCTCGAAACCGGAAGAGCTCGACGGGAGTGACGCTCAGCTTCCCCGCCCCCTTCGCGAGGGCCACCGCGCGGTTCCTCCTCCTCGTCCTGCGACGGCAGAAACAGGAGCAGCTGGTCCTCTGCAGCTACCCGAGGCTCGCCTACCGCGGCGGCGCGTAGGCCTCTGCCACGCGAAAGGGCGCCACCTTTCACGCGCCCGCCGCGACCCGGCTCACCGAGAACTCGCTGTAGAAGGAGGCCAGCACCAGCTCGCCCGACGGCTCGAGGAACGCGAAGGGCTCGGGCGAGCCGACGCACTTCTCCCCTTTAAGGCGCGGCCACACGCAGAAGCCTGGCACGGGTCTGGGTCTGAGTATCGCGCGCCGGGCAGTTGAGGCGCAGGGGGGAAGGATCTCCGCGGAATCGGGTCCCGAGTCCGGATGCGTTTTTTGGTTCACGCTGCCGCAGCAGCGAGTGAAATAGGGTCACGTTCGGAACTGCGTTTCGTCGTTGTTGCCCGCCAGCCTTCCACCCGCAGGGCTTCACGGTCGTTTCTCAAAATCTTGACAGTTCGACGGGCGTGCTTATCTTCCCGGGCGAACAGGAAAGCGTAGTAATAACATGCACTTATGATGGAGGATGCCTATGCTAGTGCGACGGGTTTGGCCTTCGAGGTCGACGTATGAGGCTCCGTTTTCAGACCTGGATCAGGTTCGGCGAGCGATGGCGCGCCTCCTCGACTCCGTGGCGGAAGACACAAGCAGGGAGCCCGGTGACTTTCCTCCCGTGAACGTCACACAAGACGATGACAACTTCTACCTCCGGGCCGAGATCCCGGGTATCAAGCCGAGCGAACTCGCGATTTCGGCATTGAGGAACCGCGTCTTGGTCGCTGGCAAGCGAGAGATTCCCCAGGAACACGCCCAGGTGAGCTACCACCGCAAGGAGAGGGCTGACGGTTCATTTAGCCGCACCGTGATCCTGCCCGTCGAAGTCAACGCGGACCGCGTGGACGCGCGTTGCGCGGACGGAATCCTTACGCTTACCTTGCCGAAGGCCGACGAGGCGAAGCCGCGGGCGATCAATGTCAGGACCTGATTCGGAAAGGAGACCACCATGACAACTGAAGCCCGAGGAAACATTCAGCCCACAGAGAAGCCGGGCATGCCCTCCATGCCTGAGCAGACCCGGCCCGGGCCAGTCTACACGCCGCCAGTCGACATCTTCGAAAACGATCATTCGATCACGGTCTTGGCCGACATGCCAGGAGTGAAAGCGCAGGACCTGAAGATCGACTTGCGCGAGAACATGCTCACGCTTTCAGGGCACGCAGCGGCTCCCGAGGAGGGAAAGGAGTCTGACGTTATTCGCGAATACCGATCCGGAACCTTTTTCCGTCAGTTCACACTCTCGGAGACCATCGATCAAGCGAAGATTGATGCAAAGCTTACGGACGGGGTCTTGAGGCTCGAGCTGCCGAAGGTGGACAAAGCGAAGCCGCGGCAAATAACGGTGAGAACAAGGTAAGGGATGTATGCCGACACGGAGGCTTTAGCTCCATGGAGGCAAAGACGTACTACATGACTCTCGGTGTCGCGCGCACCGAGAGCGCAAAGGGCATTCGGGCCGCCTACCGAGACCTCGCGAAGAGGTTGCACCCGGACGTGGCTGGGGAGCAGGCCACTAGGGGTTTTCAGGAGCTCACCGAAGCTTACGTCGTGCTGTCCGACCCTCGGAGACGTAGCGAGTACAACCGCCAGCTGCGCCTAGCTGAGAGAGAAGAAGTGTCGCCTGCGGGTCACAGCTCGGAGGACCCCGTCATCCAGGAGCCTGTGACCATTCTGGGACATCCGGAGGCAGTTCGTCCGTCCTTCGAAGCGATGTGGGATCGGATAATTCGAAACTTCACCGGCATAGGGGTGCCCAAGTCGGAGGGACTCGAGTCGCTGAATCTTGAGCTCTTGCTCACTCCGGAGGAGGCATACCGAGGGTGCGTCATTCCCGTTGGCGTTCCGGTCTTCGAGGTTTGTCCTCAGTGTCGAGGATCGGGACGGGACTGGGGATTTCCATGTACGGTTTGCCAAGCGCAGGGGACAACAGAAGCCGAGACCTTCGTCCGCGTCAGGATCCCGCCGTTGGCGAAGTCAGGTGCGGTTCTGGAATTCCCCCTCGAAGGCCTAGGCATCCACAACTTTTACCTTCGCTTTCACGTATTCGTAGGGACGTGACGATTCATTGATTCGCAAAATCGTCATCCAGGAAATGCGAAGACTGATTGACGAGCGGTTACTTGTAACCGGATGCCAACAATGACCAAGCGAAAACAAGAGGTCGAGCTCGATCGCGAGCGCTCAATGGATATGGGCCATTTGCGGCGCGAGACGCGAACTGCGCTCGAGCTCGCCGTGGTGGCGATGGCGCCTTCGGAACTTATCGATCGCCTGGCTGCGTCGGCAGGCCTTCTGGAGGCGATCGTGGAGCTACCCGCTGGTTCGCCGCCTGTAATGACCCTCCTACCCAAGCTGATGGTGCGCACGAAAGCTGCATTGGCGCAGTGGCAACAATGGCAGAAAGACCACCTTCCGAAGGGGAACGCCTGATTGGTTCTTGCAATTGTTGTCGCATCGCCGTGAAGGACATCGCGAATCGCGATGAGGAAACATGTCTAAGAGTGGATTGGGAAAGAGGACTCGTCGGAGGGCAGACGATCAACGGTCTTATGGATGGGAAGGTTCGGGAGTTCGTCGTTCACGGGCATCATATTCGGGTGATGCGGTCGGGCGACTGCTGGCAGGTATCGGTCGACGGGATGTGGCTTGAAGGGGATTTTTCGTCCGCCGAGGAAGCCTGGAGTCGCGGTGTAGACGAATGTGAAAGCCGCAGTGCGGTTGGCCCTGCGCATAACGACAGGAAGCAGGACGATGACTAGGAGCGGATTTCGAAACGTCGCTGCACCTGCTCGAAGAATACGGGAGCGCGAGCAAACAAAGAACGGCGAGATAACGAGCTTCGGCCCGCTCCCGGCGAACCGGCAGCCGGCGGAAGTGGTTGTAACGGGCGTCTACGCGCTCCCTTCCGTGCGTCGTGGCCTGCCATGCATGCAGTTTGCCGGGAGCTTCCCGCCACGGCGAGGGATGTGGAGCCTGGTGCGCGTTTTCGGAGGGCGGCTTCGACGTTCAAGGGCGCATACCCCTGGGCCGCGCCTGGACGTTCAGGTTCGAAACAGGGGGGAACCCTCATGCCATCGGACGACAGTCTCTCGGGGAAACCAGGATAGAGCATCGCGCCAAGGGGGCCATCGGCCCCGGACCAGCGGAGCCGCTACTCGGGGGAAATAGACCGCTCGGATTCAGCGTTCGAGGCGCTTGAAAACTGGAGACGCAGCTACTCCAAACAGTCGACTTCCTTGATTCTTCACGGGCGTTGCCCGGTCGTCCTGTCACGGAGGGTTTGCATGATCAAGGTCGAGAACCTGACTCGCCGCTACGGCGACATCCTTGCGGTGGACGGGGTCTCGTTCGAAGTCGGCCAAGGCGAGGTGGTGGGCCTGCTCGCCTTGGACGGCGAGCCGGAAGTGTCGGCCACTAAGAAGGGTTGAGGGTAACGCTCAGGTTCGACGGGCTGGTTGTCACTGTTTCGCAAATGCAAGCCCCCGTGGTAGCCGTGGCAACCGAGACCACCGCGCTTACGTTGGCCGCTTGAAATCCCGGCGCTGTGACTTGGACGGAGTAGGTCCCCGAGGTCGAGGTGCCTAAGTAACACAATGTCGCGTTGCCAGTTGTAGGGCTGCAATCCATCGCCCCCGTTGTCGGTCCCGAAACGGAGGCGACCACACCGTTCGCCGCTTCCCCGCTCGCGGTGGTAACCGTGAGCTCGAAAAGGGGCGCCGGACAGGGGCACCAGGAGGACGACGTCCCACCACACGAGGCCAGCACGGCGACGGCTAGGATTAACAGCGCGCCAATTGGAAACGACTTTCCTGTGCGCATGAAGTGTCTCCCCCGTTCGCGCAGATTACGTCAAACTGATGCACGAGGCGCTCTTTCACTTGGGGTCCTAGAGCCACGGGACGCCGAGGGCCAAGAGTCCGAGGGCCCCAGCTTGGGGGTGCGACGCGCATCTACTCGTAACTATTCGATGCCTTCAACCGTACAAGGGCCAGGTCACCCTTTCCAAGGGCGGCAAGCCGTGTAGTTCCTGGGAACTGCGAGCCATATAGATAGGTCTAGCATCG
>Ga0335077_10013892_pt1 | contig 10063 bp, 7 predicted proteins | sample Lox_Sample_31_FD_207151 | JGI IMG/M metagenome (GOLD analysis project Ga0335077, IMG submission 207151) | Soil microbial communities from Loxahatchee National Wildlife Refuge, Florida, United States - Lox_Sample_3.1 | ecosystem: Environmental > Terrestrial > Soil > Wetlands | place: USA: Florida...
CGGCTCGACCACCTGCAACTCGGTGTCGAGCGACAGCGCCATCAGGTCGTCGATGCTGCCGAACGACCGCAGGTACTTGCCCTCGCCCGGCGCCGCGAAGGTGCCCCGGCCGCGGACCCGGTAGATGACGCCCTCGGTGACGAGCTCCTGGAACGCCCGGCGCACCGTCTGCCGGCCCAGCCCGGTGGACGCGACGAGCTCGGCCTCGGTCGGCAGCCGCTGGCCCCCGGCATAGCGCCCGGCAGCGATGGCCTGGCGCAGGCTGGCCGCCACCTGGCGGTAGGCACTGGCCTGGGCCGGCTCGTCAGGCACGGCGCGCAACGATGCGCGGGCGGCTCTGGCTTCCAACGCGGGACTCCTGCCCAGGGCATGGCGGGTGGCCGGAATCCGGCCCTTTAGACGGCCATATTGTGCCTGCGAAGCGCCCACAGTCAAGACACCAGCCGGATCCAGATGATCGCCTTTAGCAGCGATGATCCGCGGCGAACCTGGTCTTGACATGTTGCGGTGGCGGCGCGCTTACTGGAGACCCGGCGCTGATTTGGCCGGTCTAATGGGAAGGTGCCGTGACGCGGTCCCTGGTGACACTGGCGCTCGCCGAGCTGGCGGCGGGCGCCCGGCCGGACCCGGCCGGGCGGGACCGGGCGCGGCTGCTGCTGGCGGATTACCTGGCGGTGGCGGGCGCCGGGGCGGCCGCCGACTCGGCACGGGTGGCGCGCGATGCCCTGCTGCCGCGGTCGGCCGGGCCGGCCCCGGTCCTGGGCGCCGGGACGACAGCGGCGCCGCGGGACGCGGCGCTGGTCAACGGGATCAGCGCGCACAGCATCGAGCTCGACGACACCCACGAGCCGTCGAGCTCACACCCGGGCACCGTGATCTGGACCGCGCTGCTGGCGGCCGCGGCGGGCACCGCGGGCACGGCGACCACGGCGGCGGTGCTGGACAGCGCGGTGGCCGGGTACCAGGTCATGGCCAGCCTCGGCGAGCTGCTCGGCCCCGCCGAGCTGTACCGGCAGGGGCTGCACCCGACCGCGGTCTGCGGCGTCTTCGGCGCGGCGGCCGCCGCCGGGCGGCTGGCGGGCCTGGACGCAGCCGCCCTCCGGGCGGCGTTCGGCATCGCGCTGAGCCTGTCCGCGGGCAGCATGGCCTACCTGAGCGACGGCGCCTGGACCAAGCGCTTCCATTCCGGGTCGGCGGCGGCGGGTGGCATCCTGGCCGCTGAGCTCGCCGCCGCCGGGTTCACCGGCCCCGCCGACGCGTTCGGCGACCCCTACGGCCTGATGCACATCTACGGCGGGATCCGGCCGCAGGCGCGGGCCGAGACGGTGCTCGCGCACGCCAGTGGGCTGCCGGCCGTGCACGAGACGAGCGTCAAGTTCCACCCCTGCTGCCGCTACATGCACGGCGTGATGGACCTGCTGGCCGCCTACCGCAGCGAGGGCGGCCGGACCGAGGGGCTGACGCGGATCGACTGCGGGGTGCTCAGCGGCGGGATGGGCCTGGTCGGTGAGCCGGCCGACCGCAAGCGCACCGTCGCCAGCATGGTCGATGCCCAGTTCTCGATGCCGTTCGGTGCCGCGCTCACGCTGTCCCGCGGCTCGTCCTCACTCGCCGATTTCACCCGCGCCGGCTCCCTCGCCCCCCAGCTGCAGCCGCTGATGGACCTGACCTGGATGCACACCAGCGCCGAGCTTGATGCGGCCTACCCGGCCCGGTGGGGGGCCGAGGTGACGCTGGGCTTCGCCGACGGGGAGACGGTCGAGCTGCGTACCCCCGCCTTCCGCGGCAGCCCCGGCTGGCCGGCCGGCCGGAGCGAGATCGAGGCGAAGGCGGCCGGGCTGCTCGGGGAAGCCGCCGCCGGCCGCCTGTTCGCGGCGGTGGGCGCGCTGAGCGACAGCGACCGTTTTGACCCCGCCCGGCTGGCAGCGGCCGTGCGGGCCGGTCCACCGTGAGCGCCGGCGGCACCGGCGAGCAGCCGGGCGGCACCCGGCCGCTGGACGGGATGCTGGTGGTGACCCTGGAGCAGGCGGTGGCGGCGCCGTTCGCCACCCGGCAGCTCGCCGACCTCGGCGCACGGGTGGTCAAGATCGAGCGGCCCGGCCGGGGCGACTTCGCCCGTGACTACGACAGCGCCGCCGGTGACGGCATGTCCAGCTGGTTCGTCTGGCTCAACCGGTCCAAGGAATCGGTGGTGCTGGACCTGAAGACCGACGGCGGCCGGCGGGCGCTTGACGCGCTCATCGAAGCGGCCGACGTGTTCGTCTGCAACCTGTCCCCGGCCGCGATCACCCGGCTCGGCCTGGACGCTGGCCAGCTGTCGGCCCGCCACCCGCGGCTGGTCGCCTGCCAGCTCAGCGGGTACGGCGAGCAGGGTCCGTACGCGGACCGCAAGGCCTACGACCTGCTGGTGCAGGCCGAGGCGGGTGTGCTGGCGGTGACCGGCTCACCCGCCGAGCCCGCCAAGGTGGGCATCAGCGTCGCCGACATCGCCGGCGGCATGTACGCCTACAGCGGGATCCTCACCGCCCTGCTGCAGCGGGAGCGGACCGGCCGCGGCGGGGTGGTGCGCACGTCCCTGTTCGGCGCGCTCGCCGAGTGGATGTCGCATCCGATGCTGCTGGCCGCCCTGACCGGGTCGCCACCGGCCCGCAACGGGCCGCGCCACGCGACCATCGTGCCGTACGGGTCCTACCTGACCGCGGACGGCGGCGAGATCCTGCTCGCGGTGCAGAACGAGGCCGAGTGGGCCCGCCTGTGCCGCGACGTGCTGGACCTGCCGGAGCTGGCCGCCGATCCCCGCTGCGCCGGGAACCAGCGCCGGGTGGAGCACCGGGACGAGGTGGAGCCCCTGCTGGCGCGGGCCGCCGCCCGGCTGCCCGCGGCCGAGCTGGTGCGGCGGCTGGAGGCGGCCAGGATCGCCTACGCCGCGGTGCGGGAGGTCGCGGAGGTGGTGGCCCACCCGCAGCTCACGGGCCGGTGGGTGCCGGTCAGTGCCGGAGGGCGCGAGGTGCGGATGCTGCCGCCGCCGGTCACGCACGGCGGCTTCGGCCCGGTGCTCGGGCCGGTGCCGCGGCTCGGCGAGCACACCGGCACGGTGCTCGCCGAACTCGCTGCCGACGCCGGCCTCGCGGCTGAGGTTGGTCCTGTGACTGAGACTGGTCCCTGTGGCTGAGACTGGCCCCCGCGCCTGAGGCCTGCCCGGGGGCGCAGCCCGTCAAGTCGCGTAACGTCGGTCCTATGTGCCGCAACATCACCACGCTCCGTGGCCTGCAGCCGCAGGCGACCCCGGAGGAGATCGAGGCAGCCGCCCGCCAGTACGTGCGCAAGGTGAGCGGGGTGCAGACGGTTTCGGCCCGCACCGAGGCAGCGGTGGACCGGGCGGTCCGCCAGGTCGCCGAGGCGACCGCCGAGCTGCTGGCCGGCCTGCCGCCCCGCCAGCAGCCCCCGCCTACGCTCCCGCCATTGCGGAGGATCGCCGCGAGGTCCCGCTGACCGCCCGGTTCGCTCCGGAGTCCCGCTGACCGTCCGCTCCGCCGGAAGTGACCAGCGCCGGAAGTGACCAGCGCCGGGAGTTCACCGCCGCCGGAAGTGACCACCGCCGGAAGTGACCAAAGGCCCGCGATAGCGGGACCCGCGCCCCCACTCCTGTCCGCTGGTCTGGGTTGAGGCTGGGAGCCGGAGCTGGCTGCGCACGAGAGGGGAGGCCGCGCGATGAGCGGTGCCCGACGGTTGATCATCGGCGGGGCAGGGCTCGCCGGCCTCACGGTCGCGGCGGCGGCCGTGAGCTACCCATGGCTGTTCCGGCGCGCGTGCCTGACCTGGGGAGCCACTCCAGAGGAGGTCACAGGCGACCTCCCCGGCGACGACCTGCTGGCCAAGCCGGACATCGTCACCACCCGGGCGGTCACCATCGACACGCCGCCGTCTGCCATCTGGCCCTGGCTGGTCCAGATGGGCAGCGGCCGGGGTGGCGTGTACACCTACGACTGGATCGAGAACCTCTTCGGCCTGGGTATGCACAGCGCCGACGCGATCCTCCCGCAGTTCCAGGACCTCAAGCAGGGGGACGAGCTGCCGCTGGGGCCGGGCCGCCCGATGATGCGGGTCGTGGTCTTCGAGCCTGAGCGGGCGCTGACGGTGCGGTTCGAGGACGGGAACTGGGTGTGGATATTCGCCCTGCTGCCCGACGGGGGCCGGACCCGGCTGGTAAGCCGGAATCGGATCGCCCTGCCCGGCGCACGCCCGCCTACCCGGCTGTTCTACATGCTGGCTATGGAGCCGGGGAGCCTGGTGATGGAGCGGAGGATGCTGCTGGGGATCAAGGAACGGGCGGAGCGCCTGGCGGCTGAGACCGCCGCGGCTGGGACCGCCGCGGCTGGGACCGCCGCGGCTGGCCCCACCACAGCTGGCCCCGCCGCGCCGGATCCCGCCGCGCCGGATCCCGCCGCGCCCGCCCAGGCCTAGCTGCGAGCGCGCGGCCGGCCGGGTGCTGGCGCGGACGGCCCCGGGGTGCTGGCGTCGCCGGGCCGGTGGGGCTGGTGCGGGCGGGGCCGGTGCTGGCGCGGCCGGGGTACCCGTATGCTGCTGGTTGCGTGCGCCATCCACGCCGACCGGGCGGCATGACCTCGGGGCGGCCGGCGGCGCGATGACCCCCGCAGCCATGATCGGGTAGGAGGAGCAAGCCATATGAGCATCCGGCTGGGCGACGAGGCCCCCAATTTCACTGCCGAGACCACCGAGGGCCCCGTCGACTTCCATCAGTGGAAGGACGGCCACTGGGCGGTCCTTTTCAGCCACCCCGCCGACTTCACCCCCGTCTGCACGACCGAGCTGGGCCGGACCGCGGGACTCAGGGACGAGTTCGCCAAGCGGGGCGTGAAGGTGATCGGGGTATCCGTTGACCCGATCGAGAGCCACAACGGCTGGGCGCAGGACATCGCGGAGGTGGGCGGCACCGACCTGAACTTCCCGCTGATCGCCGACTCGGACCGCAAGGTCTCCGAGCTGTACGACATGATCCACCCCGGCGAGGGCGACACCTCGACGGTGCGGTCGGTGTTCATCGTCGACCCGAAGAACAAGGTGCGGCTGACCCTCACCTACCCGAAGTCGGTGGGCCGCAACTTCGGCGAGATCCTGCGGGTGATCGACGCGCTGCAGCTGACCGACTCGGCGCCGGTGTCCACGCCGGTCGACTGGCAGCCGGGGGAGCGGATCATCGTCGCGCCGGCGATGTCCACCGAAGACGCCCGGCAGCGCTTCGAGGACGTCGTGGAGGTCCGGCCCTACCTGCGCTGGGCGAAGCAGCCGCAGACCTGAACGCCGCGCACGGCGGGTGGCCAATCGGCGGGCGGGGACCCAGGCCCCCGCCCGCCGCCTTGGCTCGCCAATCTCGTCAGCGCCGCCAGCGCCTGGTCAGCGCGTCATGGTGGACGGCCGCACCTGCACGGCGGCTGGCCCTGCCGTGCAGGATCCCGCCGCGCCCGCCCAGGCCTAGCTGCGAGCGCGCGGCCGGCCGGGTGCTGGCGCGGACGGCCCCGGGGTGCTGGCGTCGCCGAACCCAGGGAACCCATGCCGCTGGGGTTCGGGTTGCCGTCACCCGCCGATCACGGGCTTGAAGATGGCCAGGTACTCCCGCTGCAGCTTGCCGCTCACGTCGGCGTAGTTGTAGAGCCTGGCGTACTCGGCGGGGGTCGGCCACACCAGCTTGCTGGTCGCGACCTCGGTGAGTGTGTGCCTGGTCTGCCCGTGGGCTTTGGTCGCGGCCGCGGCGATGATCGGCCGCACGGCGGGTACGGCGGTGATGTAGTTGATGGCGGCGGTCAGCTGCGCCGCGACCGCGGGGCGGTAGTACCAGTTCATCAGCATCATCGCGTCGACCGGGTTCTTCGCCCCGCGGGGGATCACCATGTTGTCGGTCCAGATGCTGCCGCCTTCGCGGGGAATCGTGAACTGCAGGCCGGTGCCGGACGTCAGGTTCTGCTGGAAGATGTCGCCGGACCAGGCCATGGAGATCCAGGTATCGCCGTTGCTCAGGGCGTCGATATAGGACTGCTCGTAATAGCCCCTGACCAGGCCCGCATCACGCTGCGCGAGGAGCGCCCTCGAAGCCGCCCGCCAGTCGGCCGGCTTCGAACGCTCCGGGTTGATGCCCAGTTTGATCATCCCGAAGTTGCCGATCTCCTGCGGGTCGGACATCATCCCGACGCGGCCTTTGTAGGCCGGGTTCCATAGCTCGTTGATGCTGGTCACGGGGGTCTTGATGTATTTGGGGTTCCACGCGATGCCGGTGCTCCCTGAGGCCCACGGGACGCTGTAGGTGTTCCCGGGGTCGAACGACCGGTGCTGGAACTTGGCCGAGGCGTTCCGGTAGAAGTTGCCCAGCATGTGCTGGTCGAGCGGCACGAGCTTGCCATCGGCCAGCAGCTGCGAGAACTGGAAGCCATCGGTGATGACCATGACGTCGTAGCCGATGGAGTCGCCTGCCTGCAATATCGGGTTGATCTTGGCGAACCAGGACGGGGTGTCCTGGATGACCTCTGTGTAGCTCACACTGACGCCGGTCGTGGCGGTGAACTCTTTCAGGGTCTGGTGCCCGGGATCGATGTACAGCGGCCAGTTGGCGAAGTCCACCTGGCCGTGCCTGCGCTGGTCAGCCCAGAATCCGGCCGCCGAGCTGGTCGGCCGGGCGCGCGGCAGGGGTGGGCTGGACGCGGTGCCACAGCCAGCGGCGGCCAGCCCGGCGGCCGCCAGCCCCGCCAGGGTGAGTACCTCCCGGCGGCGGTAGCTGGAAACGTGTCCGCGCAGCAGTTCCCGCTCCCCCCACTCCCGTCCAAGTCAGCTCTGCCTTTGCGCCAGCCAACCATGGCGCTGGCGATCGCGCAGAGGATTCCGGCACAAGGAGGCCCGCCGTAACCGGAGGGCTCCGGGCCTCGCGGCCTGGGCAGCCGACGGTACCACCGCGGCGCTCAGAGGTATTCGCGCCGCTCCAGGTAGTTGAGGGCGCCCCAGCCCAGCGGGACCGGGAGCCAGAACGTGAGAATGCGGAACAGCAGCACCGTGCTGACCGCGGTCGCGCCGGGAAGCCCGGCCGCGGTGAGCCCGGCCGACAGCGCCGCTTCCACCGCACCGAGCCCGCCGGGGGTCGGCACTGCCGACCCGAGGGCGGCGCCGGTCAGGTAGACCACGGCCGTGCTCGCCAGCGGGATGGAGCCGCCGAGCGCCCGGATGCAGGCGTCGAGGCACAAGATGTAGGCCCCCGTGAGCAGCAGTGCGCCACCGATTCCCTCCGCCAGCTTGCGGGGCTGCTGCATCACCGCGAACAGCCGCGGCAGCACCTGGCCCAGCACCGGTGACAGCCGGGCGCGCAGCAGCCGGCGCCCCGGTGGCACCGCGATCACCGCGAGCACGATGGCGATCAGGGCGGCGATGACGAAGTAGACCCAGGTCGGTGGCTGCAGGGAATGGCTCTGGGTGCCGGTGATCGCGGCGAACACGACCAGCAGCAGGATATGCAGCGTGAACGCGACGACCTGGGAGAGGCCGACGCTCGCCGCCGCGACCGCCGCCGGGACCCTCCGGCGCTGGAGATACCGGATGTTCAGGGCCGCGCCGCCGACGGCGGCCGGGGTGACGAGCGTGACGAACGAGCCGGCCAACTGGGCGAGGACCGTGGGGACGAACCGGAGCCGGTCCGGCACATAGCCGGACAGCGACCACGCCGCGCCGACGTAGGTCAGCGCGGACAGCACCAGCGCCAGCGCGGTCCAGCGCCAGTCGGCGGACCGCAGCGTGCTGAGCAGGCTCACCCGTCCGAGCTCGCCGAGCAGCAGGTAGGCGGCGGCCAGGCTGGCGATCAGGGTCAGCACGGTGCGGGGGCGGACCCGTTCCAGCCGGACCGGCGGGGCGTCTTCACCCGGGGTGGCGGCGAGGAGCTGTTTGCGCAGCTCGGGCAGGACGTCCCGGTGGCGGCGCACGGCCGCGCGGGTGGAGCGGTACAGCACGATCGGCTGGAGCAGCGGGACCACCGGGACAAGCTCATCGGCGCCGACCGCCTTGACCGCCAGGCTGGCCGTGCGGTCCGGTCCGACGAGCAGGGCCAGCTCGGCCAGCAGCTGGGCCAGGTCGAGGCGGAGCTGGAGGTCGGTGGCTGCCACGTCGCCGGCGCTGGGATCGAGCAGCACGACGTTGCCGTCGTCGGCGAACAGGATGCGGTCCGCGGTCAGCGCCCGGTGCGTGACACGGTGCGCATGCAGCTGGAGGACGGCCTCCCATACCCGCAGCAGCTGGTCATCGGTCGGCTGGGAATTGGGCGGGCCGGCCTTGTCCCGGAGAGCCGGATCCGAGGGGGCCGGGTCCGGCTGGGCCGCGCCCGGGTGAGCCTCGTCAGGCCCGGCGGGGTCAGGGTGCGGCTGCGCCGTCGCGCCCGGGCCGGGCTCGTCCTGCCTGGCCGGAGCCGATGCGGCCAGCTCGGCCAGCGTCGTGCCGGCCTGCTGCTCATGGGCGAGCGCGGTCGCGTCGGCGCCGACGCTGATCAGCGCGAGAAGGCGGGGCGTCCGTACGCCCGCCTCGTCGGCGGCGTAGGACAGCAGCGCCCGGCGCTCCACCGCCCGCCCCAGCGTCAGCGGCGTGCCGTGGCGCACCTGCCCCTGCAGCCGCAGCCAGCGGTAGATCCGGTACAGCGCCCCGGCCGCCTCCTGGTCACGGTCGAACACCCGCACGTCCAGCCGGTCGCCGCCGAGCGCCGTCGCGGTGTAACGGCGGGACTCGTTGCCGTCCTGGCCGACGCGCCGCATCGCGACCACCGGGTGGCCCGCCGAGCCCAGCCCGGCTGCGATCTCCTCCGCGGTCGGCCGCTGGGACCACTCGCCAGCGGCGTACCGCACGCCGAGGCCGATGGCGCGGCCGAGCAGCAAGGTGATCAGGAGCGAGAGCACGGTGGTGCTGGCGGTGGCAAGGCTGGTGAGTGCGTACACCCCGACCGCCAGCCACAGGCCGGTCCGCCAGCGCGATGATCCGGTCAGGCCGATGATCGTGGCATAGGCGGCGAGGCCAGCGAGGTAGCCGTCGAGCGGGCCGGCGGCGCCCGAGCGCGGCACGGCGATGGCGTGATAGAGCGACGCGGCGGCCCCGTGCTGCATCGCCGCGTTGGCGAGCGCGACCAGGGCTATCGCGCCGGCCCCGGTCAGCAGCGCCTCGGCGAGCCGCCGGGGATGGCGGCGGCTGAGCTGGCGGATGGCGATCGCCGCCGGCCACAGCAGCAGCGCCAGCGTCGCCGCGACCCCGAGCAGCGCCAGCACCGGGTGCGGCAGCCGGCGGCTGGCGCCCACGGCGTCGATCTGCACGCCGGTCGCTGTCGCGCCGGCGAGCAGGCCGATCCCGGTGGCCACGACGATCCCCAGCACGGCGAGCAGGCACCGCAGCAGGTCGATCGGCCTGCGGATCCGGTGCGGCGCCTGATCCTCCACGATCAGCCCAGGACTTGGGCCGGTAAGCGGCCGCGCGGGCGGGCCCGCGTTGCCGCCCCGGTCCGGTCCTGGCGGGGAGGACGTCATCTCGTGATCGTTTCACCTGGCACTGGTCATGGCGAGCCTCGGGCCGGTGATGGCCAGCTCTGCCGGAGATCGTGTCACGGCCCAGTCGTCAGACGGCGTGGTCCCGGCTGGCGCGGCGGCCTCATCGGTGGGAGCGTGGGCGGCGGACAGCTGGGGCGGTGCGGGTCCTTCGGGCCGCCTCAGCGGTGAATGATGCCGGTGTGGTGGCAGAAGTGCACCCGGGCGGCGCCCACCTCGTGGATCCGCCGCAGGGACTGCCGCCAGGCCGCGGGGTCGCTGGCCTGCCCGGCTGGCAGCTTGCCGTCGGCCGGCCCGGTGTACTGGCGCGGCGTGTACGCCGCGTCCCCGATCAGCAGCTCGGATGGGGCGCCATCGGAGTGAACGACGACGCACTGGTGACCGGCGGTGTGCCCGGGGGTGGCGATCACCGCCAGCCCGGGCAGCACCTCGGCGTCCCCGTCGAGCAGCTCGAACCGTGCGTTCATGAAGCCGAACCAGTCGTACAGCTC
>Ga0335077_10013893_pt1 | contig 10063 bp, 9 predicted proteins | sample Lox_Sample_31_FD_207151 | JGI IMG/M metagenome (GOLD analysis project Ga0335077, IMG submission 207151) | Soil microbial communities from Loxahatchee National Wildlife Refuge, Florida, United States - Lox_Sample_3.1 | ecosystem: Environmental > Terrestrial > Soil > Wetlands | place: USA: Florida...
CCTCAGGAGCACGCCATGATCGCCTCCTTCACGCACCTGTTCGCCAGCCCGGTGGGTTACGGCGCCGGATATTATTCATACAAGTGGGCCGAGGTGCTGGACGCCGACGCGTTCTCAAGATTTCGCGAAACCGGAATATTCAGCCGCGAGGTGGGCCTGGAGTTCCGCGAAAAGATTCTGGCGCGGGGCGACAGCGAAGATCCCGCCGAACTCTATCGCAGCTTCATGGGACGTGATCCGGATTTGAACGCGCTGCTCGAAAGATCCGGCCTGCTGTCGGCGACAAGCGCATGACAACGAAGTGGTGGGTGGCAGCAGCGCTCGTCGTACTATCCGCGTGTGGCTCGCCGCCGCCCAAAGAAGCGGCGCAGAGCGCGCCGGCCGCGGCCCCCGTCAAGCCGCCGGATGAAAGCCGGCGTTTCCCGCTGGCCGACCAGGTGAGCATAAAGCTCGTGGACGATCACATCCTGGGCAAGGATTTTCTACCCGGTGGAAATGTGGCCGAATACCGGCGGAGAGGAAAGACCTACCAACAGTTTCTGGTGCACACGAAATCGCCGGAAGCGGCGGCCCTGCTGCTCTTCGATTTCAAGGGCCACTTGCGCGAGGCAAAATTTCTGCCGCACATGGGCGGATATTTCGGCATGGACGGCGCGACGCCGGTCTACGTTTTTCCAAAGGGCACATACCTGGCCGGCCTCGTGGGTCTCGCGGAAAAAGACGCCGACCTGCTGGCGCGGCAGTTCGCGGCACGGCTGGATTGATCGCTACTCCGCTGCCACCCGCACCAGTTGCTTGCCGGTATTCTCTCCTTGCAGCATTCCGATGAAAGCGTTCGGTGTGTTCTCGATGCCGTCGACGAAGTGCTCGCGGAATTTCAGCCGGCCCGCCTTCAACCAGCTCGCCATTTCCGTGAGCCCCTCGGCGTAGCGCTTAGCGAATTGGAAGACCAGAAAGCCTTCCGCGCGGGCCTGCTTGACGATGAGATGCCACAGCAGGCGCGGCCCGGTCTCGATCTTGTCGGCGTTGTATTGCGCGATCTGCCCGCAAACCACGACGCGAGCTCCGACATTGATGAGCGGGAAGACGGCGTCGGTAATCGTGCCGCCGACATTGTCGAAATACACGTCGATCCCTTTGGGACAGAGTTCCGCGAGCTTCGCCGTATAGCCCGTGGTGGTCTTGTAATTGAACGCTGCGTCAAAACCCAGTTCATCGCGCAGCCATGCAACTTTCTCATCGCTGCCGGCGATGCCCACCACGCGGCACCCTTTGATCTTCGCAATCTGCCCGACGAGAGAGCCGACGGCTCCTGCCGCGCCCGACACCACAACCGTCTCGCCGTCGCGGGGCTTGCCGATGTCGAGAAGGCCGAAGTACGCCGTCAACCCGGGCATGCCGAGAACGCCGAGCGCGGTGGAAACCGGCGCGAGCGTTGGATCGATCTTGCGCACACCCGTTCCATTGGAGACGGCGTACTGCTGCCAGCCGAAAAAGCCCTCGACCACGTCGCCGGCCTGGAACTGCTGGTGCTGTGACGTCACGACCTTGCCCACCGCTCCCGCCCCCATCACTTCTCCGATCTGCACCGGAGGAGCGTAGGATTTCACGTCGTTCATTCGGCCGCGCATGTAGGGATCGACCGACACATAGAGCGCGCGGACCAGAAATTCGCCGGGACCGGGATCGGGAGACGGAGACTCGACCAGCTTGAAGTCTGAAAGCTTCGGCATCCCGGATGGGCGTGCCGCGAGAGTGATCTGTTTATTGATTGCGGGCATATTTTTTCAACTCCAGTTTGGCCACAGCGTCGCGGTGGACTTCGTCGGGTCCGTCGGCCAGGCGCAGCGTACGCGCGTTGGCCCAAGCGGCGGCGAGGCCGAAATCATCCGACACGCCTGCGCCGCCATGGGCCTGAATCGCGCGGTCGAGCACGCGCAGCGCCATATTCGGCGCCACCACTTTGATCATAGCGATCTCGGCCCGGGCCGCTTTGCCACCCTGCGTGTCCATCATCCAGGCTGCCTTGAGCGTCAGCAGGCGCGCCTGTTCGATCTCGATGCGCGAGTTGGCGATGCCGGCGCGGATAGTTCCCTGCTCCGAAATTTTTCGCCCGAACGCCACCCGGGATTCGGCGCGCCGGCACATTTCTTCGAGCGCGCGCTCAGCCACACCGATGAGCCGCATGCAGTGATGGATGCGGCCGGGACCGAGCCGGCCTTGAGCGATCTCGAAGCCGCGGCCTTCTCCCAGCAACATATTGGATGCGGGCACGCGCACGTGCACGAAATCAACCTCGCCGTGGCCGTGCGGTGCGTGATCGTAACCGAACACGGGCAGCATGCGCCGGATCGTCACGCCCGGCGTATCGAGCGGCACCAGAATCATGGATTGCTGCTTGTGGATGGGCGCAGCCGGATCAGTCTTGCCCATGAAGATGGCGATCTTGCAACGGGGATCTCCGGCGCCCGACGACCACCATTTCCGCCCGTTCAGCACGTAGTCGGCGCCATCGCGAACGATGCCCGCTCGAATATTGGTCGCGTCCGAAGAAGCCACGTCCGGTTCCGTCATGCAGAAACAAGAGCGCATTTCACCGGCCAGCAGCGGTTTCAGCCAGCGATCTTTCTGCGCCTGATTGCCGTAGCGCGCCAGCACTTCCATGTTGCCGGTATCGGGCGCCGAGCAATTGAAAACCTCGGGAGCCATGGGCGAGCGGCCCATGATCTCGCACAGCGGCGCGTATTCGAAATTGGTCAAGCCGGCGCCATAATCCGCATCCGGCAAGAACAGGTTCCACAAACCCAGAGCGCGCGCTTTGGGTTTCAACTCCTCAATGATGGCCGTGGGCTGCCATCGGTCGCCGGCGGCGATTTGCTTGGAATACACGCTTTCGTTGGGGTAAATGTGCTCGTCCATAAAGGCCCGCAAACGCGTTTCGAGTTCGCGAACCTTGGGGGAGAATTCGAATAACATAAAGAATCCTGCAACAATACCACATGGTCGAGCAATGCGAATCGCAATCATAGGCGCGGGCGGAGCGGCGCGCGGCATTCATTTACCCGGCTTCAAACTTTGCCCCGACGCGGAAGTTGCGGTGGTCTGCGACGCCGATCCAGCGGCCGCCCGGGACACTGGCGCGACAGAAGTTGTAGCCGATTATCGCGGCGTACTCGGCCGGCGGGACATCGACGCGGTGGTCGTGGCGACGCCGAATTTTTTGCATCGCGAGATCGTGCTGGCGGCGCTCGCCGCCGGGAAGCATGTGCTTTGCGAAAAGCCTCTGTCGCTCGATCAAGAGTCCGCCGAGGAGATGCTGCACGCCGCCGAAAACGCCGGGCGCGTGCACATGACCGCCTTCACTTACCGCTTCACGCCGGCCATCCAGTATGCGCGGCGTCTCGTCGAACGAGGCGAATTGGGTGATCTGCGCACGGTGCGCGCGGCTTACCTGATGGCGCTTTCCGGGCACGTGCTCGGATGGCGATCTGAAAAGCGGCTGGCGGGCTCCGGCGTGCTGGCGGATATCGGCTCGCACCTGGTGCATCTGGTCCAATGGCTGGCCGGCGACATCCGAGCGTTAACAGCAACGGAACGCCGCTTTCGCGAAGATCCCACATCGGACGTCGAGGACTGGATCGCGTTCCTCGCCGAGTTTACCTCCGGCGCCTGCGGGACGTTTGAGATTTCGCGCGTCGCGCCCGGCCGCGGCGCGGGCATCACCGAGGATATCTTCATCGAGCTTTACGGCACACAAGGCAGCCTCGTGTTTTCGCTGCAGGACCCGTGGGGTTTGATGGCGGCTTTGGGAGAGGACGCGCAAGACCCCGCGCGCCCCCTGCGGCACTACGACGTTCCCGAAGAATTCCTCAAGCTCCCAGGCTCGCCGCGCGACATCACGGCGCACGACCGGCGATGGGGCTATCGCTACGACCAGGCGTTCCAGTTCGTCGAGAGCGTGAGGCTGGGGCAGGCGCGCGCCCCATCGTTCGCGGATGGCGTGCGATGCCAGGCTGTGCTGGACGCGGCGCTCGAATCGGCGCGGACCCGGCGATGGGTAGAGGTGCGTTGACGCGTCGCGCTACTGAATCGTGCTCTTGCCTTCCACGGCGAGATCGGACGGGATCACGTTGCGGTTGATGTGCCGGTCCAGATCGATCACGTAGGTTTCCTGGGCGTCGATCAGCACCGGTGAATGCGTGGCGGCAATGATGCGAAATTGCTTCTGGTCCACAAGCTCCATCAGCATCTTGAGAATGCGCCGCTGGTTGGAAGTAGAGAGAGCCATCTCCGGCTCGTCCAACAGCAGCACAGTCCCATTCGGAAAGCTGGGAAAAGTCTGACCGAACATGGACAGCATCACCTGGCCGTGACTGGCCATCTGGACGAATTCTTTCATTTCCGGCTGATCGTCGAACAACTCCGGATGTGCGCGAGGATTGTGCTGCTCGGCGTCAAAGAGCATCACCCGGCTGCTGTTGGTTTTTCCGCCCTCCACCTTGTAGATGTAGCCGTCGATTTTGTCGCCGCGCAATGCGTAGTAAATGGCGTGCAGCAGCGTCGATTTCCCGCAGCCGTTCTCGCCCTTCAGCATGATCAGCGGATGCGAGAGATCCACAATCAGCGGCATATGAAAATTCAGGTTGGCGAACACCGGGTGAGCGAGAATCTTGAGAAACATATAAAGGACTTCCAGGATAGCTCAGGTGGACTGCTCGCTGACCGCCGAGGCCCGGCTCTTCAACTGTGCGCGCATCACCTTCTTATCGAACTTGCCGACGCTGGTCTTGGGGATCGCGTCGACGAATAGCACGTCATCCGGCAGCCACCACTTGGCGAAGCGCGGCGCGAGGAACGCCAGGATCTCTTCCTTGGTGACGCGATCCAGAAACTGAGGTTTGGGCACGACCAGAGCCAGCGGCCTCTCTCCCCATTTCGGATGCTCCATGGCTACGACGGCGGCCTCGAGAACTTTCGGATGGCCCATGATGGCGTTTTCCAGATCGACGCTCGAAATCCATTCCCCGCCGCTCTTGATCACGTCCTTGGCGCGGTCGACCAGTTGCAAGTAGCCATCCTGGTCGATGTTGGCCACGTCACCGGTACGGAACCAGCCGTCTGCAAAAGCTGACGCGGAACGTGCATCGTTGTAGTAAGCGCTGATGACCCAGGGCCCGCGCACCTGCACTTCGCCCATGGTGGCACCGTCCCATGGAACTTCATGTCCCTGACCGTCCACCGCGCGGAGATCCAATCCCACAACGGGCAGACCCTGTTTGGCCCGTGTGTGAAAGCACTCGTCTTCCGGGCGATTGTCGTAATCGCACTTCAGCGTAGATATTGTGCCGACGGGCGTGGTCTCCGTCATGCCCCAGAGCTGGCGCAGCTCGATGCCGTGCTGCTTTTCATACGTCTCGATCAGCTGGCGCGGGATCGCCGAGCCTGCGCTGATCGCAAGGCGCATGCTCGACATGTCGAATTTTTCTTCCTGCAGCACGCTGTCGAGGCCGATCCAGATCGTCGGTACGCCGCCCATGACCGTGACGCGCTCGTTCTGGATGAGTTCGGCGAGATCGCGCGGCTGCGGGTGTTCGCCGGGAAGTACGATCTTCGCGCCAACCATGATCGCCGCGAAAGGCTTGCCCCATCCGTTGGCGTGAAACATGGGCACCATCTGCAAAACGACGTCCCGCTCGCTCAACGCAAACGTATCGGCCATGGCAAATGACAGGCTGTGCAAGTAAAACGCGCGATGGCTGTAGACAACGCCTTTGGGATTTCCCGTGGTGCCGGAGGTGTAACACATGCCGGCGGCGCTCTTCTCATCCAGATGCGGCCAGGGATAACGCGTCTCAGGGGCAGCGGCGAGCAACTGCTCGTACTCGCTGCCGTCGCTGCCGATGACAATGATCCGCGCGACGCACGGAATGCGATCGCGGATCTTTTCAAGAATTGGAACCAGCGATTCATCTACAAAGATTACGCGGTCTTCCGCATGGTTGATGATGAAGGCGAGGTCGTCCGCTGAGAGCCGCAGATTGAGCGTATGAAGCACGGCGCCGTAGCAAGTGACGGCAAAGTACAGTTCGAGATGCTGATGGGTATTCCAGCAAAGTGTGCCGACGCGGTCTCCGGGCTTGATCCCCAGATGTTCGAGAGCGTGCGCCAGGCGGTGGGCGCGCCGGTGGTAATCACGGTAACGGTAGCGATGCGTGCGATGGCTCGTTCGCGTAACGATTTCCTTATTCGGGAACAACTTCGCAGCCCGCTCCAGAAAGTGGTGCAGAGTTAACGGATAATCCATCATTAGCCCAGTCATGGCTTCACCCCCGCCTGGCCACAGAGAACCAGTGTGCTCCTCCATGTTATAAGCGAATTATGACGCGTGTGATCGCGGGGATGATCACGGCTGCGGCGCTAGCTTGGGGAGCGGCCGACGATCCGCTCAAGACGCTCCGCACGCAGCACCCGCGTCTCATCCTGCTCGATGGTGACATCGAGCACATTCGCACGCTGATCCAACAGTTTCCGTCAGCGCGCAAAATTCACGCCGACCTGGTCAAGGAAGCCGAGCGGCTGATGACTGTGCCCGCGGTGGAGTATAAGCTTGTGGGCCCGCGGCTTCTGGCGCAGAGCCGCCATTGCCTGGATCGCATCTACACTCTGGCGCTGCTCTACCGGCTGGAAAAGAAGCCGCAGTACCTGGAACGCGCGGTCCGGGAATTGCGCGCCGCGGCCGATTTCAAGGACTGGAATCCTTCGCATTTCCTGGACACGGCCGAGATGACGCATGCATTCGCAATCGGCTACGACTGGCTGTATCCCGCATTAAGCGACGAGGAACGCACTTGGATCCGCGCGGCCCTGGTCGAAAAAGGACTGAACCCCGGGCTGGCGGCTTACGAAACGCAGGCGTCGTGGGTCACCAGTCATATGAACTGGAACCAGGTTTGTAACGGCGGAATCGGCATCGGCGCGCTGGCCGTTGCCGACGAAGAACCGGAAAAGAGCCGCGTGTTAATTCGCGATGCGCTCGAATCCCTGCCGCGCGCTTTGGCCGCTTACGCGCCTGACGGAGGCTGGGCAGAGGGTCCGGGTTATTGGCACTACGGCACGAGCTACGCGGCCTACTTTCTTGCGGCGCTCGAATCCGCGCTGGGTACTGATTTCGGTCTTGCCGCCACCAGAGGCTTCGACCATGCGGGGCACTTTCGCATCTACTCCAGCGGGCCATCGGGAAAATCATTTAACTTCGCGGATGCGCACGATCGCGTCGAGGCTGCGCCGGAAATGTTCTGGCTGGCCCGCCGTTTCCTGGAGCCGGTCTATGCCTGGCAGGAAGAACGAATCCTCGAAACGGGTGGTACTTCGGGTGCTCTCGACCTAATCTGGTTTCAGCCGGAGGGCCGCAGCCCAAAGCAGGAGGGCTGGCCGCTGGGCGCCATTTTTCATGGCGTGCAAGTGGCTTTTCTGCGCAGCGGGTGGGACGATCCGAATGCGATGTTTGTGGGAGTCAAAGGGGGCGATAACAAAGCGAACCACAGCCATCTCGATCTTGGAAGCTTCGTGCTGGACGGCGGGGGGGTGCGCTGGGCTCTGGACGCCGGGCCCGACGACTACAATCTCCCCGGTTACTTCGGCCGGCAGCGCTGGTCCTATTACCGCATGCGGACGGAATCGCACAATACCGTGGTCATCGACAACGAGAATCAGGACCCGCGCGCGGAGGCCGGCATTACCAGCCACCTGTTCTCTCCCGATCTCTCCTGGGTGGAACTGGATCTCACGCACGCCTATGCGCGCCGCCTCAAACAGTTTCGCCGGAAGATCGGCATGGTGCAGGGCCAGCAGGTGTTTATCGAGGATGCACTGGAATCCGAGCAGCCCGTAGAGGCGCTCTGGGGCATGCTGACCGACGCCGATGTGGCTATCGAGGGCCAGACAGCCGAACTACAAAAAAATGGATGGACGCTCTCCGCCGAGATTCTGTCGCCCCGGCACGCCGTGTTCGACCTGGCCCCGGCCACGGCCCCCGCGCCGCAAGCTTCCAATCCAGGCGTCAAGAAACTGGTGGTGCGGCTGGGCGAAAAAGTCACAGACTTGGATCTGAAGCTCACGTTGACGTTGCATCGCACGGGGCAGCCCAAGCCGAAAATCACGCAGAAAATCGGGGGCTGAATGCGTTCGCTGTGTGCACTCTTGATGGCGTGCATCCTTCTGCCGGCTGGCGCGAACAAGCCCGGTGCACAGGTAGTCGCGGCTGCAGACGATCCGTTAGGAGGTCTGGTACGCAAGGTCTTGGCTCTGGCCAACCGGCAACGCCGTTTGCATGGCGTTCATGAGCTCGCGTGGAGCGACGCCGTCGCAGCACAAGCGCGTAAACACAGCATGAGCATGATGGAGGGCGGCTTCTTCTCCCACACCGACCCGGTTCGCGGCGCGCTGGCGGCAAGGCTGCGGGCTGCCGGCGTCCCCTGGAGCCGGTGTGGCGAAAATATCTTTCGCGAACACGGCGCGGAGGACCCCGCCGACGACGCCGTGGAAAGATGGATGAAAAACGACGCGCATCGGCAAAGTCTTCTCGATCCGCTATTTACTCATACCGGCATTGGAATCGCGATTAGTCCGGACACTGAGTACTTCATCACCCAGGAGTTCATTCGCCACTGACAGTCAGTTAAGTACGTACGCACTTACTAAGGTTAGTATCATGGTGAGATCGGAAGGCGTCAGGCAGGCTAGTAACGAAGGCAAGTATAGACCCTTAGTAAAGTACCCCGTTAAAATTAAACGTTAACGGTAAAAGGCGCCGGGGCGTCTTCAGCCTCGATGCCTGCCGATACCCATGCCTTCAGAGAATGTCCGCCGCGGAAGAATCTGGAACAACCTGCCGTTGTCCGTCAAAGGACTGATGTTGCTGATGGTTCCGGCGCCGGCATTGCTGGTGGCGGCGATTGTGCTTAGCGGCGCGGTCCATGAAGACCGGCGAACCCTTGGCGTTGTGGACCAGCTAAGCGCGGCGCGAGAACGGCTTCGGGAAATCAGCGCCCGGCTGGTGGCGCCGGGCCCCCCGCTTGAGGACTACCGGGCGCTAGCCGGGCTGAGCAGAGAACTCGGCGCCGTGTGCCCCGATCCCAATCGCCGCCGCGAGATCGAAGCTTCGTTTCAGGAGAAGCTCGAATCCCTAGCCGCTCTCAGCGCCATCGTCTCTCCGGATGAGTCCTTACTCGATAAGAACCGGCAAGCTACTGCAAGCCTGCAGTCGTCTCTAAGTGCCATGGCGATAGAGTACGATCACTTACTCGCGAGTGAGCTGAGTCACGTGAAGGTGCTTCGCGCGAGGATGGTTTCCATATGCTTTCAAGGCACCTTTATTTTCCTCCTAGGCGAATTGCTGGCGGCTATTGTTTTTTTGGCCGCAATCACGGGGCAAATCCACACGCTCAAGATCAACTCGCGCCGGCTGGCCAGGGGGCTGCCACTTCAGCCGCTCTTTACCGATAACTGGGAGTTGAATCAGATCGGACACGACCTGATTCAGGCATCCGTAGCCTTGCACCAACGCGAGCGAGAATTGCAGACAACCCGCAGTGGAACTCCGGACTTAGATACCCACCAGAGCCAGTTAGCCGCCGGACCGCCAGATTCAGCAGCCGCGCAATTACGCGATCGCAACCGGGAACTGGCTGGAGCACTCGCCGCCGCCCGCGAGTCCCTCGCGGCCAAAGGGCGTTTTCTGGCCGATCTTTCGCGCGAGCTACGAATCCCGTTGAGCAGCATCCTTGGATTTTCGGAACTCCTCTATGACGGCAAGCTCGGCCCGGTTTCCGAGCAGCAGAAGGGCTGCCTGAGCGACATCCTCGCGGGTTCGAAACGGATGCTACAGCTGACCGAGGGCGTGACCGGCGCCATAACCGTCGAGGCCGCCTCCGCACCGGTTGCGGCGGCTGCGGCGGATCTCGAAAAAATCGCGAACGAGGTGAAGTACCTGCTGGTGCCTGCCGCCCGCAGAAAGGGAGTGCAGGTTGAAATCGAAATCGACCCGGGAGTGGGTGAAATCGAA
>Ga0335077_10013894_pt1 | contig 10063 bp, 7 predicted proteins | sample Lox_Sample_31_FD_207151 | JGI IMG/M metagenome (GOLD analysis project Ga0335077, IMG submission 207151) | Soil microbial communities from Loxahatchee National Wildlife Refuge, Florida, United States - Lox_Sample_3.1 | ecosystem: Environmental > Terrestrial > Soil > Wetlands | place: USA: Florida...
TCCCGCCGCGGGAGTCGGGATAATGGCCGCGGCCTGCTGGATCGTAACCGGTACCCTCCAGGTGTCGGCGGCGCCCCAACTGGTGATTGATGCCGCGGGAGTTACGGTGGACACCGGTCCGGCTCTTTGGCATCGCGCTCCGGTGAGTTATCCCTCATCCGCCCGCCAAAAAGGTGTACAGGGGACAGTGACCCTGGAAGCCAGGACCGATGCGGAAGGCAACGTCACCGATGCGCGGGTGTTGAGCGGGCCGGATGAGTTGCGGAGGGCTGCCTTGCAATCCGTTCTGCAATGGCACTTCCAGCGCGGCGCCTCGGGAGCCACACGCGCCATCAGCATCACCTTCCGGTTACCGGATCCGGCCAGCCCTTCCGCGCCCGCGGCGGAATCGACGGCAGACCAGCCGAAGCCCAGCCCCGAAGAACTGATCCGGGAACTCCGGGCGAAAGCAACGGAACTCGATTTGCGCCGCGCCGCTGCAAGTGGCAGCCCGATCAAAGGTATCTCCGTCCTGGGTCTCCCTGACCAGAAGCGCGACGAACTGCTCGCGCGGCTCCCGGTGCATGCCGGGGAGACTTTTACGGCCGACGCTTTGCTTCGAGTCACCCAAACCATCCGGGAATTCGACGAGCATCTGGGGATCAGCGCCCGGACTGACACGGGCGAACTGTGGCTCACCATCGCGACTCCCGGGTCCCCGATGTTGCCGGCCGAGGGAAGCGGCAACGGCCCGCACTTGGTGCGCTCCGTCCCGCCGGTGTATCCTCCCGAGGCCAAGGCCGCCCGCCTCTCGGGGATTGTAAAGCTCAGTGCCACCATCGGAACCGATGGGGCCGTGAAGCGCCTGGAGGTAATCAGCGGACATCCTCTACTGGTGCCTGCCGCGATGGAGGCAGTTCGGCAGTGGGTCTACCAGCCCACTCTCTGGAATGGCAATCCGGTCGAATGGAAGACGGAGATCTCGGTCAACTTCACGTTGGCGGATTGATGGGCATCGAGGAGAAACGCCATGAGCAGCGCTCTGATCTGGAACAACCTGATGGCCTACAGCCTGCAGATCGGGCTGTTGGTGGGGCTGGCCGCCTTCCTGCCGGCGATCCTGCGATTCCGTCTTCCGGGGGCCAGGCTGGTCTTTCTGCAAGTCCTGCTGGCGGCCTGCCTGCTTCTTCCCGCGATTCAACCCTGGAAGCGCGCGCCGGCGGGCAACGGCGATGGCGTCACCACATCGGTGGTGGTGGTCGAGCGCGGCTCACCGGGTGGGGGCCCCGGTTTGCCATGGCCGCAACTCGGGTTGGTGTTGCTGGCCGCGGGGTTCGCGATTCGATTGGGCCTGCTGGGAGTGGGATTCGTCCGCCTGGCACGTTACCGCCGAAACGCGAGCAGCCTGGATGCCACGGGCCGCTGCCCGACGCTTGTGTCCGATGAAATCTCGAGTCCCGTGACCTTCGGCTTCCTCAGGCCCGTGGTATTGCTGCCGGCGAGCTTTTCGGAGATGGAACCTGCCCGCCGGCAGGCGATTCTCTGCCACGAATTCCTGCATGTGGAACGGCGCGACTGGGTGCTGATGGTGGCCGAGGAGGTGGTGCGGGCGATCTTCTGGTTTCATCCCGCAATCTGGTGGGTGCTGGGCGAGATTCAACTGGCGCGCGAGCAGGCTGTCGATCGCGAAGTGGTTCGCCGAACGCAGGCCCGCGAAGAGTACGTGGACGCGCTGCTGGAGATTGCCGGCGCCGATCTGCAACAGGACCTGGCGCCTGCCCCGCTGTTCCTGCGGCGGCGGCACCTCAAACAACGAGTGGTTTCGATTTTCAAGGAGGTTCATATGTCGAGAACGAGATGGATGTCCAGGCTGGTCCTCGGGCTGACGATTCTGGTGACGGCGTGCTGGCTCGTGACGGGAGCCTTCCCATTAGTCGCGGAGCCGCAGAGCGATGCGCCCGGAGTGTCGGTGGATATCGGCGCGGCGACGCTGATGCACCGCGCGGCGGTGGCCTACCCCGAAGCGGCACGGCGCAAGGGAGTGCAAGGGACCGTGATGTTGGAAGCCACGCTGGATGCGGCCGGAAACGTGACCGACGCGCACGTCCTGAGCGGCCCCGAAGATCTGCGCCGCGCGGCGCTCGATTCGCTGCTGCAGTGGCACTTCGCCAATGGCGCCGCGGGAGCCACCCGGCAGGTAAGCGTCACTTTCCAACTGCCGGATAGCAAGCCCGCGGCTCCGGCAACCGGGTACGCCCGATCGAGCGCATTCTATGCGGGCCGGACGGTGAAAGCCGTCAGTGTCCTCGGCCTCTCCGACCAGGCGCGGCGCGATCTGCTCTCGGCCTTGCCGGTGCACGAGGGGGACACCATCACCGCGGACACGGTCGGAAGAGTGGAACAGGCCGTAAAGGGCTTCGACGAACACCTGAGGGTGGCTGTGATTCCCGGCGCTTCGGGCGAAGCGTCCATCCAGGTCACCGCGCCCGACTACGTTCCGCCCGCGACTCCCGGAAAGATCCGGGTCGGGGGCGGTGTGATGCAAGCCAAGCTCATCAGCCAGGCCCGCCCGGTCTATCCGCCGGAGGCCAAGGCCGCACGAATTCAAGGCGTGGTGAGACTCTCGGCGGTAATTGGGAAGGATGGCACCGTGCAGAACCTGGAAGTGATCAGCGGCCATCCGCTGTTAGTCCCCGCGGCGCTCGAAGCCGTGCAGCAGTGGCGCTACGAAACCACCCTGCTGAATGGCGAGCCCGTGGAAGTAATGACTCAGATCGACATCAACTTTACCCTGTCCCAGTAGTTCGAAGCGATGCGGCGCGGACCCTCGGGTGTCCGCGCCCACATCGCGACCCCAGGAAAATCAGAGTTACGTCTTGTAAACCTTCCAGAAGGCGTCGCGGAACCTGGCCATATCGGCGTCGGTGCCGATGGTGACGCGCAGCAGGTTGTCGAGCGGCGGGAAGGGACGGCCGACCGCCACGCCCATGCGCGGCATGGCATCGATGAACGCTCGCGCGTTGCGCCCGGTGTCGATCATGATGAAGTTGGCGTGCGGCTCGATGTACCGGACGTTGCGTTCCTTCAACCAGCCGCACAGTTCGCGGCGGGTATGGGCCAGCGTGGCGCGCCGTTCGCGCAGGATGTTCTGCTGGTCGCCGAGCGCGGCGGTAACGGCGCGGGCTCCCACGATCGAGACGACGTTCATTCGCAAGGGAGCGATGCGCTCGATGATGTCCGGCCGGGCAGCCGCGAAACCCACACGCAGGCCTGCCATCCCGTAGATCTTCGAATAGGTGCGCGTGACGATGACGTCCTTGCCCTGGCGGACGTAAGGCAGCGCGGTCTTGAGATCGGGGCTCTCGCCGAAGTGGATATAGGCTTCATCCACCAGGAGCGTGGTGTTGGCCGGAAGGTTGTTCACCAGCCAGTCGAGTTCCCTGGCGGTGGTGATGGCCGAGGTCGGGTTGTTGGGATTGCAGACGTAGATCAGACCGCCGTGCGCCTTGTCGGCTTCCTCGGCGAGTTTGTGGACGTCGGCGGTGTAGTCCTCCCGGAGTTTCGTGAGGACCACCGGGCGGCCGAGTATCCTGGCCAACTCGATGGGACCCTCGTACGCCGGGGCGACGCTGATCAGCGGACGCGTTGGGGATGTGAAGATATCCACCGAAGTGTGCAGCACCTCGCTCGATCCGCAGCCGGTGACGATCTGGTTGGGCGCGAGATCTTCGCTCTTGGCAATGGTGGCGTAGATGTCGCGGAATTCCTGGTAGTGGTAGCGGCCGGATGACGGCAGCACCTGCTGCATGGCGGCCAGCGAGACCTGCGGCGGCCCAGCCGGATTCTCGTTGGCGTTGAGCCACACCATGTCCTTGGGAAGGTCGGAGACGTTCACGGCTGCGCGTTGGGCGTAGGCCATTTCGGGAAGCAGGCGGGCAGCCGCCGCGGCGATGCCGAACTGTGCGGCGAAGCTTCTACGAGTTAGCATAATTCTCCTCCAGGATCTCGTGAAGCTATCATACCGAAACAGGAGCCCCGATTTCAGATTCGATCGCCAGGTCTGATCCCACCGCCTTTCAGGCGGTCAGCTTGCAGCGGGTTTCACCTTGGTATTCGGCTCCCATGTCGATAGGGCTGGGTTTTGGTGGGCCGTTTGGCCTGCCAGTGAAGCCATCGACTGGGCAGGGCGAAACCGCCTGCCCCACCACCACGTCTCCCGGGCATCGCCTTGAGCCGGTGGTCATCAATCCAGCCAGGCCTCGCGGAGGCGCACCGGGGCTTCGGGGACCGCGCCGAAGCGGCGCTCCCGTCCGCGAAACTCGCGGACGGCCGCGGCCAGATCGTGCGGGCTGAAGTCGGGCCACATGACGCGCGAGAATACCAGTTCGGCGTAGGCGCACTCCCAGAGGAGGAAGTCGCTCAAGCGGCGCTCTCCGCCGGTGCGGATCAGCAGGTCCACGGGCGGGCCGAGCGCGCTTCCAAGAGCGTCCAGCGATAGCTCGGGCGCGCACCGCGCCGCCGAGAGAATGGCGTCGCGCGCCGAATAGTCAACCGCGATTCTGAGGCGCAGACGGGTGCCGAGGGCGGTAGCCGCTTCGACGCGGGCAATTGCGGCGGCCAGCGAGGGGGCGAGCCGGTCGCGCCGGCCGATGACCTCCAGCCGGATCCCCTCCGCGACACAGCGCGGCGTCTCCTTCGACATGTAGATTGAGAGCAGGCGCATGAGCGCTTCCACCTCGGCAGGCGGCCGCCGCCAGTTGTCCGAGGAGAAGGCGAATAGTGTGAGGATGCCGATGCCGTTCCGGGGAGCGGCCTCGACAATGCGCCCGACGGTCTCGACGCCGGCACGATGTCCCGCCGGTCGGGGGAGGCCGCGCGCCACGGCCCAACGGCCGTTGCCATCCATGATGATGCCGACATGTAGAGTACTTTGAATTGCAGAGTAAAAGGCCATAAAAAAAATCACTTCTCGCGCATGGCTTGGATCAGCGCTTCCATATGGTCGAGGTAGCGATCCAAGGCGCGCTTCCCGCCAGGCGTGAGGCGATAATCCGATTTCGGGATTCGACCTTCGAACGTCTTGGTACAGGTCACGTAGCCCGCCTCCTCCAGTTTGCGCGCGTGAACGCTCAGGTTGCCATCGGTGGCATCGAGGAGTTTCTTGAGTTCGGCAAAGGTCAGGGACTCGTTGACGGACAGGGCGCTCAGGATGCCGAGGCGCAGGCGCTCGTGGATCAAGCGGTCGAGTTTGGGCGCCGCTAACTCCGGCGGCAGAGCATTTGGCTCCAGCGCGGTCTTCCTCTCCTTTTCCTTCCGTACCGTATTGTTCTTACCCGCCATATTTCACCGCGATGATCGTACCGAAAACAATGTGGAGGCCGCCAAAGCCGGCCGCGAGGGCCGCATTGCCCGCCGATTGCGGCAGCAGCAGGGTGATGGTACCGGCCACCATGAAACAGGCGCCCATCACCGGCACCACCCGCACGGAGGCTCCGCCTCCCGAAACTACAGCGGCGCCATAGAGCAGAAGCCAGGTGCCGGGGAGGAGGGCGACGTGTCCGGCGGGATAAAGCGCGATGGTCAGCACCGCTCCCGCCAGAATAGCGGGGGCAAATCCCGCAACGAACTTGCGGCCCGGTCCGGAGAGCAGGGGAATTTTGACGCGCCGCGATTTCACCGCGGTGGCGGCGATTCCGATGAGGAACGCCACCAAGGCCTCGAGGATCCAAACGGCCAGCCATGGCTCGCTGCCGATGGCGCGATCGGCCATCCAGGCGGCCAGCAGCGCCGTCGATCCCATCAACATGCCGCCGATTCCAGGAACGGCAGTGAACGATCCGGCGCGCTCCATGGTCTGGCGGATGTACCGCAGGTTGTCCATGGCGTGTGCGTGCAGTTCCACGGGCTCAGGGCGGGGCGTACCCATGAGGACATGATACGACAGGGGCTCACGATTATTCAAGTACTTTTCGGCGTAAAGTACCAGGACCGCGCCCTATGACCTGGCGGAGCCGTCTCATTCCCCTCGCAAGGTAACCGCCGGATCGACACGCGCGGCGCGCAGCGCCGGAGCGCAGCACGCCAGCAGCGCGGTAAGCGCCATCCCGAGGATAGCCGCCGCGTAGCTGGCCGCGTCATTCGGCTTGACGTCATAGAGCAGGCTCGCCATCAGGCGCGTAAGGCCGGCCGCAGCCAGGACGCCGGGGCCGATCCCCGCCGCCGCCAGTTTCATTCCCTGCCGCACCACCAGAATCACGATCTCGCGCTTCGACGCGCCGAGCGCCATGCGGACGCCGATTTCGCGTTTGCGCTGCCCCACGGACCATGCCATCACGCCGTGGATCCCGATGGCGGCCAGCAGCAGCGCCGCCGCGGCGAAGACCCCCAGGAGCAGCAACTGAAAACGCCGCGGCGCAATCGAATCGGCAAGCGCCCGATCGAGCGTCTCGATTTCGTATGCCGGCTGCGTCGCATCCACTTGCGCGAGCACCTCCCGCACCGGCCGCTCCATCCCGCCTGCGTCCCGGAAACTGCGCACTACCACTCGCAGCGACCGGATCATGGGGAACCGCTCATATGGCATGTAGACTTCAGGCAGCGGCTCGGCGTCCAGTTGCCGCGCTTTGAAATCCGGCACGACGCCCGCGATGGAGTCGTTCAGGATCGAACCGCCGACCCTCTTCCCTACCACGGCGGCGCCCGCCTGCCGCGCGAAAGCCTGGTTCACCATGACTCCGAAGAGGCTGCCTTCGGCCGGCCAGCCGCCCTGCACCACCGGGACGCCGATGGCGCGCAGGTACCGCGGGGAGACGGCCCGGATGACGGCGCCAATCCCGTCGCTGCCTTCCAGACGAACCGTGGTGTTCAGCGCTCCGGCATCGAGACCCGCCGCCTGGACTCCCGGAAGCGCTTCGAGGCGGCTCAGCAGTTGCTCGGTGTAGGCCTGCTTGGGCGGCCACGAGGCGTAACGCGGACCGGAAAGCGTAATGCGCATCGCGAGGATATTTTCCGGAGCAAACCCTGGCGGCCTCCGGTTCATTTGCCACAGGCTCTTGAGCATCAGCCCGGCGCCCGCCAGCAGCACGATGGCCAGACCCAGTTCCGCCGCGACGAGAATCCCCTTGCCGCGCAGCCTGTGCAATCCGGGCGCGGCGCCGCCGGCTTTGAGCAATTCGTAAAGGTCTGCGCGCCACAGGGGAATGGCGGGGCCCAAACCGGAGAGCAGGCCTGTGGTCAGCGATAAGGCCAGGGCGAACCACAAAATATTCCCGTCGAGCGCGACCACGCCCAAATGACGTCCGCCGGAGAGCACCGCCCCGGCCAGCCAGGTCCGGCAGGCGCGCGCCAACAACAGTCCAGCGGTGCCGCCCCCGATGGCCAGCAGGAGGCTCTCGAAGAGCACCTGCCGCACCAACTGCAGGTTTCCCGCGCCGAGGGCCGCGCGGATCGCCGTCTCCCGCTCTCGTGACGCGGCCCTCGCAATCAGCAGGTTCGCAATATTGGCGCAGGCGATCAGCAACACAAATCCGACCGCCGACAAGAGCACCACCAAGGCCCGCCGCTCGCCTCGCGCCAGCTTCTCGCGCAAGGGAGCGAAGTCGAGGCTGTCCTTCCGCTCAAAGACGGCCTTCCTGGCCGTGTAACGGGAGTAGATCGCCCGCATTTCCACCCCCGCCCGCTGGTAGCTCACACCGGGCCGCAGTTTGCCGATCACGAAAACCGCGTGCGCGGACGGACCGAACCGCCGCTGTGCCTCCTCCCACATGACCGCCGGCAGCGGATCAGGAAGCGCGAGCATGCCCGCCGGAATCGCGATGTATCCGTCGATGCCGCGCACTTCGTCGCCCGGGATATACTGCTGCGGAAAACTGAATTGGAAATCCTGGCGCAGCACCCCGGCAATCCGGTAGGGATGCCCGCCCAGCGTTACGGTCGTCCCGACCACCCGCGGATCGCCACTGAAACGGCGCTGGTAGAAGGGCCACGAGAGCACCAGTTCATCCGCCTCGTGTTCGCCGAAGAGCCGGCCCACCGCAGGCTGCGCCGCTGTAATCGACCAGAAATCACCGGTGATGAACGCGATCCGCTCCTGGCTGGCGGTCCCGTTGCTCACCATCGCCACGTCATCGTCGCCGTACGCTGCCACCCGCTCGAAACACCCCGACTGCGTCTTCCAGAAAAGGTATTCGGCATTCGCGGTCCAGATATCCCGGTTCTCGCTCCAGGCGAAATCGGTCATCCATACCAGCCGTTCTGCGTCCGGATAGGGCAGGGTCCGGAACAGCAGGGCATCGGCAACGCTGAATACCGCCGTGTTCATCCCGATGCCGAGTGCGAAGGTTGCGAGCACCGCCAGCGTAAACCCCGGGTTGCGTCGAAGAGCCCGCGAGGCGTATCGCAAGTCCTGCAACATTCCCCTTTAGACGCCGCCGGCGGGAATTTGCTTCCGGCCGCGACACGTCGGGAGGCCTCTTTCCGAAAAGGGTCGAAACCGACCCTTGGAAGGCGGAATGCAGCTACCGGACCAAGGAGGCGTGATATGCGAAGACTACTCTCGGTTGGCGCACTTCTCGCCGCGTCGACTCTGACGCTCTGGCACCCCCAACCCGCCGAAGCCGCCAGGGTGGTAATTGTGGTGGGGCATCATCGCCACCATCGTCACCACCGATACTACAGACACGGCTACTACGGGGGTTATTACCGCTAGGGCATCGGGATTAAGACGCAATAGGTTCGGAGCCGGGCCTTCGGTTTCGGCTCCGGATGTATCGTTGTCCAGTGCTCCGCGGTACAGAGCTATCGGGGCTTTCCCACCCGGCATGCGCGCGACTGAGGCGGCCCGGATCAACGCCGATCTTTACATAACCCCTCTGGCATAATGGAACTTCATGCCGCTCGACGATCGCGCGATCGCCATCTGCGCCACCTTTACCGCGGAAAATATCGAACCCGGATTGGCTTTCTGGGTCAGGGAACTGGGGCTGGAACACGCAATCCGGTTCGCGGGGTACAACCAGATTTTCCAGACCCTGCTCGATCCCGCGGGACTGTTTGGGCGGAATCGGGGATTCAACGTAGCGCTGGTGCGCTTCGACGACCGGTTTGCCGCCGGGGACGCCGCGCGGCTGGCGGACGCGGTCCGCGTGGCAGCCGGCTTTTCCGCTCCCCTGGTTCTTTCGATCTGCCCGCCGGCGGCGAACCAGCAGGCCGAGTCGGCAGCCGCCATCGAAAGGCTGCGCGCCGGGACCGCAGACCTCGCGACGGTGCACTTGTTATCGCCTGAGGATGTGCTGTCGCTCTATCCGGTGAACGAAGTCTTCGACGCGCACGGCGACGAGCTCGGGCATGTGCCCTACACGCCGCTCTTCTTCGCGGCCCTGGCGACCGCCCTGGCGCGGAAAATCCACTCGATTGCGAGCCGTCCCTACAAAGTGATCGCGCTCGACTGCGACGACACGCTGTGGGCGGGGATCTGCGGGGAAGACGGCCCGCGCAACGTAGTGGTGGACGGTCCGCACCGCGCGCTCCAGGAATTCGCCGCCGGACGGCGCCGGTCCGGCATGCTGCTGGCGCTGTGCAGCAAGAACAACGAAGAAGACGTTGTGGAAACATTCCAGGCGCATCCCGACATGCCGCTTCGGCTGGAGGACTTCACGGCGCGCCGCATCAATTGGGACGCCAAGAGCGCCAACCTGATGTCGCTGGCCGCCGAACTGGAACTGGGGCTGGATTCTTTTATTCTGCTGGACGACAATCCCAAGGAGTGCTCGGAGGCACAACTGACGGTACCGGAGGTGCTCGCGCTGGCGTTGCCGGCGCGGCCGGAGGAGATCCCGGAATTTTTGCGGCACGTGTGGGCATTCGACCGCGCGAGTGTCACTGACGAGGATCGCGCGCGCGCCGAACTCTACGCTCAGCGCGCGGCGCGGATGAGGGCGGAACTCGCCGCGCCGAACCTCGAGAGCTTCCTGGCTGCGCTCGAGCTCGAGATCGCGATCGCGCCGCCGGAGCGGACGCAGATGGCGCGCGTGGCCCAGCTTACCCAGCGAACCAACCAGATGAACACCACCGGAGTTCGGCGTAC
>Ga0335077_10013896_pt1 | contig 10063 bp, 6 predicted proteins | sample Lox_Sample_31_FD_207151 | JGI IMG/M metagenome (GOLD analysis project Ga0335077, IMG submission 207151) | Soil microbial communities from Loxahatchee National Wildlife Refuge, Florida, United States - Lox_Sample_3.1 | ecosystem: Environmental > Terrestrial > Soil > Wetlands | place: USA: Florida...
GATGTCGCCCTCTGCGAAGGCTACGCCGGAGAACTTGTTGAGCAGCACCCACGCCGCGGAAAAGGCGCTGTGCGAACCGCCGACGATCACCACCTTCGGGCGCTTCGCCGCAGCGAGGATGCGCGTGGCCTCGGCGATGCCCGGCGGCTTCAGCAGCTGCCCGCTCGGCACGATCTTCTCGCGCGCTTGATCGGCGAGCCGCACGCCCGGCACAAGCTCGCGCGAGAGGCGGGCCGTGATGTCCTGATGGCCGCCGAGGCCGAATACGACCGCGCGCGCAGCGAGCGTCTCGCCGCCCTTGAGTTGCACTGTGACGCCGCCATCGAAGCCGAGACGCACGGAACTCGCCTCGTCGCGAGCCACGCGACAGCCGCGCGCGTTCGCCACGGTCGGCGCCAGCGCCTCGCCGAGGCATCGCTCGAAATCCGCGATGAGCTGCAGCGGCGGATATAGATGCCGCATCGCTTCGAGCTTGCGCGTCGGTCCGGCATCGAGGACAGGCGCGAATGCGTCGCGCGCCGCATCCCCATCGAGACATTCGAGGAATGACGTGCCGGGCGAATCCGCGTTGATTACATAACCGTCGAGCGAACCGCCAAACTTCGCGCTGCGCTCCACGACCGCGACGCCCTGCTCCAGGAGCCATCCCAGCTTGCCGTGCTGCGCCGCCCACACAAGCGGCCCCGTGCCGGCCGGCCCGCCGCCGAGAATCACAAGACCGTACATGCACCTCCTTCACACCGCGCAACCGCCGCGCGCGACGCAGCAAACATCACAAAGAAAACACTGTTCCGTGGACCACCTGTCGCAGAGCCGAGTGCGAGCGATGACGGGGCCGGTGATCTGCGATAATCTTTCGTGCCGCGGCCGCTCTGAGAAACGGCGTGACCCGCTGCGAGATTTCTGCGAAACGGCGCATCGAAAAGGCGGAGGAAATTTATGGCGCTCATCGAACGCCCTTTGGGATATAGCCTCGACGGCCACCAGTTCGACGGCATTCTCGTCTACGACGACAGCGTCAAGTCGAAGCGACCGGCCGTTCTCATGCAGCCCGATTGGGACGGCGCCGGGGCCAAGGCCGTGGGCCAGGCGAAAATCGTCGCCGGCCAGGATTACGTCGTCTATGTCGCCGACATGTTCGGCGATGGTTACAAGCCCGGCAATTTCGATCAGAAGATGACGGCGTCAAGATTCGTCCACGACGACATCGCGCGCTCACGCGCGCGCGGCAACAAGGCAATGGATGTGTTTCTCGCCGAGGGCCAGAAGCTCGGCCTCATCGATCCGGCGCGCGCGGCGGGCATCGGCTATTGCTTCGGCGCCGGGTGCCTCTTCGACCTCGCGCGCGAGGGCCGCGCCTTCAAGGCGCTCACGGCATTTCACATCACCTATCCCGGCACGACCGATCCCGCAGGCGCGGCCAAGGTCAAAGGGGCGGTGCTGGTGATCCATGGCGCCGAGGATCCGGTGACGCCGCGCCCGGCAATCCACGCGCTCGAGGCCGAGCTCGACGCCGCCAAGGTGACATGGCAGACGGTGATGTTCAGCGGCGCCTGCCACTCCTTCTGCGACCCCGAGGCGAAGGCGGCGCCGACGCTCTACGACCCTGCGCTCGCCAAGCGCTCCTACACGCTCATGCGGAATTTCTTCGCCGACCATCTCTGAGCGGGGTGCCGCTGGCGACCGGTCCTTGATCCGGTCGCGGCCGCACCCTATGTACGCATTATGAGTTCGACGATCCGCTTATTCTTCGCTCCTCGCGCCGGCGCGGGGGCCAGGGCCGGCGTTTGGGCACTCGCCCTGGGCTCCTGCTTTCGCGGGAGCGGCGAGTTTCGCGAATTACCGAACGAACCCAATTCCGCGGCGAGGATCGATTGTGCCGAACGAACCCAATTTGCAACGCCGGCAAAATTACCGAACGAACCCAATTTCAGCGGATCCACCGATAGACCATGCGGCCCAGACACCAGATCTCAAAGCCCATATATCCGGAGTCGCGCTCACGCTCAAAGACGGACCGGGCGGTCTCGATGGCGTCCACGTCCGCCGCTTCCTCGATCTCGAGCCGCGCGGCAATGCGGTTGTCTCTGCTCAGCCAGTAAATGCGGTATCCCGCCATCCTGCTCCTCGATTGTTCTTTTTGTCGCTGGCGGGGAGCGCGTCGTCTCTCAGGCGCCCGCTTGGCCTTTCCAAACTGCGGGCGATCCGCGAATGTTACACTCAACATTTGCAGCTACAAAGTTCAATCATTCGCTTGAGGGTTTTCTTCGCCACGCCACGGAAAAAAGGCGGGGCGTTTTTGCCGAACGAACCCAATTCGGCGGCGCGGGATGCGAATCTGCCAAACGAACCCAATTTTCGCGAGCCCGCGAAATTACCGAACGAACCCAATTTCTCATCTGAAATAAGAGAAATACAGTTTACAAGATTGATTTTATGACATTATCCCCTCACTCGATCGATGAGGGCGAGCGCGTCCGCAGGCGCCTCGGTGCCGCGCCAGGCGACGTGACCGTCAGGCCGCACCAGAACGAGCGGGCGCTCGTAGAGCTCGGCCACCCTGGGATCGGCGAGCGCTACCGTCGTGAACGGCACGCCGCGCCGGCGCGCCGCCGCGGCAAGGTCCTCGCCCTCGGGCGCGCCCGTGCCGAGCCTGAGCAGCACGAAACCCTCGCCGAACAGGTCGAGCGTCGTCTTGCCGTCGCCGATCCAGGCGTGCGGCGCCCGCGCGCCGGGCCGGCTCGTCGGCCGGAAAGACGCGCGGTAGTCGACCGGCGCGAGCCCCTCCTCCGCCGCCACGACCGGCGAGCCGTCGTAGCAGAAGCCGATGCGCAGGCCGAGGCTGCCGGACATGCGGTTGTTGGGCCTGATGCCTTCGATCGACTGGCGCGCAAGGCCGCGCGCCCGCTCGCCCGCCGGCCCCTCGAGCGCGAGCTCGGCGCCGCCCGGCACGTCAATCGTCTCGTAGAACAGCTCGGAGCAGAAGGAGGTGTTGCGCTGCGCCACGGGCCGGCGCTCGATCCCATAGGAGTCGAGCAGCCGCTCGCCGCCCCAGCCATCATGGACCGCGGCAAGCTTCCAGCCGAGATCGACCGCGTCGGCGAGGCCCGTGTTCATGCCGAGCCCGCCCGTCGGCGAATTCTGGTGCGCCGCATCGCCGGCGAGGAAGACGCGCCCGCGCCGATATTCCTCGGCCACGAATTCGAGCCGGTCCCAACGCAACACGGCATAGATCTCGTGCGCGAAGGGCGCGCCGATCGCGCGCGCGACACAGGCATTTGCGTCGAAGCCATCGTCGAGCCCGGTCAGCACGGTGAGACGCCACAGCTCCCGCCCGTCGATCGCGATCATCTCCGACCAGCAGCCGGCCGCGTCGCAGAAGCGGTACATCCGGCCCCAGCCCTTGTCGTGCATGCGGCCCAGTTCTTCCGAGCGGATATAGACGGTGACGCTCTTGTCGAGTTGGCCCGCGCCGCCGAGGCCGACGCCCAAGCGCTCGCGTACGACGCTTTGCGCGCCGTCGCAGCCAACGAGCCAGCGCGCGCTGATGCGGCTCTTCTCGCCCGTCCGCACATCGGCCACGGTCGCGACGACGCGGTCCCCCTCCTCGGCAAAGTCTTCGAGCCGCGTCAGGTAGCGGAGCTCGACCTTCGGGATGGTGCGTGCGAAGTCGCGCAGGATCGGATCGAAATAGAGCTGCGGGCAATGCCGGTCGCGTACCGGCGAGAACGGATGCGTGGGCTCGGCGTCGTAGGACGGGATGCGGTGACGGCCCAGCTCATAGCCCACCATCGTCGTCACGTAGATGAGATCGAGGGGCAGATGGTGTGGCCAACCCGCCTCGATCACGCGCTCGGCGATGCCCCAGCGGCGGCAGAACTCCATGCTGCGGATGTGCACGTTCGACATTTTCGGCACCGAGATCGTGCCGTCGCGCTGCTCGACCAGGATGACACTGACGCCGCGCAAGCCCAGCTCGATCGCGAGGCCGAGCCCGACCGGCCCGCCGCCGCAAATGAGGACCGCGGCATCGACAGTCACTGCATCGTTATTTGCATTCGTCATGATCGCTGTAACACTCGTAAAAGCTCGATAAAAGCCACACCCGCGGGGCCAAGTTCTTGCTTTTGAATCATTTGCACAGCCTTATAATAGGAAGACCAGAAAATTAATAAACGAGGACGACGTTTGCGAACGCGTCCGAGACAGGGCGGCATCTGGCGTCCGCTCCCGCGGGTTTGGCCGTGGGCGCTTGCGGCGGCGCTTGCGTGCGCGCCGAGCCTTGCGGCGCACGCCGATGAGGGCGTGCCGCTCGGCAAGGATCTCGCCGGCGAGGCGTGCCACTTTGCGGCGCCGGTCGAGCGCAACGCGCCCGCCGATCCGATCCTGTGCGGCGCCAACAGCAACGCGGTCGGCACGCTCTGGTCTTCGCCGGCGAGCGGTGCGTTGCCTACCGAGCCCGCTGCCCGGCGCGCAGCCATCATCGAGACCGCACACGCGATCGCGGCGCCGCTCGCCGAAAAGTCGGCGCTCCGCTGCAGCGCCGGCGATGCGCTTTCGGGCACGAGCGATGCCCTCATATTCGCTTGCACCGAGGAGAGCTCGGGCTGGCCGCGGATCGTGCTCGTGACCTCCGCCGGCGACATCGTCTATGCCGCCGACGGCCTTCCCGCGCTTCTGCCGGTGCTCCAGGCGGGGCTTGCCGCGGCGACCGGCCGGCCCTTCTCCGCCGACGAGACCGAGGCCGCGTTCCGCATCGTCGACCAGAAATTCCCCGGCGAACTGGCGCGTGCCGGCGGCGCCGACGCCGCGAGCTACAAGGCGCTCATCGAGCTTGGCCGCCTTGATGGCGCCGCCAACGACTATGCCGGCGCCGAAGCCGCCTATCGGCGCGCACTCGACATCGAGACGCGCATCTTCGGCGGCAATGCCACCGCCGTCGGCGAGACGCTGATGGAACTGGCGCTCCAGGTCAGCAACCAGGCGCGCTTCGACGAGGCAGCAGGCCTCTTCCGCCGTGCCGAGACGATCGTCGATGCCGCGCCCGATGTTGCGGCGCGCGCGCGGCTCGCCTCTTATCGGGCGCTCGACGCCGCGAACCAGCGCCACTTCGCCGACGCGCTCAAATTCGCCCACGCCGCATCCCAGATGCGGCGCCAGGAGCTCGGTGGCGCGGGTGGCCCCGCACCGGCCGCCGGCGCCGACGCCGCGCCCGCCCCAAGCCGCGGCGAGCTTGCGCATTCGCTCCGCATCGAGGCCGAGATGGCGCTTCGCCTCGGCGATCTGCCGACCGCGCTCGCCAGCGCCACGGAAGTGCTCGAGATCATCAATCAGGAGCCGGGACTGCCGCTCTGGTGGCGGCCCGAGGCGGTGATGATGATGGCCGAGATCGACGCCCGCCGCGAGCGCGTGGTCTCGGCCGAGCGCCAGTTCCGTGCCGCGATCGAGATGGAGAAGCGGCTTTTCGGCGAGACCGCGCCGACCGCGCTTAGCATGCTGCGGCTCGGCCAGTTCTATAGCGACCAGCAGGTCTATTCCGCCGCCGTCGAGGCGTACGAGCCGGCGTTTGCGATCCTCGCGCGCGATCCGGTGACACGCGCAGCGATCGTTCCCGACCAGATCCTGCCTTACCTCGAAGCGGTGGCGCAGCTCGCCAAGACCGAGCCGGGCAAACGTGCCGCGCTTTACGCCGAGGCCTTCCGCGCGAGTCAGCTCATTGGTTCCGACGTCGCCGGCCGCACCATCGCGCGCGCAGCCCAGCGCCTCGCCGCCGACAGCAGCGGGCTCAAGGACCTGCTCACCACGGCGCAGGACGCGCAGCGTCAGCGCAACACGCTGCGCATCGAGCTCGCGGCCGAGACCGCGAAGCCCGACGACCGACGCAGTGCCGCGCGCGAGCGCAGTCTCGCCGAAGAGCTTGGCGCAGCTAGCGACAAGGCCGACGCGGCCGCACGCGAGATCGCCGCGAAGTTCCCCGCCTATGCCCATTTCGCCGATCCCGGCCCGGCAGGCCTCGACAGCCTGCAGCATGCGCTCGGGCCGGGCGAGGCTTTCCTCACCTACGTCGCCGGCGCGCGCTCGAGCTACGCCATCCTCGTCACCGCCGGGTCGATGCAGCTGCAGCGGATCGACACGACGAACGCCGCGCTCGCGAGCGACGTCGCGGAGCTGCGGCGCGCCTTCGTGCCACGCCTCGGCGCCGTCGGCGATTTCGATCTCGCCCTCTCTTATGAGCTTTACCGCCTCCTCCTCGCGCCGATCGAGCCTGGGCTCGGCGACGTCGCGCATCTCGTGGTGGCGCCCTCGGGCGCGCTCGCGAGCCTACCGTTCGGCCTCCTCGTAACGGCGGCTCCCGCCGCCAGCGCGCGCCACGACTACCGCGCCGCGAGCTGGCTCCTGCGGCGCATGGACGTGAGCCAGGTTCCTTCCGCGCGCGGCTTCCTTGAGCTGCGGCAAGGCGCGGCACGACGCGTTGCCGCGCCGAAGCCGCTGCTCGCCGTCGCCGATCCGGCCCTCTCGGGACCGATGACCGAGAGCGACGGTTCCGCCTCGAGGGCGCTCGCCGCGCTGTCCGGCCGCTGCCGCGAGAACGGACCGATGCCGGCCGACGTGCTGCGCGCGCTGCCGCCGCTGCACGAGACCGCCAACGAGGTCCGCGCTGTCGACCGCGTGCTGGGGCCCGGCGGCGATCTGCTCCTTGGCGCCGGTGCGACCGAGGCCGCCCTCCGCGCCCGCCCGCTCGATCAGTACCGCGTGCTCTATTTCGCGACGCACGGGCTCCTGCCGGGCGAGCTTCACTGCCAGGCCGAGCCCGGGCTCGTGCTCTCGCCACCGCCCCAGACCGCGACCTCGACCGACGAGGACGGCGTCCTCGAGGCGAGCGAGATCGCGGGTCTGAAGCTCAACGCCGATCTCGTCGTGCTATCGGCCTGCAACACAGCGGAAAGCGGCGGCCAATTCGGCGGCGAGGCGCTCGACGGTCTTGCAGAATCCTTCTTCAACGCCGGTGCCCGCACGGTGCTCGCGAGCCACTGGGAAGTGCCATCGCTGGCGACCGTGCGGCTCATGACTTCGCTCTTCGAAGCGCGGGCGCGCGACCCGCGTGCGGGACTTGCCGGGGCGCTGCGCCAGGCGCAGCTTGGGCTCGTTAACGATCCCGCCACATCACACCCTTACTTTTGGGCGGCTTTCAGTATAATCGGCGATGGAGCGGCGCCCGACCGGACGGTTGCGGTGCCCGCGGCCGACGAACCTTCACGGGGGCGAACGTGAGCCGAGCACTGCTTGCGCTTGCGGCATTGACCGCGATGCTGGTTTGGCCGGGAGCCCCGGCCCGTGCCGACGACATGGTCGTTGTGGCCGCGCGCGGCATTGCGCTTGCGCCCGGAACCCGCGTCGATCCGGCGAAACCCCTCGTCCTCGCCCAGGGCCAGCACGTAACGCTCATCGCCTTGAACGGCACGACGCTGAAGCTCGATGGCCCCTATGACAAGGCGCCGGCGCTGGCCGACGGCGGCAGCGACCTGGGCCAGGCGCTGGCCGCGCTCGTGACGCAGAATACGGCGCGCACGACCGAGGCCGGCGTCACGCGCGCGGCCGCGACCGTCGCGCACCTGCCCTCGCCCTGGCTGCTCGATGTGAGCCGCGGCGGGAGTGTATGCCTGCGCGATGGCGCCATGCCGGTGTTCTGGCGCCCGACGGACAAGGCGGCGGCGCATCTCACGGTGATGCCAGCCGACCGCAGCTGGAAGGGCGAGGCGAAATGGCCCGCCGGCGACGACGAACTCTCGGCGCCGAGCGACCTGCCGGTCCATGGCGACGCCATCTATTTCATGACGATCGATAACGGCGAGGAAGCGGCCATCACGGTCAACCTCATTCCCCGCACCCTTGCCAGCACGGCGATGCAGGCAGCGTGGCTCGCGCATCAGGGCTGCGAGGCACAGGCCGAGGCCTTGCTGCGCCAGGGAAAATGACCGCCGAGGCGATCGCCGCACCGAAGCGCACAATAAGACCGGCATCGCTCGCGCGGGGGCTTGCGCCGCTCATCGTGGCGCTCGCGGCCGCCACCGTCGCCGTGCTCGTCGTACGCTACGTCGCCTTTCTCACCTATGCCGACCGTTTCCTTGGCGACTGGGAGATCGCGGCCTTGACCGCGCCCGAGCCGCAAAGCTCCGACATCGTTGTCGTCGCCATCACCGAGGACACGCTCAAGGCCTTTCCCTACCGCTCGCCAATCGACCGGCAATTCCTGAGCGACCTTGTCACCACACTGGCGGCGCGCGGACCTCGCGCCATCGGCCTCGACATCCTGTTCGACCAGCCGACCGAGCCTGCCAAGGACGCGGCACTTGAAGCGACGCTCAACGCGCTCAAAGTGCCGGTCGTCGTCAGCTATACCGATGATGCGCGCCTTGTCGACGACGAGCAGCGCGAATTTCTCGACCGCTTCGTGCCGGCGCACGACCGCGGATTGGCTACCCTCGCCACCGATCAGTTCGACACCGTGCGCTGGATCTATCCCGGCCATGCACAGAGCAACGGCGCGTATCTCATGAGCTTTCCGCGCGCGCTCGCGGCGTTCGTCGGCATTGCAACGCCGGCAACGCAGCCGCTCATCGCCTGGCACGGCCGGCCGTCGCGCGACGTACCGGCCTTCCGCGAATACGCCGCCGAGATGGTTCCCGCGCTGCCGGCGGAATGGTTCAAGGGCAAGATCGTCCTGATCGGCACGGACATCACGCTCGCCGACCGCCACCGCACGCCCTTCGCGACCGTCTATGAGGGCGGCCAGGGCGTGCTCCCCGGCATCGTCGTGCAGGCGCACGCGCTGTCTCAGCTCATAGAAGGACGCCGTCCGCCGGCCGTGGGCGAGTGGGAGAATTTCGCGCTCGCGGTTGCCTGCGCGCTCGTGGGCGCCGCACTGCCGGCCTTCGGTGGTGCGATCGCGTTCCGCTTCGGCACGGGTGCGCTCTTCCTCGTCGGCTATTGGATCGCCGCCGGCGTGCTGTTCCGCTACCAGGGCATGATGATCGGCCTCATCGCACCCACGATCTCGCTCGCCGGCGCGCACTGGACGATGGAAGGACTCTCCGGCCACGAGGCGCGCAAGCAGCGCGAATTCATCACCGGGGCGTTCTCACGCTATGTCTCGCCCAAGGTGGTGCAGACGCTGATCCGCGACCCGAGCAAGATGTCGCTCGAAGGCGAGCGGCGGATGATGAGCTTCCTGTTCACCGACCTCGCCAATTTCACGTCGCTCTCGGAATCGCTCGAGCCGCACGATCTCGCGAGCCTCTTGAACCAGTATTTCAACGGCATGACCGACATCGTGCTGAAGTACGACGGCACCATCTGCAAGTTCGAGGGCGATGCCGTCTTCGTCATCTTCAACGCGCCCATGGACCAGCCCGACCATGCCGAGCGGGCGGTGCGCTGCGCGCTCGAGATGGATCGCTTCGCCGAGAGCTTCCGCCTCGAGCATGGCACCGCAAGCGTACCCTTCGGGCGAACGCGCATCGGCATCCACAGCGGGCCGGCCGTGGTCGGCAATTTCGGCTCATGGGCACGCTTCGACTACACCGCGTTGGGCGATTCCGTGAATATCGGCGCGCGGCTCGAAGGCGTGAACAAGCAGTTCGGCACGCGCATCTGCGTCAGCGAGGCGACCGCCGCCTTGACGCCTGGCATCAATTACCGCTCGCTCGGCGCGGTCGTCGTGAAAGGCAAGACCAAGGGGATCGGCGTTCTCGAGCCGCTGCACGAGGACGATCCGCGCGGCCCCTTCCTCGAACATTGGTCGACGGCGTTCCACAAGCTCGAGGAGAAGGCACCGGAAGCGCTCTCGCTCCTCGAAGAGCTGCAGCGCGAGGAGCCCGAGGACAAGACCGTCGCGCTTCACATCGAGCGGCTCATGCGCGGCGAGGAAGGCGCCGAGCTTGTCCTCACAGAAAAATAGCTAAGCTCCTTCGAGCACCGGCAGGATCAGCGCCGAGGGATGCTCCGGCGAATGGAGAATGGTGTCGGCGCCGATCTTGTTCGGATTGTAGTAGTGCGTCCACAG
>Ga0335077_10013897_pt1 | contig 10063 bp, 13 predicted proteins | sample Lox_Sample_31_FD_207151 | JGI IMG/M metagenome (GOLD analysis project Ga0335077, IMG submission 207151) | Soil microbial communities from Loxahatchee National Wildlife Refuge, Florida, United States - Lox_Sample_3.1 | ecosystem: Environmental > Terrestrial > Soil > Wetlands | place: USA...
GAACCGAACCGAGGGTGTTTCATCTTGTCCGATTCCAGGAAAGTTTTCAGTTCCAACATCTCATCTTCGTGTTCCTCCCATCCCGGCATTTCATTCGTCAACTCATCGGCCAAAGCATCGTATTCCTCCTGACGACGTTCCGCCGTATCCTGTTCCAACTTCTGCTTGATCGGCCGGTTGGCCGCCTGTTGCGCCGCCCATACGGAATTCGCCATGGGCTTGGCCATCCAGGCCAGCTCCGGGTATTGAATTTTCAACCGCGTCTCAATTTCGTTCACCAATTCCTGCGGGGCTTCCGGACCCGTCGAAGCCTGCTGATCGGCCACGACTTGCGCCGCCTGCGCTTTCGACAAGGATAAGCCCAGCTGTTGCGCCCGTTGCTGAATCGTCGCAATCGCATAATCCGGATCGGCATTGAATTTATCCACCATCTCGGCCTTTTCACGAAGGGATTTGATGCCCTGCATCTTTTTCGTGAAGGTGCCTTGCATGCGTTTCCAATGCGGTTTTAACTCCTCCGGCAATTCATTCGGATCGTAGAACACGTCCTGCTTTTCCGTTCCCGCGGTCGCGGCTCCCGCCGATTCAATCGTGTCAATGTCTTGACCGTTTTGATTCGTATCGTTGCCCGTTCCGTTTTCGTCCATGATGACCTCCAAAATAAAAAAGCCCCCGATGGGATATAATCCCTTCGGAGGCTCGTTGTAGACGGTCGCCCCTGACTCTTTAGGCAGGTCGAACCCGGTGATGCTCCTTTAGTTCAAACGATTCAATGCGTCCTTGATTGACGTTTAATATAATACTTCCCGTGCGTTTGTCAAGCAAAAACTCTCCGATGGCTTTAAAAACCTCATTGGGAAAGACGGCAAACGCATGGGATATAATCCCTTGGGTGTTAGTGTCCATGAACCATCCGTTGACGGATCATGTGCGCCTTTCCGCCTTTCTTTTTCACTTCGATGACTTTGTTTGAGCCCTTGGAAAAAGCCAATCTAATTTTCTTTCCCGATTTCGTTGTTTTCCAGCGGTACCGCGTTCCCTCCGGCAACGGCATGGGGTCCTCCTCGCGTGGCTTGAAGTTCCTGTTCAATATTCTTCTTCAATTCCTCAAGCTCTTTCTCTTTCATCCGAAGCTGCAACTGGGTGATCAATTCCCGCGTCAACGTATCCTCGCCGCATTTGGCGCAGCGCCACCCTTCGCGTTTTTCCTGCGTCCCTCCATCCTTGTGCCATCGAATCGAGGTGATCGACAGGAACCGTTCAGATCCGCAGCGACAAGTCAGTTGTCCCCAGTTCGGTTGATTGATATCCGGTGCGTTCATAGATCCTCCTATCGTCCAACGCCCATGACGGGCAGTAACCGCTTTTGAATCGTCGTAACCGGGGGAGAAGTGGACGTGATAAATCCATGGGTCGGAATGAACTTAACCGATCCCGGCGAAAATCCGATGCCCTTGGCAATAATATCCTTAATCATGTCGCCCTCGTCCGGCTCGTCGGATTGGTCCCGTCATCCAAGGTATACGTCATCGAGGTCGTCGATCCATCCAATTTCTTGCATGTAATCGTCGTTCCGGAAATGGAAAACTCCGCCAGGGCGGAAAGCAGCATGAACATGAATTGTTCAACCGTCGGAGCCGACCCATCGGCTGCGTATCCCTCGGTTAAGGCCGTGCGGAGAATGTCGTTGACTCCCGTGGCGCTCAAACGATACCCTGTTTTATTCGAAGCGATATAAGACTCAACGGCGCTCTCGCTGGCCGGATCTCCGGGAAGATTGACCGTCTGAGATTCAATCGCGGCAATATCATCCGAAACGGACGTCCCGGCCGGTGCGCCTATTCGTGCATAGATATCCCCGGTAAGATAATCCACGAGCCGCTTCCCGATGCTTCCGACCGTGGTCAATGCCGAAGACAAAGCATCCCAAATCGCCTGCACACCCGCCGAAGACAAAGCATATCCCGTCTTGTCGCTTACGGTGGATGCCGTGTAGCCTGTCTTATCGTTGTTGGTTCCAACCGTTACCGTTCCCGAAGACAAGGAAATCTGGCCCGTTCCGGTTCCTGAGGAAAGCAAGACACTGGCCCCCAGATCACGCGCCGTCTGAGATGTCCCGTTAACTTTGGTCACATTCACGGCCTGATCGGCCTGCAAGGTCGCCGCTTCTCCCGGAAGATAGGTTGAAACCTGCCATTTAAGATCCGACGGATCGGCCCCGGATGAGGTGACGTGCAACTGAAATTCACCCAAGGTATCCGTATGCGAAGTGGTCAAGGCCAGTTTGTACAATCCAGGGCAATTCGTCGAATCCAATTCCGTGACCGTCGGTGAAATGGCACCGGGAGTTCCGGCGGCTTTTGTGGCATAAATCGTCAATGTCAAACCGGTCTTGCCTGAAACGTGATCCGAGGAATCAATCATCAAAACCGTGACATTGACCGCCGTGGACTGTTTTAAAAATCCTTCCATTTATTGCCTCGACCCCACTTTTTGCCCCAAGGTGCGACGACGAAGGATGGTCGGAAGCGCCGACGCATCCAACTCGGCCACGGCCGCCCGATACGCCGATGGCGACGTTCCGCCCCATGCAATGCTCGATGCCGTTTCGCCGGAATTGATATACATCACTTCCAATCCCGTCGAAGGCGTGTTATATCCGAGATCCGCCGCTTCGGAATAGGATGGACTTGATCGCGGCGTCATCGTGGCCGGATTCGTCCCATTTAAAACCGCCCCGATGACGGGATTCCCCGTCAAAACAGCTTCCCCCAAGGCCACGGTGGGCGTTGTTCCGGATAATTGAAGCGTTTCCACGTTGGATTGCCTAATCGCGCTTGTGGAGTATCGAGACATCCCGGAAACATTCAAAACCACCAACCCTCCTCCGGTCGTTGTTCCGGGGGCCCAGGTGAAAACGGTTGACGTTCCCGAACCGATTAAAGCATGTCGCACCCAGAAAAACAACAAGGTTCCAACGCTATTAACCAGATCATAGGTTCCTTTACCATCCGAATTATTGTCGGTGGGGGCCGTTGTCCCGGAGCCCCCCGAATAGGCCGTTACAATGAAAATCAAATCGTTAAGCGACGGAGTAGCCGTAACCGTTTTGGTCCCGGTGGCGGTTGTATAAGCCGAACCCAATACATTCACGGCACCCAAAGTTAATCTTCCCTTATATAAACGAACAGGCGCCCCGAACTTATTTGATTCAGAATGAATCCGTTCGGGGCCGGTGTTCCGCGTTCACCCAGATTGACGCCCAGATAAGTTTGAGTATCGGATGTCCTTCCGGCCCATAACGGATATTTTGTGATAGGGTCGATCAATTCAACGGTATCGCCGGACGTCGTTGCGCCTTCCCAGACAATCGCATTGATCCGGGATCTGAACCCGTAAATTTCTCCCGCTTTCGTCATGACGACCGGATTCTGATCCATTTACCAGCATCCTTTGTCGCCGCGTCGCGTTCCGGCGAAGTCCAAGCCTCGTTCCTTCATTTTCTTTTCCAATTCACGATGCGAATGCACCACGACCGGCTCAGGACCCAGATTCCACATGGTCCTACCGCGTCCCTCTTCGAAATAGAGCATCCGGTTGGAGCATTCGATAATCGGCCCCATGGTATGACCGCACCGAGCGCAAATCTGCGCTTCGCAATTCCGGTCAAGATAAGAGTGAACAAAATATTCCTCCCGATGACCGTTGATACATCGAACACCGTACTGCGGCATCACATTCTCCCACCGAGCATTCCGGCCATCGCTTGTTGAGCCCCGTTTCCCGCACCCGGAGGTTGTCCACCCTCACCGCCTTGGTTGCGGCCCGCCTGATTGGCATTGATCTGAACCATTTTTTGTGAAAGCGCGGTCAGTTCATCCAACATCCGCTCGGAAATATATTCAAACTTCGACGCCGTTTCTCGAAGAAGCTCTCGGCTCATGGCGAGCTGAGGAAATTTACCGATGATTTCGAGAAATTGCAGCCATTGGGATCGTTCGACATCGAGATTATGCGGCCGGAACGATCCCGGAACGACCGTCACATCGGCTTCAAACTCCATATCCTCGCGTCGCACGAATTCAACCTTTTCCTTCCCATAGCGTTCACGAAAAATGTCCTTGAGTCCCGGCAAATACTCGATGACTTCCGACGGAAGACCATAAACCCGTTCGGCATATTGCTTAAATTCCTCGTCGGTGAATCCACGCATCCGGATATACATTCCCAGGGTCAATGTTTTCTCGACCAAGATTTTCATCTTCATCCCGGCCACGGAAAGCCATTGTTCAACCCATTTAAGCAAATCGGTTTCACGAACATTTGATGCGCGTTCGACAAACGAGGATTCGGTTGCGGTTTTTCCTTCCGGTCTCAACATCTGAGCCCCGGATTGACCCGCGATGGTTTGGAAATCCTGTTGCAAGAGCGCGACATCGCCGAAAAAGGATTGCGGCACCGGTGGATCTTCTTGAATGACGGGTACATTTTTCGTGCTATTGACCTTTACCGCGCTCATATCTTGCCCGGATTGCAAGGCTTTAACGGCTTCATCCGCATTTGGGAATGTCTGATCGTCATAATAAGCCTTCCGGGCCATGCGCTTACACCCTTCCGTGATCTGCTTGCGACGAATATTATATTCACGTTGCGGATCAAGCCAGGAGAACACATACGGCACGGGCCAAGGGGATGGTTCAGGACCCAATATCGGTATCCAGGATTGCATCACGGAATAGGGATGGTCCACGATGCCCGGCGGAAGGTCATCGGAAACCAGGAAATCGTCAAAATTCTGGGAGTCCGCCCAGATGTATTGCTTTTTTTCATTCAAATCATAGCATTCATAATACCGTATCAGGTCTGTTTCGGGTTCATCCGTACCCGAATTTTCCATTCCGCGACGGCGGGAATACTTATTCCTGGATTCGTTCGAGACCAGCTGATCGCGTAAATCTTTTGGGAAACGATCATCTTCTTTGGCTTCGGAAAGAGGGACAACAACCTCTTCTCCGATCCAGCTCCATCGGGACTGGTCCGGCCCGTCATCGGGGAAAAGCATATTGACGGCATCCACCCACTGGTACCGATAGAGTTCGGAATCAACAATGCTTGCGGGTTCCACCAACGGCGTCCCGGTATGCGGATCTTTGGCTTGTTTCGGGGCTTGAGTTGTCTTATCAATAATCGGCTCCCCGGCTTCGTTGGTTTCATATATCGGCTCGCCCTTGGCGGGATTATTCTTGATTTTCGGGTCGTAAATGACTTTCAAGATGGCCGTGCGCGAGAAATTCTGCCAAATGGCAAGCGATCCGGCATTTTCCAGGCTGTTTTTATGATCGCCGATTGTAAAAAGCACCGCCTCGGCCATGGCGGCGGATCGTTCGGCTATTTTCGTTTCACGACCCGGCACCGGCCGCACATAGAACTTCGGGTTGGCAAAATAGACACCGGGCCGCATTGTCAGAAGCGTCGCTTGAAGATGATTAAACACGGGATCGGTCACACGTTCGGAACGCCACTGAAAGCCTAAAATGAATTTCTCGCATTCCTCAACCTTGTATTTATCTTCCCAATCCTTTCGAATCTTCTTAGCCACCTTGACGCGGCCCTGCCATTTGGCCATAAGATCCGACGGCGTGGTTTTTTTAGCCGGAGCCGATTCGGGCGTCACAATTCCCGGTTCCAGCGGCCCCTTGTTTTTTCTCGGTCGGCCTCGTTTAGCCATGATCATCCTTTCGGTCTATCCTCATAAATGATGGGTCCCCTGGTGGCCGGTTATTCCCCCGCTGGGGCCACTCCGCGATACGCATCAAGCGTTTCGTCTTTCGACTCATCAGTCGCAAAAACGCGGGGCCAGATGTCGCCTGCCTAGGGACCCTTTGGCGACCCACGACTTCATTTAACTCGTCATCTCTTTTCTTTTCTTGAACCAGATCATGTGTTTCCAGAACTTTATGGTAAAATGACTCCAACTAAGCCGCTCATATTCTTTCGTTGATAGAAAACCGAATCCACGTAAAACGTACATGAATCTCCAATAATTCATTGCAATGAAATTCTTTCCGATGCCCCTTATCAAACCAGTTAAAGTCAGCGGTCTAACTTCTATTGCATCGTATTCCAAAAATTTTCGGCTAACATAGAACACTTGCGGCCAGGGTCGCATTGGAATTGCTCGGCCATAGACCATCTTAAATGTTACGGATTTCATCTTCATTCAACCCGCCATTTCCCTTCGATACGTTGACGGCAAGATCCCTTCCCGTGCATTGATGGCTTGTTTCCTCCACCATGAAAACGTCGCGGGCTTTGATGCTTCTTTCAACTCTTGCGGCGTCGGCGGGAATTTCTTTAAAAACATCTTGATCGAATCCCAGGCATGATTGTCTTTATCCACCAACTGTTCCGGCTGATCCCGTGAAAGCGCGACCTTGGCCGAGAATTCCTTGTGCCGAAGCTTCCCCAATTCCCAGATCAATTTCGGGCAGTCCGTCGTGATTTGCCATTTCGGATTTTCCGGATCGGCCCAGAAATGCCCCAAGATCCATTCGACGACCGTGGTATCGGCTCCGCGATCCCCCGGCTCGAAATAAACCGGCGGATCGGCGGTTTCAAACAGGTGATTAACCGATTTCATGGTATTGTCCGACATGGATTGATCTTCGGCCCATATTTGCGGATCGGCCACTTTAAAGACTTCCTGCCCGGCAAATGGATTTCCCAAAAAGCGCCGTCCATCCCCCGTGACGACATCCTGACCGTTGATGATCCGCGCAATCTCGCCGACCGTCACTTTAGCCGAATAGAATTCCCACACGGTTCGGATCTGTCCGTCGTAATTGATCGCATGGACGTAATAAGCCGATGGGTTGCGCCATCCGTGATCATAGCTCCCGTAAAGCTTGCAGCCTTCCGGATAAAAGGGCGGGATGATGATTCGGCCTTGGGTGATCCACTGATCCATCAACGGAAAGACTTTCATGCCCCCAATGGCCCCATAGTCGATTTCCATTTCCTTGCGCCATCGCGGGCCTTGAATGCCTCCGGGATAACCCGATGCCTCAAGCTCAATCCATCGATCTCCTTCCGGCGTTCCCGGCCGCTTGTTCGGATCGGCGGAATAATGAAGCCGAATAACCGGGATGCCGCCCTTGCTGATCCGGAATTTAAGGCCGTCCATCATACCGACTCCACCAATTCCTGAAATTCTCCGACTTCGGCGCTGGAAACGCAGATCAACTGCCCTCCGCCCTTGATGCTGGCCAGGGCCGCCGAATAGGAACTTCCGAATTGCGGTTGAAAGGCCGATTCATCGGAAAAAATACCGGACGGATTGTTGGATCGGATGATATCCCCGCCTTCCGGGATCGCCCAGACATGGGACCCGTTGGGGAAAAACAAATGACCGTAAGAGCCGCCCTTGGGAAATGATACGGACCTTAAATGTTTCGGGAGCTTGGATTCCATGAAGCTGATCCGGCCGACCTGGGGCTCCTTGTTGAACACCAGATTGGCCGCATCTTCCTCGCGTTTGCTTTGCACAATCAACAGTCGGTGCGAAATAAACTTGGCCCGCCACAACCAGAACGCGCACATCAACCAGGTGGCCAACACATGACGGGATTTCTCAATGCACAGAATGCTGCGGTTAAAAAGCTCGGTCAGATACGACAGATCGATACCCGATTCCAACGCATACCGGGCTTCTTCCGGCTTGATCAATTTCCCAGACACCAACAAGGCATCTAAAAGAACCCGCAGATAAGGAATGTCCGGAAACGGCTTGATCGGCTCCGCATCATGCTCATCCTTGGTCATGAGCCTCGACCCCAGATGATCTTCAAAAATAAAATAATGGGCCGAACGACGGCATTTCTCGAAATCAATGTCCCGTTTGGCCCATACCGCGCCGTACTCCGATTTCGGAGGCGCCTTAATGGCTTTCGCGCTCATCCCCACTCTCGCCGAAAATCAACGTCTCAACGGAATTCAACCGAAGGGCATGGCAACCGGAATCCAAATAGTGCCCAAGAAGCCTCATCGTATCCGAATCCAACGGCGTCGATTGCAAGGTTCCGGCTTGCCGATTATGGATCGCCGCTTGAATCACCCCTTGACCTTCTCATTCTCGCGAATCCATCCATTCACCACTTCCAGTTGCGCGTCGGTCAACGACGCCAGCATCGACGATCCGATATCCGGCCTTGAATCGGCTCCCCCTTGCGTAAAGGCCGTCAACCGCGTCACGTCATCAATCATCCGCGTGATGTTCGCCAGGGCCTTGGACAACGCCACGGGATCAACCTCCTTCTTCTCCAGCACCATCTTGGCCATCTGATCCCGAATCAGCACCGCCATGTCCCGAAGCGCCTTCAGGGCCGCATCCACCGCCTCGGCGCTCGTCTTCGGATCAAACCCCCCGTTGGCCAACTGCGTCATTTCCCGGATGATTTGATCGGCATACTCCTCTTTATTTTTCGACATGAACTTTATACCCTCCTCACGAAATTAATCAGCACCAAGATCATTCCGGAAAGAAATACCAGCAACAGGCAAAGAAAAAGAAACCAGTTCCGGGTGATTTGTTTAAACATCTTCCGCTTTTTCTAATTCACAAGGACAATATCCTCCCATTCTGTTCTTGCAACCGCAAGGAAGAGGTTCTGAAAGATATTCCAACCCGATGGGACATGAACCAAATACCCAATCCATAAATTCCTTCCCATCACTTTCGCCATTATCGCATCCAGTTCACGACCTGCTTTTAATTCCGTTATCACAGCAATACCGACATCCCTTATTTGTGTTTGTGAATATGGGCAAAGTGAATAATATACAACCAAGCCAAACATCCCATCAAAATCTTATCCACGTTGCTCATGCGTCCATCACTTTAGCTTGGGTAAAAACTCCGTTGCCTTAGTTGTTGAATTAGATCCGGTTTCAATGCTCCATTCCGGACACGTTCCATATTTGCATGAATTCGGATTTCCCGTGCAGGTACGCGGAAGTTCCACGTCATAATGACATATCATGCAATGAATCTTCACCGCTTTCACCATCGTGCAAACTTCTTAATCTTATGCAAATAAATTTCATCTACCACGATATCGAACACGAATACACAAACGCATGGCACGACCACGGCAAAAGCCATTGTGGTCATGTCAAAGAGAAAAATCCTCATGCCTCATCGCCGAAGATTTGCTTGTTGTATTTCCTGAATACAAAATAACATGAACTGCAAATCTCCAAACGAAATCCCCGGAACATAGTCACAGATCCATAAGGCGATTGCCTTCCGCATCGCATGCAAACATACTCCGATTCTTTCATAAAAACACGCTTTCTGCGTTTTCAATTACTTGTAGAATACCCCGCCAGCTAACTACATCCAATACGTTATCTCTAGTCCTGGGACAAATGCGGCTGAAATTCGGCCATATTCATGACAATATGCAGACTGGAAATGGGAAATTGGGGAAAATATGGGCTTACCTCCTGACGGGTGCCATGGCTGCGGCTGCAGCGGTATCGATCCCACCCCCCCCCATGCCTCACCGTCGAGATTTTGTGCAAAGTTGACATAATGACTATTATCAGACATTCACTTATCAACCTTTTCAATTGTTTGTGATTCTTCGGTGTATCTCGGAGTAACTAATATACCATTTAGGCATGATAAATCTTGGCAAAAAACATGCGATTCGGGTATCGTGGAGTCCATAACGGCTTTCCGACGTGGCCCATGTTTATTTCCCGCGATTAGTTTCTGCCTATCCTGTTCAGCCATGGATAATTCCCAGATCCGGATCAAATCATCATTGGTGTACCATCGATCACGAGTTTTAGTGCGGCGTTTGTAAGCTGGCAGGCCCTTTTGTCGGATCAATCGCAAGATAGTGACTTCGGTGGCATATCCCAATCGTTTCGCAATTGATTTCAAAGTAAAATAATCAGCCATGTCTGCTATAAATACGCCTATTTTTCCGATTTGTCAATAGGGGTTCACATAAGCTGAAGTGTTTCGGGATCTATTCGTGGATAGGATTTCGGTTGT
>Ga0335077_10013899_pt1 | contig 10062 bp, 11 predicted proteins | sample Lox_Sample_31_FD_207151 | JGI IMG/M metagenome (GOLD analysis project Ga0335077, IMG submission 207151) | Soil microbial communities from Loxahatchee National Wildlife Refuge, Florida, United States - Lox_Sample_3.1 | ecosystem: Environmental > Terrestrial > Soil > Wetlands | place: USA...
CGCGCTAAGCCGGCCAGGACCTCGTTTTCGCCCCGTGCCCGGTGGCCGTCCCCGGCGGCCGGGGGCTCTTCCTAACAATGACCTCACCTCTTTGATTTGCTCGTCAATCCGCTGCCGTTGAAGCTCCAACCCTTCGAGAGCCGCTGCTAGTAACGAGTGATTTTGAACCGTTGTTGCTGTGCGAGGCATTTCTGCTCCTATCTGTGTCCGTGAAAGCGTTTGGTTGAATTCGCGTAACCTACGTTGTTACTTTGATTACTCGGTCCGGGATGTTAGTCTACAATCGGCTCGCCGGAATTGCCTTGGATTCAAGAATGATGGTTACCGGTCCATCATTCACCAGATGGACTTCCATCTCGGCCTGGAAGACGCCAGTTTCTACAACAATGTTACTAGACTTTAAGTGACTCACGAAATATTCGTAAAGTTCACGTGCCTGTTCTCCACCGGCGGCCGCATCAAAACTAGGCCTGCGGCCTTTCCTGCAATCACCATATAAAGTAAATTGAGAAACAACTAACAGCGCCCCTCCGGATTGCATTATGTCTTGATTCATCCGGCCGGCATCGTCGGGGAAAATACGGAGATGAACGATCTTGTCCACAAGATAGTCGGCATCCTCGCGAGCATCGGTCCGTGCGACTCCCAAAAGAACCAGTAAACCGTGCCCGATTGCGCCCACGGCGGCGCCGGCCACGTCCACATGGGCGCTCTTGACGCGCTGCAAAACGGCCTTCATCGAAATCGTGACCCGAGAAAGAGAACCACTGTTAAAAGTCTTCTCCTATCATATTCGCACCGCAAATGACTTATAAGTCCCGGTGAATGACAACGATCCGCGTAAATGGACGATCGCTGGAAGTACTTGTCCATGGTCCGGGCTTGAGTTCCGGTACTAAGTGACCGTAGAAGGTCCTCTAAGGGAGATGTCTTATCTGAAGTGAGAAGGAAAGACATGATAATGGAGTTGATGATCCGCCGAGGGATCTTTAAACGCCGTAAGGTGCATAGCAGCATACCTGGGGGCTTCTTCCAGTTCGAGGAAGAATCCACCACGACCCGCTTGTATGGCTTCGGCCATGGCGACCACTTGCGTCTGCGCGATGAGTTCGGCAACGTATGGCGCGGCACGGCTGAAAAGGTGAGCGAAGATTCGGTTCGCTATACCTTCCGAGATCCGAACGGTCGCACGATCACCGGAGTTTCCGACGGTTTCGGCATCGTGCTCCGCGATGGCCGCGGAAAAACCTGGCGCGGCTTCATCGACTAGTCCCGTACTCCTTTCCTTCCACCGCATTCCCTGCGCAAACGGTCTGCTGCACATCGCTTATGATGGAAGTTCCCCGCTCGCAGTCCAATGCATCCAAAGAAAACCATCGGCTACAAAGACGCCGGAGTTAACATCGACGAAGCCGACCGCGCCGTAGTCCACATCCGCAAGCATGCCCGGAGCACGTTCACGCCAGGCGTGCTTACCGATATCGGCAGCTTTGGCGGCGGCTATCTGCTGTCCGGCTGGAAGAAGCCGGTGCTGGTCAGCTCGGCTGACGGCGTGGGGACGAAACTTAAGATCGCATTTATGGCGGGGCGCCACGACACGATCGGCGAGGATCTGGTGAATCATTGCGTCAACGATATCGCAGTCCAGGGAGCCGTTCCTCTGTTTTTTTTGGATTACTTCGCGGTCGGGAAGCTGGACGCGAGCGTGGCCGGGCAGGTGATCGCCGGAGTCGCGCGTGGATGCCGCAATAATGGCTGCGCGCTGATCGGGGGCGAAACGGCCGAGATGCCGGGAATGTACCATGCAGGCGAATACGACCTGGCGGGCTTTATCGTGGGCGCGGTGGAACGCAATCGCATGCTGACGGGCGCCGCGATCCAAACAGGCGATGCATTAATCGGTCTCGCGTCGAACGGCCTGCATACGAACGGTTATTCGCTGGCCCGCAAGCTGCTCTTTGAAGTAGCCCATTGCCCGTTGGATGACACCCTTGCCGCCGAACTGCTGAAAGTGCATCGCAGTTATCTAAAACCGCTCCGGGCGCTGATCGACGCACGGCTGCTGAAGGGCGCGGCGCACATTACGGGAGGCGGGATCTCGGACAACACCCCGCGAATTTTGCCCAAGGGACTGGCAGCGCGCGTCGACGTCTCTACCTGGGCAATTCCTCCGCTTTTTGAAAGACTGCGAGAGATCGGAAAGATTGAATTATCCGACTATCGCCGGACATTTAACTTGGGGATCGGCATGATTTTGGTGGTCGCGGGCCGCCACGTCAAAAAAGCGGGGACCATCCTCAGCGGTCTGGGTGAGAAGTATTTCGAGATTGGCTCCGTCGTGGAATCCCGAGGCCCACGAGTCGACTATGTCGGCGGTGCGGCTTGAAGCGCCTGGGAATTTTGCTTTCGGGTAGGGGATCAAATTTTGAGGCGATCGCCGCCAATGTGGCCGCCGGCCGCTTGGACGCCGAGATCGCGGTTGTTATTTCAAATCGCCCGGAAGCGCGAGGCCTGGAGATCGCCCGCGAACGCGGGTTGCCGGCGATGGTTATCCCTTCGAAGGGCGTTCCCCGCGAAGAATACGACTGCCGCGTGGTCGCCGAACTGCGCAGCTGTGACGTTGAGCTCGTCTGCCTGGCCGGCTTCATGCGTCTGCTGACCGCCGAATTCTGCCGCGCGTTTCCGATGCGCATTCTGAACATTCATCCCTCTTTGCTTCCGGCATTTCCGGGACTCGATGCACAAAAGCAAGCGCTGGAGCATGGCGTGAAGATCAGCGGCTGTACGGTCCACTTTGTCGATGAGCAACTGGATGCGGGCCCGATTATCTTGCAGGCGGCCGTGCCGGTGTTGGACAACGACACTTCCGAAACGCTCTCGGCTCGAATTCTCGAACAGGAGCATCGCATTTATAGCGACGCGATTCGCATCGTGCTATCCGGGCTCTGGCGGATTGAGGGTCGGCGGGTTGTGCAGGCATAACTGACCCGGGGACCATTGTGTCTGTCCGAGCATTCGAATAGAATTCCTCATGGGCCCGCGCTGCCTGAACACGAGCGGTCCGAAGGAGGTTGCAAGCATGACCGCATCGCCGATCGCGATCCTGACACTCGCCTTGAGTGCGCCGCTCGCGGCGCAGTGGCTGAACTATCCTACGCCCGGCATCCCGAGGACTCCGACCGGTAAACCGAATCTCGCGGCGCCAACGCCACGCACGGCCGATGGCAAGCCCGATCTCTCGGGAGTGTGGACTAGAATCTCCCCCAAGTATGCCCGCGATATCGCGGCGGATCTGAAGCCTGGCGAGGTTCAACCTTGGGCGGAAGCTTTACTCCAGCAGCGCAAGGAAGATTTCCAGAGAGACTATATGAACGCGATCTGTGTGCCCTTAGGTCCCGGGTACAACACCGCCGCCCAGAGCACCGGCGTAGAGATGATGAAGATTGTCCAGACGCCGGCGATCATCGTTATCCTCAATCCCGACCTCACTTATCGCCAGATCTATCTCGATGGCCGCAAATTAGAGAGCAACCCGAATCCGAGTTGGATGGGATATTCGGTAGGGCACTGGGAGGGAGACACGCTAGTGGTCGAGACCAACGGATACAACGACAAAACATGGCTCGATCACGATGGCCATCCCCATACCGAAGCATTGCGCACCACCGAAAGATACCGGCGCACCAACTTCGGCAATCTGGAGATGGAGGAGACGCTCTCCGATCCTGGAGCGTATGCCAAGTCTTGGACGGTCAAAGTCCGCGCAGAACTAGCGGCCGACATGGAAATGCTCGAGTGGGTCTGCAACGAGAGTAGCGGCGACAGCGGCCGGGAGCACTGGGTCGGCAAGGCCTCCGACTTTAAGAAGACCGAAGTAAGGGTCGCGCCGGAAATTCTGGCAAAATACGCTGGAGTCTACGAAGAACTCGACCTTTGGGGGCCCGGGCCGCATCCGCGGGTTATCGAAATTACAACCTCCGGCGGAACGCTGTTCGCCGAACTCAAGGGCAGAGGAAAAACGGAACTCATAGCGCAGTCTGAAACCAGGTTTATGAACTTCTTCGGGTTGGGGATCGACTTCGTGAAGAACGGTGACGACCCGCCGGCGCAGTTGCTTGAGATGCACGTATCGGGGAACTACCGGTTTACACGGAAGAAGTAAGCAGCATTGGGCCGGCCGGTCGCCGACGATCCACAATTTACTTGCGCAGTTGCGCCGCTTGCTGCCGGTCTGCGGCCGCTCCTGCTTTGTCGCCGAGCCTGCCCTTGGCGAGCGCCCGTCCTCTATATGCATTCGGCAGATCGGCGTTGAGCCGGATGGCTTCATCGAAGTCTTGAATGGCTTTCTGATAATCGCCTTGCTGATTGTATAGTTGGCCGCGGTCGATATACGAGACTGCCAGGTCGGGTTTCAGGCGGATCGCTTCGTTGTAATCTTCCAGAGCCCGGTCAAATTGACGTTGGCGCAAGAAAGCCCTTCCGCGATTATCACGCGCCATCGCTAATCCGGGCTGAATCTTGAGGGCCTGGCTGTAGTCATCTATGGCTCGGTCGAATTGCTGAAGAAAGAAATAGGCGTTGCCGCGGCCAACATAAGCGGCCGCATAATCGGGCTTGCGCCGAATCGCGTCGCTGAAAGGCTCCAGCGCTTCGGCATACTGGCCGTCCCTGTTTAATTGCTGGCCGCGCGATAGCATCTCGCCCGCGAGCGGGTCCTCGGCGGGAGGCTCGCTGCGCGGTGGACGCGAAACCGCGCTGGAAGCCGCTTTGACCGAAGGATGAGGCTTCGCCGGGGCAGGGGCGGGCTGAGCTTCCTGGTGAACAACGGCCGGCGGCGTTGCTGATACCGCGACGGTTGCGGTCTGCTTCTGTGGACCGCTCGGTACCACTCGCTGATGCAGTGCCCAATACGATGCTCCGGCCGCGATGCAAAGAGCCGGGACCGACCACGCCAGCCAGATCGGCATCCGCTTACGGCCCTCGGCTGCCAGACTCGGCGCGGGCGAGACGCCGCTGAGATTGCGGATGGCGAAGGACAAATCCGCGGCGCTTTGAAAGCGGTGCGCGGGATTCTTCTCCAGGCAGCGGCGGATGATGAGCCCGAGTCCTGCAGACAGCTCCGCGCCGCGAAGCTCGGGCGGTTCTTCCCGAAGGATGGCGCTCATAACATCCGCTCCGGAAGCTCCAGTGAAGGCGCTCTTACCGGCGGCCATCTCGTAAAGAATAACGCCCAGACTGAAGATATCGGTGCGAGGATCGATGGATTGCGCGCGTATCTGCTCGGGCGACATGTATCCGATGGTGCCCATGATCATCCCCGGCGAGGTGAGTGTTTCCGTGCTGGCCGCTCCGGCCGAAGCGTGTGCGGTCAGTTGTTTCGCCAGGCCAAAATCGATGATTTTTACCTGCCCATCGTGCTTGATGAGGATATTTTCGGGCTTGAGGTCGCGGTGAGCGACGCCGGCAGAGTGCGCCGCAATCAGGCCATCGGCGATCTGTTGCCCGATATCGATCAACCTTCGCGCTGGAACGGCGCCGCGTGATATGAGTTTACGCAACGGTTCCCCATCCACGAGTTCCGAGGCCATGTACAGAACGTCATTTTGCTGGCCGATGTCGTAAATGCTGACAATGTTCGGATGATTCAGCGCGCCGGCTGTTCGCGCCTCTTGCTCGAAGCGGGCGCGGAGAGAGCTGTCGCGCTGCAACTCCTGGGGCAATAGTTTGAGAGCGATCTCGCGCCCGAGCCGCGGATCGAGAGCGCGATAGACCTCGCCCATCCCGCCGGCACCGATGGGCGAAAGGATCTCGTACGGTCCGATCTTGTCGCCAGCCTGCAAGGACATGGCTCCAATAAGTCTATCGCAGCCTGGTTCAGGGGCTTAGCCGGAACCCGGTGCACCCTCGCTATTTCGTTTGTATCGCGGCCTGTGGCCGAACTAAAAAGAGCCGGACGCTTTGAGGGAACGCTCGTCCAGCGCTATACCAACGTGTACTCGGGTTCCTGGATGTGTTGTCGGCGATGGATAAATCCATCGCACCGTACATCGCCACTGATGTTAAGCGTAAGGTTTGTAGGCGTCCCCAGGAAGCACTCCTTTTGTGTCGCAGATTTGTATCGGAAAATCAGCCACATCATTAATCGCCCAAGCGTAAGGGCCGGCGCTTTTGGGTTTCAAGCCGCGACGCTTTAGCTCGGCTTCCACGCGGCTGGAGTTAAAATCCTCGATTGTATATCCAACGTGATCGACGTACTCCTTTTCGCCGGGCCTCAGGCCGCCGCGGAGCCAGACCTGTTGCGGCGGATCACCGTACGAACCGCCGAATTCGACGACAGCCATTTTGCCGTCATCAGACACCTTCCTCATCCCCCAAAGATCCACGTAATAGTCGCGGACCTTGCCGTAATCCACGCAGGTATGAGATATGTGGTTTACGCAGGTCGCTCGGAACGTTTTGTAGGCGGGCCTGGGAGCTGCTCTTAACTCAGCCTTGAGACCGTCTTCTTCCGTGAGATCTTCAACGCTCCTCGCGCTTCCGCCGCCGGGGAATACGGACACGAGTGAGGCCGGTTGGAGCCTGTAACCTTCCGGATCATCCGTGTGAATCATGTAGTAGCCATCGTAGGCAGCGTGCAGGCCACGAACCTTCAATTCCTCCTCCACGGCGTCAAGCCGAAATTTTTCGACAGAGTAAGATTTGTGGCCGATAGCCGGTTTCGCATTGCGGTTGCTACTTTGGGTGAAATAAATGTGGTTCCAGGGAATTCCGAATCTGAGGGCGCACGTTGACCCGGTATCGAACACATCCTCCATCCCGAGGACATCTATATACCAGTCGCGGGCTTTCCTGAAATCAGGAACAGAATAAGAAAGGTGATTGGTGGCGATCGTTTTGAATGAGCCGCTTCGCGGATATTTTTTGCTCCATTTCATTCGCGGCCCTTCCTGGGAAGGCGGCGCGCCACCCCGTTGAGCATAAACGGACGATCCAGTAATGGATGCAGCCCCTGCCGTCAGGCCAAGAGTCTCAAACAACTTTCGCCTGTTTATCTTTCCTTTTCCGGAAAAATTCTGGATCACTTTGAAAACCATTGCCTATTCTCCTTGTTACAACCCGGACCCCGACAAAGACGTTTTCACGTCCCGCCTGGATCGCAGCCCCGCATGTGTGCTGCGCCGAAGAACGCTGCGGTTTCGAGCGGCCGAGGCGTTGCCTGCCAATTTCTCTGCGATAAGATAAATCGATGCAAAAAGCACTCCTCTGCACTGCTTTCGTCGTCCTGGGAACCACGGCGCAGGCGCAATGGTTAAACTATCGAGCAGCGGGAACTCCGACCGCGCCGGACGGAACGGTGAATCTCTCCGCGCCGGCTCCTCGCATGGCGGACGGCAAGCCCGATCTCACCGGTGTATGGCATATCCAAAATAACAATAACCCACAAGTCGCGCCGCCCGTCCTTCCAGGAGGACCAGGCGGAGGCGGATACTCCGGCAACATCTTCCGCGACATGAAGCCCGAGGACGTGCCGGAAAAGCCTGAAGCCGCCAAACTCCGCGAAGCGCGCATGAAGAGTGGAACCCGGCCCAATCCCTCGGTCTTCTGCTTGCCCTGGGGACTTCCCGTGGACAACCTGGTGGTCGAAGTGGTGAAGTTCATCCAGGCACCCAAGGAACTCGTTGCCATCTACGAGGTGGACAACAGCTACCGCCAGATCTACCTCGACGGCCGTCCGCTTCCCAAGGACATGTCGCCTTCCTGGCTCGGCTATTCCACGGGGCATTGGGATGGCGACACTCTAGTGGTGGAAACGGAAGGGTTCAACGATCGGACATGGCTCGATATGATGGGCCATTCGCACAGCGAATCTCTGCATCTGACGGAGCGCTACCATCGCCGCGACTATGGGCACATGGACGTGCAGATGACCTTCAACGATCCGGTCATGTACACGCACCCTTTCACCATCAAGTTCACGCACGCGCTCGTCCCGGATTCGGACATCCTCGAAGCGTACTGCAACGAGAACGAGAAGGATCGCGGCCACATCCCTGGGTTGAAGGAAGTTCCCGCGAAATAGGGCGGAAAACGCGTGAAAGGGTAGGGCTCCGCTGAGGCAACCTGGGACAGCAGATCCTGTGGAACCAAATCCTTAACACGCTTGCCTTCTATGAGTTCGAGGTCAAATGGAGCTTTCTCGGAACAGGGATGCCTTTGACATCGAAAATGGTGCGTCGTAGACTCTTCTGTATGCGAAACCACTTCACAATCTTGTTAGTTGCCAGCTTGCTTTTGGTCTCTGGGTCGCTTTGGGCGCATCACGGTCAGGGTAATTCTTTCGACACTAACCACATGTGGACAACTTGGGCCACCGTGGAAGAATTCAGCTATATCAATCCGCATCCCGCGATGAAGTTCACGCGGACCGACAAAGACGGCAAAGTCGAGCATTGGGCGGCCGAGATGGCGAATAATCCATCCCGGCTCGCGCGCGTGGGCTGGACTAAGTCACGCAGCGTGGAAGCGTTGAAACCCGGAACCCGGGTGAAGCTCTACCTAGCCACCGCCCTGACTGGCGGCTTCCTAGCCTACGTGGAGTTGGTTGAGAACGAGAAGGGCGAACTCGTCTGCAGCGAGAGAGAGAAGCCCATACCTGCCGTCGATTTGGACGGCGTCCCCGGCGGCTATCAACCCGGGTCCAAAGGCAGCAACTAAGGAATGACGACATGGCAAACAACAAAGGTTCGGCGCGATTCTCTTGGCAAGCCGTAAGCGCGCTTGCTCTCACTGTGGCTCTCGCGTTCTTGCTGGTTCAGAGTTCCGTGGCGCAGAATGCGGCTAGGATCGCGAGCAAGGTGTCCGGTGATGACGTAATGAAAACGTACGAAACGTCGGATAAAGACACCCGCCCGTACGACAAGCATGACTTCAACGGAATATGGGCCCGCAACCCAGCAGCCCAATTCCACCAACCCCCCTGCCCGGAATGCCGTGACAATTCCCGGCCTTCCTACGGCTACTTCGGCGATGTTCCACCCATGACACCGGAGGGACAAAAGAAGTTCGAGGCCAACAGGCCTACGAAGGGCTATGTTCTGGGCAGCAAAGATGCTGCAGCACATATGGATCTCCACGTCGCTTACCGCCGCGCGGTTCAGTCGTCATTGGCCAACGATCCGGAGGAGCGCTGCGAGCCGCTGGGACTGATGCGCCTGGTGACATTTTCCGGGGGTAACCCGCCCATGCAGATCGTCCAGACAAAGGAGATCATCATAGAAAGGTTCGAATGGTTCTGGGACAACCGCGAAATCTGGACAGACGGAAGGGGCCTTCCGAAGGTGGAAGACTACCTGCCGCGCTTTAACGGATACTCGGCCGGCAAGTGGGAAGGCGATACGCTGGTGGTGACCACCGTGGGTCTCGACGACCGCCAATGGGTGGACGCGTACGGTTTTCCGGTCAGCGAGAAGGCGGTGCTGGAGGAGCGCTACTCGCGCCCGACCCGAAACCGGCTGCGGCTGGACATGACGCTCACCGATCCAGTGAACTACACGCGGCCATGGCACTCGAGCACCAAAGTGTGGGGTCTGATTCCGAAAGAAGCCGCGTCGGTCGCCGGCTGGTCTGGAATTGTGGAAGACCGCTGCGTTCCGGCGGACAACAGTTACTTCCGCTCGTTCGAACCCGAGTTGTCCGGCGCCAAGAAGAGCAAATAACGAGCTATCGAACCTAGTTCAACAAAGCGCTCCGTGTTCTGTGTTTCGTGGACGCGGAGCGCTTTTTTCGTCTGCCGCCTCGCATCGCTCGTCCGCGTGATGCCTCGATAGGTTAGCGAATATCGGGGGATCTTCCTCCAGTGCCTTTCACATAGAGGCCCACGGACGGGTTGGGCGGATGGTAGCGCTTTTGCCGGTACTGATCCCGCGAAACTCTCTACAACCCGACTTGTGGCCTGAGGCCAGCTCGCGTGAGGCAGCACCTCGGCGTTCCTCTATGTTTCGATTCCAAAGCAAGAATCGGAGTTCGACTCGATCTCTGAAAGGGTAATCTTCTGCTCAGGTC
>Ga0335077_10013900_pt1 | contig 10062 bp, 7 predicted proteins | sample Lox_Sample_31_FD_207151 | JGI IMG/M metagenome (GOLD analysis project Ga0335077, IMG submission 207151) | Soil microbial communities from Loxahatchee National Wildlife Refuge, Florida, United States - Lox_Sample_3.1 | ecosystem: Environmental > Terrestrial > Soil > Wetlands | place: USA: Florida...
CGCTGCGTCTGGGCACTCACATTGCGCTCCTGCATCAAGGTAGGCTCGAAGTAGTGGCTGCACCCGAAGAGTTCTTGAAATCGGACACTCGCGAGGCCCGCGCCTTCCTGGCAGGCTTAGAAATCGAACCACGGTCTCTGGCTGAAAACGTTTCATGATCCGCGCCGGCTTAGCGCAGGAGATCATCGAGCTCACCTCCCAGCATTTCGTGCTGGTACTGGTCGCCATGGCCATTGCGGCGGCCATCGGCATACCGGCCGGTATTTTTCTTACTCGCCGCGCGGCCTACCGGCCGGCCCTCCTGGGGTTCGCGAACGTGATGCAGACCATCCCCAGCCTGGCGTTGTTCGGATTTTTGATTCCCATCCCGCTCATCGGAGGGATCGGAAAACGAACCGCTATCGTCGCCCTGGTTCTTTATGCCCTGCTCCCGATCCTTCGCAATACGCTGGCGGGAATTCTCGGCGTGGACGCGGCCGTGCGAGAATCCGCCATAGCGATGGGCATGACTGACCGGCAATTGTTATGGCAAGTGGAACTGCCACTGGCGGCGCATACAATTATGGCCGGAGTGCGCATTGCGACCGTCACCACCATCGGCACGGCGACCATCGCGGCGGCGATCGGAGGAGGTGGACTGGGCGTTTTCATTTTTCGCGGCATCGCGTCGGTGGACACCGTGCAGATCCTCGCGGGAGCAATTCCCGCGGCTTTATTGGCGCTAATTTCGGACGGAGGCTTAGGTTGGGTCGAAAAACGGCTCTCGGCTGTCTGAGTGCGATATTGCTTTCGGCCGGGTGCTCGTCGAGTCATCGCATTACTATTGGCTCGAAGAATTTCACCGAACAGGTGATCCTGGGCGAGATCATCGCCCAACATCTGGAGAACCGCCTTCATCAGACCGTGGAGCGCAAGCTGAATCTGGGTGGAACGCTGCTGGCGCACCAAGCGCTTCTCGCCGACGGCATCGACTTGTATCCGGAGTACACGGGCACTGCATTCACCAACGTTTTGAAGCGTAGCGGCGTGAACGATCCGGCCGTGGTCCTCGATCAGGTTCGGGCGGCCTATGCGACCGGCTTTCACCTGGATTGGCTGGACCCGCTCGGCTTCGAAAGCTCCTTCGCCATGACCGTACGCGGCGAGGACGCCCGCGCGCGCCATCTGCAGACTCTCAGCGACGCCGCGGCCGATTCTAAGGGGTTCACGCTGGGTGCGGGCTACGAGTTTCTGACCCGGCCGGACGGCTATCAAGACTTGAATCGAACTTACCCGATCCAATGGAGAGCGCCGCCCAAGAGCATGGATCTAGGTCTGCTCTATACGGCGCTGTTACAAAAGCAAGTCAGTTTGGTCGCCGCCAATACGACCGATGGTTTGCTGAACAAGCTGGACGTGAAGGTACTTCAGGACGACAAACGCGCCTTCCCTCCGTATCAGGCCTGCATCGTGGTTCGCTCGGACGCGTTGAGCGCCATGCCGGATCTTCGAAAAGCGCTGTCAGAACTGTCGGGCAAGATTTCCGAAGTTGCCATGCGAAGCATGAACTACGCTGTGGATGCGGATCATCGGCCGGTCCGTGACGTAGCCAAGGAATTTCTCCAAAAAGCGGGTCTGCTCTAAAGTTCGTACTCGCTGGTCAGCGCCAACTGCTGTCCCGGCGCGAGTTCAACTTCCGGGCTCGCAACGCTAAGGCTGACATCTAGTCCCGCCGAGCCGCGGAACGACCAACTGAGAGCGCATTGGCTGACCTCGTCAACGCGAAACCGATTCTTAACGCGAACCAACGAGTCTTTGCAGGCGAGCGTCCAGTCCTGCTGCGGAAGCGCGGCCTCGGCCAGTACGACGCCTCCATCCACCGCATCAATACGCCGAGTGCGTTCGTTGCCCGATCGATCCCGATAAGTCAGCAGCGCCTCCCGCGAAGCCCGGCAAGCAAACTCTGCCCGGCAGACAAACTTCAGGCGCGCCGGCCTATCCGTTGGATTTGAGACCGTGACGCGAACGCGCAGTACTTCTCCCGCGATTGCGATCTGCATGTGCAGCGCGGATCCGCCGGTCAGCTCCAACGTCTCGGGTGTGGTAGACGCGATTTGCCATGCTATGGTTCGCGGCGCGCCCCCCTCGTACAAACTTACCCAGATTCCACCGGCGCGTGGATACCTCCACTCCCCCGGATCAGAAACACGCAGAATGTTCGACCGCCCCAGTGAAATGATTCTTCCGTCCAATTCCGGAACGACCGTCGCCATCGCTGCACCGTCTGACAGGAGAACAGCCGCATAGCGCGCCGGCGCATCGCTCCAATCCGACGCCTGCTTTGTTATGGGATAGCCTTCGCGAAAATTCGCAATGCCCAGCCGCTCTGCGTTTGTCACCACTTCTTGTGTATTGCGCCTGGCGAGCGCCGGATCGGCGGGCCCGTAGGATCGACCCTGGATAATGCACCGCCGCGCTCGCATCGCCTCTACATAATCGATCGAGAGTATCTGCCGCTCGATCCGCCGCCGCGCCGCCTCAGTGGCGGCTTGCCGCGAAGCACCGTCCAATAGCGCGCGACCGCGTTTTAAAAAATCCGGCGTGAGGTATCGCGCGTCCATGTTCTGATCGATCCACAGGTGCTGGCCCCGCCGGACCTCCCGTTGCCGCAGAGTGAAATAGTTCCACATAAGCGGCGCGGCCGGCCCGTAGACAGCGTTCAGAAACTCCCGAATTTCTACGACAGCATCCAGATCCGGATTCCACAGCAGGCGCGCCGCGAGATACGACCTTAGCTCCGCATCGTCGCCACCGCCGCCCTCGGAAACCGCGCCCTCGATGAAAACACCCTTGAAGCCGACGCGCCGAAACATCGGAATATCGGAAATCAGCTGATCGTAATTCGGAAAGGGCGCCAGGTAATGGGAGAAATTGACGCTATATTGCCAAATATGGAGTCTCGGTGCTATGCGCGACCAGCGTTCGATCTGCTCTCGAACCGTCCGGTTGTATACGCACCTTGTGTAGGAGTGCGCCTGGCAAGCGTCGATCGGGCAGTAACGTATCTGCACGTTCGATCGCGGACGCACCGTCGACGGAGGATCCGCTGTTTCCTGATACGCCAGCATGTCGACCACTTTGCCGGGATGCGACGCGGCCAGCCGCTCCGCCACTTGGTTTACAAAACGCAGCGCGAGTCCGGACGCGGCGCCACCCTCGTCCTTCATCACCTGGCGGCATGGTTCGCACTCACACCATCCCCCGCCGTCGTTCTGCGAAATGGAGACGATGGCTGCGTCCGGCTGCGCGGCCAGCCATTGCTCCGCTTGACCAACGGCCAAACGCAAAACCTCGGCGTTAGTGAGGCAGAGCTGCGCGTGTTCCCTCCGGCGCTTTCCATCCACCAGCGCGAAATATTCCGGACGACTGGAGAAGTAACGGTCCGGAGGAACGAGGTCGTAAAACGAATGCGCGAAGGGCACGAAGGTGATTTTGCCACCGGCGCTCTCGTCCAACTGATGAAAATGTCCGTTCAGCCGATTCCTGGCTGACCATTCTCTCCCCTGCGCCTCCGTGAAGAAAACTTCGCGATATTCGAAAGCTGGGCTGTGAACTTCGTTGAGCTCCGGCAGCCAAAGCGCCTTGATCTGGGGAATCCGCGCGACATCGGCCGTAAACCAGCGGCAGCCTAATTTTTCGAGAAAGATCGAAACGCCATACATCGTACCGCGCTGCCGGCCGCCCGCGATAATAATCGTTTCTCCCGCGGTCTTCAACACGCACGACTCGCCCTCGGGTGGCTTGACGCCACAGAGCTCGGTAAGCTCGCTCCCGCCGATCGCGATCGCTTTCCGCGAGGCTGGCATGCCCGCTCTGACGTCGATCCGCAACTGAGTGCCCGTCATTTGCTCAACAAGCCGTCGCAATTCTTCCGCGGCCCATCGCTCGGACGGAGAAGCCTGGTTGGACAAAAAGATTGAGTAGGGTTGCCGGTTAGGAACAGCCAGAGGAATAGATCCTTTGGCGAACGAGAGCAGCGAACCGCCGGCTAACGTGCGAACAAATGCCCGCCGTGAGCGTTGGACGCGCTTCGTCATTGAAGCTTAGTTGCCGGTTTCGGCGCGACGTTCAGTTTTCGATCGAGCAATGCGTATATCGCTATCGTACCGAGGATCAGCACCGTTCCTTCCACGGGCGTTAATTCATGAAAATGGCGCGGTCCAAAAATGCCCGGATCGAAATACCAGAACGATGCGGTTTTCAAACGGCTCAGAGCAAACCAGTGGCTCGGCGCTCCCGGCGCCTCGTAAAGCAACACGCGGCCCGATATCAGCAGTCCCAGGCCCGTCACGAGAATTCCAGCCAGAACAAGCACTCCAGGTTTGCAAAGAATTCGCTTCCACTCGAGTGAGCCGATTCGCGTCTCCCAGCGCAGCCAAGCCATCGCAAAGACAATGCCTGCCGCGCCTCCTGCCAAATCCATATAGATGTCGTTAAAGTCCAGCGAGACCGGCCTGCCGCGCATCAGGAACACGTATTGAAAAGCCTCGTCGAGACCGCCGAACAGCACAATCCATGCCATCGATTCAATTGGCGAGAGCGTGAGCGCCACGAGCGCCATCCCCTCAGGAAAATACTGGGGAAAATGCACCAACTCCGTGTTGTTAGCAATCAGCAATCGCCAAGAACCGGCCATTAGCATCAACGACAGGACCCAGAAGGCTGCCAGCCAGCGTCGGGCGGACTGCCCGGAGAGATTTTTTAGAAACACGAAGGTCAACAGAAAGCCCTGAATGAGAACGATCGCCGCCGACGCCTGATAAAGCCGCTTATGCGTGTACTTGGTGGCCAGTTGGGCGACGACGTCTTGAACGTTCTGGTGAGGGAAGGTAACGGCACACGCGTAGAGAATCAAACCGGTCCAGCCCAAGAGTTTGTGAATTTGTAGATCGGCGAGGAACCGCGCAAGTCCTCTCATGCAGAAATTGGCATCTTAGCAAATCGCGGCGGCGCCTCAAGAATAAATCATGAACTCCAACAGATTGCCGTCCGGGTCCCGCACATAGACACTGGAGCCGGTTTTCTTACGTCCGCCTTGCCGTGGGACTGGACCTTCGATGACCTTCGCGCCAGCCCTGTCCAGCATCGCTTTCAGCGCGTCAGGCGCGCCGTCCCACACAAAGCACAGATCGCCACAAGGCGGCTTGGCGGCGGGAGCGCGCAACGTGAACGCCGCGTCTTGCCAATGAGCGGGACGATGAAAGTTGATCATCTGGCCGCCAACGAAAACGGAAAAGGCAGTCTCGGTCTCCCGTATTTCAAAACCGAGGCCGCGATAAAAATCCAACATCGCGGAGGTATTCTGCATCGGAAGAGCGACGTGATCGAAGCCGCGGACCTGTCCGGACCGCTGCGCAGCGGCTTGGAATCCGCCGGCCGAGGCGCCGGCCACAGCCACACCGCGGATGAATCTACGCCTCGAAGAGTTCTGTTTCATGCCGCACCTTGTCAGTATCGCTCCTCCGAGTATCTTACTTTCAGGCTAAATGCCCGTGCTTACATGTACTGCATGGTAACTGTAGCGGTCGCCGTGACACCGCTGGCATCGGTAACGGTCAGGGTGAACTGGTACGTGCCTCTGGTGGAGAATTGGAACGTCGGCGTTGCGGTGTTGCCACCCAGGATGGCCCCGCTACGGAAACCGGGCAACGGCGTCCAAGAAAATGCCAAGGTCCCTGCGTTGGTGGACGTCGACTTCGAAGCATCCAGAGTGATCTGGTTCGAACTAGTCGCGAAAGTATTCGTCGCCGAGGTTGCGCCGGCAGGACCGGTGATCGTGATTGTGATCGGGCTCCCTCCACCGCTGGGGGGCGGCGGAGCCACCGCGCTCGGAAGCTGGGTGCTGTTGAATGGAGCGGTGAGCCCCGCCGTGGAGGTCACTCCCGAGCCGGTCGCCAGTGCGCAACCGCCCGAATTCGCGCCAGCCGCGCACCCCCACCAGTTCTGCGTACCGTTCACCGTTCCGGTGCCCAGATTGGAAATGCCGGTGGCAGCCATAAAGTTGTTCAGAAATGCCCCCACCTGTCCGGGCGCATTGTGCGCAAGGCCCACCAACTCCTGGCTGATCACGTTTTGGGACACGATTGTGCCGTTCATCGGCGCCACGCTAAAGATATTGATCCCAGTCGGCCCGGGGGTGGCGGCGTCCGCGGTATCCGCGGCGTTGCCGGAAATGACGTTGCCGATAATATTGTTGTCGTCAAACTTGACCGCTGGCGCCCCAGGCACGGAAGCATGGTTGTGCATAGTTACACCAGGCAGGCCGTTACCGGTCAGAGTGTTGTTGATGACCACATTGCCATAAGCCTGCGACCCGGGGCCTGGAGCGAAAATGCCCACCCCGGCGCCGGCTCCCGGCAGCTTCAGCCCATTGTTCAAGGATTGATTTCCGGAGATGGTGTTGTGATAGACCCCCATGCCACTGTGAGACGCCAGCGTGATCCCGCAGGCGAGCCCGTTGTTACTCACCAGGTTTCCGCTGATCAGATTATCGTGAGTCGCGCCTGCGTCGTCGCTGATCAGAATTCCGCCGGAGTTGTTTTGAACGACATTGTTCGCCACCACGGAGTGATCGGCCCCAGTTAGATTGATTCCTTCTCCGCAATCCTGGTTCTCACCCGATTGGAGAACTGCCGGCAGCCCGGGACAAGAAGTAGCGCCGGCTGTAACCTTTAGACTCTTGTTGTTGTTGAGCACCTGATTGTTCCAGACTATGACCGAGGATGCATTCTCTACAAGGATGCCTTGCCAGTTCGCATTCTGGACAGTGAATCCCGACACCACTACGCCGCTAACAGTGCTCGCCGCGCCACCCACGATGATTCCGTTGGGCAAGCCGGTTGCCTCTATGATCGTGCTCGCGCTGCCCGCTCCGATGAGCGAGAGCGACATGTTGATCGTCACGGTCTCCTTGTAGGTGCCCGCGGCCACCTGAATGGTGTCGCCGGCCGCCGCCTTGGTAACGGCCGCGCCGATCGTCGTTTGACATCCAGCGGTGCCACCCGGATTTACACAGACAGTTGCAGCTCGCAACGGCTGATATACGCCCCCCATTGCGACCACGCAAAGCGCAGTCAAAGTATTCCTAGCGACACATCCTCTGCTCAAGTGAAGCATCCTCTCCTCCTGGTTGTTTGATTTATCCCTACGCCCGATGAAGCTGACAAGCAATCAGTCCGCATGCTTACTGCAGCGAACCTAACCGAGACTGGTTGGGTTGGCTGCTGTTGCCTTATGGCCGATTCCACTTGCCTTCGAGCCAGGAGTCAAGTGTACACCTGGACACCTCTGGCCGCTGAGTTTTTTTCGCCGCCCGGATTCAGGGCCGGTTCATTGCAATGACGACTCGGGCTCCGCGTCCGAAACGGTCAGAGAACCACCGGTGGCCTCCTTCTGCCGCACGCGCGAGATCGCCCGCACCAGCTTGCGATATGGCACCTGATCCAGGCCATGAAACCCGATCCATTCCCCATCGCTCCAGGTCGAATAATGCCAGCGCGCCAGCAACGCCAGATGCTCCTGCCGTTGCGCGACTGGTGCGGCAACCGGCTGCAAGCTCGCGGCCAGTTCCTTGAGCCGCCCGTCGAGCGACACATTGGAAGTGAGGGGAAAAAGCAGCGGCTCCTGCCACCAACCCTGGCAGTTGAACCAAAGCAGAACGCTATCCGGCGCCAGACCCGGCGCAATCGCGATGCCGTACAGCCGGTCGATATCGGCGACCAGATCGTCGCGCGACGCCAGCACTTCCTCAATCCGCTCGAGCCGCTTGTGCTGCCGCGCGGCTTCCTCGAAGTTCATTTCCTGGCTCAGCCGGTCGCGCGCGGCGGCGGTACTGTTCAGCAGCGCGAGACCATCGCCGCGCAGAAATTCCTCCACTCGGCCGGCCTCGCTTAGATACTCTTCCCGGCTGACGGCCTGCTGGCATGGCCGCAAACACATGTTCATTTCCCCGTAGATGCAGCCCGGGTGTTGCGGGCTTGGCTCCAGATTTTCCTGGCAGCGCCGAAGCTGGAACAGATCCAGAAACTGGTTCTCAAAAAGCTCCGCCGACCCACGTGTCCGAAAAGGCCCGTAGTAGACGCCCCGCCCGGCTGCAACCCGAGTGGTGACCTGGGTCCGCGGATACTCGTTGGCGAGAATCAATTTTAGATACGACGGCATCCTCAGCTTGATGAGCCGAAGATAACCGTCGGGAAACTCTCTTCGCGCCAGCGCGTAGTGCAGCAGCGTCGATTCAAAGCGTGAAGCGGTCAGCCAATATTCGACGCTGCTCGCCACTTCGCGAAGATTGAGCGAGCGGCGCGGCGATTCGGCGGCGGGCTTGAGAATCCGCAACAATCTCCGCCGCAGCATGCCGGTTTTGGCCAGGTAAGCCGACCGGTCGCCTGCCCGAATCAGAAACACGGCGTCGCTGTTGGGTAGCGCAGCCACGCTATCATCCAGACGATCGATCTCTATAGTTGCCGCAGGGGGAACGGTCACCCCTTTTAGTGTGTCACTATAGAGAACAACGATTTCTTCCCCCGAGTCAACGTAGTGGTTTAGTAACGCTTCATGGATTTCGTCGAACAGGTCAAGTCCTCCGTCGATATCGTCAAAACAATCGGCGAATACGTGCGCCTGAAGCGCGTGGGCAGTTCCTCGCGCTACATGGGCCTGTGCCCGTTTCACTCCGAAAAAACTCCTTCGTTCTCCGTTCATGCGGGCCACCAGTTCTATAAGTGTTTCGGCTGCGGGGCCGGCGGCGACGTCTTCAAGTTCTTGATGGAGATCGAGCGCATCAGCTTCTTCGAAGCCCTGAAGCTGCTGGCCGAGCGCAACGGCATCGCCATGCCGAAGCGGGAATATTCGGATCCGGATTCAAAACTCCGCGGCGCGCTGATGGAGATGCACGAGATCGCCGCCCGCGCGTTCCAGGCAAACCTGAATGGCCCCGCAGGCGCCGAGGCGCGCAACTACCTCATCGCGCGCAACGTTTCGCCCGAGCAAGCCGCCGAGTTTGGCCTGGGCCTCTCCGACACCTCCGGACAGCAATTGGCTCGGCAGTTCGAGCCGCGTTTCTCGCCCGAGCAACTCGACCAGTCCGGCCTGGTGATGAAGCGCCAGGAGGGCAGCGGCTACTACGACCGCTTTCGCGGACGCCTGATGTTTCCCATCCATAATGAATCCGGCAAGGTGATCGGGTTCGGAGGCCGCGCGCTGCGCCCGGGCGACGAGCCCAAATATCTCAATTCGCCAGAGACGCCGCTCTATCGGAAGAGCTACGTCTTATACAATCTGCACCGAGCCAAGGACGCGATTCGTAAATCCGATTACTCCGTGCTGGTGGAAGGCTACATGGACGTGATCGGAGTTTTTTCGGCCGGGGTACGCAACGTCGTGGCAAGCTGCGGCACGGCGCTGACCAACACGCAGGTGCGCGCGCTCAAGCGCCAGGCCGAACGGATCGTAGTCAATTTCGATCCGGATGCCGCCGGCGCCAACGCCGCCGAGCGCTCTATCCAAATGCTGCTGGATGAAAATTTTCAAATCCGCGTCTTGGAGCTGGATGCCGAACTGGATCCCGACGAATACGTGAAGCAGGCCGGCTCGGAGGCTTACCGCGCCAAGTTGGAAACAGCTCCGGCATATTTTCATTGGTTGGCCGATCGCGCTCGGAAGAAGTTTGATATGCGCAATGTGGAGGGGAGAATCCAAGGATTCAAATTTGTAGCGCCTGCCCTTCAGCGGATCTCCGATCGCCTGGAGCGCTTCGCAGTCGCCAACGACGTGGCGCACTACTTGGGCGTGGACGAGAAGCTGGTGCGCGAGCATTTCAGCAAAGGATCGGCTCCGGCGGCAACGCCTCCGCCCCGGCCCGTTGCGCCCATTGAGGAGCGGCTGCTCATCAAATCGCTTCTGGCGAGCGAGGAGGCCAGAGTGCAAGCCATCCCACAGTTGAGCAGGGTGGCGGCCCTGGAACGCTACACGACCAAGAACATCCTCAAAGCGCTGTTTTCAATGCACGAAGACGCGCTGCCGTTC
>Ga0335077_10013901_pt1 | contig 10061 bp, 7 predicted proteins | sample Lox_Sample_31_FD_207151 | JGI IMG/M metagenome (GOLD analysis project Ga0335077, IMG submission 207151) | Soil microbial communities from Loxahatchee National Wildlife Refuge, Florida, United States - Lox_Sample_3.1 | ecosystem: Environmental > Terrestrial > Soil > Wetlands | place: USA: Florida...
GCGCGCCCGCGAAGCCACCCTCCGCCAGCAGGTCAACGCCATCGACGCCCAGCTCGCCGACCGCCAGGCCTACCTCCAGCTCGCCGAGAACGCCGAGGACTTCCTCACCCGGCTGAACGCCAGCGCCGCCACCGCCACCGTCCCCGACCGCCAGCGCGTCCTGCGGCTGCTCGTCAAGGACATCCTAATCGGCCCCGACAAGATCACCATCCGCCACCGCATCCCCGTCCAGCACGCCAGCCGGGCACACCGCGACAAGCCAGACACAGAGGACGGCCATGCGCCGGGTTATCCATTGCGTTGGGGGCGTGGTGATGCCGCCTTGCGGCGTTCCGGTCAGGGTGTCCTGATGCTCGCCGAGCTCGTTGAGAATCCCGGCCTTCAGGAACGCCTTGACCAGCGCGAGCACGCGCTTGTCCTTGACCCGTACCCGCATCCGCTCCAGAAGGGCAGCGTGCGAGACGTTGTCGAAGGCCGCCTCGATATCCGCATCCAGCACCCAGCGGTAGCCGCGGGTGCCGTAATAGTGGATCTCGGCAATCGCGTCCTGCGCCCGCCGCATCGGCCGGAACCCGTACGAGCACGGCTCAAAGTCCGCCTCGAAGATGGGCTCCAGCACCAGCTTCAGCGCCGCCTGGACGACCCGGTCCGCGATACTCGGTATGCCGAGCTTGCGGAGTTTCCCCGACCCGCCCGGCTTGGGGATCTTGCGTTCCCGCACCGGCAGCGGCCGGAACGAGCCGCCCTTCAAGGCGGCCCGCAGGTCGTCCAGGAACCCCGGCACGCCCACAACTTCCTCGACATAGGCGGCCGTCAGGCCGTCCACGCCGGGAGTGTTCGCGCCATGGTTGCCCGCGACCCGGCTAAACGCGACGATCAGCGTCGCCGGATCGTGCACGAAGTTGAACAGGTCATCAAACCGGCGGCCAGGATCAGCCGCCGCCCAACGGTGAAGCTTGGCCTGCATCCCCGCTACCCGCGACCACGACCCCGCCGGGGCCGGGCCGGGTGCGCTGCCATTCGGCGGCGCGTCTTGCGGCATTGCAGCCTCCTTCCCTTCCCGATACCGCTGCCGCCCTTCCCCATGTGCCGGGCTCTCCCCGGCTCGGAGTACTACGGCGGCTCCGCCCCGCCCGGCCCGTTCAGCGGTCGGCGCGCCTATCCCGGCCCTCGGGCTGGATGCCCGCCAGCCGGGAACCGCGGCCAGGCGGTTCCCGTGTTCACTGCGATCCGCTCGGCGGATTAGGAGCCCGGCTGTGCCCCTGCGGCCTCGCCATGAGTACGCCGCAGACCTTCCTCATGGCCTCCCCAGCCGGTTCAGGGACCCGCCCGAGAAGTTCCCGCCGCGGGTCTAACCGGCGGGACGCACCGCGCCCGGCCCGCATCTGCCAGGTTCGAGCCGGTCCACATTTGAGAGGCGTATTGACGCCGGTTCCTCGCGTACTCCTTTCCGCCATGCTCGCCGGGCCCGCCCCATCTGGCAGTGCTGACACGTCCCGGCTTTGTCGGGGCCGCTCCCGCCCTTCCCGCCGCCACGCGAGTCCGGCTGCCCCCAGCTTCACCGGCCTGCTGCGACAAGCCGGCGGGAGAGGTCTCTCACCTCCCCGCGAACCAACAGCGCCTCACGGCGCAACCCTGAACGTGTGGAGACCTGAATAAGGCTGATCTTGGCTGTGCCTGGTTCTCCGTGGCTGCCATGACACCGCTACGGCACCGCCGACGATGAAGTTAGCGAAGAGCACGCCCACGTCGACAGCCGGCGGTGCAGCCGCCAGGAGCACCATGACCTCGCGAAGCACGGAACGCCTATCCGACACGCCTCAGCTATGGCAGATTCTGCTATAGTGCAGAGGCTCGCAAGCCGGGTTCGTATGCCGGTATTCCCTGCCACAGGGACATCCTGGACGGGCAGGTCAGGGCCATGGGGGATTCGACTCCCTCCCGGACACGCTCCGTGTGCCAGTGATCACCGTCTTGGCAATCGGGCCGGGCCCGCAGGCCAACCGAAGCGGCGGACGATCTCGGTGCGCGCGGTCGGCCGCTGAATGCCGTCCGGGTCGCCGACGCAGAACATCCTCAGACGGACACCAGCTCGCGCGGCCGCCCCTCTCAACTCCGCGAGCCACGCCTCAGGCCGACGCCGCTTTCATTAATTCTTTGCTATTTTTTTAACACGCTCGAGCCCCGGAATCTCATTCCGGCACTGTACCCGGAGCGCAGGTGATAGCCGAAGCCTGAAGCTGTTACCTGCATGCATGTTGCGGGTAGAGGTGCCGAGGAATTCATGCCTGAATCATTTTCCGGGATGGCGCAATGGCCCAGAAATTCAAGGTATTCACCGCGGCCGCCTGCGTGCTGGCAGGCGGAATCGCCCTGGCTGCTGGCACCCCGGCAGCCACGGCCTCGCGAGCCCCGTCGAGGTCAGGACAATGCGCGACCACGCCCTACCCGGCGACCGGCTCGGCCGCGCACGATAGCGTCACCGGCCCGGCTGCCTCACGCCATGACGTGTGGAACTTCGTCTCCGCGCCGCGCCTGCACCCGATGCGGGTCCGCGTCCTCACCAGCCGGCCGGGCGCCGCCAGGGGCCAGATCTTCATCGCCCCTTACTCCGCGGGCACGATGGTCGGCCAGACCGGCTCGCTGATCATGGACAACGACGGTGACCCGGTCTGGTTCCGTCCGCTGTCATCGACCAGGCTGCAGAACGCCGACTTCACCGTGCAGACCTACCGCGACCAGCGGACGGGACGCGCCCGGCGGGTGCTGACCTGGTGGCAGGGCACGATCGCGCTCCCGCCCGGCTACACGAACCTGCCGGCGGGAGCTCCCGAGCCGGGCGGGTGCTACTACATCTACGACGAGCACTACCGGCTGCTGCGCACGGTCTTCGCCAGGAACGGCTTCAGTGCTGACGAGCACGAGTTCATGCTGACGCGGCAGGGCACCGCGCTGTTCATCGCGTCCAAGGCGGTGCCGATGGACCTGCGGCCGTTCGGCGGCCCGAAGAAGGGCGCCATCGAGGACAGCGAGGTCCAGGAGGTCGATCTGGCGACCGGCAGGCTCGTCTTCTCCTGGGACATGCTCACCCACGTGAACCCTGGCCTCTCCGAGCAGCCAGCTTCCACAGCGTCGCAGTCGAACGGGGTCTGGGACGCCTACCACATGAACTCGGCGGAGCTTGGCCCGCACGGCCAGTTGCTGATCTCGGCCAGGAACATGTGGGCGGTCTACGACATCTCCGCGCGCACCGGGAAGATCCGCTGGCAGCTCGGCGGCAGGAGGGGCGACTTCCGCTTCGGCCCGCGCGCGTCCTTCTACTGGCAGCACGACGCCAGGTTTCGCCCCGGGCACAGGGTCAGCCTGTTCGACGACGGCTGCTGCGAGCTCCCGGACGGCAAGCCCGAGCAGCAGTCGCACGGCCTGACCCTTCACCTGGACCTCCGCCGTCGCCTGGCGACGACGGTGCGGACCTACTACCACGACCCCGGCCTTTCCTCGCCCTCGCAGGGCAACCTGCAGGGCCTGCGCAACGGGAACGAGTTCGTCGGCTGGGGCCAGAACCAGTACTACTCCGAGTACCGGGCCGCGGGGAACGCCCTGGGCCGCGGCGCGCGCAACTTGCTCTACGACGCGAAGATGCCGGGCTCTAACATCTCCTATCGCACCTTCCGCGAGGTCTGGATCGGCCTGCCGCTCTACCCGCCGAGCGCGGCCGCCCTGGCGGCGCATCACGAGGTCGTGGTCTATGCCTCATGGAACGGCTCGACCCAGACCAGGGCATGGCAGGTACTCGCCGGGCCGCGCGGCGGCGTCAGGCATGTGATCGTCGGCTACGCCAGGCGCACCGGATTCCAGACGGCGATCACGGTGCGCAGCCGCTGGCGGTACTTCAGGGTGCGGGCGATCGGACCGCGCGGCAGGGTGCTCGGCACCTCCCGCGTGGTGAAGCTGCGCGCCGGTTCGCGGTAGCGGGGCCTCCGGAAGCAGGTCGACCTGAGCTGATCTGCTTGGCCCGCTGAAATGACATTTCGAGCCCCTGCCGATGTCCTGCAGCGTCCAGCGGACGTCAGTCACACGAAACATTCTGTTCTGTGATAGAACTAAATTAGGTTCTGTGACAGAAGAACGTCAGGGAGCGGTCATGAGTGTCGGTCGGCGCGGCCCCGCAGCGTGGCCGGAGATCCGATGACCGCTGAGCAGTCCGCCTCCCCCCGGTCAGCTCCCTTGCTGCGGCGCGGCCGGACCCTCGAGGCAGTGACTCTGGGCTGGAATGTCGCCGGAATCTGCGTCCTGGCAGTCGCGGCGATCACGGCCAGATCGGTCGCACTCGCCGGATTCGGCCTGGACTCGCTGATCGAGATCGGCGCCAGCACCGTGGTGCTCTGGGAACTGGCCGGAGCCGACGAGGAACGCCAGCGACGTGCCCTTCGGCTTATCGGCGGCGCGTTCGTCCTGCTGGCCATCTACCTGACCGTCCAGGCAGCGTTCGTCCTGGCCATCGGCTACCATCCGCGGCACAGCCCGCTCGGCATCATCTGGACCGGGCTCACCGCCGCGGCGATGCTCGCGCTCGCAGCCGGCAAGGCCCGAACCGGCAGGGCGCTGAACAACCCGGTCCTGCTCACCGAGGGCCGGGTCACGCTGGTCGACGGCATCCTGGCAGTCGCTGTCCTGGCCGGCCTCGCCCTCAACGCGGCCGCCGGCCTATGGTGGGCCGACCCGCTCGCCGCCCTCGTCATCGTCTTCTACGGACTTCGCGAAGCTCGCCAGATCTTCGGCTCGCAGAACTGACCTCGGCCGCTGGCCTCGGCCGCTGGCCCTACACGGGGTTCTGTGGTCGCGATGCTTGCTCGAGCGCTGACTGCAGGTCATTCCAGAGGTCGTCGATGTGCTCGCAGCCGACGCTCAGGCGCAGGAGCCCGGCTGGTACGTGACCTTGTCCCGGGAGCTTGCTGCGTCGCTCGATGGTGCTCTCGACCCCGCCCAGGCTGGTGGCGCTGACGACGATCTGCACGGCGTCGCAGAGGCGGTCAGCCGTGAGGGCGTCGGCCACCTCGAACGCCAGCACCGCTCCGAAGCCGGTCATCTGCGCGGCGGCCGTGCGGTGCCCGGGGTGGCCGGGCAGGCCGGGGTAACGCACGCGGCTGACGGCAGGGTGTTCATCGAGCCTGCGGGCGAGTTCGCCGGCGTTGCGCTGGCCGCGATCGAGACGCAGGGCAAGGGTGCGCAGGCCGCGCAGCGCCAGAAAGGCTTCCAGGGCTCCGGGGGTTGCTCCCGATAGGCCGCGGCGGTGGCGAAGGCGCTCGGCAAAAGCCTCCTCGCGGGCGATGGCGATGCCTGACAAAAGGTCGGAGTGACCGCCGATGAACTTGGTGGCGCTGTGCACGACCACGTCCGCGCCGAGTGCTAGCGGCTGTTGCAGGAGCGGGGTTGCGAAGGTGTTGTCCACGCCGACGATTGCCCCCGCCTGGCGTCCGACGGCGCACAGAGCGGGAAGGTCGGCAATGTCAAGCAGCGGATTCGACGGGGTCTCCAGCCAGAGCAGGTCCGCTCCGGCGACGGCGGCCTGGACGCTCGCGGTGTCGGTCAGGTCAAGGCGGTCGATGGCCCAGCGCCGTTGCTGCTGGCCGTCGGCCAGAAGCTCGCCGACCCCGAAGTAGCAGTCCCTCGGGGCAACGATGCGGCCCCCGGCTGGCACGAGGTCGAGCACCGCCGCGACCGCGGCCATGCCGGAAGAGAAAGCCATGGCATGACCGCCCTCTACCTGGCCAACGGCTGCCTCGAGTGCCTCCCAGGTCGGCGTGGCGTCTGTGCGTGCGTAGGCGCGGATGCCCTCCTCGGCACCTGGCGGTGCCGTGACGCTGGCATGGAAGTTAGATGCCAGCACCACGGGAACGTTGAGCGGCTCCCTGGCCGCGCGGCCGGGGCGGCCCGCGCATATGACCGCTGTCTCCGGGTGCAGCCTGAGGCGTGTCGCCGACGTGTCATCGGGTGCCATAGATCCTCCTGTCTCGGTGCAGTGCAGTATAGTGCTCTGCATGAGGCAGTCAGCGGCGACGGCTCGTGCCGGAGCGGACAACATCTCCCGGGCGATCGGCGGGCGGGTCCGGCAGGGACGGGGGAGCCGAGGCTGGACTCTGGACCAGCTGGCCGAGCGGTCCCGCGTCAGCCGGCGGATGCTGGTCAGCATCGAGCAGGGCTCGGCTAACCCGAGCGTCGCGACGCTGCTTCGGATCAGCGACGCGCTCGGCATCGGGCTGCCCGCGCTTGTCAACATGGACCGTCCGTCCGGGCTGCGGGTCACCAGGGCCGGCGCCGCTCCCCTGCTGTGGCGAGGAAAGCTCGGCGGACGGGCCATGCTCGTCGCGGGCACCGACCCACCGGACGTCGTCGAGCTCTGGGACTGGACACTCGGGCCGGGTGACACTCACTTCAGCGAGGCGCATGCGGCGGGAACCCGCGAGCTGCTCTTCGTCCTTGACGGTCAGCTTGAGCTCAGGGTGGGCCAGCATGCCGAGGCACTCGCGAAGGGGGACTCGGCTTCGTTCGCCGGTGACCTGGCCCACGAATACGTGAACGTCAGCTCAGCGCACGCGGCGCGTTTCGCCCTGACGGTGTTCGAGCCGGCTGTCGGAGGGGGTGCGGCCCGGTGATCACACGGCTGAGTCCGGCCGAGGTGAGCGAGAGCGCACGCGCACTTCTTGCGGCCGCCAGCGTGGCCTCCGATGTGTTCGCGCTGCGCCCCGACTACCGCGTGCTGGTGATGCTGGGCGAAGGTCTGGAGCCGGGCCCGCCCGACCAGACCAGCGACGATCTGCTGGCGCACGCCGAGGTCCGGGCACGGGCCGCGCTCGATGGCCGGGCGCCCGATGACGTTCCTCAAGTCGCCGACTGGCGCGCCGCCTACCGTGCGTTCGGCGCCAAGCCTCAGCGCACCCGGCCGAGTGTCGAGGCCTTGCTGCGCCGTCTCGACCCCGGCCTGCCTCGCATCGACCGCCTCACCGACGCCTACAACGCGGTCTCGGTCGCGAACCTGGTGCCCGTCGGCGGCGAGGACCTGGACCAGTACCAGGGTCCGGCCCGGCTGGTGCGAGCCACCGGCGACGAGGACTTCGACACCGTGGCGCATGGCGAGCCGACGGTCGAGCACCCCAAGCCTGGCGAGGTGATCTGGCGTGACGACGCCGGCGTCACCTGCCGCCAGTGGAACTGGCGGCAGTGCGCCCGAACCCGGATCACGCCGGCAACCACGAACGCCCTGTTCATCATCGACGGACTCGCCGCCCTCGGACCCGACGGCCTGACAGCGGCGGGAAGCGACCTCGCCAGCTCCCTGATGCGCCTCTGCCCGCAGGCCGCCATCGCCAGCCGGCTCATCGCCGCAGATCAGCCCAGGGGCAGCCAGATCCGGAACCGGGTGTCGCCGGGGGCGGACTGGACCTTCAGGTCTCCGTGATGCCTGGAGACGATGATCCGCCACGAGATGTCCAGGCCCAGGCCGGTACCCTGGCCGACGGGCTTGGTGGTGAAGAACGGCTCGAAGATCCGGTCCTTGATCTGGTCGGGAATGCCGGGGCCGGTGTCGGCGAACTCCACGAGCAGCCGGTCCTGGTCGGCGGCCGTGCGGATGGTCAGCGTGCCGGTGCCCGCCATCGCCGCGACGGCGTTGTCGATCAGGTTGGTCCAGACCTGGTTGAGCTCCGCGGGGTAGCCCGCGATCCGGGGCAGGCTCCGGTCATAGTCCTTCACCACCGAGATGCCCGGCCCGAACGTGCCGTGCAGCATGATCAGGGTGCTGTCGAGCAGTTCGTGGATGTCGACCACCTGGTAGGGGGCGCGGTCCAGCTGCGAGTACTGACGCGTCGCGCCGACCAGCGCGGAGATCCTGGCGACCGAGTCCGAGATCTCGGTCATGAGCAGCTCGGTCTCCACGGTGTCGCAGAGCCAGCGGACCGCGCCATCCAAGGCGCCGGACTGGCCGACGGCGGCGGCCGCGACCTGTTCCAGCCAGCCGGTGTCCAGGCCTGCCTGGGCGAAGGACGGCGCCAGGTCCCAGCTTCCGGCGATGTCGTGGGCGTCCAGCCATCCGGCGACCGCGTCCTCGGCGTCGGCGGCCTCGATCGGACTGAGCGGTCCCGCCTTCGCGGCCCGGCCCACCGCATCCTCTTGTAGCCTGACGAGCTGCAGGAGGTACGGGGCGTCACGGCCGCTCCCGGCGAGCGCGGCGAGCCCGCCGCGCATCAGCCCCACCCGCTCCCTGAGCGAACCGGCCGCCCGGACCGCCGCCGCAGCGGGATTGTTCAGCTCATGCGCGAGACCCGCGGAAAGCGAGCCCAGCGCCAGCAGCCGCTCTCGCTGGCCAATCGCCTCCTGCGTATTCCTGCTCCCGAACAGCAGCCCTTCGAGCAGGTGCACGGCCATCGGGAACCAGTCGTTCATGAGCCCGGCGAACGTGGCCGCGTCCAGCGTGAAGAACCGGCACGGCTCGGCTGCACGCAGCGAGTTGTTGTAGACCTGCGGAACCCGTTCGCCGAGGTAGGCGAAGAAGGCACCGGCATAGACGCCGCGGCTTGAGGTCCTGGTGACCTCGACGTCATCGTCGCCGATCCGCCGTGACATCACGATCGTCCCGGCAAGCAGGACATAGAGCAGCTCGGCCGGCTCGCCTTCGGCGTAGACCAGGCCAGGGCTCGCCGCGATCACCGTGCCGTGCTCGCACAACCAGGCCAGCTGATCGCCGGTCAGCTTCTCGAACAGGAACAGCTCACGCAACTCCGCCGCGCTGCATCCGGACGGTGCCGCGGGCGCCGGTGTTGTCACAGCTTCTCCAGGTAGCGGTGCACCAGCATCACGGCCATCGCGCCTTCCCCCACAGCAGAGGCGACCCGCTTGGCGGACTCGGCGCGGACGTCGCCGGCCGCGAACACGCCGGGAACGCTGGTTTCCAGGTGATAGGGCGGCCGGTCGAGCGGCCAGCCTCTGGGCCGTTCGCCGCCGGTGGCCAGGTCAGGCCCGGCGAGGATGAAGCCGCGCTCGTCCCGCTGCACGACGCCGTCCAGCCAGTCGGTCAGCGGCGCCGCGCCGATGAACACGAACAGCCACTGCGCGTCGACCGTCTCCACGGCGCCGGTCGACGCATCGCGGAGGGTCAGCCGCTCCAGGTGGTCGGTGCCGTGCGCCTCCGCTACCTCCGTGCATGTGCGGACCCTGATCGCCTGACTGCCGGCCACCTGCTGCACAAGGTAGTGCGACATGGACCTCTCCAGGGAGTCGCCCCGCACCAGCATGGTCACCGAGCGCGCCGTCCTGGCGAGGTAGACGGCCGCCTGACCGGCGGAATTGGCCCCACCGACGATGTAGATGTCGTGATCGGAGCAGCTGGTCGCCTCGGTCAGCGCCGATCCGTAGAAGACACCCCGGCCCGTCAGCTCGGCCACGCCCGGCACCGCCAGCTGCCGGTAGGTGACGCCGGTGGCGAGGATGACCGTATGCGCGTCGACGAAGCTGCCGTCACCGAACACCACCCGGCGCGCCGAGCCGTGCACCTCGAGCCCGACGACCTCCCGCGCCGTCAGCAGTTCCGCGCCGAACTTCGCCGCCTGGCGGCGGGCACGATCGGTGAGCTGGGCGCCTGACACGCCGTCAGGGAAGCCCAGGTAGTTCTCGATTCGCGAGCTCTGGCCGGCCTGGCCGCCGGTGGCCGTCCGCTCGACCAGGACCGTGCGCAGCCCCTCCGAAGCGCCGTAGAGGGCCGCGCCCAGCCCGGCCGGGCCGCCACCGATCACGATCAGGTCGTAGAAGGCCTCGGACGGCGTGGTTGCCAGTCCCACCCGGGCCGCCAGTTCCCGGTCGGACGGCTCGACGAGCGCCTCACCGTCCGGCGTGACGACCAGCGGCAGCCGTTGCCCGTCCGCCTCGGCGGCCTGCAGCAGTCGCCGGCCTTCCGGCTCGTCGGAGCCATACCAGCGGTAGGGAACCTGGTTGCGGGCCAGGAACTCGCGCACCTGGGATGAGCGCGCCGACCAGCGATGCCCGACGACCTTCACCTCACGCACCGG
>Ga0335077_10013902_pt1 | contig 10061 bp, 8 predicted proteins | sample Lox_Sample_31_FD_207151 | JGI IMG/M metagenome (GOLD analysis project Ga0335077, IMG submission 207151) | Soil microbial communities from Loxahatchee National Wildlife Refuge, Florida, United States - Lox_Sample_3.1 | ecosystem: Environmental > Terrestrial > Soil > Wetlands | place: USA: Florida...
GAATGGCCCCATCCAGTTCTACATTACAGTTGACGGTCAGCAGCAAAAAGTCTTCGAACCAGATGAGAAGCCGGCGATCACGACAAAAGTGGGTGCGGTGGAAGACTGGGTGATTGAAAATCACGCACTGGAGACTCACGCCTTCCACATTCACCAGATTCACTTCATGCTGCTGGAAGTGGATGGGAAGCCAGTCGCCAATCAGGACCTTCGCGACACCATCGAAGTTCCGTTCTGGGAGGGACCGGGGCATCCCTATCACAAAGTCAAGGTGCGCATGGACTTCCGCGATCCGAATATCGCGGGCACCTTTGTGTTCCACTGTCACATTCTGTTGCACGAGGATCTTGGCATGATGCACAAGATTCTGGTGTTACCGCAGTAAACAGGACATAGCGAAAGGAGTCCGCGAAAGTTGCGAAACAGAGTTTTGTTGATCCTCGGCAGCGCTCTGCTATTTGTTTCCGGATACTTGACCGGGAACCGGAGCGCTGCCTCCGTTTACGCCAGTTCCCCGAGATACGGCAGCGTCCCCAAATCCTACGGCCGCCTGGTCACCGCGATCGCGGATTCCATCGGCACCGGCCTGATATTCGAGGACAATGACGGCGTCATCCGTTTCGTGAGTGTGACCGGTATGAAAGAGGGACAACTGGCCCGCTATTGATGGAATGCCGCGCCGGCATTCAATTTTGCGAAGGAATTGAGGAATTACGAATGCGTAACAAGATCTTGCTGATCCTGGGTGGTGTGCTTGTGTTCGCCGCTGGATATTTCGCGGGAAATGCCACGCCGACGGTAGCTTATGCGGGTCCACCGGCGCATGGTGGTATTCCCAAGTCGTATGGTCATCTGGTTTCGGCGGTGGTAAATCCCGGGGGAACCGCCCTGGTCTTCGAAGATAGCGACGGCGTGATTCGGTTCGTGACGATGACTGGCCAGTTGGAAACTGAACTCACTCGGAAGTAGTTTCAGCTTAGTAGAAGATCGCTGCCACCCAGTACACACCGGCGGGAACCGCGCTGCTGCTGGAGTAGCAGACACCCACCGAGACGCCGTGGATGCTGGCATCCGCCGCCGCTTTGCCGGAATTTACAGGCAGAATCTGCGGACGGGTATTGGTAAAGCTCAGGAAGTAACGTCCCTCTCCCAATCCATGCAGCGACTGGGTGTTCAGCTGGTGGGCCTGTGACATCGCGCAAGCTGCATTGCGGAGGCCCGCATCAATGTGGGCCGAGACGGTCGGCAGGTTGTTCTGGCGGCGCTGCTCGTTGAAGGCCGAGATGACCACGTCTTCCGCCTGCTGCGCGCTGTAGCTCGGCACGCTGCGTCCGAAGTCCTGCACGACCCAGATCCGGTTGTTGCTGTGAACCACCGCGAAACCCGCCACGTCGTACTTTGAATTCAACAGATTGTCGTGATGCACGGGGGAGTGCATCAGGTTGTCATGGGCTTCTTCCACATCTCCAGTGGTCATAGCCACGTTTTCGCCCGCGCCATCCATCTGCAGCGTGGCATTGGACGCGAGCCGTTGCGACAGGGAGGGCTCACCGGAAAACTGGTGGGAGAGGTCTTGTTGCTGGGCCATCGCCGCGGCGTGCTGCAGCGCGGCCCGGTTCATTCCTTCGTCCATCTTAAGAGCGGGGAGGCCTGCTTCGCTCCGCGACTGGTTGACCAGCGCGAATAGCTCGGCAGTGGCGTCGGCATCATTGGGGAGTGGGGAGGGCATGGGGGAAGCGGCCACTTCGCTGGAGGAGGAGGGCGGAACCGGGGAGGGAACCGGAACCGCCGCGGCGAGGGGGACAAACATCAGCGAGATGACCAGAGTCCTGAACATTGTTTAAATCGCCTCCGGCTCGGGACCCTGGGAGATCGTGCTTCCTACCTTTTCCCTTGCCAAAATTTGTCCACCGAACCCGGGAAACGCTTTCTTGGGGGAGGCCGTTGGGGGAGGCCAGTTGCCCTTGACTAGGGCAAGGGGCGTACCAGAGCCGGCGCGGCGAAAAGGCGCAGGACGTAACCCTAACTGCTGCAGTTTCAGTTATTTGTGAGGATGTCTGGATAGGCTGTCAGCCAGCTGGCGGGAGGCACCTGTAGGCTTGCTGGAATAGTGTCTGGGTTCCGGACAATCGCGCTTCGGCTAGTCGCGGCGGGACGGCAATCTGGGAGTCATCGTCCTTTCAGACCGCGCGGATTACAGGGGTAATGTTGTCGAGTCATATCCCTGCGGTTACAAACGAATAGAGGGCTTTACAGGCGGGTGGTCGCGGTGTCTGCACCGGGGCAGCTTCAGCCAGATGGTATAGGCCCGTAACGACTTAAGAGGGTCTCAATGGGCGTGGTGAGTACTGTTCGACTATTGGCGGTGGATGATAATGAGCAGAACCTGGAATTATTCGCGAGTGCCTTGCAACAGGAAGGCCTGGAAATACTTACAACACAGGATCCAGAGGACGGCTTCGACAAATTCCTGAGTTTTCGCCCCCGGATCGTCCTTCTCGACCTCGTAATGCCCAAAATCAGCGGTATGGAGCTCCTGGAGAAGATCGTTGCGGTCGACCCGGGTGCGGACGTCATCCTTGTTACTGCGCAGTACTCCACGGAATCCGCCGTCGAGGCAATCCAAAAGGGCGCCTGCGACTATCTCACCAAACCTGTCGACCTGGAAAAACTCCGTAGTCGGATAAGGGGTTTGCTGTCCGAGGCGGTGCGGCGCCAGAAGACCCTGCAGCTCGATCAGGAACTGATTGACGCCTGTCAGTTCGAGGGCATGGTTGGCCGTAGCCCCTTGATGCTCGACGTGTTCGCGAAAATCCGCCGGGTAGCGGCCCATTTCAGGACGGCTCTGGTGACGGGAGCGACCGGCACAGGTAAGGAACTCGTTGCCAGTGCCTTGCATCATCTCAGCCCTGTGCAAGCCAAGCGCTTTGCGGCGGTGAATTGCTCGGCGCTGGTAGATACCTTGGTGGAAAGCGAACTCTTCGGGTACGTCAAAGGAGCTTTTACCGGCGCCCTCCAGGATAAAGTCGGGGTTTTCGAATACGCCAATGGCGGCAGCGTGTTTCTCGACGAGATTGGCGAACTTCCCTTGGCCGGACAGGCGAAGCTGCTGAGGGTTCTGCAAAATCACCAGGTGCAGCGCGTGGGTTCGCCGGCCCCGCGCTCGGTAGATGTGCGCGTGATTGCTGCCACCAACCGCGATTTGAAAGTGATGGTTCGGGAAGGGCGCTTCCGCGAGGATTTGTATTATCGTCTGTCCATGGTTGAAATTTCTCTTCCCCGGCTCGCGGACCGGCGCGAAGACCTGCCTCTTCTGCAGCGTTATTTTCTGGAGAAATTCTCTGGAGAGTACAACAAGCCAATCACCGGGATTGTTCGCCGCGCCCAGGTGCGAATGGCAGCGTATCCATGGCCGGGCAACATACGCGAGCTGGAGAATGTCATCGGTAATGCCTGCATGATGGCGGACGGCCCCCTCATCGATATCCAGGATCTGCCCGAGAGCCTCCGCGGCGCAGAGGAGAGCTATCAGGGTCCAGAAGAGCTGCTCTCGCTGGACGCCCTGCAAAGGCGGCATGTCCTGAGAGTGCTCGAATCAGTGCAGGGCAATAAGAGCCGGGCTGCCGAGATCCTTGGCATCGGCCGCGCCACAATCTACGACCTGCTCTCGAAGATCAAAGCTGACAGCGCACGAGTCGGCGGGGCGTAAGATCGACGCCGTCCTCCTCGCAAAATCACTCCATAGTTCTTCTGCTATCATCGACTTTTGCCAGAGTTCCTGGCTTTGCAGTCATGCGGGCTTTGCAATCATGGAAGACGACGAGATTCCAAGTATTTCGGTGGGACGGAGGGAAATCATGGAAGAGGCAGGCGCTTTGCCGGCCGGTTCACGCCGCAACGAAGACATTGCACTCGACCTGATGAAGTTCGTGGCCATGACCACCGGCTACGGCCGAACCAGTGCCTCGGGCGTGGGTTTCCAGGGCAGCGGTGCCGCTTCCAGGCCCGAGGAGTACGCCAAGCATCTGCTCGAACTCTATGAGCAGTGTCTGCAGGCGGTAGGCGGGAAGAAATAGAGGTTCGCCGTTTGGCCCTCAGCTAGTTCACTCAGAAAAAGAAAGCCGCAGCGTAAGGCTGCGGCTTATTTTTTCCAATGTTGAGCCTCGCGCTAGCGACGGCGACGCGCGGCTTTCTTGCGGGCTGCCTTCTTCGTTTTCCTCGCGGGTTTTTTCTTGGCGGCTTTGCGCGCCGGTTTCTTCTTCGCCGGTTTCTTCTTGGCCGGTTTCTTGCGGGCCGGCTTCTTCGCCGCTTTCTTTGCAGGCTTCTTCTTTTTCTTTGCGGGCTTCCTGGCGGCTGGCTTGGATCTGGATGAGCCACCACCACTCGGCATCGGAGGAGGGGGCGGACTCATCGGCTCCGGTTCGGGCTCGCCCATCGCCGGCACTTCCGCTTCCTCTTCTTCCTCGTAGTCCTCTTCCAGCGAATCGCCGTATCCGCCACTATCGCCGAATTCATCCATCTCGTCATCATCTCGTAGGTAGAGGGTCTCGTAAAAAGTCATTGCTCCTCCTGTTCTTACCGGCAGCGCTGAAATGCCGGGCTCTGCGCACCTCTCCACGCGCTAAGAAATGAAATTACAACTGCAACGTTGCCTGGCGCGGTGAAAACGGGCCGCGATTATAGCACAGCGGTATTGATGCGACGGCAAGGACTGATAACGAACAAAACGCCGCCTGCAGTGCATCTTACACCGGGAAGTAGCGGACAACTAGGCTGTGATCAAAGATTCCCGAAGAGCGATGGGCAAACGCTCGAGAAGGCCGCTAGCGCGCCTCAGGGATTACGAGGATCATTCCGGGCCGGAGCGTAGCCAGATTGCGGTTGTTGTGCTTAAGAGCGTCGACGGTTGTCTTGTAGGAAGTGGCGATAGAGTAGAGCGTCTCTCCGCGCTGAACCTTGTGTCGTACCGGGGTCGCGGTGGTGGAGTGTAAGCTTTTGCCGGTCTTGCGCTTATAAGCCACGGTGCGTTCGGATAGGCTCCGGCCCGGGGTCACGGGCAGATGCACGTAAACAATCCGGCGTCCTCGTAAGCTGTCGCCTTTCAAATGGTTCCAGCGCCGCACCATCGATGCCGGTACGGCAAAATTATCCGCTACGGATTCTACGGTGTCGCCCCGACGGACTTTGTAGGCGGTGGCGCGATGCGCATAGCTGACGGCGTCGTTGGACGACAGATTCTTGCCGGGAGCTACGGGGATAACAAGCTTGCTTTCCGCCTGCAGTTCCTGGCCGTCTTCGAGATTGTTGGCCTGTGCGATTGCCTGCGCCGGAGTGCGGTAGGCGCGCGCCACAGAAGCAAGCGTATCTCCGGGCAGGACCTTGTGGTAACGCCACCAGACCCGCATATCTTGCGGAATCGCAGCAATGGAGGCGAGATACCGTTCCCTGGTGCCGGCTGGCAGGTGAAGCTCGAAGGGCTGGTCCTTAGGCGTCGTCAGTCGCAGCAAGCTCGGATTCAGGTCCTGCAAAGTCCCCGCCGATGCGTCCACACACTCAGCGACAAGCCGGAGATCCACGGGGTAATCAATCTTCACGCTGTCATAGGGAATGGGCTGCTCCCGGACGACGCTGTCCAGGCCGTATTGCGCCGGATTCTTGGCCATAATGGTCACGGCCACGATGATGGGCACGTAGTTGCGGGTCTCTTTTGGCAACACATTGCGTTTATAGAGCTGCCAGAAGTCGGCGTACCCGGTGCGCTTGACGGCGCTCTGCACAGTACCCGGTCCGGAGTTGTAGGCGGCCATCGCCAGGTACCAATCCCCAAACTGGTTATAGAGATCTTTCAGATGGTGCGCCGCCGCCCGCGTGGATTTCTGAGGATCCTGGCGATCATCCTGCCACCAGCTGCGCTGCAGGCCATACGCCGAGGCGCGGCTCGCCATGAATTGCCACATGCCTCGCGCTCCGACGCGAGAGAGCGCCAGCGGCTGAAACCCGGACTCCGCCTGGGCCAGGTAAATAAGATCCTGCGGCACGCCTTCTTCCTTGAGAATGCCCTGAATCATGCTCTGGTAGCGGCCGCCGCGCGCCAGTGCGCGTTCCAGCGTTCCTTTTCCCCGCGTGGAAAAGTAATTGATGTAACTGGCTACAGGGTCGGTCATCATCAGCGGCAAGTCGGAATGAGTGGCTTTCACTTCCGCTTCGGCCTTGGCCTTGATGTTGGGATCTACCGGGAAGGTGACTTCGTTTGCTTCGTCAATCGGCGCCGGTTCAGATTTCTGCTCGGAAAACCCATCGCCTTCCTGCAAGGCCTGCAGCTCAAGAGAATTTACGCCTTCGAGCACGCGGTCGAATTCATCCTGAAGGCGCTGGTCCGAGCGGACGTCAAGGGAACTGCTCAGCAGCAGGTCAAACGCACGATCGAAATTCTCTTTGGCGGCCTCCAGGTGTCCCGCGCTGTAATTTTGCTGGCCCGCCCGATACTCTTTTTCGGCCCTGGCGATGAGGTCGGCGACCGGGTCTGGCTGCGGCTCACTCTGAACCGGAGGCTTGGCATCCTGAGCTGGAGAAGGGGTATCGAGCGCCGATTGGGATGGGCCTGCGACAGCGAGGGCCGGTGCGTTTGCCTGCGCAGCCGGCAGCAGGGCCGACGGCCTCTGCGCCGTCTGACATGCCGCGCCGCCCAGAAGCAGGGCGAAAACTGGCGCGATAAGAAGGTAGAGTTTTCGGATCCTCATGTCGCTCTAGGACTTACCGCGGCTTACCCTGGCTCCAAACGCTTGATTTTGAGAACATCAAATGGTACTACCCGGAATTTGATGTGGTCAACGCGGAAGTGGGGTTGCCCCAGGTTACTTCCGAACGAGGTTACTCCGCTTACTTCCGGACAAAGCCTCTAAACACGGGGGATACAGCGACACACAGAGCGGCACAGAGAACCGATCCCCCCTGTAGCCCTGTGTCCCCCGTGTTTGCACCCGTTCAGCATCGCTCGTCCGGAAAAAACTCAGTGTTTTCATCAGTTTGGCCATAAGTGGGCGAGGCTGCGAGGCATCCTTTGCCCGCCCCTCTGCATCGCCAATGATGTCCCTGGAGGCCGCAACTCACTTAGTGCGTTCGGGTTTACAAACATAGAGCTGGAAAACCGGTCCTCGTCCGCGAGAGACCCTGCCGCGTAGCAGTTTCCAGGGGGAGGAGGAGTCATGAGACTCTTCAAGTGGTTACTTCGAGCAAGTGCAATCGTTCTGCTAATTACTGCAACTGTATTGCTGGCGCAGGAGCAAGCGCCTCCGCCACCCGAACAGCAGCCTGCGCAGGAGCAAGCGCCTCCGCCGCCACCGGGGCAGCAGCCGGTTCAGGATCAGCCGTCACAGAAAGACCCTCCGGGCCGGGTCGCGCGCCTGCAATACATGTCGGGATCGGTTTCAATCCAACCACACGGCACCGACGACTGGGTACAAGGGTCGGTTAACCGCCCGCTTACCATCGCTGACAATATCTGGGCAGACAAGGATTCGCGCGCAGAATTGAACGTTGGCACGGGTACGATCCGAATCAACTCCGAGAGCAGTCTGACTCTCACCAACGTCAGCGACAATGCCGTGCAACTGCAGTTGCATCAGGGCGCTATGAACCTGCATATTCGGCGTCTTATTGGCGGCGAGATTTATGAGGTCGATACTCCCAACCAGGCCTTCACCGTAAGCAAAGCAGGCGATTACCGCTTTGATGTGGATGCCAACGGTGACTCCACCCTGGTTACGGTATGGCGCGGAGAAGGCGAAGCGACCGGACAAGGCCCGAGCGTGCGGATTCATTCTCGCGAGCAGGCGCGCTTCCGCGGCAATTTCTCGGAGCACGAGATTCATGACGCTCCGTCGCCCGACAGTTTCGACCAGTGGTGCCAGGTTCGTGACAAGCGTCAGGACAATTCTATTTCTGCGCGCTACGTCGCTCCGGGCGTCGTAGGCTACGAGGACCTGGACGACTACGGAACGTGGCGCGAGGTCCCCGATTACGGCCGGGTGTGGGTTCCGACGGTCGCACCGGGCTGGGCGCCTTATCGTTACGGCCACTGGGTATGGGTCGATCCATGGGGCTGGACCTGGGTGGATGACGCATCCTGGGGATTTGCCCCCTTCCATTACGGCCGCTGGGCGTACATCGGCAGCTATTGGGGCTGGATACCGGGTCCGTACTACGTCCGCCCGGTCTACGCTCCGGCGCTGGTCGCCTGGTTCGGCGGCCCGAGGTGGGGATTCGGATTCGGCTTTGGCGTGGGCTTCGGATTCGGCGGCGGTTTCGGCTGGTGCCCGCTGGGCTTCCGCGAACCGTTCTTCCCGTGGTATGGCGTAAGCCGCGGCTACTTCCGCAACGTCAACCTTGCGAATACCCGGATTACGAACATCAGGAACGTTACCAATAACTATTTCAACCATACGAACTCGATGGCAGCCACGCACTTTGCCAACGCAAACCGGCCGGGAGGATTCACCGCGGTGTCCGGGAAGACGCTGACAGGTTCGCAGTCGGTATCGAGAAACATGGTCAACGTTTCGGCGAACCAACTGCACAATGCGCAGTCGATCAACCGCATCGATGCGAGTCCCAGCCGGACCAGCATGCTTGGCCCGAAGGCAGGACAGCCTGCTGCCGCACCTTCGAGAGGCACCATGTCTCGTCCTACGGTCAGCCGAATGAGTCCGCCGGCGAGCGAAGCGAGAATGGGTGGGACGCAATCGATGTCTGCCCGGGGACCACAGACTTCTGCCGCGCGCGGGCCTGAGAACCAAGCGGCTCGTGGGCCTCAGACTGAGGCTCGCGGTCCGCAAAATAGTCCTACCAACCGGGGTTCGGAGAGACCGTCGGGCTCGATGGCAGCGCCGGGCGGGCACTATGTGCCTCGGCCTCCGCAGAATCTCGGAGGCGCGAACAGCGCAGCTATGTCGGCGCGGAACACACCGCAGTCCGGTGGCAACGTGCGATCTGAGTCTTCTCAGGTTGCGATGAACCACAACGTGCCGCGGCCACCGCAGAATGCAGGCAGCGGCAGGTTCTCACAGCCGGCCAACGGGTCTGAATCCAGAACCGGCTCGGGAATGGGTGCATCGCAGCAGTCGGTTGCGCGACCGGCGCCGGGCAACACCCCGCGCTCGTCGGGAACCTCGACGTACGCCCGCAGCGGGTTCGGCAACGTGCCGCGCCCCACCGGACACATACAGCCGGCGCCGCGCACTTATTCGTCAGGAGCTGGGTACTCATCCAGATCGTACGGTGGCTACGGCCAGTCGCCGAGGTCGGGCGCAGCTCCGTACGGCGGGTTGTATGGCCACAACTACGGTTCTTACGGGGGTCACAGCTATGGATCGCCCAGTGGGCACAGTTATGGCTCGTATGGCGGTCACAGCTCTGGCTCGTACGGTGGCGGTTCTCACGGGAGCTCGGGGTATCACGGCAGCTCCGGATCGCACAGCTCAGGTTCTCATGGCTCCGGCCATCGAGGCCGCTGAGAACCCCTCTCTATCGGCTGAAAGGAAACGCCGCTCAACCTGAGCGGCGTTTCCTTTGTCCCAACTTGCGATCTCCGCTTAGCCCTTTCCCGAAGGCTTAACGTCCTCGGGCTTGGTCTCAGGAGCAGCTGCTGTTTCGGGAATCCGCGAAATATAGCGGTCGCTGCATCTCCAGTCCTCGTCTTTGCCACTTCCGGTCCACACATCGGCGATGAAGTAGTCTTCCGTCTGGGGCTTGCCATCTCATTCGACGGTCACGTTGAGAACAAAATCGGCGATGATGAGCTGCGGATTCACAGTCTTGGCCGCCAGTTGCCGCACTTCATAAGATTGCAACTTGTTCAGAAACGCATCTTTCTGCCAGTCCTCGCGGGGAACAGGCCATCCCGGGGGCTCCGGTGTCCAGACTTCAAAATCGGGACTTAGGACTCGGTTCAATGCGGCCGCGTCTTTGTCCTGGACGGCTTTGAGCCACTGCCGTTCGAGGTTTCCCATCACAATCTGGAAGCGTGTGTGAGTGACAACTCTTCTTTGCGACGGTTGTTGCGC
>Ga0335077_10013903_pt1 | contig 10061 bp, 10 predicted proteins | sample Lox_Sample_31_FD_207151 | JGI IMG/M metagenome (GOLD analysis project Ga0335077, IMG submission 207151) | Soil microbial communities from Loxahatchee National Wildlife Refuge, Florida, United States - Lox_Sample_3.1 | ecosystem: Environmental > Terrestrial > Soil > Wetlands | place: USA...
AACTGAAGTGGCTCGCTCGTGTCGCGGCACCGCTGGCGGCACTCGCCCTGTCGGGTGGCTTCTTTGGTCTTGCCTTCGACTCCAACTTCGCATGGCTACTCTACTTCGGGGCGGCGTGTCTGGTCCTCGCTGTTCTGGTCACCGGGGTTGGACTGCTGCGCAAGCCGAACGTCGCCGTCCAGCGCGGCGCGTAAGCTCAACATCCGTAAGACAAACCGAATGAGCTGTCTTCCATCGAATGATCCGGTCCTCGGCAATGCCCGATCCTGCGACGCGCTCGAGCTGGTGATCGTCCTGCGCGTTCGTGACCTCGGCGGGTCGGAGGTCAAGAGAACTTTGCCGCACGGCAAGCGTCAGAGAGTGTAGGCATATTCCTACCGCCCGTCGCGGACTTAGCTGACAGCGCCGTATCCGCCGCAGGAGTAAGGTCGTTTGTGCAATATCCCTCCCTCAACCATTTCAGGAGATAGCCATTCCTAACGAGGAGACCTCATGAAGAACGCATCGTTGTATACCTGCCTGATCGCTGGAGTGCTCTTGACGTTCGCCGGCTGCGCGACCGCCCCCGATACAGAGGCAAACAAGACCGAGCTTCACAGCAACGTTGAAAGCGCCATGACGCGCATCAAGGCGCTGGATCCCAGTCTGCAGAAGCAGATTGCTAACGCGTATGGCTACGCGATGTTCCCGTCGGTGGCAAAGGGCGGCGCGATCGTCGGCGGCGCCTACGGGCGCGGAGAGGTTTACGAGCAGGGAAAGATGGTCGGCTGGGCAGATCTGTCGCAGGCCACGATCGGCGCGCAGCTGGGCGGCCAGAGCTTCAGCGAGCTGATCCTGTTTGAAAACAAGGCGGCGCTGGATAATTTCAGGAACGGAAAGTTGAAGTTCGCGGCGAACGCGTCTGCCGTGGCCCTGAAGAGCGGCGCCGCTGACACCGCAAGGTACACCGACGGCGTCTTGGTATTCGCGGAACCCAAGGCGGGCTTAATGGTCGAAGCCACGCTCGGCGGCCAAGCGTTCAGCTTCCAGCCCGTGTAGTCGATCGACATAGCGAAGCGACACACCAAGCCGGCGGGTACGGTCCGCCGGCTGACGTGCGCTTGCAACCCGCAGCGGCGCCGCTGCGCCAGCTGCTTAGTAACGGGCGCATCGTGTTCACTCCCCAGCGCTAGCGGGTACCGTTTGCAGTGGTCGCTGCGGCTCAATTCACTGGTGGAACACGGTCATCTTCCGATGGCGTCCCCACGGGGATTCGAACCCCGGTTACCGCCGTGAAAGTGTTTTTACTTTTTAATCCATGTGTTATGGTTTTTTCCGTCTTCTCAGGAGTCGCCAAGCGCCATTGAAGTAAATGCAGTTTGGTTACGGGACTGGGTCCGACTTGCCGCTTAACCACGTGTGGTCTACACTTAGACGTATAAATGCTTAGGTGTATAGGTGTTACATGTCCGATTCAACTGATCCCCAGGACGCGGTGCGCTGGAATATCAAGATCTCCAAAGACACCGATATTGCTGTGCGTAGCTTTCTGGCCCGCGCAGGCTTCAAGAAGGGCGATCTGTCGAAGTTCGTCGAGGAAGCTGTGCGCTGGCGCGTATTCGATCAGACCTTGGGTGAAATTCGACCTGGTTTCGTGGATCTGAATTCTAAACAGTTACAGGATCTCGTGGATGAGGCGGTGGGCGCCGCCCGCGCGCAACTCCTGAAGGAGGGGCTGTTCGATGCCTTCAGGCCCAACAAGAAGGCGCCTCGCCGTCGTTGATGCGCCTAGTGCTCGACACCAACGTTTTGGTCAGCGCCTTGTTGGGCACCGGATCTCTTCCCGCACAATTACTCGCCCTGTGGCCGCGAGGTCGCTATCAGCTCCTCACCACAGACCTGCAGCTCGAGGAACTACGCCGCGTCACACGCTATCCGCAAATCCGCAAGCGCCTGCGTCCCGCTCATGCCGGCGAACTAGTTAATGCGCTGTATGAGCTCGCCGAACGGGTGGAGCCGCTGCCTGCTGTTAGCGCCTCACCCGATCCCGCAGACAATGTCCTGCTAGCTATTACGCAGGCGGGCGACGCAGACTACCTCGTCAGTGGCGACAAGCGTCATCTGCTCTCGCTCAAGCGCCACGGCAAGACGCAGATCGTCACCGTGCGCACCATGCTCGAGATCCTTGAGACCGCGAAATGACACGCAGAAGGCACTTCGCTTTCGTCGCGCTACGTCGTCAGGCACCGGTTTATGTCTTACCGGATTCGCCTCGGCTCAGAAACTCACCCATCCCCTCGCGACCGTGCCAGTTTTGCTCGTCGACGATGCAATGCCCGCGTAGAAAGACCTTCTTCACTCGCCCCGTCACTGGGCGGCCCTCGAACAGACTATAGTCGACGCGGCTGTGATGCTCGGCGGCGCGGATGGTCCACTGCTCCTTCGGATCGAACAAGACGATATCGGCGTCCGAGCCGACCGCGATCGTGCCTTTTCTCGGAAATAACCCGAACAGCTTTGCGGGTGCCGTCGAAGTAACCTGGACGAAGCGGTTCAAGGACATCCCGTGATTGCGCACGGCGCCGTCGAAGACCAAGGGCAGGCGAGTTTCGAGACCCGGTGCGCCGTTCGGGATCTTGCTGAAATCGTCCTTTCCCTGTTGCTTCGAGAACTTCAATCCGTACGGCTGCTCGTTGAAGCAGAACGGGCAGTGGTCGGTCGACACCACTTGCAGATCGTCGGTCTTGAGGCCGCGCCAGAGCTGTTTCTGGTGAGTGTGATCTCGCAGCGGTGGCGTCATGACGTATTTCGCACCTTCGAAGCCGGGACGCTCGTACTCCTCCGCGGTGAGGAAGAGATAGTGTGGGCAGGTCTCCGCGTGAATCGCAATCCCGCGGTCTCGTGCTTCGGTCACCGCGGCCAACGCTTCACTCGCGGATAGGTGAACGATGTAGATCGGGGCGTCCGCCAGCTCCGCCAGTCTGATGACGCGGTGGGTCGCCTCTCCCTCGAGGATCGACGGTCGGGTGGTCGCATGGTATTTCGGCCCGCGCCGCCCTTGCGCGACCGCCTCCTGGGTCAGTACTTGGATGACTGGTCCATTCTCCGCGTGGATGCAGGTCATGGCTCCGTTACCGCCTGCCACCCGCAGCGCCTTGAACAAAGCGCCGTCGTCGACCATCAGCACGCCGGGATAGGCCATGAACAGCTTGAAGCTGGTCACGCCCTCCTTGTCTATGAGTGTCTTCATGTCCAGCAGGCTCTGCTCGTTCACGTCGAGCATGATCATGTGTGCGCCCACATCCACACAGGCGCTCGCGCGCCGCTTGTGCCAGTCCTCCAGCCCGACGAGCGGACTCTTCCCCCTGGTCTGGTTGCAAAAGTCGATGACGGTAGTGGTACCGCCGAAAGCCGCCGCCTTGGTGCCGGTTGCGAACGTGTCGACGGTGCGGGACGGACCGAACTCCCAGTCGAGATGCGTGTGAACGTCGACGCCGCCCGGCATGACGAGCAGGCCGCCCGCGTCGTGAATCTCCATGCCCGCGCCGGCGGCGATGCTCTTGCCGATGGTTTGGACGCGGCCACCCTCGATCAGGATGTCGGCGGCGTAATCGTCCACTGCGGTCACAATCCTGCCGTTTTTGATGAGTGTCGCAGCCATTCGAGTCTCCTCCGTCGATTTGCAGCGGCGATCGCAGTCGACGCAGCGGTCAGGGTGCGAGCGCCGCCAGAGTTTCCGCCACCCGTGCTTTCGTTTCTCCGGTCGAGAGCAATACCATCAGCAAGAGCCTGGCCTTCGGGCCCTTGAGATCGCCCACGAACAAGGCACCGGCATCCGCAAGGTCGCGGCCGCCACCACCTCCCCCGTAAAGCGGCTCCACTCTGCCGGCGGGGCAGCGCGAAGTCACCAGAACGACGATGTCCTTCTGCACGGCGAGCCGTACGAGCGCGCTCAAACGCGTGGGCCCGTTTCCGCGCCCGAACGCCTCGACGACAAGGCCGGCGATGCCGCGCTCGATCGCGGCTTCCAGCCCCCGGAGGTCGGCACCCAACGCGAGCCGGAACAGCTCCACTCTCTCTTCCAATCGATCGATCTTGAAAGATCGGCGCAATACCGGCCGCCTGTGGATCACCACCTTGTCGCCATCTACTTCACCCAGCGCGCCGCGCTCGTAGGACTGGAAGGTTTCCACGGCGCTGGAATGTACCTTGGTCACATCACGCGCCGCGTGCACCGTGCCGTTGAAGCAGACGACGGCCCCCAGGCCGACGGCGAGAGGAGACGCCGCGACGCGCACAGCGTTTAATAAATTGAAAGGGCCGTCCGACTGCGGATCGTCGTTGGCGCGCTGCGCACCGGTAAAGACCGCGGGCTTTTCGGAAAGCAGGAGCAGATCCGTCAGATAGCTCGTCTCCTCCATGGTGTCCGTCCCATGGGTGACCACGACTCCGGCCACATCGGTGCGGGCAAGCACCGCGTTGACGCGCCGGGTGAGCTCGAACGCAAACGGCACGCTCATGTCGAAGCTTGGGATGGTCGCGAAGTTCTCGATCTCGATCTGCGCAGTACTGGCCACCTGAGGCAGCGTCTCGAGCAGATGCTCTGCGCGCTGGGAGGCAACCGTCCGGCCGAGCTCTGGATCATAGCGCGACGCTATGGTCCCCCCGGTCGCCAACAGAACAACTCTCGGCTTCACGCTCCGGCCCCTTATCCCCCGGCGACTCGGGCGCGATCGAGGATCACGCTGAGCAGAACGTTGCAGCCGGCGGCGAGATCCTCCGGCTTGGCATTCTCGATCTCGTTGTGGCTGATCCCGCCTTCACAGGGCACGAAGACCATGCTGGTTGGCGTCACGCGCGCCATGTAGATGGCGTCGTGCCCGGCCCCGCTCACGATGTCCATGTGGCTCAGCCCGAGCGTCGCCGCGGCGTTGCGCACGGTGGAAACGCACCCTGCGTCGAAGTTGCAAGCGGGATAGTTCGCCACACGCTCGACGGTCACGCTGACGTTGTGCGCATGGGCGATCCGGTCGAACGCGGCGCGCATCTCGCCCTCCATTTTGTCGAGTTGCTCGTCGCGGGCGTGCCGCAGATCGACCGAGAAGCGCACCTCCCCGGGGATGACGTTGCGCGAGTTGGGCTTCACCTGCATGAACCCCACGGTGCCGCGGCCGTCGGGCTGATGGCGTTGAGCCAGCGCATTGACCTCGGTCACCATCTTCGACGCGGTGACCATCGCATCTTTCCTGAGCCGCATCGGCGTGGGGCCCGCGTGCGCATCCTGGCCGGTGACAACCACGTCATACCAGCGCAGGCCGAGCGCCCCGGTTACTACTCCGATCACCTTGTTGGTGTCCTCCAGTATCGGGCCCTGCTCGATGTGCGCCTCGAAGTAGGCGCCGATCGGCCGGCCGCCGATCGGCTGCGGTCCCGCATAGCCGATTTTCTTCAACGCCTCGCCGACGGTGATTCCCTCGAGATCCGGGCGTTGTAAAGTAGCTTCGAGCGGGAAGGCGCCCACGAACACGCCGGAGCCCATCATCACCGGCGTGAAGCGGGACCCCTCTTCGTTGGTCCACACGGCGACTTCGACCGGCGCTTGCGTCTGCACGCGATGATCGTTCAAGGTACGCAGGATCTCGAGCCCCGCCATGACGCCGTAGTTGCCGTCGAACTTTCCGCCGGAAGGCTGGGTGTCGATGTGGCTGCCCGTGACGACCGGCGGAAGACTATCGTCTTCGCCGGGCCGCCGAGCGAAGATGTTGCCGATGCCGTCGACAGCGACAATGCAGCCGGCGTCCTTGCACCAGCGAATGAACAGGTCCCGCGCCTGGCCGTCGAGATCGGTGAGGGCCAGCCGTCGCACGCCACCCTTCGCAGTGGCGCCGATCTTGGCCAGCTCCATCAAGGAGCCCCACAACCGGTTGGAGTCGATCGATATCTTTGCCATTGCTTGCCACCTCACGCGTAGGAGACATCCGAGACGGGGCTGCGGCCGAACGCCGCCAGCGAGCGCCCCAGCAGAGCATGATCCATTCCCCGGGTGACGAAGACGATGCGCGAGCGGTGATCGGCCGTCGGCCATCGCTTCAGGTGCTGGGGAGGATGCACGATGTGCTGAACCGCGTTGATGAACACCGGAGCGGACATCCCCTGCACGTCCAGAATGCCCTTCACGCGCAGCACATCGTCGCCGTGACGATTGAGCAGCATGCTCAGCCAGATGCCGAAAGCGGTCCAATCGAGCGGCTGGTCGAGCACCAGGCTGAGGCTTGCGACCGAAGCGCTGTGACGCTGTAAACCCTGCAAGTACGTCGGGTCGGCGCGCACACCCGTCTCCTCGAGACGCGGTGTGAGGCGCGCGCGTGACGGCAGGTCGATAGCCTGGTCGGCAAGCAGCCGTTCCGGACCGATCTCGCCGTCCGCTGCGTCCAGGATCTCCGCCGCGGGATTCAGGCGACCGATCATCTCGCGCACGGCAGCAGTCTGTGCCGGATCCGCCAGGTCGGTCTTGGTTATGACCAACCGGTCGGCGGCGGCGACTTGCTTCACGCCCTCGGGGTTGCGCGACAGGTGCAGGTCGGCGTTGAGCGCATCCACGGTCGTGATGACGTTGGCCAGCCGGAAGTGATGCCGCACGACCGGTTCGCCCGCCAAGGTGTAGAGGATGGGACCGGGGTCTGCGAGCCCGGTGGTCTCGATCACGACCCGGTCGAACTCCGGGATCTCGCCGCGTTCGCGCCGGCTCAGCAGCCCGCGCAGCGAAGATTTGAGATCGTCGCGGATGCTGCAGCAGATGCATCCGCTCTTCAAGAGCACGATCGACTCCTCCACGCGCTCGATGAGCAGATGATCCAGCCCGATCTCGCCCAGCTCGTTGATGAGCACGACGGTCCTGGCCATCTGGGGAGAGCGCAGCAGACGCTGCAGCAAGGTGGTTTTGCCGCTGCCCAAAAAGCCCGTGATGACGTTGACTGGAACCACGCCGGCAGCCGGAGCGGGCCATTCGCTTTCCACGTCAGTCTCGCTCCAGAGCTTCGATCAGTTTTTCATCGAGGGGATCCAGCGTGCGCTTCCGCAGTTGCTCGGCGGCGGGCCACACCGCTGCAATGCTCGGCACCACCGTAGTCTGGCCGGTTTGGCTGGCCAGCAGGTAGGCGCTCCCCTGCCAATCGCTGACCCTGAGCCCGTAGTGCTTCAGAACCCGATTGGCCAGTGCCACGCGATGCAGGCGTTCGTGCCTGCGGGTGCGTGCCCCGCGCTCGGCGGTCGAGACGCTGGCGTCAGTCCAGTGCGTCTCGGTGAGGAATACGCCGCACAGCCCGCACATCAGCGCTCCCCTGCCGTTGCCATCTCGGTGTGTCCCAGCGCCGACGAACTGGCCGAGGCCTTCGCGCCGGCCGCGAGGAAGTGGATCTCGCCTGCATCCCACTGGGCCAGCGCGGGCTCGCCGACGCTCAGCGGGTCGGCGAAGAAGATGTTGTCCGGCACGTTCACGACGAACTCCTCACCGCATGCCTCTTCGAGCGTGATCTTCAACCACGTGCCCTGGTACTCGATCGCGGCCACGCGACCGATGACCGCGTTCACCCCCGGCTGCCCGCTAGTGGAAGCGGCCCGGCTCAGACGAATGTGGTCGCGGCGCACCGCTGCCTCGAAAAGGGCGTCTTCCCCGGGGGGCGCGTTGGGCGCAGTGAGAGTCACCTCCTTGGCACCGCTTTTGATCGTTAGCGTGTTGGCCCCGCGTGCGACCACTGTCCCGGACAACACGTTCTGTCCACCCATGAACCGCGCGACGTACCCGGTCCGAGGCTGGTCGTAGACCTCACGCGCGGAAGCCGCCTGCTCGATCCGCCCTTGGTCCATCACGACCACCATGTCGGCCAGCGCGATCGCCTCCATCTGGGTGTGGGTCACGTGAATGAACGTAATGCCGACCTCCGCCTGGATGCGCCGCAACTCGCCGCGCATCTGCAGTCGCAGGAACTCATCGAGCGCCGACAGCGGCTCGTCCAGGAGCAGCACGCGGGGATCGGTGATGAGTGCTCGTGCCAACGCGATGCGCTGCTGCTGACCTCCCGAAAGCTGCGCCGGCAGGCGATCCGCAAAGGTCTCCATGCGCACCCGTGCCAGCATTTCCCGAGCGCGCCGGTGGCGCTCCGCCTTGGGCACGCCGCGCACCTTGAGATTGAACGCGACGTTGTCCACGCAGGTGAGATGCGGGAACAACGCGTAGCTCTGAAACATCATAGCCGTGCCGCGGCGCACCGGCGGGAATCCGGTCACGTTCTCGTTGTCGATCAATACGTCGCCTTCGGTCGGCGACTCGTGGCCGGCGATCATCCGCAGGATGGTCGTCTTGCCACATCCCGACGGGCCCAGCAGGCAGCAGTAAGAGCCGGCCGGAATTCTCAGGCTGATGTTCTTGACCGCGATCGTCTCGCCGAAGCGCTTGGTCACTCCCGCCAACTCGATGCCGCCGCGCGCGGTCGAGTGACGCTCACCCGGTATCATGGTCTTTGATCGCCTGTTCGGGTCATCACGTTATTCTCTATGCTTTGGCCGCCGGCGTAGCGATCACCCGGCTCCTTCATTATCATCGGTTGCCGGCGTCCTGGACGAAATCCGGCGCGAGCGCCGTCTCTGGATCATGGCGATCGAGCCCAGCGCCAAGGCGATGACGGTGAACGACACCAGGGTCGTAACCGTTCCCAGTGCGTACAGCGCGGGCGAGGTCACGTTCGTGGTCATGCCCCAGATCTCCAGCGGCAACGTGTTCTCGGCGCCCACCGTGAGCAGCGTCCGGGGAAACTCGTCGTACGACAGGGTGAAGCCGAACAACGCCACCGCGATCATGCCCGGGAACAAGATCGGTACCACGACCATCCAGAAGATCTGCCAGTTGCTGGCGCCGAGGTCGCGTCCGGCCTCTTCGAAGGCGCGATTGAAGCGGCTCAGCACCGCGAACATGATCAGCAGCCCGAACGGCAGCGTCCAGGTGAGCTGTGCGCCCAGGGCCGAGCCGAACCAGGTCGGCGTGACGCCCACGGTCTGATACAGAAGGCCCACGCCCAGTCCCACCAGCAGCCCAGGCATGATGAGGCTCGCCACCGCCAGGTAGAAGACGGCGGTGGAGCCGAAGAATCGTCTGCGGAACGCGAGACCGGCCATGACCGAAATCGCCACCGTCAGGGCGAGAACGATAATCGCCAGCAGGATAGAGCGCGTGAAGCCGCCCGCGAAATCGCCCGTGCGCTCCTGACTGAACAGCGCCGAGAACCACCGCAGCGACACGCCGTTCATGGGGAAGGTGAGCCCTCCGGTGGGGCCCTGGAAGGACAACACGAAGATGGCCGACATCGGCCCATACAGGAACAGCACGAACAGTGCAAAGAACGCCGCCAGGACGTAGAACGTCCACGGGCGCTTGCCGAGATCCCTTTGCATGGTCTGCTCTGTGTCAGCCGGCCAGCTCGCGCCGCACGTCCACCAGACGCAGGATCGCCGCCACCAGCAGCGTCACGATCAGCAGCAGGATCACCGCGCTGGCGGCCGCAAATGGGTACTGGACCGCGGCGATCTGGTTATACATCGCCAATGCCACTGACGCGCTGTGCCCCCCGCTCATGGTGTTGACCACGAAGAAATCGCCCATCACCAGCGTGATGACGAAGATCGATCCCAGCGCGATCCCGGTCTTGGAGAGCGGGATGATGATTTCCCACATGATGCGCCAGCGGCTGCTGCCGCCGTCCAGCGCCGCTTCGACGATGGAGCGGTCGATGCGCGCCATAGCGTTGAAGATCGGAACGATCATGAACAGGGTGAACAGGTGGACATACGCGATGACCACCGCGAAATCGGAGAACAGGAGGAACTCCAGGGGCTGTTGTGTCAGCCCCAGACCCATCAGCGCCTGGTTGAACAGCCCGTTGCGGCCGAGGAACGGTATCCACGAGATCATGCGGATGATATTGGAGGTCCAGAACGGAACCGTGCACAGGAGAAAGAGCGCCATCTGCCACAGGATGTTACGCACGTGGAACGCGAGGAAGTACGAGACGGTGAAACCGATCACCAGC
>Ga0335077_10013905_pt1 | contig 10059 bp, 9 predicted proteins | sample Lox_Sample_31_FD_207151 | JGI IMG/M metagenome (GOLD analysis project Ga0335077, IMG submission 207151) | Soil microbial communities from Loxahatchee National Wildlife Refuge, Florida, United States - Lox_Sample_3.1 | ecosystem: Environmental > Terrestrial > Soil > Wetlands | place: USA: Florida...
CTCATTTCTCCCCCTTGGCCGGATGCAGAATGATTTTCTGGATGCGCCACGCGCCGATCTCGGCGACGTACAGCTCGTTTTCGCCGTGGCAGTCCATTTCGTGAATCGTGCTGAACTGGCCGAGCTGTTTGCCGGCCTTCCCGAACTTGCCCAGGATGGTCCCGTCGAGCTCCATTTTGTAGACCTCGCCGGTGACCGCCGCCATTGTCGAATTGTTGCTGTCGGGATAGGAATTTGACGAGTAAAGATACTGGTGCGGGCCGGGCGTGATGCACACGGCCCAGGGCTGACCGACGTTATCGTAGATCGCTTTAAAGCTGAGATCGTTGTCAAAGACCTGGATGCGGCTGTTGCTGCGATCGCCGACGTAGACATTCCCTTTGGCATCCACCGCGAGCGTATGCGGAAGATTGAGTTGGCCCTGTCCGGAACCTTTGGTTCCCACCGACGCGATGAAGCGGCCGTTCTTATCGTACTTGACCACGCGCGAGTTGCCGTAGCCGTCGGAAACGAAGATGTTGCCCGCTGCATCCCAGGCGACGTCAGTCGGGCGATTGAACGTGTACGGTTGCGCGGGAGCAACCGGTGCGTTAAACCCCACCGAGAGCTTGACGCCGTCGACCGGTTCGGGACGCCGGCCGAGCAACATCACCACGCGCCCGGCGGGATTGAACTTGATCACCATGTTGGTGCCTTCATCGACGGCCCAGATGTTGTCGTCCTTATCCACGCGCACGGCGTGGGCGAACTGGAACCCGTATAGTCCTTCGCCGATCTCGCGAATGTAGTTGCCCTTCGCGTCGAACTCGAACAGGCGCGTGTCCTGGCTGCGGGTGTAGACGAAAACGTGGCCCTTGGAATTGGTCGCCACGCCGATGCCTTCGCCCAGGTACAGCCCGGGCGGCAGCTTCAGGAAGTTGGGAACGGAATCGAAGGGGATCTCGGGAACGTTCTCGGCTTTCGCTTTGAGGCGAAGCTGCGCGGGTGTGAGCTCGCTTTGGGCGAATGCCAGCGACGCGACCACGAGCAGCGCGGCGGAACAGCGGCTTGGCTTCATGAGACTAACGATACAACAGATCCTGCTTTAGCTCAAAAAGGCTTACCGCTCCCTCATGCTCGCGGCAGCGCCACGAAGCGGAGCCGCGCGCGTAAGCAAGCGGTTTGGTCATTTTTCAGCAGCGTCTCAGCCGTGGGATCGCGCTTCGGCGTGATGGCGCACGTCCACGCCCTTTACCAGGAACAGTACGTCCTCGGCGATGTTGGTGGAGTGATCTGCGATGCGCTCCAGATTGCGCGTCACCGCCAGCAGATCGAGCGCCGCCTTGATGTTCTGCGGATCGCGCTCCATGAAGCTCACCAGCTCGTGGTAGCACGCCGTGCGCATATTATCCACGGCGTCGTCGGAGGCGAGCACGCTGCGCGCGAGCTCGGCGTCGCGCGTGACGAACGCATCCAGCGCTTTGCGCACCATCGACTGCACCAGCCCGGCGATGTGCGGGATATCGATCATGGGCTTGATCACCGGCTCCTCGATCAGCGAGCGCGCCCGCTGCGCGATGTTCACCGCCAGGTCGCCCATGCGCTCCAGGTCGGTGTTGATTTTGAGCGCGGCGATGATCAGGCGCAGGTCGGCGGCCATCGGCTGCTGTAAGGCCAGCAGGTTGACCGCGAACTCGTCGATCTCGATCTCGATGTCATTGATGCGCGCTTCGTTGCGAAACACCTCATCGGCCGCGCTGCGGTCTTTGTGGATGACGGCGCTCACGCTGCGTTGGATGGCCGCTTCGACCAGCGAGCTCATCTCCAGCAGCTTGGTTTTTAATTGTTCCAGTTCTTCGACAAAATGGCGCACGGTGCTTCAACCTCACTTCATCCGAATCTGCCGGTGATGTAATCTTCTGTCTCTTTCTTGGCCGGTGTTTTGAAAATCACAGGAGTGGTATCGAATTCGATCAGCCGCCCCAGCAGGAAGAAGCCGGTATAATCGGCTATGCGCGCCGCCTGCTGCATGTTGTGCGTCACGATCACGATGGTACAGCTATCCTTGAGCTGGAAGATCAGGTCCTCGATTTTGGCCGTGGCGATGGGATCGAGCGCCGAGCACGGTTCATCGAGCAGCAGCACCTCCGGATTCACCGCCAGCGCACGCGCGATGCACAGGCGTTGCTGCTGGCCTCCGGAAAGTCCGTACGCCGATTGCGGCAGCTTGTCCTTCACCTCGTCCCACAGCGCCGCGCGGCGCAGGCTCTGTTCCACCCCATCCCGGAGCGCTGCGCGGCCCAGCGACCGGTTGATTCTCAGCCCGTAGGCGACGTTGTCGAAAATCGATTTGGGGAAGGGATTGGATTTCTGGAACACCATCCCCACGCGGCGCCGCACGTCGTTCACGTCGAGCTTGAAAATATCCTCGCCGTCCAGGCGAATTTCACCGTCCACCCGGCTGTGCCGCACCGTCTCGTTCATGCGGTTCAAGGTGCGCAGGAAGGTCGATTTCCCGCAACCCGACGGCCCGATGAACGCGGTCACGCGCTTTTCGAAGACTTCCATCGAGATGCCGTGCAGCGCCTGGAAGGAGCTGTAAAAGAAATCGAGCGAGTGCGCGCTCAGCTTGGAGGGCGCGTTGCCGGCTGCCTTGTGTTCCGTCCCGCTCGGCACGCCGATATTCGGAAGGGTACTCATAGATGTGCCCGGTTTGGGATCGAGTTTAGGAGAAGCTTGCATTCTATCACCTGATTTTCCGCCCGCGGCCACCCGTTTGGCGAGGTTGATGGAGCGCAGCGCCGTAAAAAACGGTCATCGCAGCGCCGGACCTTTCTTCGCCAGGATGACACGCGAAATGATGTTGACGCTCAGCACCATCGCCAGCAGCACGAATCCGGCCGACCACGCCTGCTGATGCCAGTCGTCATAGGGAGAGATCGCGTAAGTGTAGATCATCACCGGCAGCGACGCGGTGGGCTGTTCCCAGCCCGGACTCCAGTAGCGGTTGCCGAAGGCGGTGAACAGCAGCGGCGCGGTCTCGCCCGCCACGCGCGCCAGGTTCAGCATGATTCCCGTGATCAGCCCGGCCTTGGCCGCCGGAATCACCACGCTCCAGATGGCCCGCGCCTTGGACGCTCCCAGTGCCATGGAGCCCTCGCGCAGCGCCAGCGGAACGTTGCGCAAAAACTCCTCCGAGCTGCGGATGGCGATGGGAATCATCATGATACCCAGCGCCAGGCCGCCCGCCAGTGTCGAAAAATGTTTCTGCGGAAGCACGATGATGCTGAACGCGAAAATGCCCATCACAATCGAGGGCACGCCATTCAGCAGGTCGGTCACGTAGCGCACCAGGAACGAAAATCCGCCTCCGCCAAACTCGGCCAGGTACACGCCGCCCAGAAAACCGATCGGCACGCCGACCATCGTGGCCACCAGCAGAAGCTTGGCGCTGCCCAGGATCGCGTTCGCCATTCCGCCGCCGGTTTCGCCGACCGGCGTGGGAAGCTTGGTGAAAAAATTCCAGTTCAGGCTGCGCGCGCCGTGAATAAACAGATAGCCCAGAATGAAAACCAGGATGCCCGCCGCGAAAATCGTGCAGACGCCGGTCAGCGTCAGCATGATCGCGTTCACCGACTTGCGGCGGATGCGGTTCCACGGGGTGTTGCGGGGCGGGCTGGGCGACATTATGACGATCCTCTCTTCTCGGTGCTCATCACCAGCAACCGCGCCGCGCCGTTGACGATGATGGTGACGCCGAACAGCACCAGTCCCAGCTCGATCAGCGCTCCCTGGTACAGATCGCCCGTGGCTTCGGCGAATTCGTTGGCGATCACCGCGGCGATCGAATACCCCGGCGCCATCAGCGAATGCGCGATTTTGGGATCGTTGCCCACCACCATGGTAACCGCCATGGTCTCGCCCATGGCGCGCGCCAGCGCCAGAAAAATCGATCCGGCGATGCCCTTGCGCGCGTAGGGGACCACCACGTTCCAGGTGGTTTCCCAGCGCGTCGCGCCCAGCGCCAGCGCGCCCTCGCGTTGATCGTTAGGAACGCTCAAAATCACCTCGCGCGAAATCGAGATGATGAACGGCAGAATCATGATCGCCAGCACCACGCCCGCCGTGAACAGGCTCACCCCGTAAAACGGTCCGGAAAACAGAGGAATCCAGCTCAGCTTGTCCTGCACCGGTGGCACGATCTGCTGCAAAATCGGGATCATCACGAAAATCCCCAAGAGGCCGATGATCACGCTGGGAACGGCGGCCAGCAGCTCGATCAGGAAGCTGAGAGCGGAAGACAGCAGCGGCGGCGCGAGCTCTGCCAGGAAGATCGCCGCACCCACGCCCAGTGGAATTCCGACGATCATCGCGAGCGCGGTGGTCACCAGCGTTCCGTAAATGAAGGGAAGGGCGCCGAAATTGCCGGCAACGGGGTCCCATGTTGTGCTGGTGAGAAACGACCATCCGAAGGCGTGCCGGGAGATCGCGCTTTTCTGGTACAGCTCGAAAACCAGAACGGCGGTCACCAGGATGACTGTGAACGCGGACAGGAAAGTAGTCGCGATGGCGATCTCGTCCCCGGCGCGCAGGCGCTTCCAGAAAGCCGCCGCCCCCCCGCTCGATGCGGGAGGGCGCGTGTCGACAGCTGAAGGTACTGCGGACATCTACATTATTTTCGCGATGGCTTTTTCTTCTTTAGCGACCACGGTTTTCGGCAGCGGCGCGTAATCGAGAGCCGAAGTCATGGTTTGGCCGGTGGTCAGCATCCAGTGCAGGAAATCTACGATCGCCTTCTTTTTGGCCGGATCCGCGATTTTGTCGGGAACCAGCAGCCAGGTAAACGTGGAGATGGGGTAAGCAGTCTTGCCTGGAGGGTTCGTGATGGAGACGCGGAAATCGGCGGGCATATCTTTCACCGACCCTGCCGCCGCGGTCACGCCCTCCAGGCTCGCCGCCACGAACTCGCCCGCGGAGTTCTTGACTTTGCCGTACGTCATCTTGCTCTGCACGGCGTAAACTAGCTCTACATAGCCGAGCGTATTGTTCACCTGCTTGACCTGGCCGGAAACGCCCTCGTTGCCCTTACCGCCGAGCCCTACTGGCCAACTGACCGAAGTGCCGCGGCCGACTTTCGTCTCCCAATCCTTGCTGATTTTTGAAAGGTAATCGGTCCAGCAGTAGGTTGTCCCGCTGCCTTCCGAGCGGTGAACGACGACAATCGGCGCGTTCGGGAGGTTAACCCCAGGATTCGGGCCAGTGATGGCGGGATCATTCCACTTCGTGATCTTGCCCAGAAAAATCCCGGCCAGCGCTTCGGGGGTAAAGTTGAGCTGCCCAGTCACGCCTCTGATGTTGTACACGGGAACATCTGCGCCGAGTACAGTCGGAAAATGCAGGATGTTGGAGCCGCGTTTTTCCTTAAACTCCTGAATCTGTTTGTCGTTCATCGGACCGTCGCTCGCGCCGAAGTCGACCGTTCCGGCGGTGATCTGCTGAATTCCGCCGCCGGATCCTATGGATTGATAGTTGAAAGAGATTTTGGGAAACTTCTTGTGATACTCGTCAAACCATTTGGAATAAATGGGATACGGGAATGTCGCCCCCGCTCCATTGATGAGGAGTTGCTGTGCGAGGGCTGCGCTCGCGCAGCCCACCGCCAGAAGAATCGCCAGGACTCGACTCACATGACTAGTCATGGTTGGTCTCCAAAGAACTATTTAATCAGCACTATGTTACAGATCGATTAATGACCGATGGCCTAATGCCCAATGGTGGGCGCCGACCCCGGCAAAGTGTAACGAAGATCGAAGAAACCCATGCTCACGTGCGCGTTGGTAGGCGCACCAATCGCCGCAAGCCATGGATTACGCTGTTCGTACGAGAACTGAAGGATGAGGTTGATGGCCCCCCACTTGGGATCCTTCATGAGCGTCGAATTGGAGCCGAAGGTAATTTCCTGAATGGCGCGATTCTGGCCGTCGCTCGACAGAGCGCCGTAGCCGACCTTCGTTCCTCCGGTGTAGTCGACGTCCTGCGGGATGTAGACGCCGCCGTAATAGGCGAACAGCAGCGTTTTCCTGACGTTGGCTTCAAAACCCGAAACCGTCGAAGCGGAGTGAATCAGCGAAATCGTTCCGTTGTTGCGAATCATGAAATCGGGCGCCTGGCCGAAGATGTACCGGCCCGCGCCGTCGCTCCAGAACGTGTTCACGATCAGGCGGAAATTCTTGAAAACCTCGGCGTTGAGGTTGGCTTCGCCGCCTCCGCCGAAAGTCGTGTTGGTGGCGAACGGCACCAGCGTGGAGACGCCCGTGGGGTTGGCGATCTTGTCCGCCACTCCGATTCCCACCAGCTCGAAATGCAGGCGGCTGCTGGGATCAAAGGCCAGTTTCGCGATCAGGTCGGGCATCAGCGCCGCGGAATTAATCACGCTGTTTCCGCCGTTGATTTCCTGACCGGACTGGCTCGCGAAAGCCGCGGGGAGAACCGCGGCGCTGCCGCCATTGCCGCCGCCGATGTAGGGCTCGGAATTTTCAAGCGCGAAGCCCATGGCGACCTTATCGCTCGGATGGAGGACGAAGCGATAACTGCCCACTCGGCTCCAGGTCAAGCCCAATTGGTAGTTCACGTCCATGTCCTGCGAATAGAAGATGTCGCCGGGCAGCGGGGATATGCCTTTGCGGTTGGGCGTCGCCATGCTCCACGACTGGCCCGCCAGGAATTCGAACTTGCCCTTGATCAGATCCACCCAGTACAAGCGCATGCGGAAGACGAAGGGGTTGCTGCTGACCGCCAGGCCTCCATTGGGAGGGTTGCCGAGCTGACCCAAAAAGTCAGACTCCCAGTAGCCCAGGATTTTCCAGTCGTGATAGAGCGAATCGAAACGCGCGCCGATGCGGCTGTTCTGGATGCTCAAGCGGGTTTCCGTCAGCGCAGCCTGCTGCGTATTGCCGTAAGGGATGCTGCCGAAATTGGTGCCGATGCCTGTGCCGGGATTGGTGGAGCGGCTGACCAGCGTCATATCCATGAACCCGACCGGCGTGATGTAGGCGTCGCCGATCTTCAATTGGAGCGGCGAGCTTTCGCCCGTCTGTGGCGCCGGAGCCGCGGCGATGGCCGCCGGCGGCGTGACCGGCGAGGGAGCGGGCGGGATCGCTGGTGTGGTGCTGGCGACTTCTCCCAGGCTGCTGCCCACGTCGTGCGACGCGATTCCCGGATGAATCGGCGCGGCGAGCGCGGCCGCGGGATCCGAAGCTTTCTGTTCCGGCTTCGCCTCCTCTGCTTTTTGCTCGGGCTTCTCGCTGGCGCCCTTCTGCGCGGTCAGCTCGCGGCGCAGTTGGTCGATTTGATGCTGCTGATCGAGAAGCATTTTCTTGAGCTGCTCGATTTCGGATGAAGCACCGCTGGAATTCGTTTTGGCTGACTGCGTGTCTGAATTGTCCGCGCCGGAATTTTGCGCCGCCACAGGCACTGCGAGTCCCGCAAGACAGGCCAGCACAGCCGTGATGGTCCACGGCTTCCGTATCCTCTTCGTCATCATTCCAACTCCTTGTTTTTATTTGGAAAAAACCTAAGCCAGGTGCGTAGACGGAGAGTATATCCGCGCGAAATGATGGTTGTATGAACGAAACGTTACTATTTCATGACGCCGCGGTCGGCGGCTTCAATTGATTCAAAACACGGCAGTAGCCCGTCGCAATGCGTAACCTCGAACAGCGTGCGGATGCGCTCGGAAACGCCGATGATACCGAATCCGCGACTGGTTCTCTGGCACGAGGCGAACAGGCTGATGATGGATCCCAACCCGGCCGAATCCAGGTAGGGAACGCCGCTGAGATCGACAATGACGGGCCGCATCGTTTCGGTGCGCGAGATCTGCTGAAAGTCGAATAGCGTCTTCAGGCTCAACGGACCGGTCAGCTTCATCATTCGCGCGCCTTTGGGGCTGTCGAGCATCTCGATTTTCAGTTCTTCAGATCGGCTGGGTGTCACGCTATCCACTTTACACAAAGACCACGGGAAAAATTCATGAATTTTCGGTTACCGGGGCGGGCGTGCGAATCAGGCGGGCGGCGCGAACCGGGTTTCGTAGACGCTCGACGGTAGTGTGCCGGCGGGAAGCAGCAGCGTGAAAGCGGATCCGCGTCCCAACTGGCTCTCCACCCGCACCGCGCCGTGCATGCGCTCGACCACGTGCTTGACGATCGACAATCCCAGGCCGGTCCCGCCCACCTGGCGCGAACGCGCCTTGTCGACGCGATAAAAGCGTTCGAAGATGCGCGGCACATCTTCGGAGGGGATCCCCACGCCGGTATCGGCGACGGTGATCGCCACGTGGCCTTCCTCGGTCAATTCGGCGCGGACGCGCACCTCTCCGCCCGGGCGGTTGAACTTGATCGCGTTGGCGAGCAGATTCAGCAGCGCCTGCTCCAGGCGCAGCCGGTTTCCGTTCACGTACACATCCTCGACCGGCTCGCCAACCAGATTCACGTCGCGCATTTTGGCCTCCGAGGCGACCGTCGCCAGCGCGCTCTCGACCACGGCGCGAATGGAGATCGACTCCGGCTCGGGAGGGTCCTTGCCGGATTCGAGCTCGGAAAGGATCAGCAGATCCTGCGCGATATTGGCGAGCCGCACCGCGTTGGAGCGGATGATCTCCACGAATTGCGTATTGTGCCGCATATCGGCGAGCGCGCCTTCGAGCAGCGTGTCGGCGTAGCCGATGATCCCGGCGAGCGGCGTGCGCAGTTCGTGCGAGACGTTGGCGACGAAATCCTTGCGCACCTGCTCCAGCCGTTCGAGGTCGGTGATGTCGTGCAGAATGGCGATGGCGCCGCGGCCGGTGGGCATGTCGAGCGGCGTCGCGTGCGCCTCGAAGACGCGCGCATTCAACGTGGACATGCGGAAGCGCTGTTTTTCCTCGGCGCCGGTCGAAAGCACGCGGCGCAGCAGCTCGTGCAGGCCGGTGTCGCGAACCAGCTCCAGCAGGAAGCGGCCCTCCGAGCGCGTTCCGCGAAATTCGATGGCGCGCAGAAACGCCGCATTGCAAAAGGTGACGCGCAGCTCCTGGTCGACCGCCAGGACGCCTTCGGTCATGCTCGCAAGGATCGCGGAGCGGCGCGCGGATTCGTAGCGCAGGCTGTCGAGCAGCTTTTGCGTTTCGATGGCGACGCCGCCGAGTGACCGTTCGAGCGAGCCCAGTTCGTCGCGCGATTCCTCGCTGGGGCGGTCGGCCGCGGCGCCGCCGGGAATGCTTTCGGCAAGTTTTTTCAAGTGCCGCACGCGCAAGCTGAGCGATCGCGAGACGAAGAATGCGATCAGAAACGCCAGCAGAAAGGATCCCGCGGAGATGGCCAGAATGCGGTCGCGCACGTCGGCCGCGCCAAGCTCGCCGGAGGAGCGCGTCAGCGTGTAATCGACAGCGAACAGCGTCGCCGCGATCAGCGCCAACGCCATCAACAGAAGACGGCGGAAGAGAACGCCAGTCACCACGAACAGGGTAGCAGGTAGCGGGGCAGCCGGAAGAGGACGCAGCCTTTTGGCACACCTGTGCTGATTCGGCGACGTGAGCTCGGCGCGGATGCGCGGATTTCCTTGGATATACCGCGAAAATTCAGGCCGCGAAGCATTCGGCCCGCCTCGTGCGAGGTGGTGAGCGTTACGCCCTTGATGGTACACTACAGGATTCACGTCTGCGTCGGTCTTGTTCCTTGGACTCCGCTCGTTCGGTGAAACCGGGGGTTGAAGATGGGCGTCTGATGGAAAGCGCAGAGTGGAAAGGAATCCCGTTTAGATGACGTTTTTCAGGCCTGGAAGCCTGCGCGCGCTGGTTTTGTCTGCCTTCGTCGCGGTCCCGCTTTTCTCGCAGGGACAACCGCCATCGCAGCAGACGCCGCCGCCAAATCCTCCCGGACAGCAGCCTCCGCCGACGCAGCCTCCCAAGCCGCAGCCCCCGCAACAAAAGAAGGCCAATCCGTTCGAAGCGATCCCCACGGCGCCCGAAACCAACAAGCCGGCTGAAGCGCCCAAACCGGAAGCAGCGGCGGTACCGGTGGCGCCGCAGGACGTGGTCGAATC
>Ga0335077_10013906_pt1 | contig 10059 bp, 9 predicted proteins | sample Lox_Sample_31_FD_207151 | JGI IMG/M metagenome (GOLD analysis project Ga0335077, IMG submission 207151) | Soil microbial communities from Loxahatchee National Wildlife Refuge, Florida, United States - Lox_Sample_3.1 | ecosystem: Environmental > Terrestrial > Soil > Wetlands | place: USA: Florida...
GGCTAGCCCGCGTCAGCGAGCTGCCATCGCCGCGACGTCCCGCTCGAGCGCGCCGCGGCCGATCAAGAGCAGGACGCCGGCAAGCGCGAGCATGAATCCCGCCGCGAGAATGGGAGGGGTCAGCCCCACGTAATCGGACGCAACGCCGATGAGCCACGGCGAGGCGGCATCGCCCAGGAGATGCATGGCCATCGTGCTCAGCGCGAACCCGCGGGCCCGGAGGTCGGACGGGAGGACGTTGGCCATCGCGGCGTTGAGCGGGCCGATGTTGAGGAAGAGGAGGAAGAGGGTCACGAACGTGCACGGCCAGAAGATGGCCGGCGGCGAGGCGAGCACTGCCCCCAGCGTGAAGAACAGGGCGCCCGCAAGACCCAAGCCGGAGATGGCGAACTGGGCTCCGCGGAACCGCTTGGCGAGCCGGTCGGTGAGGCGACCGCCCACCACGGTTCCCGCGAATCCCGCGATGAGCAGCAAGAGCCCGAACGTGGTCGAGGCGTGTTCCAGCGGGAGGCCGCGCTCGCGGACGTAATAGGTCGGCATCCAGGTGGCGAGTCCTCCCATGGCGAACGTGTAGAGCACCTGGGAGGCCGTGTTGTAGAGATAGCTCCGCCGCGCGACCAGAGCCCGGAGCGACGGACCGAGCGCCAGTGGTGTCGCCGGCCGCGCGCCCGGCACATCGCTGGCGCCGCGCGCCGGCTCGGTGAGCCAGAGCAGGGACAGCGCGAGGAGCGCGCCGGGTATTCCCGCGAAGAAGAATGCGGTTCGCCATCCGAACGCGCTCCCGACCGTGCCCCCGAGGGCGTAGCCGACCGCGGTCCCGACCGGGATCGCAGCGTAGAACACCGCGAACACGCGCGTGCGACGATCTGGCGGATAGTAATCCGAGAGGAGGGACGGCGTCACGATGGCATAGCTGGCCTCGCCCACGCCGATCACCGTGCGTGCGGCGAGCAGGGTGGCGTAGGTCGGCGCGAGCCCGGAGGCGATCGTCGCCGCGCTCCACACCAGGACGCCGGCCGTGGCGAGGTGCAGCCGCGCCCATCGGTCGCCGAGCCACCCCGCCAGGGGCGAGAAGAACGAGTAGCTCAGGATGAACGCGGACTGGAGCAGTCCCCCTTCGGCGTCGGAGATCGCCAGGCTCGAAAGGATCAAGGGCAGCATGGCCGCGCCGACGTATCGGTCGGCGTAGTTCAGGACGTTGAGACCGGTGAGGATGCCGAGAGCGGCCGGACCCGACTTCTCTGGCCCCAGCAGGTGCGTGCCGTCAGCCACGGGGCGCGTCCCGTGAGGCATCGGCGCGCGCGACGAGCGCGGCGAGAGCCGTGATCTCCTCGACGAGCGCCCGCTGCCGAGCGACGAGGCGCCGTCGCAGGTCGCGGTCGACCAGGAAGCGGAGGAATGCGCGCGTCTCGCGGGCGGCGTGGCGCGAGCGTTCCTGCCAGCCGAGCGCGAAGAACCCGGCCGGCAGGAGCGCCACGAGCAGGACCGCGAGAGCCCAGCCGCCGCCCACCGCCCATGCCACCCACCCCTCCACGGCCCAGCAGAGCGGGTAGAACACGAGTCCGGTGACGATCTTGTAGGTAGCCTCCTCCTCGGCCTCGTGGGGGAGCGCCCGAACCACGCCCGCCGTCAGCCAATAGGGAGCCGCATGGAGCAGCATCCCGACGCACGCGAGGGGCAAGCCGAGGAGCAGTGAGAGTCCTTCCCTCGCCGCCCAGCGTGTCGCGACGCTAAGGGGATACGATTTGCCGACCTCCACGTCGGAGGCGCCGAGGCGCTCGAGGTCCTTGCTGTAGGCCTCGACGTGTTGGCGGAGCGCCGCCAGACGCTCGGGCGCCAGGCGTTTCAGTTCATGGTGGGCTCGCGCCACTTCCTGGATCGTGGCCACGCGCGCCGCGTCGTCTGCGGCCGAGGCGGGAGCGTACCCTTTCCACAGAGTCTCCACCACGCGGAGCAGCCTGAGGGTCTGGCGGTCATCGGCCTCGATGATCTGCCGGCTGAGTGCCTCGTGTAGCCGATCCGTCAGTTCGCGAACTGCCTGGTCGGGCTCCGTGCGGTAGAGCGCCTCGCAGTCGTCGGTCCGGACCGGCGGACCCACGAGGACGAGCGCCCAGCCCGCCCGGAACGTGCCGGGGTCGTGGAAGACCAGTCCGACGGGCAGCAAGGTGACTGGCGCGCCCACGGTCGTGGCGCCGAGCAGGATCCTGGCCGCTCCGGTGCGCAAGGGCAAGAGCACGGGCTCGGGCTGGGTCCGTCCCTCGGGGAACAGGAGCACGGCCCCACCGCGTGAAAGCGCCTCGGCCACAGCGCCGAACATCGCGTCGTTCCTGGCGGGGTCGCCGTTGCCCTCTTGACGGCGCAGAACCGGGAGGGCGCCGACGAGCCGCAAGAACGGGGCGATGATCGGATTGTGGAAGAGCGGCGCGGCCGCGAGGATGGTCAGGGGGCGCGGGACTGCGGCCATGACCAGCATCGGGTCGACCAGCGAGTTGTGGTGGTTCGCCGTGATGATCAACGGCGAAGCCGCGGGAATGTGCTCGCTGCCGACCACCTCGATCCGGCGATAGAAGAGACTCAGCAGCAAGCGGGCGAGCGCGCGGATGATGCCGTAGGCCAAGGGGGACTCAGCGGCGCCCGCGATCCTGGACCGTCACAGGGCCAGGAGATGCCGTTTCTCCGCGCCCATGATCGCGCTCAGCGGAATCCCGGCATCGAACGTGACGAAGCGGCCGCCCTTCCTGACGGCCAGGGCGAGCAGGTACAGGTCCGTCAACTGGCGAGGCCCGTGAATCCGGCTCGCATCGGCGATCCTGGGGTCGAGCAAGCTGACGTCGTCCGGCCAGAACTCGTGATACGGACTCCGCGTTGCCTCGCGCAAGCGTTCCATGACCGGGAGAACCGGCAGAGCGTTCGGGTACCCGGGATGTGACATGATGCGAACGCAGCCATTCTGCGTGAGCGGGCACGACGTCCAGCCCGCCGGCGCATTCCGCCGGAACCATTCGCGCGCTCGCGCGTGCAACGAATGGTCCTGATCGAGCAGCGCGATCAGGACGTTGATGTCAAGGAGCGCGCGCATCAGTAGGCGTCGTCTTCTCGCAGCCTGTCGATCCGTTCGTTGGTGACGATTCCGCCCCGTCTCGGGAACGGACGGACGCCGTGAACCGGCTTGTCCGCCGCCTTCCCGGTACCCGCAGGGCGTGAGCCCAGCGCCCAGCGCGCCAGTTCGGAGATGACCTTCCCGGCCGTCTTCTTCTCGCGGCGGGCGACATCCTTGGCGGCCTGCAGCACGTCGTCGTCGATGTCGAGGGTGGTGCGCATGCATCTGATGCTAGTGAATCACAAGTCCGGCGTCAAGAAACGTGCGGCGCCGGACTCAGCGGATCTTCCGCGTGCCCTGCGCCACCGGGACGTCGGCGTCCATCACGAAGCGTATCTGCGGCAGGTCCGTGTCGCAGGCGGTGAAGCTCGCGGCGATCGGGTGGAGCGGCGTCAGCGGCCCCGCGTTCCAGGCGTCGCGCTCGAACCGGTAGAGCTTGGGCCGCCCGCGCTCGGCCTTGTGAAACGTGTAGTGAGGATCGACCTGGACAAGGAGCGGGCCCGTGCGCTCGCCATCCTCGAGCCGCGCGAGGGTGACGCTATGAATGTACTGAACGTCGGCGCCGGAAATGGGTTCCGGGTTGACGAGCGCGGCCTCCAGGATCGCCTCTCCGCGCCGTGTCACCGCGGCGCGGATCTGATCGTGGTAGCGCATGAGCGCGACCGAGCCCAGTTCGGCGGGGAAGCCCCAACGCTCTCGAAGGGCGCGCACCGCGTCGGGCGTGGAGGCGATCGCCCCGAGCACGTACCCGCGGGGATGCGCGCCCGCGCGCCCCATGAGCCGGACCAGGGCAACGTTGAAGGGTCCGATCGGGCTCTCCGAATAGCAGGTCACACACACGGTCGCGTAGGAGGGCACGGCCGGATGCATCGCGCGCGGGAGCAGCGCCAGCGTGTCATCGCTCACCTCCCACGCGAGTTGCAGAACCTCCGCGTGCGGCAGCGGCCAGGCGGGCGTGTCGAGGTCTTTCAGCACGGGCAGTCGGGAGGCGATCGGGGCGACGTCGAGATGGCCGGAGAGCGGCATCAGCGACTTCCGCCGGCAACCGCCGGCTTCGTCTCGGCGAACGCCGGCATGACCTCGCGAGCGAAGAGTCGAAGGCTCTCGAGCAGTTCGGCCTGCGGGATGATCTCCATCGCGTTCAGGAGGAAGTTCACCCGGTCCACGCCCACCGATTCCCAGCGCTTCAAGGCCCGGGTGATGCGCTCCGGTCCGCCGAGGGCCAGGCCCTCGCCGGCCTGCTCGCTGGCGTCCGGCCCGGTGGCCTGACGGCGGAGTTGAGGCAGCAGGCCGAGCGACGGGTACGACTTCCCGGGATAGACCTCGCGGACCGAGGTCAGCTGGCTCGCGAGGTAGTTGAACGCGTTGGCCATCTGGCGGCCGCGCGTCACGCCGATGGCATCGTCCTCGTGACAGTAGAGGAAGTTCACCGTGCTCACCTGGTCGTTGACGAACTCACCGACCGGATTGCAGAGCTGGATGCGACGCCGGTACTCGGCGATGCGCTTTTCCTGCTCGGCGAACTGGCCGAAGGTGAGCCCGAGGCTGCCCATGCCGCGGTCGGCGCTGTCCAGCTCGGTGCCGGGGCTCGTGACGGCCACCCAGAGCGGAGGATGCGGGCGCTGGTAGACCTTGGGCAGGATGGTCCTGGACGGCATCGACCAGAACTCGCCCTCGTACGAGTACTTCTCCGAGGTCCACATCTTCGGCAGGCAGCGGACGAACTCGTCCCAGCTCTTCTTGGTGATGTCCGGGCTCGCGTTGAATCCCGCCAGCTCGGTCCAGGTCGCTGAGCGTCCCGTCCCCACCTCGAGCCGACCGCCGGAGAGGATGTCGAGCACCGCGGTCCGCTCGGCGATCTTGATCGGGTGGTTGAACTCGGGAACGCAGACGATGATGCCGTGCCCCACCCGGATGCGCCGGGTCACCATCGCGCACGCCGTCAGGAACAGCTCGGGCGCCGGGCAGTGCGAGTACTCCTCGAGGAAGTGGTGCTCGACTGCCCAGACCTGATCGAAGCCCAGCTCGTCCGCGAGCTTGACCTGCTCGAGCGCGTTGTCGTACACGGTGCGCTCGGATTCGCGGGTCCACGGGCGCGGCACGGACAGCTCGTAGAACAGGCCGAACTTCATGTCGTGCTCCTTTCCCTGTGGCGGGGCGAATGGCATCGCGGCGCGCGCTCGATCGACGAGGCCCGGGACTGTCGAGGACGAGCCAACTGTAAGCTGCCGGGACGCCCGACCGTCACGTGTGCAGGTTGGCAGCCTGCGTCGTGGTGGGAGCTTCCAGCACCGCGCGCACCTTGGCGGCCAGGGCATCGGGCGTGAACGGCTTGGCGATGAACGCGATGCCCGAGTCCAACACGCCATGCCTGACGATGGCGTCGTCCGTGTAGCCCGACATGTAGAGCACCTGCATGTCGGGGCGGAGGAGGGTCAGGCGCTGGGCCAGCTCGCGTCCACTCATGCCTGGCATCACCACGTCCGTGACCATCAGGTGGATCGGCCCCGGATGCTCGGCGCTCACGTGGAGCGCCTCGGCCCCCTGCGCCTCGAGCACCCGGTACCCGCTGCTCTCGAGAATTTCCCGCACCACGTCCCGCACGCGCAGGGCATCCTCCACGAGCAAGATGGTCTTTCGCGGCGGTCCAGACGGCGCGTGCCCCGTCGCTGCGCCGTCATGCGGCAACTCACTGCGGCTCACCGGGGAGAACGGCTCCTCGCCGCGCGGGCGAAGTCTCGGCTCCGCGAGCGGAGCCGTGCGCTCGATGCGGGGCAGGTAGACACGGAACGCCGTTCCTCGTCCCGGCTCGGTCTGCACGGCGATGTGCCCGCCGCTCTGGTTCACGATGCCATAGACGGTGGAGAGGCCGAGCCCGGTGCCCTTGCCCTGATCCTTCGTCGTGAAGAACGGCTCGAACAGATGAGCCTGAGTCTCGCTGTCCATCCCGATCCCCGTGTCGTTCACCTCGATCATCACGTACTGGCCGGGGGCTACCCCGCGTTGCTGCGCCGTGCCCCCGTCCACCTTCACGTTCGACGTCGAGATGACCAGCTTTCCGCCGTCGGGCATGGCGTCGCGCGCATTGACCGCGAGGTTGATGATCATCTGCTCGAGCTGTCCGGGGTCCGCCTTCACGGCTCCGAGATCCGGGGCGGGCATCGTGACCAGGTTGATGGTCTCGCCGATCAGGCGCCGGAGCATCTGCTGGATTCCGGTGACGACCGCGTTGAGATCGACAACCGACGGCGCCAGCACCTGCTTCCGGCTGAACGCGAGGAGCTGACGCGTGAGGGTCGCAGCCTGATCGGAGGCCTCCCGGATCCCCTCGGCGTTGTGCCGCAACGAGCTCCCCGCCTCGAGCCGGCGCAGGATCAGGTCGGCCTCACCACGAATGACCATGAGGAGGTTGTTGAAGTCGTGCGCGATGCCGCCGGCCAGCTTGCCGACGGCGTCCATCTTCTGCGCCTGACGCAGCTGCTCCTCGGTCGCGCGCAGGGCCTCCTCGGCGCGCTTGCGCTCGGTGATGTCCACCGTCAGGCCCCGGAGCTGGGCGGGCCGGCCCACGATGCTGGGCACCACGTGCACGATGTCACGCAACCAGACCTCACGACCGCCGTCGCCGAGCGCCCGGTACTCGAACTCGTGGTCGACGCCCTCCGCGATGGCCTCGCGGCACATCCGCATCGCTCGCGCCCGGTCCTCGGGATGCATCCGGTTGACGAAGAAATCTGGGGTGCCGAGCCAGCGGGTCACCGGGAAGCCGAGGACCGTCTCGGCCCGCTGGCTGACGAACGAGAACCTGAGCGTGGCGGCGTCGGCTTCCCACACGATGGCGTCGAGGCCCTGGACGAGGTCACGAAAGCGCTCCTCGGACGCCCGCCGCGCCGCCTGCAGGCGCTCCTCCTCGCTCAGATCCTGGACGATGAGGAGCAACCGAGCCGGCTCGTCGCTTCCCATGCGGATTCCGGTCATCGAGACGACCACCGGCCGCGTCTCCTTGCTGGGGTTCAGGTACAGGTCGAACAGGTCGTGGTGTCGCGAGGTGCCGGTCTCCAACACCTCGCGCGCCCGGCGAATGAGCGGCTCGGTGCGGGTGACGTCGGGGAGCGAGCGGCCGACAACGTCTTCGTCGCGGAGCCGGAAGGACTTGAGGAACGACGGGTTGACCGAGAGAATCACGAGGTCGGACGAGAGCAGCAGGAGACCGGACGGCACGCTGGCGACGATCTTCTCCGCGTAGCCGCGCAGATTGGACAGGGCATGCTCCTGCTCCATCTGCGCCCTCAGCAACTCGGTGCGCTGCCGCTGCCGCCGGATGTTGATCAGCAGCCCGACGAGTGCGAGCAGGAGGAGCGCTCCCGCTGCCTCGGTGAGTCGCTCGGTGCGACCGAAGTCCGTCAGCACCTCGTCACGATCGACCTGGAGCGCCAACCCCCAGTTCGTGTGCGGAATGGGCCGTACCGCCGCGAAGACCGGGACCGCGCGGTAGTCCGTCAATTCGCCGAACGCGCGGCGATCGCTGCCCGATTGCTTGGCCAGCTCTCCGAGCGCCTCGAGGGAGCGGTTGACGGCCCCCCAGCCGGCCGGCGCACCGCTCAGCGGCGAGAGGTAGGTGGGCCGGCCGGATTCGAGGCGGAACAGCAGCGCCTCGTCGGTCTGGGGGGAGGTCTCCTCGGCGAGGAGTCGGAAGAGGCCATCCTCGGGTTTCAGGCGCAGCACCACCACCCCCAGCGCGGGCGTGGATGCGACTCCTGACTCGGTGAACACGGGGACCACGACCGTCATGATCCGGCGTCCGGAGCCGGGACCGTCTTCCATGAGCTCCGCGTGGAAGACCCTGGACTGGATGGCCGTCAGCGCGAGCCTGACTGTCTCCGCGTCCGGTTCCCCCATCCCGCGGGACCGGGCGAGCACGCGAGCTCGCGGGTCGAAGATCACGATGCCGAGATAGCCATACGCGGCCGCTACTCGACTGAGGTAGCTGGTCAGCCCGTCGTTTCCCTGGTCCGGACTCAGGAGCAGGGCTCGGACCGGCGGTGAGACCGCCAGGACGTCCGCATCGGCCCGGCGCGCGTTGAGCCAGCTTTCGACCAGCCGCACCCGGTCGTTGGCGATGGTCTCGATCTGTGTTCTCCAGTTGGCCCGGATGCTCGCGCGCTGGGCGGCGATGAAGTACCACGTGCCGAGCCCGACCAGGAGAGCACCCCCGAGGAAGACCAGGAGGTAGGTCCAGGGAAGGCGGTCGCCCCCTATCCTCGCGTAGGCGCGCGCGTGCCCGAGCGGATCCCTCCGTGGCGTCGTTGACACCGGCTCTCTGCTACGGTTCATGGCCGTGGCCCCAGAATACGGACGGTGGGCCGCCCGGGCAAGCCTCACGACGCGGGTGCGTGACGGGTGGGGAATGGCGTGGTGGCCTCCCTGGATGGAGCGAAGATCTCCGATGCCACCAGCGGATGATGATGTTGCGCGGTCGCTGATTCTCCTTTACGCTCGGCCTCATGAAGGTCTTGATTCTTTTCTTCGCAATGCTGCCGGGGTTGGTTGGTGCCGCCGCCGCGTTCGCGCAGGTCATCCCCCCGATACCGATCACGGGGCCCGCCCAGGGCGCGATGCAGCAGCTGCACCCGCCTACCCCGCTCGAGCAGGTCCAAGAGCAGGCCCTACGTCGCTCACCGCCGCTCCCGCCTCCCGTGTCCTCCGCACCCTCCGGAACCGAGCGCTGGGTTCCCGAGCGCCAGGTCTTCGCGCCCGACCTCGGGCGCGTCGTGGTGGTCCCCGGTCATTACGAGCAGCGCATCAACGACCAGCTGTACGCGGTGCCGGCGTTGCCGGCGTACGAGGTGAACACCGGGGCCACCTTCATGATACCGGCCGGAGAGCGACCGCCCTACGATCTCCGTTCGGGGCCCTGAGCGGCACGTGCTCGACGCCGTCGGGATGGAGGAGATCACGAAGATCTTTGCCGTCACGGACGCCCTGGGCGTTCATCGGGAGAGCGTCGTGATCCCGCTCGGGACGGGCAAGGGACGGGTCCGCAAGCTTCTCAACGGCAAGCTGGAGATCATCGTGGACGCCGAGACGCCCATCGACGAGTGGCTCAAAGGCTTGCCGGCCCTCATCGCGGCTGCCATGACCCGGTGAGCTCCCGGCTCCGCCGGGAGCTCGGTTTCATCTCGCTTCTCGCCGTCCTCTTCTTCAACGTCAGCGGTGGACCCTACGGGATCGAGGACACCGTCGGTGTCTTCGGACCCGGGTTGGTGCTGGTGCTCCTGGTGGTCACGCCATTCCTCTGGAGTCTTCCCGTGGGGCTCGTGATGGCCGAGCTGGCCTCGGCATTGCCCGAGGAGGGCGGCTACGTCGCGTGGGTGCGTCGAGCCTTCGGACCATTCTGGGGCTTTCAGGTCGGCTGGTGGAGCTGGGTGAACAGCTTCGTCGACGTGGCGGTGTTCCCGGCTCTCTTCGCGGATTACCTGAGGTTCTGGTGGCCTGGCATGTCCACCATCGAGCGGTGGACGGTAGTGCTCGCCTTCGTGTGGGTCCTGACAGGACTCAATCTCGCCGGCGTGCGCGTCACTGGCTGGATTGCCTCGGCGCTCGGCGTCGCGGTGCTCGCTCCGGTCGCCGTGCTCACCGTGATTGCCGCGGCGCAGGCGCAACGGCTGCCGTGGGTGCCGTTCATGAACGAGCGGCAGGGGCTCGTCACCGGACTCGGCCTCGGCCTCGCGACGATGATGTGGAACTACTCGGGCTGGGACACGCCCACCATGTGCCTCGGCGAGACCCGTTCGCCGACCACCACGTTCCCTCGCGTCGTCCGGGTCGCCCTGCCCGTGATCGTCCTTGGCTACGTCTTGCCGGTGGCCGCGGCCCTTTCTGCGACGGGGGACTGGTCCGAGTGGAGGACCGGGTACCTGCCCGTTGTCGCGCAGGTCGTCGGAGGTTCCTGGCTCGCGGGC
>Ga0335077_10013908_pt1 | contig 10058 bp, 7 predicted proteins | sample Lox_Sample_31_FD_207151 | JGI IMG/M metagenome (GOLD analysis project Ga0335077, IMG submission 207151) | Soil microbial communities from Loxahatchee National Wildlife Refuge, Florida, United States - Lox_Sample_3.1 | ecosystem: Environmental > Terrestrial > Soil > Wetlands | place: USA: Florida...
CTACCTGAACTCCTGGATCATGTGGTGGGACTTTCACCAGACGTTCCACGACCCTCTCCACCTTTTTCAAGGGAACATCTTCTATCCCCTGAAATACAGCCTCGCCTTCAGCGAGCACAACTACGGCATCGCGCTGCTCTTTTTTCCGCTCTACGCGCTCGGAATCCGCCCGCTCACGGTGCAGGGGCTCGCGACTCTCCTCGGCTTCGCGTTCTCCGGGTACGGCGCATTCCGGCTCGGGCGCACGTTGACGGGCTCGACGTACGCCGCGTGGGTGACGGGGATCGCTTTCGCGTTCGTGCCGTACCGCTTCGGCCAGCTGCCGCACGTGAACTACCTTTTCTCGGGCTGGATCCCTCTGCTCCTCGAGGCTCTCGTCCTGTTCCTCCGCGACCGGAGTCGAAAGCGCGCGGCTTGGCTCGGCGTCTCGTTCTTCATGAACGGCCTCACCGTGATTCACTGGCTCGTCCTCACGTTGATTCCCCTCGCGATCACCGGCCTCGTTCTCGCGTTTCGATCCGGCGCGGCGCGCGATCGCGCCGGGCTCCGGCGCGGTGCCCTCTCTCTCGCGATCGCCGGACTCGCGCTTCTGCCCTTCCTCATTCCCTACCAGAGAGCGTCGAAGCTCTACGGTTTCACGCGAACCCCTGACGACGCGACGGCGTATTCGGCGCACGTGAAAGACTGGCTGAGCGTGGACTCGTGGAACCGCACCTGGCGAGGCCTCGGCGCGCCTCCCGAGGCCGAGCGCGGCCTCTTCCCCGGGGCTCTCCTGCTCCTCCTCCCGCTCGCCGCTCTCGGAGCGCAGGCGGCCAGAAGGGCATCCGCTGCTCCGCGCGCTCCGGAGGTTCTCCTCGTGGGCGTGCTCTGGGCCGTCCTCGGCTTCCTCGGCTCGCTCGGCATGCACGCGCCCTTCCATCGCGTTCTCTACGAGACTCTGTTCTTCTTTCGCAGCATCCGCGTGCCCGCGCGCTGGGCGATGGTCGCCTACCTCGGACTCGCGCTCCTTTCGGGAGCCGGAGCGCTCGCGCTTTCCGAGGCGTGGAACCGGCGAAGGCCGGGCGCGTTGCGCGCGCCGCTCGTCTTCGTGCTGGCCGGTCTCGGCCTCCTCTTCGAGGACCGGGCGGCGCCGCTCGACCTGATTCGCGGCGAGGCAGATCCCGACGGGGTCACGCTCTTCCTCGCGAAGACGCCCATGAAAGGAGGCCTCGTCGAGCTCCCCTCGGGCACCGAAGAGCACGGCAACTACCGCGGGATCCTCCGCGCCGCGGATCACGGAAAACCGCTCGTCACGGCAGTATCCGGCTTCCTGGGACCGGTCGTGCGGCTCATCGAGAGGAAGGAGGGACAAACTCCGATTCCCGGCGATCTCCTCGATGACCTCGAAAAAATCCCGACGTCGTACATCCTCGTCCACGACTCGTGGCTCTTCCCCGAGTCGCGCCTCGTGCACCGAGACTGGCTCTCGAGGGGAATGGCCGCCGGGCGCCTGCGCTTCATCAAGAGGTTCGACGGCCACATGCGAAACGAGCTCTATGCCGTCGTCCGCAACGAGCCGGAGGCAAGGGCGCTCGACCCGCTTCCGTGGATTCCGGCCGTCGGGCCGCTCCCCGCGCCGGCGCCGACGCGCGAGGACGCGACGCTCACCTGTTCGATCGACGACCCCGCCGAGGGCGCCGTCGTGACCGGCCCGCTCACGGTACGCGGCTGGGCCCGCATCAGCGGCGAGGACCTTCACGTCACCGTCACGATTGACGGCGAGGCGCGCAGATTCGTGAAGGGCGGTCGCGTGCCGCGCCCGGACGTCCAGGCCGCCCTGCCCTCACTCGGCGATTGCCGGACCGCGGGCTACGCCGCGACGTACGCGTTCGAGCCTGGGGACGAGGGCAACCACGAGATCCAGGTGCTCCTCCGGGCCGCCGACGGCCGGCAGCGCCACTACCCGCCGCGGAGGTTCACCTGGAAGCCTTGAAGAGGGCCGCGCGCGAAGGAGGCGTTGTCCTGGTCTTCGTCGCCCTGACCGTTGCCATGACGTGGCCGTGGGCGGCGCACATTCGCGATACGTCGCTCGATGCCGGTGATTCGTACCTGAACTCCTGGACGCTCGCGTGGGACTTCCATCAGACGTTCCGCGATCCGCTCCACCTCTTCGACTCGAACAACTTCTTCCCCTACAGGTACACGCTCGCGCTCTCCGAGGACGAATGGGGCATCGCGCTCCTGTGCTTTCCAGCCTTTGCCGCCGGGCTTCCTCCGCTCACGGTGCACGGGATCGCGATGCTGTTCGGGTTTGCGTTCAGCGGCTGGGGCGCTTTCCGCCTCGCGCGCACGCTCACCGGTTCGACGGTCGCCGCCTGGGTCGCCGGCGTCGCGTTCGCGTTCGTCCCGTATCGCTTCCACCACATCAATCACCTCCCCTACGTCTTCGCGGCTTGGATGCCGCTCCTCGCCGAGGCCGTCGTCCTGTTCGCGCGCCGGCGCTCGTGGGCCCGTGCGGCATGGCTCGGCGTCGCATTCTTCATGAGCGGCGTCTCGAGCATCCACTGGTTCCTCCTCGGCTCCGTTCCCACGGCAATCATGGCCGCGATCCTCTTCTTCCAGAGCGAGCCTGCGGCACGACGCGCATGGGGCCGGGCGGCGGCGTCCGCAGGCACGGCGTCTCTTCTCCTCGTGCCGTTCTTCGTGCCGTACCTGCGCGTCTCCTCGCTCTACGGGCTCGAGCAAGGTCCCGGCGAAGCGGCGTTCTACTCCGCGCGGCCGATCCACTGGCTCACCCCGGACTGGAACCTGAAGCTGTGGCATGGCATGGGGGAAAGGCCGCCTCGCGGCGAGTTCTGCCTGTTTCCCGGCTTCCTCCTGCTGGCCCTCGCGACCCTCGGAATCGTTCTCTGTTTTCGAAAGCGTTCCGAGGCCGGCACGGCGGGTCTCCTTTTCGCCGGCCTCGGCTTCGTGGGGTCCTTCGGGATGTCGACGCCTTTTCACCGCCTGCTCTACCTGCTCCCGCCTTTTCATGCGATCCGGGCACCCGTTCGCTGGGCGATGGTGGCCGACCTCGGCCTCGCCGTCCTCGCGGGCGTCACTGTCGCCGCGCTCGTTCAGGCATGGTCGGAGCGACGCTCGAGAACGTTTGCTCTCGGCATTGCGGCCTGTCTGTGCGCCGCCCTCCTCTTCGAGGATCGCGTCGCCCCGATGTACCTTCATCGCGGAGAGCCGGACCCCGATCCCCTCACGCGGTTTCTCGGGGAGACGCCGATGGCGGGCGGCCTCTACGAGCTGCCGGACGAGTTCGGCGAGACGAATTGCCTTCACCTGCTGCGCGCGGCCGACCACTGGAAGCCCCTCGTGAACGGCTATTCGCGCTTCCAGATGCCGATCGCCCGGAATCTGCACGACCTCGTCGTGGAGGGAAAGGCGAAGGAGGCCCTCGACGCGCTCGAGGCCGTGCCCGTCTCGTACGTCACGGTGCGGCCGCGGCGCATGACTCCGGAAGAGAGAACGGCCGCCGACGAGCTCGTCGAAGCCGGAATCGCGTCGCACCGGCTCCTTCACGTCCGCCATTTCCTGCCCGACGATGAGCTCTACGCGGTCGTCAAGACCGAGCCCGGCGCGAAGCAACTCGAGAGCGCGCCCCGATCGAACGAATCGGCGGCCATCACGGGGAAGGAATGGTCCGACCTGACGGGCTCGATCGACGGGCCAGCGGAGGATTTCGTCGTGACCGGAAACCTCATCGTGCGCGGCTGGGCACGCATTCCGGGCCACGACCTCGGCGTCACGGTGCTCATCGACGGGGTGCCTCGCGTCCCGCTCCGCGAGGCGCGCCTCCCGCGCACGGATGTTCACGCGGTCCTCCCTTACCTCGGAGATTGCGGGAGCGCCGGCTACGAGCAGGTCTTCGCCTTCCAGCCAGGCGACGAGGGCGAGCACGAGCTCTCGGTCGTCTTCCGGGGTCCCGATGACCGCGTGCGGCACTACCCAGGGCGGAAGTTCACCTGGAGGAAGGGGTCGTAGGTCGCCGCACCCACCGCGCGCGGCCCTCCGCGCTCCAGAAGAGCTCGCGAAGGAAACCCGGGCGGGAAAGCCCGCCCTGCGAGAGCTTGCCGACGTAGAACGCCTCCCCGTCGGCGTCCGCGGCCCTCCCGAGAACCCGCTCGTACGCGAGGCGAACGAAGGCGCGGTCTCCGCGTCCCTGCCCTTCGTCGAGTATCTCCCTGGCGCGCGCCGCTTCGCCCGGCGCCGATTCTCCCGGAAGGAGCACGGTTTGCGCAGCTGCCGCCGGCGGCGGAGGCGGGAACCTCAGGCTCGAGAGCAGCTCCCGGACGAACAGCCGGAGGCCGTCGGGACACCCGTCGAAGAACGACAGATGGTGGCGGAGCGCCGCCTCGTCGGCCTCGAAGCCCAGAATGGTCCTGAACCCGAGGGCGATGGCCTCCAGAGGAGGATGCCCGCCGAGCCGGGAGGTCACCGCCGCCGCCAATTCGAAGAAATCTCCCGTCCGCGGCGCTTCTTCGAGACGAATGAAGATCTCGTACGCCAGGAACCACGGGATCTCGGGCACGAACGGGCGATACAGGTCCAGAAAGCCGCGCGAGGTCGCGATGGTGTCGAGAAGCGCGGCACGGTCCTCGAACCCCTTCTCGAGAATCGAGAGGTGGAACGTACGCCCCGCGTCGTCGGGCGGGATTCCGAGAAGAGCGCGGTACGCCTCGCCGACGAACGTGGCCGGATCCGTCGCGGAAAGCCTCCGCTCGAGATCTCGAAGGTGGGGCCACAACGATCGGGCGCGCGTACGGATCCTCGCCGCGTCCTTTTCCGGATGTCTCGATCCGAGACGCCGGAGCAGCGACGCGAGAAGAGGCAAGTCCCACCCCCGCGGCCGGACCGAGGCCGCCGCACCGTTTCCGTCCTTACGAGCCGTGATCCAGTGGTAGTGACCCTCGGCTCCCGATTCATCCACGACGGAGAACGGCGTTCTCGCGAGGAGCGCCCGTGCTTTCTTCGGCGAGAACTTGACGCCCTGCAACGTGTCGGGGCCGCCGCTCTCGTGCTTCCACCACCACCGCCCGTCCACCTGAAAGCGAAACACCCCGCCCGGCTTCAGAACGCGCGCGGCCTCCTCCACGTAACGTCGGATCGGCCTGCGCTCGGGAATGTGCTGGAAAACGATGAAGGAGAAGACGAAATCGACGGACTCGTCCGCGAGGTACGAGAAGGTGCCGTTCGTCAGAACGGTTCTTACGTTCGGCGCACCCGCCGCGTAGTCCTTGGACTTCTCGATCATGACGGGCGAGATGTCTACGCCGTGCGCGACCGCCGCCCTCCTTGCGAGCGGAACGAGAAGGCGTCCCACGCCGCACCCGATCTCGAGGACCTCGGCGGACGGCTCGAGGACGACGCCGTCGAGCACGATCCCGTCGAGGTCCTGCTCGCCCGAGACACGGAACGCCTCCTCGGAGCCGGCATGCCCCGTCGCGATGTGAAGCCTGTGATCCTCCGCGGCGCGCCCGTCCCAGTCGCCGCGCATGCGGGAGAGGACGTCCCCATGGGGCTCGGACATCGGCGAGCGAAGATATCATCGGGCCGCCGACCTGCCGTAGCATGAGCGCGTGGATTACCGGTACGGCGAGCTGCCGCTCGATCTCCTCCAGTCGCTCCTGACCTACGAAGAGCTGCTGAAGCTCTTCCTCGACCTCGTCTCGCGTCTCGGGGGCGACGTGGACGAGGCGATGCAGTGGATGAAGGAGCTGCAGCGCCGCGGGATCATCGGTCCGAACGTCGACCTCGAGGCGTTTCGCGCCGCTCTCGAAAAGCAGGGCATCGTCGGGCGCGACGGGGAGGGAAACCTCGTGCTCCTCGGCTCCGGCGAGCGCCGCATCCGCCGCAACGCGCTCGAAGAGATCTTCAGCTCGCTTCAGAAGTCGGGACCGGGCCTGCACTCCATCCCGCGCGCCGGCACCGGGTCGGAGCCGCTGCCCGAGACGCGCCCCTACGAGTTCGGAGACGACGTCGCGCGCCTCGACGGCATTCGCACGGTGGCGAACGCGGCGCGGCGCGACCCCGACGACCTCGCGCTCCGCCCGGACGACTTCGAGGTCTTCGACGTCGAGCACCAGAGCGCCTGCGCGACCGCGATCGCCATCGACATCTCGCATTCGATGATCCTCTACGGCGAGGACCGCTTCACGCCCGCGAAGAAGGTCGCGCTCGCGCTGACGGAGCTGATCCTCCAGAAATACCCGAAGGACACGATCGACATCGTCCTCTTCGGCGACGAGGCGAGGGCCGTTCCGCTCGAGGAGCTGAGCAAGGCGCAGGTCGGGCCGTTCCACACGAACACGAAGGCCGGGCTGGGCGTCTCGCGGCAGCTTCTCATGCGGCGCCGCTCGCGTAACCGCCAGATCTTCATGATCACGGACGGCAAGCCCTCGTGCATAAACGAAGGCGGGCGCGTCTACAAGAACCCGTTCGGCCTCGACCTGAAGATCGTGAACCGCACGCTCGAGGAGGCCGAGAAGCTGCGGCGCGACGACATCCAGCTCACGACGTTCATGATCGCGACCGATCCCGCGCTCGTGGACTTCGTCGACACGCTCACGAAGGTCGCGCGGGGCCGGGCGTACTACGCCTCCCCCACCGATCTCGCGTCGTTCGTGTTCCGGGATTACATCCGGAACCGGAAGAAGCTGTTCCGGTGAGCGCGTCGAGTCTGCTGATCGCGGCGGGAATCGCAGTCGGGATTTTCTTGCTGGCAACCGCAGCGTTCGTTCTCACGACGAGACTCGTCGCGAGGCACCACAGAAAGATTTTCTTGAAAGGGTTGGGGGGCGTCGTTCGCATCGGAACGCCATGCCTTCTGGCTTCCGCCACTCCCCCTCCTACCCTTCTCAGAAATCCCCGGGGCGCGCTCGTCCCCGGCACCGTCGCCCTCACGCCGGCCGGGCTCGTGTGGGAAGCGCTGTGGGGCAACGCGGGCTCCTACGCGTTCGAAGAGATACAGCGTCTCGAGACCGACGAGAGAACGCGGGCGCGGAGAGGGTTCCTCCGAAGCACGGTCCTCCGCGTCACGTCCGTCCGCGGCGAGGTCGTGGAGTTCGTGCTCTCCCCCGGCCACGCGTGGGAGTGGCGGCAGGCGCTGGGAGAGTGGGTGGCAGGCCGGGGCCGCATCGCGGGCGCCGCCACGACCTGAATCCTTCGCGCTTCTACTTGGGCAGGAACGCCACGGTGCGCTTCGCGAGCGAGGCCGGGAGGCGGCGGGCGATCGCTTTCCGGATGTCGCCGGGGCTCGTGCGCAGCGTCAGGTGCGTGAGGACGACGACCTCGTTCTCGAAGAGGTCCGCCCGCTCGGCGATCTCGTCGAGATGGAGGTGCCTCCATTCCTCCGAGCGCTCGTGGTCGGTCTCGTCCACGAACGAGCACTCCAGGAGGAGCACCTTCGCCGTGAAGAACGAGCGCGGCGCGCGCGCGAAGACCCCGGCGCCCGTGTCGCCCGAGTATGCGACGAGGGGAATCGCGACCTTCCCCGCCACGGCCTCGCCACGCGCCGCGGCGTCGCGGATCTCCCCCGGGGGATGCCCGATTAGATCCGCTCGCAGGCGGTTGCGGATCTCGGATGCGACGAAGCCGAGCGTCGGGACGCGGTGGTCCGTCTCGAACGCCTCGACCTCGAGATCGCGCCGGAGGCTCACGCGCGCGCCGCTTTCCATCGCCTCGACCCGCGCGTCGTACCGCACGGCCTCCAGCGCCTCGTGGAGCGCGAGAAGCTTCGTCCACGCGGGGACCGCGGCGGGATGCGTGCGGACCGTGCCCCCCCGAAGCCGCAGAAGCCGTCGCTGCGAGCACCAGTATGCGAGGCCTGCGCCGTGGTCGAGGTGAGCGTGCGAGAGGAAGACGTCCGGCACGGAGACGAGCGCCGTGGGCGCGCGGCCGAAGTCGAAGGCGAGATGCAGCGTGGGCAGGTGAAACCACGTCTCGCGCCCCGCCACGGAGACGCCCCGGACGGGCAGACCCGCCCACGTGGCCTCGATCCGCCGCTCCCGGGCCTCGGGACTCACGGGCGCAGGATACGCCGCCGTCTTATACTTACCTCTTCCCCGGGGAAAGCGCGGAGGGGACCCATGGCCCTGTTCAACCATGCCACGAAGGAGTTGACGGCCAAGATCGTGTACTACGGTCCGGGTCTGTGCGGAAAGACGAGCAATCTCAAGATGCTTCACCAGCGGCTCGAGCGCGGAGCGGGCAAGCTGCTGTCGCTTTCCACGGCTCAGGACCGAACGATCTACTTCGACCTTCTCCCGATCGAGCTCGGAAACATCAAGGGGTACACGGTGCGCTTCCAGGTGTGCACCGTTCCCGGACAGGTCTTCTACAACGAGACGCGCAAGATCGTCCTCCGCGGCGTGGACGGCCTCGTCTTCGTCGTCGACTCGCAGTGGTCGATGCTGTCGCACAACCTCGAGTCCTTCCAGAACCTCAGGGAGAATCTCCACGAGGAGAAGATCCTGCTCGAGACGCTCCCGGTCGTCATCCAGTACAACAAGCGCGACCTGCCGAGCGCACTCTCCGTCGAGGCGCTGCAGGATTCACTCGGCTTTCACTCGTATCCGTTCGTGGAGACCGTCGCCTCCGAAGGATCAGGAGTGATCGAGACGTTCAAGCTCGTCTCAAAGCTCACGTTCGTCGACCTCCTCCGCCGCCTGCAGCGGGGCTGGCAGCCGCCGCCCGAGCCCGCAGCGGATCTCGTGGAGGCTCCGGCCGCGGTGGTCGTGGCGCCGCCCGCCCCGGCACCCGTGATCGTCGCGCCGGCTCCCGAGATCGTCGCGCCGCCGGCCGCGGCCGCCACGGAGGAGGTGCCCGTCCTCGCGATGGCCTCGAGCGCGAGCGAGCCCGAGACACGCGAGGAGCCGCGGGACGAGGAGGCCGAAGTCTGGGTCGTGCCGTCCGCGGAAGGGGCTTTCCCGGATCTCACGGACGACTCGAAGGGTTCGACCACGGCTCCCACGGTCGAGCCTCCGCCAGCCGCCGAGCCGCCGGCGGCCGCCCCGCCGGACGGGCCGGAGCCGGCGACCCTCGCGCCCGCGGTTCTTCTGGCGGCCCTCACGACCCCGCCTCCCGCCCCGCCGGCGTCCCCGCCGCAGCCGGCCCCGGCTCCGCCGCCGCCTTCGCCCGCGATGCCCGCGCCCGGGAGGCCGTCCTCGGTGGACGAAAAGCTCAACGCCGTGCTCGCGGAGGCGCGCAAATCCGCCGGGCGCGTGTCCGGGGTCTACCGCCGTCTCGAGGCTCACGAAGGGAGCACGCAGGAGATCCCCGCGCGCGACCTCACCGAGCGCCGTCTGGAGGAATTGATCGGGGGTCTTCGCGCGGAGATGGGCGCCGAGATCGCCCGCCTGCGCGAGGAGCTCACCGCCGCCCGGACGGCGGCCTCGAACGCCGAGAGCGCCGCGTCCGACGCCGCCGCGCGCGCCCGCCGCCTGGAGAACGCCCTGCGGCAGGCCCTGCGCGACCTGGCGGGCTGACGGTCCTCAGGACAGCCGCTTCAGCGATGCGCCGGACGCGAGCCTCTTCGAGAGCGCGAGGCGCAGCCCCTCGAGCTGCCTTTCGGACAGGCCGACGAACTCGGCGCCGGCCCTGAACAGCAGCACGCGCCCGCCCTTGTCGTCGGAGGCGAAGCCGCCCGCGCGGCAGCGGGTGATGCGCACGAGGCCCGTGAACGGGACACCTCCGAAAACCGCGCTGAAGTCGTACGTCGAGCCCGGGCGCAACGTCGAGGCGAGCTCGAGAAGCAGGCCCATCTCGGAGAGATTCAGAATCTCGATCGCCAGGGTCGATTTGAGCTGCCCGCGCGTCCCCTTCGCGAGAGAGGTACGGGGCGAGCGCCTCTTTTCCGTTACCACCGCGTGCTCCGGACCCGTGAGTTTACGAGACCGTGACCACGCGTCAACGGCTCAGCTCGTCAGGCTCTCGAGAAAGCGCGGATCCTCGCGCCAGCCCGGCCGGGCCGCCACGACGAGGTCGAGGAAGAACCGCCCGCCGAGCGTGCGCTCGAGCTCGAGGCGGGCTGC
>Ga0335077_10013909_pt1 | contig 10058 bp, 10 predicted proteins | sample Lox_Sample_31_FD_207151 | JGI IMG/M metagenome (GOLD analysis project Ga0335077, IMG submission 207151) | Soil microbial communities from Loxahatchee National Wildlife Refuge, Florida, United States - Lox_Sample_3.1 | ecosystem: Environmental > Terrestrial > Soil > Wetlands | place: USA...
GCTGGTCGTCGAGCAGATGTCGGGCCGCTGGCAGATCAAGCACCCGGACATGCGCCCGCTCGCGGCCAAGGCCAGGGAGGCAGCGCGGGCGTTCGGGCGGGTGAGCTACACGTGGGTGCCGCGCTCGCGCAACGCGCACGCCGACCGGCTCGCCAACCAGGCCATGGACGCCGCGGCAAAGAACGCTGGCGCGGTAGGCGGCCAGCGCTGAGCCGCTGACCTGGGAGAGGCATGGCCGAAGGCGCGGCGCGGACGGGACCCGGCTGGCTCCAGGCCCGGGGCCCGGTCACCACCACGGTTCTGCTGCGGCACGGCGAGACCCCGCTGTCGGGCGAGCGGCGGTTCGCCGGCCGCGGCGGCATCCCGCTGACCGCCACCGGGCTGGAGCAGGCGGCCGCGGCGGCGGCCCGCCTGGCCGCGCGCGGCGGCATCGACCTGATCGTCACCTCGCCGCTGGGCCGGGCCCGGCAGACCGCCAGCGCGGTCGCCGCGGCGACCGGCGTGCCCGTGGTGGTGGGGGACGGCTGGATGGAGACGGACTTCGGGGAGTGGGAAGGGCTCAGCCAGGCCGAGGCGGAACGGGCCTGGCCGGGGCAGATGGCCGCCTGGCTCAACGACACCGCCGCTGCGCCACCGGGCGGCGAGAGCTTTGCCGCCACCTCCGACCGGGTGCTGAAGGCCCTGGACTCGCTGCTCGCGGAGCATGCGGGGGCCACGGTGCTCGTGGTCAGTCACGTCACGCCGATGAAGATCCTGCTGCTGCACGCACTGCTCGCCCCGCGGGCGGCGCTGCGGCGCATGCAGTTGGATGTCGCCTGCCTATGCGAGATCGACTGGTACGCCGGGGGACTCGGGATAGTGCGCACCATGAATGACACGGCGCATCTTTCCCGGCCAGAAACGGCTGGCAGGGCCTATGCTGGAGGCCGCGGCGGGCGAGCCAGCCGGGCGGCCGCGCCGGGGAAACCCGGTGAGGAAGGTCCGGGCTCCACAGGGCAGGGTGGTCGGTAACGCCGACCCGGGGTGACCCGCGGGATAGTGCCACAGAAAGCAGACCGCCCTTGGCACCGGTCTTTGGCCGGGCCAGGGGTAAGGGTGAAACGGTGGTGTAAGAGACCACCAGCGCCCGGAGTGATCCGGGCGGCTAGGTAAACCCCACCCGGAGCAAGGTCAGAAGGGCCTTGCGGCTTCGGCCGCACGGCCTGCGCGAGCGCTTGAGGGCGGCCCGCCCGATGCTCGCGGGTAGACCGCACGAGGCTGCCGGCAACAGCAGTCCTAGATGGATGGCCGCCGGCCCGCGCAAGCGGGTGCACAGAACCCGGCCTACAGGCCGGCTCGCCCGCCGCCCACGGCTCCAGCCTGCGCTGGCACAAAGCTCATGATCATTCAGGGCGCAACGCTGCCGGTAGACATGCTCGTTCGAGCGATCTGAGGGCCAGTTTGCGGGTGCTGTTGGTATCGGGTGAAGTGGACGAGTGAGGCTGAACATCACTGACCCGGCCGGCATGTGGGACGGGACAGGCGGATGACCGGGATTTCGCGATCGGTCTTCTGCACGTAGCCGGCGTAGCGGGGCTGGAGCTGGGTGATCCGCTGCCAGTCATCGCGACCCGGTGGAGGGCGCGGGTCACGGCATTCGACGGCGGCGTCTTCTGGAAGCTCATCGCGGCCGTCCTCCCTGCCTGGGGCCTACGTGGAGGCCGAAAGCGCCCTGGCCATCAATCACGCGGGGCAATCATCGCACCCCGGAGTACGCTGATGAGCGTGCGCACCAGCTTCTTAGGGTGATCTGCCCGGGCTCCTCCTCGCCGGCTCGTCCGCGTCCGTGACCAGCCGAGCCGAAGAAGGAGTTTCGTTGTGCTTACCCATCAGCAGATCCTGCATTTCCGCACGTTCGGGTACGTGATGCTGCCCGGCCTGCTCAGCACCGCCGAGGCAGCCACGCTGCGCCAGGAGGTGACCGCCGCGCTGGCCGGTGCCTTCGGGAAGATTGCCACCGAGCCGAATGACCTGGGCGGCATCAGCGGCGACTACCTGCCGCTGGCGGTGAACCATGCCCCCCTCAGCCTGGCGCTCATCGCCGATGACCCGCGGACGTTCCAGTCCTCGGCCGAGCTGCTGGGCAGCCCGACCGTGCCCTCGGTCGGGATCGCCACCTGCTTCACCGGCGATTCGTCCTGGCATACCCGCCAGGGGCCCGATGTCGGCGGGGTGACCTTCTGGGCCGACCTGGAGCCCCGCACAACCAGCACGGGTGCGCTCCGCCTGATTCCCGGCTCCCACCTGCCCGACTTCGAGCGGCGGCTGTGTGAATACCGCGGGGCCGAGCCCGCGGCGTCCGGCTTCGGGCACTGGGAGTGGCCGCACGTCGTGGTGGAGACCGAGCCGGGCGACGTGGTCGCCTTCCACGCCCACCTGATGAACCGCGCGCAGGGCGGGACGCCGCGCCTGTCCTGGACCATCGGCTACCTGCCCTGGCCGGGCCTGGGCCGCCGGGACCAGATGGAGGTAGTGCGCGACCTGATCCTGGACGACGTCGAGTTCGATCACGAGGACTACGACCGGGCCCGCTGGCCGGTCTGGCGGGACTGGGCGGCCGGCGCCGCCCAGGTTCCCTCACGCGCGATCGCGCTGAAGCGGCTTGAGCTGCTCGGCGTGCTGGGTGAGGAGGACACTGGCTGAGCGATTCGTGACCTGCCGGGTGGGCCGGAAATGCTGACCCGGTCGGCGTCCCGGCCGCCACCGGGTGAGCACCGATAGAGTCGTGCCGATGGATGGTATCCATGACCTTGGCGGCATGCAGGGCTTCGGCGCGGTTGCCCATTCGCCGACGGAGCCGGTCTTTCCCGACCGGTGGCAGGCGACGGCCCGGGCGCTCATGGAGGTTGTCGCCGGCGCGGTCGGCGCCAGCGGGGGAGAGTTCCGGCACTCCATCGAGCGGATGGACCCGGGCCACTACCTGACGTCCAGCTATTACGAGCACTGGCTCACCGCAGCCGCCACGCTGGCGGTCGAGCATGGGCTGGTGACCCACGCCGAGCTTGAGGCGCGGGCCGGGGGCAGGTTCCCGCTGAGCGGCCCGGTGCTCGCGCCGAGCGTCGTGGACGCCGGTCCCGACGTCGGCGAGCCCCGCTTCGGGCCCGGCGACCTCGTCCGGGTGCGCGACTGGCATCCGCCCGGCCACACCCGCTGCCCGGGCTACGTCCGGGGCAAGGCCGGGACGGTGGTGCGGGTGGACGGCATCCATTCGGTGCCTGACATCGAGGCCCACGGGACGGCGCGCCGCCACGAGCCGACGTATTCGGTCCGTTTCGATGCAGCCGACCTGTGGCACGACGGCCAGCGCGGCGTGTCGGTCCATGTCGACCTGTGGGACAGCTACCTGGAGCCAGCATGAGCGAGAAGGGGCATCACCCGGCGCCCCTGTCGCCGGTCGAGCGGCGGGTCGCGGCGCTGGAGGCGCTGCTGACCGAGCGGGGGCTGGTGCCGGAGGGCTTCATCGAGGAGATCACCCGCCGCTACGAGTCGGAGATAGGGCCGCTGAACGGGGCGAAGGTTGTGGCCCGGGCCTGGGTGGACCCCGGGTACAAGGAGCGCCTGCTGGCCGACGGCACGGCGGCCATCGCCGAGCTGGGCTTCGGCGGCCCGGAGGGCGACCACATGGTGGTGGTCGAGAACACTCCCGCCGTCCACAACGTCATCGTGTGCACGCTGTGCTCGTGCTATCCGTGGCCGGTGCTGGGGCTGCCGCCGTCCTGGTACAAGGACCCCCCGTACCGGGCCAGGATGGTCCGGGAACCCCGGGCGCTGCTGGCCGAGATGGGCTGCCCACTGCCCGGCGATGTTGAGATCCGGGTGTGGGACTCCTCGGCCGAGGTCCGCTACCTCGTCCTGCCACTGCGCCCGCTGGGTACCGAGGAGGTGACCGAGGCGGAGCTGGCCGGGCTGGTCACCCGGGACTCGATGATCGGCGTGGCCCGCCTGTGAGCACTCCGCTGAGCCTGTCGGACCTGGACCTGCCCCGCCGGAACGGCGAGCTGGTCTTCGACGCGCCCTGGCAGAGCAGGGTGTTCGGCCTCGCGGCGGCGGTCATCGACAACGCGTTCGGCGGCGACAGGGAACCGTTCCGGCAGCAGCTCATCAAGGCCATCGCGGCCGAGCCCGGCCGCCCCTACTGGGAGAGCTGGACCGCCGCGCTCGAGGCGCTGGTGGAGACCCTGCCGGAACAGCCAGCACCGTGACGGAACCCGCCCCGGCGTGGTCTCAGCACCCGTCGTAGGCCGTCCAGTTCGACGCGCCACCCGCGGCGATCGCGTTGTTGAATATCTGGTCCTGGTACGCGGGGCCGGCCACGCCGAACTGGCTGGCCGCGCCGCCGTACGCTTCCCAGGTGCCGATCACGAACTGGTACGCGCCGCCTCCGTTGCCGGGGCCCCAGGCGTAGCTGCCGCCCTCCTCGGCGTTGCGGATGCAGATCCCCAGCGCCGAGTGGGCGGGATCCGAGCCGCCCGACAGGTCGGGTGGCGGGCTGGACGGCGGCGGCGATGGCTGCTGCGCCGCCGCCTGCTGGACCACCCGCTGCTGCGCGAGCTTGTGGTTCCGGGCGACCCGCCGGGCCGAGCGGGCCTGGGCGCGGCCGAAGTCGCGGCGGATCTCGGCGGTCACGTGGCCGCCGGTGAAGGTCGCGTCTTCGCTCGCCGCCGAGATGGCGCTGCCCGAGGAGGTGGGCGCCGCGGATCCGCCATGCAGGGACACGAAGGTCGTGGCCACGCCGATGACTGCTAATGCGGCCACTGCCGGTGCCTTGTACCTGGTGACGGGGGCTTTGGGCTTGGCATGACGAGGGGCTGCGGGCATCCCGCTCCTGTCCGCGAGGCTCCGCGTTCACCCGGCGAGCCGACGCCAGCTGACATCAGGTGGCACGGGAAACGCCTGTCCCGGGGAACGTACTGGAGGCGGGCCGGACATATGGGGGAAACGCGATAATTGGTTCGCCGAACACGGCAAACGCTCTGGTCACGGCCGGTAAATCCCACCGGGAACGCTGATACCGCAACATCACTCCGGCAACACGGGAACCAGGGCCCGGCGGGCGCTCTCAGCGTCCTGATCGTGGCGTCCCCGGCGATAAGGCCGGCCGGTGAGGACCGTTCCCGCATTAGCCGGTGCCGCGGCGCGGACGGCGTGAGCCCCGTCTTCACCGTCGCCGCGATGGCCCCGCACCGATCTTCGGCCGCGCCGGGGCGATTCCCGGCGGCGGTGATCCCGCCGGTACTGTGGTCCCGCCGTCTGTGCCGAACGGAAGAAATCATGACTGCTCATGAGGCTGGCGCCCTGCACGCGCCCGGTTACGGCAGCGTCGCAACGGTCCCAGCGTGGCTCCGTCCGCCGCCGGACGTCAACCAACTGCTGCCCCAGCTGTGGGCCGGCACGGTGCGGCGCAACGATGCGGGCGCGCTGGAGGTGGGCGGGGTTGACGTCCGGGACCTCGCGGCCGAGTACGGCACGCCCGCGTACGTGCTCGACGAAGCCGACTTCCGGGGCCGGGCAGTGGCCTTCCGGGACGCCTTTCAGCACGCGTTCGCCGATCTGTGTGGTGGCGCCGACGTCTACTACGCCTGCAAGGCGTTCCTGTGCACCGAGGTGGCGCGATGGCTGGCGCGGGACGGGCTGCGCATGGATGCCTGCTCCGGGGGTGAGCTGGCCGTGCTGCTCCGGGCCGACGCGCCAGCGGGCAGCATCGGGCTGCACGGCAACAACAAGTCCGACGCGGAACTGGACCGGGCGGTGCAGGCGCGGATCGGGCGGATCGTCATCGACTCGGCGCCCGAGATCGACCGGCTCGCCGACACCGCCGCGCGGCACGGGGTCCGTGCGCCGGTCCTGCTGCGGGTGACCGTGGGGGTGGAAGCCCACACCCACGAGTACATCGCCACCGCCCATGAGGACCAGAAGTTCGGGGTGTCCCTGGCCGGCGGGGCGGCCGCGCGGGCGGTGCGTCGCATCCTGGCCCGGCCGGAACTGGACTTCCGCGGCCTGCACTCGCACATCGGCTCGCAGATCTTCGACACCGACGGCTTCGAAGTGGCGGCCCGCCGGCTGCTCGGGCTGCACGCGCAGGTGAGGAGGGAGCACGGCGTCACCCTGCCGGAAATGGACCTGGGCGGCGGATTCGGCGTCGCCTACACCAGCGAGCATGACCCGCTCGCGCCCAAGAACCTGGCCGATGCGCTCGCGGAGATCGTCCGGCGTGAGTGCCGGGCACTCGGGGTCGAGGTGCCCAGGATCTCGGTGGAGCCGGGCCGGGCGATCGCGGGCCCGAGCACCTTCACGCTGTACCGCGCCGGGACGATCAAGGACATCGAACTCGCTCACGGCACTGGCCGCCGGTACGTCGCGGTGGACGGCGGCATGAGCGACAACATCCGCACCGCCCTGTACGACGCCGACTACTCCTGCACCGTCGCCTCGCGTGCGTCGTCGGCCGCGCCGGTACTGGCCAGGGTGGTGGGCAAGCACTGCGAGAGCGGCGACGTCGTGGTCAAGGACGAGTTCCTGCCCTCCGATCTCGCGGCCGGTGACCTGCTCGCCGTGCCCGGCACGGGGGCGTACTGCCGGAGTATGGCCAGCCAGTACAACCACGTGCCCCGGCCGCCGGTGATCGCCGTCCGCGACCGGGCGGCCAGGGTGCTGGTCCGCCGGGAGACCGAGGATGACCTTCTTGCCCTCGACGCCGGCTGACACGGTGAGCCCGGTAGCGTGCCCCGGGCGCCGGTGAGGGGGAGAGCCATGGACGCGGAAGTCGTCGTCGTCGGCGCCGGCATCGTGGGGGCCAGCATCGCGCTGCAGCTGGCCCGCCGCGACATCGGCGACGTCCTGCTCGTGGACGCGGAGGGCCCCGCCGCCGGCATGTCCGGGCGCAGCTTCCGGCAGGTGCGCACCCACTACAGCAACGAGGTCACCACCCGGCTGGCGCACCGCGGCATCGAGATCCTGCGCGGCTGGGGCGATCACGTTGGCGTCGGCGACTCCGGATTCGAGCCGGTCGGGTATCTGCTGGCCGTGGCGGGCGACCAGGCGGACGGCTGCGCGGCCAACGTCGCGCTGGGCAGCAGCCTGGGAGTGCGCACCGAGCTTGTCCCGGCTGACCGGCTGCACGAGATCGAGCCGCTGCTGGCCGCCGATGGCCTGGCGTGCGGCGCATGGGAGCCGGACAGCGGCCTGATCGACCCGGTCAAAGTCACGCTGTCGGCGACGGTGGCCGCGCAGATGTCCGGGGCCAGGACCCTGTTCGGGAGCCCGGTGCGGGCGCTGCGCACCAGCGGGGGCAGGGTCACCGGCGTCGTCACCGGCGCCGGCGACATCCACGCGGGGACGGTGGTGCTGGCGGTGGGGCCGTGGGCGCCCCGGCTGCTGGCCGGCGCCGGGATCGACCTGGGCATGCGGCTGCACACCCTGGAGCTGAGCGTGCTGCGGCGGCCGCCGGGCGTGGCCGGGCTGAGCACGGCAGTCACCCACGCGCCGTCCGGCCTGGTCGCCCGCTGCGACAACGGTCCCTTCGCCGTGGCTGTCGCCTATCCCGCGGAGGCGGCGGAGCCGGAACTCCCGCAGGACGCCCGGGTCGCCGCCGACGCCGAGCCCAGGCTGCGCCGCGCGCTCGCCGCGGGCCTGCCCGCCCTGGCCCCCGCCGAGGTGATCACCACGATCGCGGGCGTCTACGACGTGACGCCGGACTGGCATCCGATGCTCGGCCCATGGCCGGGGGTCGACGGCCTCTACCTGGCGGTCGGCTTCTCCGGCCACGGCCTCAAGCTCGCCCCCGCGGTCGGCGAGGCCGTCGCCGACGAACTCGCTGGCCGCACGCCCGCCATCGACATCAGCCCGCTGCGCCCGGCGGCCGCGCCCCGGCCGCTGCGCTTCGCCTACGGGCCGGGGGCGAGGGCCTAGTACTCCAGCCGTAAATCGTGATCTTGTTGTTGAGGGGCCACGGGCAGCCGATCGTGCGGACGGGATGGGCCTTCGTTGGTGCGGGCGTCCGTTCCTTGTCCGCCTGCCTGAGCCCGCCGGCGGAGGGAATCCTTGATCTCACTGAGCCTGGCCGCCATGAGTGGGGTCCACTCCGGTCTTTGCTGGCTGGCATGCAGGGCGCCGTCGATCTCGCTGAGCTTGGCAGCAGATACCTCGCCTGCCCGCTCGATCAGGTCTTCCCGGCTCAAGGTGGTCAGCCAGGTACACGGGGTAAGGCCCGGCCACGGGAATCCGAACCGCAGCACGCCGTCAAAGGGCAGTCCTTCCTGGACGCCGACTGCGACTTCGATTCCCAGGCCAGAGATGTCGGTATCCGCCGGGGCGACAACCTGCATCGCCCGGAACCCGGACGGATCTTCTCCGGACAGCAGCACGACAGGCCGTCGCTCATCGAACTCGGCCCACCAGACCTCACCTCGTCGCATTCATCCTCCTGGTGATAGGCCAGCGGTAGCGCGTGATCTTCGGCGTGTCGGTGCTGGAGCCGGGGGCGGCCACCGTCTGATCATCCCGGTTTGTGACGACACGTGAAGATCTTCTGGTGGCCGCTGGCCCCAGCGTAGGCCCCGGCCGCTGGCTGGGCGTACTTGACGAGCTGATGGCCCGGTCGGGGAGCCGGTTCCGGCGGGTAGAGCCGCGGCGGCGAGCGCGGGCGTTCGTGCTGGGCCTGCTGGCCGAGCTGCCGCGCAAGAACTGCTGGACCATCGCCGAGCATGCCGGCGACGGGTCGCCCGACGGGATGCAGCACCTGCTGGCCCGCGCGAAATGGGATGCCGGCGGGGTCCGCGACGACGTGCGCGGCTATGTCATCGAGCACCTGGGCGATCCCGGTGCGGTACTGGTGATCGACGAGACCGGGGATGTCAAGAAAGGCACCGCGAGTGCGGGTGTGCAGCGGCAGTACACCGGCACCGCCGGGCGAATCGAGAACGCCCAGGTCGCCGTCTGGCTGGGCTATGCGGCCCCGGGCGGGCACACGCTGATCGACCGCGACCTGTACCTGCCGAAGTCCTGGACCGCAGATGAGGACCGCTGTGCGGCGGCCGGCATCCCCGCAGGCATCACGTTCGCGACCAAGCCCCAGCTCGCCCGGAAGATGATCGAGCGGGCCGTCACCGCCAGGGTGCCCTTCGGCTGGGTCGCGGGGGATGAGGTGTACGGGGACAACGGGCCGCTGCGGACCTGGCTGGAACAGGAGGAGATCGCGTACGTGCTCGCAGTCGCCTGCGATCACCGGGTGCCCGCCGGGGCCGGGCGGACCATCCGGGCTGATCAGCTGGCCGCCCGCCTGCCCAAGAAGGCGTGGCAGCGGCTATCTGCAGGCAAGGGCGCGAAAGGACATCGCTGGTACGACTGGGCCTGGGTCACTATCAGCGGCCCCGGCCCCGGCCCCGTCCCCGGGCACCGGTACCTGCTGATCCGCCGGAACCGGCGCACCGGCGAGCTGGCCTTCTACCGCTGCTACAGCCCGCAGCCGGTCACGCTGGCGGCCTTGGTGAAGGTCGCCGGGCTGCGCTGGACCATCGAGGAGAACTTCCAGGCCGGAAAAGGCCTGGCCGGCCTAGACGAGCACCAGGTCCGCCGCTGGACCTCCTGGTACCGGTGGGTCACCCTCGCCATGCTCGCAGCCGCGGCACTCACCATCGCCGCAGCCCTCGAGCACGCATACGGGTCATGTCCGGCAGATCAGATCCCGCTGACCCGTAACGAGATCGCTCATCTGCTCTCCGGCCAGGCCGTCCGGCCCGCGCACGACGCCACGCACCGGATGCGCTGGTCCCGCTGGCGCCGCCGCCACCAGCACCGCGCTCGGACCTGCCACTACCAAAGGCAAACAGCCGAAGACAGGGCACGTAACGATTTACGGCTGGAGTACTAGGAAGCGGAATGGCACGTCTAATGGCACGTCTAATGGCACGCGGGCCATGATCGGTGATCTTGAGGGGGTGTTTTGCCTGGTGGAGCTAGGGGGACTCGAACCCCCGACCCCCTGCTTGCAAAGCATGGCCAAAGTGTCCAGCACCGTCCAT
>Ga0335077_10013910_pt1 | contig 10058 bp, 10 predicted proteins | sample Lox_Sample_31_FD_207151 | JGI IMG/M metagenome (GOLD analysis project Ga0335077, IMG submission 207151) | Soil microbial communities from Loxahatchee National Wildlife Refuge, Florida, United States - Lox_Sample_3.1 | ecosystem: Environmental > Terrestrial > Soil > Wetlands | place: USA...
GTCAAGAACATGGCGGGAAAAGGAACGAAGTGCGCCATCGTGCGCGTCGAGAAGCTCGCGGACAGCCCTGCCCCCTCTCCCGCTCCAAAATGAGCTTCTGACAACCGTCGAGGCCCGGTTGCCTGAAACCGGACGTGAGAATCCCGGTTAAGCAGGCCGCTCCCACACCGCGGCATCGAACGTGTGCACGCACTCGTAGCTTTCCTGGCGATAGAGGACGATCGCATTCGCGTTGGCTTCGGTGACGGTGAGCGAAATCTCGGTGACGCCCTGGCGGAAGAAGCAGGTTGCGGCGATCGACAGCAGCAGGCGTGCGAGGCCGCGCCGGCGGTACTCCGGCCGGACGCACAGTTGCGTGATATGCCCGCTTTGCGCGCTGACCCGAGACCCAAGCACAAGTGCGACCAGCTCACGGCTGGAGCGGTCGCACACCACGTGTGATACCTGCGCCGAGAACGTGCCGCATCCCGAATAGCGGACGATGTTGTGCAGGAAGCGCAGGGAGCCGTTGGCCGAACGGTACTGGTCGTTGATCAGGCTGTCGGGGTGCGCGGCGTAGGCATCGGCGATCAGGCGCGCAGCTGCGTTCAGGTCGTCATCGCGCCAGGGGCGCAACTCCAGCTCGTGCGGCAGCGCCGGCCGAGGCATGTTCCACACCCCCGCGAGTTGCTGCACCATGAAGAGGCGCGGATAGACGTCGAATCCCGCGCGGCGAAAACTGCCAGCGTGCGCGCCCGACGGATGCAACAGCAGCTGCGACTCGATGCGGTCCACCTGCGGCGAGTTCTGCAGGGTTTCAAACAGGTGCTTGAGCAGGGTCTCTTCGACTTCGCGCGCAGGCAGGGCCTCATCATCAAGGAGCGAATCCTCGCGAGTGGAGCTTTGGTCCGAGCCGGGATCGATCTGGCGTCCCGAGAGCGCGAACACGTCGCCGATGACGGCTTTTGATTCCTCGTACACGCAGAAAGCGTAGCCGGTCACCTGGCCTGCCTCCATGGCCACGTAGCCGGGAAGCATGTGGCTATCGAGATATTGCATCAACAGCTTGGCCGAGGTCCGGTAGTCCCAGTGCAGCCTGTATCGCCACAGGTCGCCCTCGGCTTCCAGGAGCGGACGCAGGAGCGGCGCCGCGAAGTGTCGAAGGTCGAGAACCTCAATGGAAACGCCCGATGCCATACTTCACCCGAACAGCTGCACTCCATCATAGTCTCCCGGCGAATTATGTCTTTGACCGGCCCCGGGGAGACAACAACGGCAACGCCTTCCGCCCACTTTGCCACGACTGTCGGGGAACTGCCAACCGAAAAGTGAATCACGGAACGTATCAGCGTAACGTATCAGCGGCTACCGACGAGGTAAACCTCCAGGCCCCGCTCAGGCCAGCTGAACAGCATTTCATAATGGCGTCCTTCGAGATACTGCTCCAGGGCGCCCGGGGTGTGGAGGTCCAAGCCGTTGCGTCCGGTCACGCGCGCCACCAGCAGATGTTGCTCGTCCGGCACGCCATTCTCTTCGTAATTGACGACTTCGTGGTTGCGATAGAAAGCAACTCCATACTCAATATCGCGGCGGACCCGGAAGACGGCCACGGTTTCGTTGATGGGGGCATAGTCGAGGAGCCGATTTGCCAGTGGCCGGGCGGAGTATGACCGGTCGAGGAGGTGAATGATTCGCTTGGTCGAGTCGATGGCCGGGATTCCGAAAAACGGGCCCAGTCCATAAAGGAAAAGCACCAGAACGACCAGCACTCCCGAGGTGGCCAGCCGCAGCCGCGCTACCCCGAACCCCTTGGCCGTGATGGTGATGAGCAGTGCGGCTCCAGCGGCAGAGATAAAGGCAACGGCCAGAGGTCGTGGCGGCGGCGCGACCGGCCCATGCGTCACGAACCAGGGCAACAGCAGCGCGAACATGGTCATGACGCCGGAGAGCGCCGCGTGTCCGGCCAACTCCCAGCGGTTCAGGCCGGGGCCGCGCCTGCGATAAAGATAATCGCCGGTAAGGATGGTGATGGGCGGAATCGAAGGCAGGACGTAGCCAGGCAGCTTGGACTGTGAAAAAGAGAAGAAGATGATGGGAATGAAGGCCCAGAGCACCAGGAATTCGGGGAACGCGTCTCCCGGTCGGCTCGGCTTTCGCCTGGCGATCGTCGCGTGTCGCAGCCGCCACTCGGCCACGGACGTCTGGATCCCGTCGATCAGCGCCCGTATGGCGATCACCGTCCACGGCATCAGGGCCAGCACGACGACCACAATGTAGTACCAGAAAGGCTGCTCGTGCTGGTACCGGTTGGTGGCGAATCGTTCCAGATTGTGCTCCAGGAAGAACTCCCGGAAGAAGGTGGGATTCTCGTTCTGCACGGCAATAAACCAGGGCAGCACGATGGCAAGGTAGAGCGCCACGCCCGGCCACCACAGCGAGCGGCGCACGATGGACCACTCCCGCCTCAGCGCCGCAAAGGCGATCACGACGACGATTGCCAGGAACGGTGCCACCGGACCCTTGGCCAGCGTGGCCACTCCCGTGAAGAAGTAGATGTCGAAGAGCCAGAACTTGGAGTCGGTCTCGTACCACGCGTACCAGCCCAGCAGGCCGATGGAGAACGGGGCGGCCATCTGCATGTCGGTGGACGCGCCGCGCGCGAATCCGATGATGCCGGCACAGGCTACCGTTATCAATGCGGCGTCCAGGTGTCCCCCGGGCCGGAATCGTCGCATGTGCAGGTAGATGAGCGCCACCATGATGAAGGCAAAGGTGGCCGAGGGCAGGCGCGCGCTCCAATCGTGGACACCGAACTCCTGGAAGAGGAACATGGCGCGCCAGTAATACAGCGCCGGCTTCTCCAGCCATGGCCGCCCATAGAGATAAGGAGTGACGCAGGCGCCCAGCCGGCCTTTCAGCGTGTGAGCCGAGTCGAACCGGTCCAGCATTTCGTGGGCGATCTGCGCATAACGAGGCTCATCGGCGCCCACGAGACCCAGGCCGTCGCCCCCGAAAACAGGGGTTTGCCCGTACAGAAGGAAGAAGATCGAGAAGGCTAGAAACACGCCCGCTTCGCAAACGGTGGCCCAGCTGGGCCACCGCCTGCGCGGCGTGTCAGGCGAAACCGGAGCCGATGGTTCCAGAGATGTTCCCACTTCCAGAGGTTCTCCAGCCGGCGCGTTGCATGACTCTTGAAAGAGACGCGGGGTGCGGATCGCGCCGCCTCTCGTCAGGGACAGGCTAACAGATTCTCGGCGTTGATGTTGCGATGCTTACTGCCCAGGCATGGAAGCCGTTTCCTTCCGGCGCGCCCTCTTCATCGCTTCCCGGGCTTTTTGAGCTGCGGCATTCATGCGCTCAATAGACGCGATTTTTTCCGGCCAGGATTTCGACTTCAGGAATTGAAGCATGGAGGCCTTGGCACGGGCGTTGAACGCGATCTTCTCTTCATCGATGGTCATGGCTGCTCCGGCCGTTCGTTGCTTCCTTCTACGGCATCCGTCGCTCGCTTCAGCTGCCTGGACAATCCGTACCGGGTGGCCAGATCGCTTAGTGAGCCGGGATCCACCTCGTTCTGTTCAAGGAACATCGTAATCCTTGCATAATCCTTGGCGCGTCCTGTCTGGAGCGCGATCGCACACATGTGTTCCGGACGAAAGACTCTCGTCGGGATTTCATCAAAATCGACCGATATTGCTTCACGGATCGCTTCGGCAATAAGTGGGGTAGCATCGGTCAGAATCTGAACCGGCCAATCGCCGAATCGAACGTATTCACGGTCGACAATCCCTCCCAGGGATTTCAGAGATTCATACACCCCAGACAACGAAACCAGAAGGGATGTGGGGGTTGGCATAAATACGAAGACATCGATGTCCTCGGTTTGCATTGCCGGCAGATAAAAGGATGCACCGATCGCCCCACCGATGGCGTAGTTCTCGATAACGCCGTCGATCACAAGGCGATTCAGAGCTCTCAGGGCCGCATGCATCCCGCTCACTCGTCTGAAACCTCCAGCCCCGTTCCGGGCTCGCGGTTCTCCCACGCGTAAGCATCCGCTCCGGCTTCGTTTGGCTGCGGCGCAACGGCCGACTCCTCCAAACCGCGCCGAAGCTCGGCCAGTATCTCGTCGAGGGCGCGGCTGATGGGGCCATCGAGGGTCACGCCGGCGGCGTTCTCATGGCCGCCCCCGCCGAGCGCGGCCGCGATGGCGGACACGTTCACGCGGCCCTTGCTGCGCAGGCTGAGCCGGATGCGCCGCTCGGGGAGCTCGCGCAGAAATACCGCTGCCTCCACGCCGGCGATGCAGATTGCGTAGTTCACAATGCCCTCGCAGTCCTCCTCCGCCGCGGAGGTGCGAACCATGTCCTGGTGCGTGACCCAGAGCCATGCCAGCCGGCCCTCACGCTTCAGGTTGGTCAGGGCGGCGCCCAGCAGCAGCAGCTTGGAAGTGGCCGTCGAGAAGTAGATATCCTGCGCGATGCGCACCGGGTCGGCCCCTGCCTGGGTCAACTCCTTCGCCAATGCGAAAGTCGAAGCCCGCGTTCCGCCGTAGCAGAATCCGCCGGTATCCGTGAGCACGGTGGTGTAGAGGCAGGTGGCCATGTCCGGCGTGACCGTGGCTCCGGCGGCGCGCACCAGGCGATAGACCATCTCACCCACGCTGGCGGCATGGCGATCGATCCAGTTCAGGTGGCCGAACGTCCGCCCGGTCGCATGGTGATCAATATTGATGTGAAAGAACGGTTCCAGCCCGCGCAACCTGGCGCGTTCCAAACCGTCGCACTCCAGCAGGATCACCGCGTCGTACGGGCCGTGCACGCGCATCGCGGTGCGGATCGTGTCGGCTCTCGGGAGGTTCCGGTAGATGAATGGGATGCGGTCGGCAGTGACCAGGTCGGCGCGCTTTCCCAACTCCTCCAACAGCATTCCCGTGGCCAGCATGGAGCCCACGGCGTCGCCATCTGGCCGTGAATGAGAGCACACCAGGAACCGCTCGCCCCGGCGAATCACGTCCAGGATGGTGGCTACGCTATCGCTCGCTGATTCGGAGATGGCTCGCCCCGGCTCGACCTGGCGAGGCCCGCGCAGATGATTCATCCGCCGTTTACTCCACCGCCGCGTTCTGCCGCTGTCTGGCAGACGGTTTCCGCGTCCGGTTCATCAGTTCCTCGATCCGCGCCTGGAAGCGCCCGGAGCGGTCGGCGACAAAGGCAAGCTCCGGCACATGACGCACGCCCATCCGCTCCTTCAGTTCGTAGCGGATGAATCCCTTGGCGGCTTCAAGTCCCGCCAGCGTTTCCTGCTCCGCCTTCTCGATTTCCGGTACGGCGCTGTCGACGGCTACGTAGACGCGCGCCGACTTTCCGCCCGGGTTCAGAACCACTTCGCTGACGTAGCACGACGCAATCCGGGGATCGGAAAGCTCCCCTTCGATCATGGCCCCGATCTCTTCCCGCAAGGTCTCCGCCACCCGGTCCTGATGATGTTTGCGCCCTCTATGCTCTGGCATCGCTTTGCCTTCCCGTGGGAAACCCTTCAGGATACCAGAGCCAGTCGTCCGCCCTTTCCACGCAAGCATCCTCGGCCGGATGAATCGTTCCGGCCGCCTTCCCCATCAGCTCTCGACGTACTCCCAGAACGAATCGGCCAGTTCCGCGCCGTGTTCGTTGAGGATGCGGCGCGCGGCGCGTTCCACCTCTTCCACCAGGCCGTGCAGATAGTCACGCGAGCGAGACAGGGCCACCACCCCGATGGTGGCCGACTGCCACCTCACCGCTTCGTCCATCTCCGCGACCGAGATGTTGTAGCCCTGGCGTAACTGGTCCTTGAGCGAGCGCACCACCTGGCGGCGATCCTTGAGGGATTGCGCGTGCTCGATGCGGATTTCGAGGGTAAGCTGGGCCACCGGCATAGCTGGAAACTGAATGCACGCACAGTGTAAGCCGCGCGCTGGAGCCCGTTCCGAAATTTTTGCTTTGACGCCCGGCTCGGCTAGGATATAAATTCGAAATAGTTATTCGAATTCGAAAGACGAATTCACATTAAGAACCTCCGCCCATGCCCGGAAAAAAAACAGAAAAGCCGGCCAATCCCTACCAGGCCCACCGCGAGCGCCAGCGCCGCCGCATTCTGGATGCTGCCTGGAAGCTCTTCGACGAGCGCGGAATCGATCGCCTTACAATGGCCGAAATCACCGCCGCCAGTGGGGTCCAGCCCTCGACGATGTACCAGTACTTCTCCAGCAAGGACGACATAGTCTGGGCAATCCTCCGCGAACTGATGGCGGAAGCCGGCGCGCGCACGAAGGAAACTATTGAGACCGCGCCAAACGCACTCGCCCGCCTCACGGCTCTCCTAGAATTCATGGCCGACGAGCTCTCGAACCACCGGGTGAAGGTCCGGTTCATGGCGCAGTTCGATGCCATGTACGCGCACGACTGGCCCGCGGAACGGCTTCTCACCCTCGAATCGCAAATCGCTCCCCAGGCTTTCCAGTTCTTCACCGACCTGATCCGCGAGGGCATTGCCGACGGCTCGCTCCGCGCCGATCTGGACCCCGGGCTCACCATGCACGCCGTCATCAACGCGGTCATCGGGGCGCAGCGCCGTCTCGCGTCCCTGGGCAACAAGGTCGAGTTGGAGTACGGACAGCCCATCGATCGCCTGTTCCGCGAAACCATCCGTGTCATCCTGCTCGGACTGCGCGCTCCCGAAACTCCGCCTCGCCTGTTTCCGAAATCGGCCAAAGCCAGGAAAAACACCCTCAGAAAGAGGTCCTGAATGAAGCTCCCGTTCCGTCACCCCGTCGCCCTCGCTGCCATCCTTGCGTGCCTGGTTCCCGTCTCGATGCACGCCGCGAAAGCCGGCACACCCCGGCAGGAAATCGCGGCCGATGCCGGGTGGAAGTTCTTCCTCGGCGATCCCGGAGGAGCGGAGGCTCCCTCTTTCGCGGACGCGTCGTGGCGCACAGTCGATCTGCCGCACGACTGGAGCATCGAGAGCAAGCCCGACAAGGACAATCCCAGCGGATCCGGCGGCGGCTTCTTCCCGGGAGGCACCGGCTGGTATCGCAAGACATTCCACGCTCCGCCCGACTGGAAAGAGAAGCGCGTCAACGTTGAGTTCGACGGGGTCTACCGCGACGCCACCGTCTACCTCAACGGCCACAAACTGGGGACTCATCCGTATGGATATACGGCCTTCACGTTCGATCTCACGCCGGAGCTGGATTTTTCGGGCGTCAACGTGCTGGCCGTGCGCGTGGACAACTCGGCCCAGCCCAACAGCCGCTGGTACAGCGGGTCGGGCATCTACAGGCATGTTCGCGTGGTCGTCACCGATCCCACGCACGTCGCGCACTGGGGAGTCTTCGTCGCCACCCCCGAAGTCTCCGCTGCTTCAGCCAAAGTCTCCATCCGCACGCGCGTGGCGAATGAATCAGCCTCCCAGGCCGGCGTGAGCGTCGAGACGACGCTGTTCGACAAGACCGGTAACAAGGCCGGCGCCGTGCAATCGAAGCTGACCATCGCATCCGGCAAGGAAGACGAAGCGGCGCAGGACATCACCGTGGCGAATCCCGCCCTCTGGTCGCCCGATTCTCCCACCCTGTACCGGGCGGTCTCGACGATTCGCAAAGACGGAAAAGTCATCGACGAGGTGACCACACCCTTCGGCATCCGATCTCTTGCGTGGTCCGCGGAGAAAGGCCTGCTCTTGAATGGCAACCCCGTCAAGCTCACCGGCGGCAGCGTTCACCATGACAACGGCCCGCTCGGCGCCGCCGCGTTTGACCGTGCCGAAGAGCGCCGCGTGGAGTTGCTGAAATCCGCGGGCATGAACGCCGTGCGCACGGCACATAACCCTCCGTCGTCCGCGTTCCTCGATGCCTGCGACCGCCTCGGCCTGCTGGTTCTCGACGAGCCCTTCGACGTATGGAAGGCCCACAAGGTCAAGTTCGATTACGGCAGCGACTTCGACGAATGGTGGAAGCAGGACGTCACCTCGATGGTGCTGCGCGACCGCAATCATCCGTCGGTCGTGATCTGGGGAATCGGCAACGAGATCCCGGAACTTGAGGTGGATCGCGGCGCCGCGCTCGGCAAGCAGCTCGCGGACCAGGTACGCTCGCTCGACAGCACGCGGCCGCTCACGCTCGCGTTTCCAGGCACGACGACGAAGCCCACCGCGCAAGCCGTGTTCTCTCAGCTCGACATCACCGGTTACAACTACAACATCCTTCCCACGTACCAGAAGGATCACGAACAGTTGCCCACGCGCATAATGCTGACCACCGAGTCGTGGCCGGCGAAGGCATTCCCGCTCTGGCAGGTCTCGCATGACAACTCGTACGTCATCGGCGATCTCACGTGGACGGCCATGGACTACCTGGGAGAGTCCGGTATCGGCGCATGGCAATACGGCACTCCCCAACAGGCAAAGATGGCCGAGCAGATGGGCGGCATGATGAACAACACAGGCATGGTGGACGGGATGTTCACCGCCATGGCTAACGGCAAAGACATGATGGCGGACATGGCCAAGAACAACTCCGATCCAAACGCCAAGGCCATGATGGAGCTCTTCTTCCACCCCTATCCCTGGCACGCGGCAGTCTGCGGCGACCTCGATCTGACCGGCTTCCGCAAGCCCCAGTCGTACTACCGCGACATCATTTGGAACGGCGGCGATCGTGTGTACGCCACCGTGCGCCTGCCCGAGACGGAAGACAAAAAGATCATTGCCATCATGTGGGCCACCTATCCCACGCTACCCAGTTGGAGCTGGCGGGGACAGGAAGGCAAGGAACTCGAGGTCGAAGTCTACTCCGGCGCGGAGAAGGTGCGTCTCTTCCTGAACGACAAGCTCATCGGCGAAAAGCCCACCGGCCGCGAGCAGGAATTCAAGGCGGTGTTTTCTGTGCCGTACGCACCGGGCACGTTGAAAGCGGTCGGCCTGCGCGGGGATCGCGTCGTCGCGGAGAGCGTGCTCACCACGGCTGGAGATGCGACCAAACTGCGCGTGACCGCGGACCGGGCCGTCGTGCGGGCTGACGGCGAGGATTTATCGTTTGTGACGGTCGAAGCGGTGGATGCGCAGGGACGGCCCGACCTGCACGCCGATCAGGAAATTCAGTTCTCCATTACCGGCCCCGGCGTGGTCGCAGCCGTGGGCAATGGAGACGGCCAGGACGCGGATTCCTACCACGCCGACCGGCGCGAGCTCTACCAGGGCCGCGCGCTGGCCGTCATTCGCACCTCGAGGCAGGCCGGCACGATCAAGTTGACCGCCGGCGCGCCGGGCCTGGGTGAGGGCGCCGTGACCATCGAGGCAAAGGCCGCGCAGTCCCGCGCCGAATTGCAATGAGGAGTTTGTCGCCAAACCAAGGGGCTTTGGGGCGCCTTTTACAGGAGCGGCAGGCATGACGACGCTTTGGCCGAGGCTGCGAAGTTCTTTTCCGTTTTGGGCGACCACGAAGTGGAAGAAGCCCTGAGGCGGGGCTACGAGCACGGCAGCTATTCGAGAGCCGTGTGCCTGGGTGCTGAGGTTCTGGCCAGGCGTTGCAACCTCACTTACGTTCCCAGCGTTCGTATTGCGCGGCTGTACGCCCACGCCGGCGAGAACAATCAAGCCATGGAATGGCTGAAAAGGGCCTATGAACAGCGTGAAACACCCCTGATGCATCTCGGCGTAGCCTGGGATTGGGATGGCTTGCGCGAAGACCCGCGCTTCCGGGATCTGGCGCGTCGTGTTGGCATGGTGGAATGATGGCGAAGCAGGTTCGGGCTCATCTTTGAAGCGTTGCAGAAAATTATCCATTTTCGGGCAACAATAAATAGAGTGGCGGGCGCACCCTGCGGAGATCCTGCGTCCACAGGTCAGCTGTACCGCTTTTAGCTGCATTCAGGAGACATTTTGGGGCGGCTCGTCAGCCAATGCAGCACCATCAAATTCAGACCTAACGCATAGTGAAATCAATCTGGTACCGCTGAGGAGCTATCCCCCCTCCCCCCTCCCCGGCTGTGCGGCTGTGTGAGCCGGGCTAAGGTATTCATTTTTTTGGGTTTGCCTGGGGACAA
>Ga0335077_10013915_pt1 | contig 10055 bp, 8 predicted proteins | sample Lox_Sample_31_FD_207151 | JGI IMG/M metagenome (GOLD analysis project Ga0335077, IMG submission 207151) | Soil microbial communities from Loxahatchee National Wildlife Refuge, Florida, United States - Lox_Sample_3.1 | ecosystem: Environmental > Terrestrial > Soil > Wetlands | place: USA: Florida...
CGGACCCGGCCACGCAGCGTCTTGCGGAACGAGGAGGGCGCTTCGTGGACCTCCTTGTGCAGGTAGTGAACGGCGGAGTCGAGCGCCAGGTCCCGCGTTGTCACCTCGGCCGTGCGCACCTCAGACGGCTCAACCGGGCGCGGCACCCCATCGCCGTCCCAGCGGCGGATGGCCGCCAGTGTGCCCGAGCCGCGGCGCGCCAGGGCCAGCACGGTGCCCTGCCGGGTGGCGTCCGGCCACGCCGCGCCGTCCACCCGCAGATACCTGGAGGTGGTGGCGACCAGGCCGTAGACCTCGCTCGCCACCACGAAACCGCTGAAGCCGAGCCCGACGTACACCGACTGGCCGCTGCCCTTGACGGCGAGCAGCACCTCGTCCGAGGTCTCGGCCTGCGCCGCGATGGCCATGGAACCGGCGAAGTCGGCCAGGCAGGCGCACAGGGCACCGCCCGCGTCGGCGCCGTCGGCCAGGCGCTGTGACAGCAGCACGGGGATGACCTTGGCGTCGGTGGTGATCCCGCGCTCGTCCGGCTCGTAGGCGATCTGTTTCGACAGCGCGCCGTAGTTGTCGATGTCGCCGTTGAGCACGGCGACGGAGAACGGCCCGGCGTCATCGGCGCCGGCGATGTGGCTGTCGACCGGGTGGGCGTTGGCCTCGCTGATCCGCCCGACGCTGGCCCAGCGGGTGTGCGCCAGCACGGTGACGGCCGCCGAAGGCAGGGCCAGCACGGCGTGGAGGTCGGCGTCATCGCGCAGCGCCCGGCGCAGCGCGGCGCCGTTGTCGCCCAGCTTGCCGACGATGGCGGCGTGCTTGTAGACGAAGCACACGCCGCGGCCGGTCACCACGACCGACCGGTTGCGCAGCAGCGGATCGGCCCGGCCGGCCAGCGAGGCGGCCGGCGCAGCCCGGTCGGCGTCGTCCAGCTGCACCCAGATGCTCACCCCGGCGGAGTCCCGGCCGCGCACCTCGAGCCGGTTGACCGTCTGCAGCACGGTCTCCACCGCGAGATAGCTGAGCGCGCAGCGCGGCGTGGCCTGGCCGGGATGCAGCGCCCTGGCGCTCTCCGCGACCTCGACCCGGTCGTGCCGCACGCTGTAGAGCCGGTCGGTGAGCTGGCCGAGCACCCCCTGGACCGTCTCCACGCTGTCGGCGTCCCAGCCGAGGCCGCCCGGGGTGTCCAGCAGGCGGTCGAGCTCGGCCGCCCAGTCCATCAGGCCGGAGCAGGCGGCGGCCAGCTCCTGCCGGGCCGGGCCGTCGCGCAGCAGCTCGACGCCCGCGGCCTCGGTGCTGAGCGCCTCCAGCGCCGCCTCAGCCTCGCCGAGCAGATCCCGCAGGGCCGTCTCGGCCGCGGCCGGGTGCCGCAGGAGCTGCGCCGCGGCGAGCGGCGGGCCGGGCAGGACCGGCAGCACGCTCGGTGCGTCGCCGCTGGCCAGGCTCTGGTAAGCGGGCAAGGCCGCCACGATGCCACACACGTCAGGCGCTCCCTTCCTTCGGCGGGGGCAAGCCTAGCTGGCCGGTGTGCTGGTTCCCCCGTCCTTCCCAGTCTTGCAGCGCAGCTCAGTGCGGCGGCGGGGCGGCCCCGGCCGGGTGGCGTTCGTTAGGATCATTCCGCTGTGCGGGGGGCTCCGTGGCAACGAGGACGGGAGCGTGAGATGACGACCAAGGCCGCCTTTTCGCCCGAGGAATGGAAGGCCGTGCTTGAGGGGCCGCCGAGCGCCGGCATGATCGTGGTGACGGCCGCGCGCGGGGGGATGTTCAAGGAGACGGTCGCGATGTCCAAGGCGTACGTCGAGGCGCGCGCCCAGCACGGCGCGAGCGAGCTGCTCGACGAGATCGTCGCGGCGAAGCCCGCGATGGACCACACCAGGTACCACTCCCCGGAGGAGCTCAGGGCCAGCGGGCTTGAGCACCTGCGCAGCGCGGTGACGCTGCTCGAGGCCAAGGCGACCCCCGGGGAGGTCGATGACTACCGGCGCTTCGTCCTCGCCCTGGCCAACAAGGTCGCGGCCGCGCACCGGGAGGACGGCCAGGACGTGAGCCCCGCCGAGGCGGAAGCGGTCCAGCAGATCGAGGCGGCGCTCGGCCCGGCCGGTTCCTGACCGCGCCTGGCTCCACCGGCCCGCCGGTTCAGTGGTGGAACCGCCGGTTCAGTGGTGGAAGCCGCTTCCCGAGGTCTCGTCGTGCACCGGCGCCGGCTGCTTCTCCAGCCGGGCGAGGAGCTTCTTCAGGTCGTGGATGAGCTGGTCGGCCATGTCGTGGGTGAAGCCGCGCCGCACGACCACGCGGAGGGCGGCGAGGTCCTCGCGGTTCTTCGGGAACGTGTACGCCGGCACCAGCCAGCCGCTCTCCCGGATCCCGTTCGACACGTCGAACACGGTGTAGTTGCTGACGGTATCGCGCAGCTTGAACGCGAAGACGGGCAGCTCGTCGCCCCGGGTAAGAAGCTCGAACGGCCCGAGCTCGGCGATCTGGGCCGACAGGTGGGTGGCGACGTCGCGGGCGTACTGCTGGACCCGCCGGTAGCCGTCGAACCCCAGGCGCAGGAAGTTGTAGTACTGCACGGCGACCTGGGCGCCGGGCCGGGAGAAGTTGAGCGCGAACGTCGGCATGTTGTCGCCGAGGTAGTTGACCCAGAAGATCAGGTCCTCGGGGAGCGCGTCCGCGTTGCGCCAGATCGCCCATCCCACGCCCGGGTACACCAGCCCGTACTTGTGACCCGACGCGTTGATCGACGCCACGCGGGGCAGCCGGAAATCCCACTCGATGTCCGGGTCGAGGAACGGGGCCACGAAGGCGCCCGAGGCGCCGTCCACGTGGACCGGGATGTCGATTCCGGTGCGGTCCTGGTAGGCGTCCAGCGCCGCGCAGATCTCGGCCACCGGTTCATACGAGCCGTCGAAGGTCGAGCCGAGCACGGCGACGACCCCGATGGTGTTCTCGTCGCACATCTCCACGGCCCCGTCGGCGGACAGATGGAAGCGGTTGCCCTCCATCGGCACGAGGCGCATCTCCACGTCCCAGTAGTTGGCGAACTTCTCCCAGCAGACCTGGACGTTGGCTCCCATCACGATGTTGGGCGTGGCCGGAGGGCTGCCCGCCGCCGCCCGTGCCTTCTGCCAGCGCCGCTTGAGGGCGAGGCCGCCCAGCATCGCCGCCTCGCTGGAGCCCGTCGTCGAGCACCCGGTCGCCTGCTCCGCGTCGGGTGCGTGCCACAGGTGGCTCAGCATGCTGACGCACCGGACCTCGAGCTCGGCCGTGTTCGGGTACTCATCCTTGTCGATCATGTTCTTGTCCTGGCACAGGGCCATGAGCAGCTCGGCCTCCCGCTCGGCCCAGGTGGTGACGAAGGTGGCCAGGTTCAGCCGCGCGTTCCCGTCGAGCATCAGCTCGTCCCGGATGATCTGCGCCGCGACCTCGGGCTGCATCTCGCCCTCGGGCAGGTGATGGCGGGGGATGGTCCCCGGTTCCATCCCGAACAGCGGGGCCACGGGGTGACGGTGGACCGGCCTGATGTGTGCCTTCGGGTGCTTCAAAGCCATCGCCGGGCTCCCCTTCTCTGACGTGGTCCGCTTGCCGTCCCTGGTCCTGGCCGGGGCGGAGCGATGCTCACACTCTGGCCCGCCCGGGCCGTGCCCGCCTCACCCGCTGCGAGTGGCTGGTCCGTGGTTACGGATCATCTCCCCGGGTACGGGGAGCAGCGGGTTTACCGCGGACGGTCCGGCCGCATGCACGGGGCTTGCGGTAGGCCGCCCGCACCGAGGTGGCGCGCATGAACGAGACGACACAACCGTCGCCGGACGGCCCCCGGGGCGCCGCGGCGGGGCTCAACGAGCCGGCCAAGGATGCCAGGCGTGAGGCCCCGGGCGGGCCAGCCGCATCGGGCGGCAGCTTATGGCGGGCGGCGGCCAAGCGGACATTCGCTGAGTTCACCGACGACCAGCTGACCGACCGCGCGGCCGCGCTGACCTACTATTCGGTGCTGGCTATCTTCCCCGGGCTGCTGGTGGTGGTGTCGCTGCTGGGCCTGCTCGGCAGGTCGGCGACCCAGCCGCTGCTCACCAACCTCCTCAGCGTCGCGCCGGGCAACGTCAAGCAGATCATCGGGCCCGAGCTGACCAGGCTGCAGGGGGCCCACACGAGCGCGAGCTTCGCCGCGATCCTCGGTATCGTGCTGGCGCTGTGGTCGGCGTCGGCCTACATCGCGGCCTTCATGCGGGCCTCCAACGCCATCTATGACGTGCCGGAGGGCAGGCCGTTCTGGAAGAAAACACCGCAGCGCGTGGGCATCACGCTGCTGATCCTGGTGATGCTGGTGGCGTCCGCGCTGATCGTGGTCGTCAGCGGCGGGCTGGCCCGTCACGTGGGCCAGGTGCTGGGCATCGGCTCCGCCGCCGTCACCGCCTGGAACATCGCGAAGTGGCCGGTGCTGCTGATCATCGTCATCCTGATGGTCTCGATCCTGTACTGGGTCGCACCCAACGCGAAACGGCAGCGCGGCTTCCGGCTGATCAGCCCGGGCGGCGTCATCGCGGTGGTGGTGTGGCTGATCGCCTCCGCCCTGTTCGCCTTCTACGTGGCGAACTTCAGCCACTACAACAAGACCTACGGCAGCATCGCGGGCGTGATCATCATGCTGATCTGGCTGTGGATCTCCAACCTCGCGATCCTGTTCGGCGCCGAGTTCAACGCCGAGCTTGAGCGCGGCCGCGCCGCCGAGGCCGGGGAATTCCCGCTGGGGCAGGAGCCGTACGTCGAGCTCCGCGACACGCGCAAGCTACAGAAACACAACAAGTGGGCCGAGGGGGCCGGCGCGGGCCAGCAGCAGGGAGCCCGGTAACGGGTCCGCGACGGGCCCGGCGGCTGGGCCCCGCCGGGCCGGACGGGCAGCCGCTCGCGCCGGCGGCCAGCATCGCCAGTTATCGTGAGCCACATGTCTCACAGACTGGTCACCGAGCGTCTTGTCCTCCGGCCGTGGGGCGTCGACGATGCGGACGCGGCCCTGCGTTCCTACGGCGACGCCGAGGTCGCGCGCTGGCTGGCCCCGGCGATGGACAGGGTCAACGATCTGGCCGCCATGCGGGTGGTGCTGCAGCAGTGGGTCGCCGAGGACGCGCGCATGCTCACCCCGGCCGGCCGGTGGGCGATCGAGCTTCCTGAGGAAGGGCGGGTGATCGGCGGGGCGACCCTGCTGCCGCTGCCGCCGGACGAGGAGTTCGAGATCGGCTGGCAGCTTCAGCAGGAGGCGTGGGGCCACGGGTACGCCGCCGAGACCGGGCTGGCGCTGGCGCGGTGGGCGTTCGGGCAGGGAATCGAGCAGGTCATCGCGCTCGTGCGGCCGGCCAACACCCGCGCGGCGGCGATGGTGCGGCGGATCGGCATGGAGTGGGTCGGCGAGACCGAGAAATACCACGGCCTGCGCCTGCAGGAATTCCGGCTGCGCCCGGGGGATCTGGCCTGACCGGCGGGCCGCCGGGCCCGGGTGCGACGATGGTCTGCGTGAGCGATGCGCTGCAGGTCACCGACAATCAGGCCGAATCCCGCTTCGAGCTCTGGGTGGACGGCCTCCTCGCCGAGCTGCCGTACCGGCGGAACGGGCAGCGGCTCGTGCTGATCCACACCGAGGTGCCCGAGGACCTCGAGGGCCGCGGCCTCGGCGGCGCCCTGGTGACGGCGGCGGTCGACCGGGCGGCGCGGGAGGGCATGACCGTGGTGCCGCTGTGCCCGTTCGCCCGCGGCTGGCTGGAGCGCCACCCCGACGTCGCCGCCCGGGCCGCCATCGACTGGGGGAAGCGCTAACGGCGGCCGGTCCGGCCGCCCCGCGCCGCTGCCGCGCTGATCGCCACCGATGCCTCGTCGGTGAACGCCAGGAAGGTCATCGATTCCTGGAAGTACAGCTCCACGCTGTCGCTGTCATGCGACAGGTAGCCGATGGACAGGTCCTGGCCGAGGGCCAGCTGGTAGTCACCGCCCCGGGTCGAGAGCACGAACGCCCCGCCGATGGCGGGAGCCCAGACGATCTCCCCGTCGATCAGCTGGTCAAGACGCCGCCGGATGGGGTAGCCGTCCTCGGACGACTCGTTGACGGCGGTGTAGGCCGCGGCGCTCAGCAGCAGGGCGTAGGGCCCGGCGACCCCCGCCTCCCGCAGCGAGGTGACCGCCTGGCTGACCACATCGGGATAGTCCGTAACGTCGGCCGGGAGCGTCAGCCGGGGGTTCGACGAGCTTTCCCTGATGCCGCGGATCCCCGCCGTGGGGTAGCCCTCGAACACCGCCCGGTCCTCGGCAAAGGCGATCCTGCGGGCCGCGTCCTTTACCGGCTGCCAGTCGGAATCCTGGGCCCCCCGTTCGACGTCGTCGATGTCCTGCCGGTTCAGCGTGAACGGCGCGCGCAGCTCGATCAGCGGCATGGAGCCGCGCGCGCGGGCGGTCACTCCCTCGCCTGCGTCCTCGGTGCCGCCCAGGTGACCGGTGCCCACGGCGGCCAGCGTGGTGCCGCTCGGCCCCTGGACGTCCACCACCCGGCGGCCCGCCAGGTTGATCATGAAAGTCCGGCGGGCCTCCTCCTCGATGCTGGCCCACGCGGACTCGGAGATGGGGGCAAGCTCGCGGTGCAGGTTGTTCATTGCTGGCTGCTCCTTTTCAGGCCCCCGATGCCCAGCGAGCCGTCGGCCGCCGGTGCGGAAGGGGGCGTGGATGAGGACGGGGGCGCAGCCGCGGCACCGGACGGGCCCGGCTGGGCTGGCGGGTCTGGCAGGTCGTCGAGGAAGCCGGCCGGCGGCACGAAGAACAGGCTCCCGGTGACCGCGGTGGAGAAGTCGAGGATCCGGTCGTAGTTGCCCGGCGGGTCGCCGATGAACATGCGCTCCAGCATCCGCTCGGTGACGCTGGGCGTGGCGCAGTAGGCGGCGTAGTAGGTGCCGAACTCGCCGGCGCCCACCGAGCCGAACGGCATGTTGGCCCGCACGACCTGCCGCTCGGTGCCGTCGGGCTCGGTGATCGTGTTCACGGCCACATGCGAGTTGGACGGCTTGACGTCGTCGGGGAGCTCGATGTCGTCCAGCTTGGTGCGGCCGATCACCCTCTCCTGCTCCTCGACGGGCAGCGCGTTCCACGCGCCCATGTCGTGCACGTACTTCTGCACGATGAGATAGCTGCCGCCGGCGAAACCGGGGTCCAGGGCGCCGGTGATGGCCGCCGCCGCGAGGGCCTGCCCGGTGGGGTTCTCGGTCCCGTCGACGAAGCCGAGCAGGTCACGGTCGTCGAAGTACCGGAACCCGTGCACCTCGTCGCACACGGTCACCGCCCCGGCGAGCCGCTCCATGACGTGCGTGGCGAGCTCGAAGCACAGGCCCATCTGCTCGGCCCGGATGTGGAACACCAGGTCGCCGGCGGTGGCCACCGCCCGGTGCCGGGACCCGGCCAGCTCACGGAAGGGGTGCAGCTCGGCCGGCCGCGGCCCGGCGAACAGCCGGTCCCAGGCCCGCGACCCCACCCCGGCGACGCAGGCCAGCGTGTCGTCCGGAGCCCGGAATCCCACCGACCGCTGCAGCGCGGCGAGATCGCCGAGCAGGTCCCTGGCCGCCGCTTCGCCGCCCGGGTTGACCGCCACCACCAGGAAGATCGCCGCGCGGGTCAGCGGGTTCAGCACCGGCTGCGGCTCGGGCGGCCCGGCGGGCTGCTGGGCGGGAGGCAGATCCGGCTCCTGCTGCGCGCTCATGACGGGGAGACGAGGGCGTCGGTGAGCGCGTCAATGACCGCCAGGTTCTTCTCCAGGCCGGGGCCGAGCCCGTGCCGGGCGGCGAGCTCTGCGGCCGGGTAATAGGAGACCTTGGTCTGCCCCGCGTCGTCCCACAGCAGCACCTTGAGCGGCAGGTCGAGCGCGGCCAGGGGCGAGGCGGCCATCACCGGTGTGCCGGCCGCGGGGTTGCCGAAGATCACCAGCGTGGTGTCGCGCAGGTCGAGCCCGACCTCGCGCGCCGCGGCGGTCTGGTCGATGACCGTGAAGAGCTTGACTCCCTTGGCGCCGAGGATGCCGGTCAGGCGCGCGGTGGTGTCGGCCACCGTCCGGGGGCTGAGCTTGGTGACCACGCCTGGCTCGTTCGCGGCCCTGTCATCGGCCATGGCTGACTCCCCTCTGGCGAGCGTATGGGTGCCCGGTGAGATTCCGGCGGGCCAAGCCATAACAGGTTACGCCCGGGTGCCGGAGGCGAGCGTGACTACCCATGGGACGGCCGCGCCCGGCCACCCTGCGCCGCCCTTGCGGCCACTCTGCACGCCAATATGCACGCCGACACAGAGGACACCGCGATATGGGCGACACGGCGATATGAACGAAAGGAGTCATCCCGCTGAACAATGCGGGAACGCAACGGCTGGGCGCCGTGCCGATTTGCCGGAAAGATAAGATACCTGGCGCCACAGCAGCCCAGGCGGGAGGTAAAGAGGTAAAAGTGTTTTGATCGCCCGCCACGAAGGAGCCGGAATGCCGCCCGGTGCGCCGGGTGCGCCCGCTGGCCGGACCGCGCAGCCGGGAACCGCCGGAGCCACCGGCACCGCCGGCGAAGCGGGGCAGGCCGGGCGGCCGTGGCCCGCCCGGGCGGCTGCGGCGGTGCGCCGTCACTGGCTGGTGTCGGCCCTGCTGGCCGCCGGCCTGGTGCTGCGGGTGCTGGCGCTCGCCGCCTACCATCCGGCCCTGATCTACGTCGATACGCTCAAGTACCTCTACGGCGCGTCGCCCGGCTCCGAGCCGCTCGGGTACACGGTGCTGCTCCGGCTCATGCTGCTGGCCGGTGACCTGGGGACGGTCGCCGTGATCCAGCATCTGCTCGGCCTGGCCATGGCCGTCGCCCTGTACGCCGTGCTGCTGCGGCGCGGGGCCGGCCGCTGGCTGGCCGCCCTGGCGGCGGCTCCGGTGCTGCTGGATGCCTACCAGATCCAGATGGAGCAGACGATCATGCCCGACGTGTGGTTCGAGGCGATGATCGTGGCGGCGCTGGCCGTGCTGCTCTGGCGGCCCGCCGTCAGCGTGCCGTTCGCCGTCGCGGCCGGCCTGATCCTCGGGTCATCGGCGACCATCAAGCAGCTGGGCGAGCTCCTGGTCCTGCCGGCGGTGGCCTACCTGCTGGTGGCGGGCGGGCGCCGGGCCATCACCGCCACCGCCGCCCTGGTGGCGGCCTTCGTGCTGCCGGTCCTGTGCTACTGCGGCACCTCCTACGCCCGCACCGGGCACTTCTGGCTGGCCCACCGCCAGCCCGGCATCGGCCGGCTGGCGGCGGCGGCGGACTGTGCCACGCTGAAGCTGCCCGCGGCCGCGCGGCCGCTGTGCCCGACCCCGGCCGAGCAGGCGCTGGGTCCCGACTGGCTGGAGCATTCCGGCCAGTCGCCGCTGTACCGCGCGGCCGTCCCGCCCGGGACGAGGGGCCGGCTGATCGCCGCCCTGGGCGCCGCGGTCAGGCACCAGCAGCCGGTGCGGGTGGCGGCCGCGATCGCCCGCGATTCGCTGCGCCTGTTCGCGCCGGTCCGCGCGTCCACCCCCGGGGTGACGCCCCTGTCGCGCTGGCAGTTCCAGGCCGGGTACCCGACCTACCCTCCCTGGATCAACATCTGCCCGGCCGGCCGGCTCAGCGCCCAGGACTGCCTGGCCGAGCAGCACGCCATTCAGCAGCGGGTGGCTCCGGTCAGCGACCTGCTGATCCGGCCCGGCGGCACCATCGTGGTCGGCGTTCAGCGCCAGGTATTCGCCGCCTTCCATGCCCAGGCGCTCCGGCCGTCATATGGCGGCCGGGCGCAGGTCGACCGGCCCGTGGCCGCGTTCCTGCGTGCCTACCAGCTCGACGGCGGCTACACCCCCGGCCCGCTGCTGGCCCTGTGCGCCCTGGCCGGCCTGGCGGGCTCGCTGCTGGCCCTGACCCGCCGGCCGGGACCGGGCGGAGAGGACCGGGGCCGCCAGCTCGCCCTGGCCTGCCTGCTACTGACCGGCACCGCCGCGGTGGTCCTGCTCGCGCCGGACGTCTACGAGTTCTCCTGGCGGTACCAGCTCCCCGCCGTGATCACCC
>Ga0335077_10013917_pt1 | contig 10055 bp, 7 predicted proteins | sample Lox_Sample_31_FD_207151 | JGI IMG/M metagenome (GOLD analysis project Ga0335077, IMG submission 207151) | Soil microbial communities from Loxahatchee National Wildlife Refuge, Florida, United States - Lox_Sample_3.1 | ecosystem: Environmental > Terrestrial > Soil > Wetlands | place: USA: Florida...
CGCTCTGAATTTGCGACCACGGAAGACAATTGATTCCCTTTACTCCCGCCGCCACACCGGTCGCGTAAGCCGTAGCCGTCGAGGTTCCCTGCACAATATAAGCCTGGCCGCCAAGATAAACCACGCTGGCACCGGGCAAGGCCATGTCCGCAAAACTTCCGTAGTTTGCATACGAAGCAAGCTCTCCCGGCGCGCCGAGGGCCGTCACGCCGTTGACGCCAGGGATTGCCGCCGGATAAGTCGGAGTATTCACGGATGTGTTACCTGCTGCCGCGAAAATTATGATTCCATGAGCGAGCGCCTGCTGAATCACGTTGTCGAGAATGGCGCTGTCGGCCGGGCTGCCCAGGCTCAGATTGAGTATGGTCGCACCGTTGTTGACGGCTGCCTGCACACCGAGCGCGACGGACCAACTCGTCGTCGTCTCACTCGAACCATAGACGACCACCGGCAAGATCCTGACCTTGCTGGCGTTGGAACCGGTGCTGTCTGTTTGCTGCGAAACCCCGCGCAAAACAGTTTCCAACATTGCCGTGCCATGGGTGATGTCGGTAGAACTGGCAGTTACATCACCCACGACCGAAATCGGCTTCAGCACAAACTGGTCGAGCTGGTTGCCGAGTGATTGCACCGCCGTGTCAATCAAACCTATAACCGGACTGCACGGGTCATTCGGCGTTGAAGGGTCGAGCGGAAGGGAAACCGGCCCGACCAGCGCGTTGGCGGTCGGTTGCGGCGCGACGGGTTGATCGTAAATGTAGTTGTAATCCACGGCCTCCACGTCGGGATTGGCCTCTAATCCCGCCAGCGCAGCGTCGGCCGCGGCGGCATTGGCAAATTGGAGCTGGTAAATGCCAAGTTTGTCGTCACGCCCGACGACCTTTGCCCCGACCGCCTTGGCGATCGCATCAATGTCCGCGCCCGGCCTGAGTTTGACGAGCAATTCGTTCGGCACGTGTTTGGCCGTTGCGGTCTTGGGCACGCGCACAAGCTGCGTGGCATTTTGCATTTTGGTGGTGAAAACGTAGAGATGCGGCTCGGCGTTGGTCTGCGGCACGAGGGCGAAATTGAGATCGCCAAACAACATTTGCAACGCTTCCCCGGTCGGCAGATTTTTGAATTTCACGGACGTGTTGTTCGTCGTGCCCGGCTCGACATAGACCCGCCAGCCGGTTTGTACGGTGATTTGTTCCAGTAATTGGGACAGGCTGAGTGAATGCACGTCCGCGTCCACGCGGTCAGCGGCCTTGTGCCAGACAATCAAATTCGTCTCCGCTGCGGAAACATTCAAACAGAACGCGGCGAGTAATAGGCTGAATAAAATGACGAATAATCCCGCAGCGCGGGAACGAATGGCATAATGGACATCGAAATGCCATCCGTCATTTGTCATTTGACATTCCTTCGCCATTCGGATTTCGGAATTAGTCATTTTTCATCACGGCCTTCACCCATGCCTGGTTGTCGAGATACCATTGGATGGTTTCGCGGATACCCTGTTCAAACTTGTGTGCTGGCGTCCAGCCAAGTTCGCGCTGAATCTTCGAGGCGTCAATGGCGTAACGCCGGTCATGTCCGGGGCGATCCTTGACAAGGGAGATAAGCTTGCGCGAATTGCCACCGAGCCTGGGCGCGAGCTCGTCAATGATGTCGCAAATCAATTCCACAATGCGAAGGTTCGCCCATTCGTTGTGGCCGCCAATGTTGTAGGTCTCGCCAGGTTTTCCGCGCGTGAGCGCGAGCCAGAGAGCCTCGGCGTGATCGCGCACATAAAGCCAGTCGCGCACATTCATGCCGTCGCCATAAACCGGGACCGGCTGGCGCGCGAGGATGCTTTGAATGACGACTGGAATCAGCTTTTCGGGAAATTGATACGGGCCGTAATTGTTCGAGCAATTCGTGATGACCGTCGGCAAACCATAGGTGTGATGATACGCACGCACCAGCATGTCGCTGGCGGCCTTGCTGGCGGAGTAAGGCGAGTTCGGCGCGTAAGGCGTCGTCTCCTGAAAAAAACCCGTCGGGCCGAGCGAGCCATAAACTTCGTCGGTGGAAACATGGTGGAAGCGGAAACCGAACTCCGAACTCCGGACTCCGAACTCCGAATTCAACCAGCACGCGCGGCAGGCCTCGAGCAGATTGAATGTGCCGACGACGTTGGTGTGGATAAAATCGCCCGGCCCGGTGATGGAACGGTCCACGTGCGATTCTGCCGCCAGGTGCATGACGTGGGTGATGCCGTGTTTCTCAACGACACGCAACACAGCGGCCTTGTCGCGCAAATCCACTTGCTCAAAAGTGTACTTGGGATGCCGGGAAACCTTTCCCAGATTTTCCAGGTGCCCGGCGTAGGTCAGGCAATCCAGATTCACTAACCGCGCGATTTCCGGCCGGTCAATGACGTGATGGATTACGTTTGATCCGATAAACCCCGCTCCGCCGGTAATCAATAAGTTCATTTTGCTTGGCCACAGATTGACACAGATGAAACACAGATAAAAAAGAAATGTGCGGTTGATCTGAATCTGTGAAAATCTGTGTGCATCTGTGGCCTAATTTTCCGGTTTCCAGTTTCTAAGGGAATCTTCAATAGCTTCGGTGACAGGCCGGACTTTAACGCCCGTGGCCAGCAATTTCGACACATCGAGCACGCAATTCGAGCGCGGTGTTTTTGCCGCCTTCTGATAAAATTCTGTGTCGTTCTGCCAAAACTCGAATCGCTTGGCTGGTTTCAAAATCTTTTCCACCAAACCCACCACCTGCCGTGTCGTTACAAAGCCAGGATTGGTCACGTTGTAAATGCCGAACGCGGCGCGGCGTTCCCACAAGTCCAAACACGCCCGCGCAAAATCGCCGCGGTGCGAAATGGAATTCACGTTGTCGTACACCTTGGCGTAACGCTGTATCTTGCTGAGGTAATTGCGCGCGTTGTCGAATTCATCGAACGGAATTCGCAGCCGCCAGATGTAGCTTTGCGCGACGCCGGCGACGCCTTCCTCACCCAGCGCCTTGCTGCCGCTGTAAAAACTGCACGGCGGGTTGCGGAAGGTGAAATTCGGATGATCGGTTTCCGTGAAACCGTGAATGACCTCCGGTGATTTCTCGACCAACGAACGCAACTCGGGGCGGGTCAAATCCTTTTCCGCGTGCGTCTGTCCGTTCAGCGTCACCTTGGCGCCGGAAAAAACGCAGCCGGACGAAACGTGCCCCCACGGAATGGCACAAACCGCGCAGGCATGGGCGATGGTTTGCGGCAGCAAGGCGTTTCCCGCCAGCGTGTCAGCCCGGGCAATTTCACACGCATCCACGTTCGGCTTGCCGGTATAACCGGCGGCATTGATGAGGAATTCCGGTTGGTTTTTTTTCAAAAAATCCAACAGCCCCTCGAACCGTGAATAATCCACTTCCTTCCGCGAAAGCGGTTTGAAGTCCCATTTACGGCGCTGAAGTTCGCAGACAAAAGCCTGGCCGATATAACCGGATGCACCAAGGAGTAAAATCATAATTCTTTCAACCACGGATGGACACGGATAAACACGGATAAGAAAACAGCACGATAGGGCGCGTCACTCTATGCGCGACGGCCGTCGCAGCGTGCGCGGCAGGCAGAGGACTGCCCGCCATACCACCCCATCCGTGTTTATCCGTGTTCATCCGTGGTTCATTTTTGCAATCGTTTCGCCTCCTCGACGACTCCGTTCAGATAGGCGCAGTACTCACAATTCGACATCCTGCTCATCAATTCTTCCAACTGAACCAGTTTGAGAAAACCGCGGCGAAACGCGGCTTCTTCCGGACAGCCGATTTTTATGCCCGCGCGTTTTTCCATGGTCTGAACATAAGCCGAAGCATCGTGAAGACTGCTGCTGGTGCCGGCGTCGAGCCAGACAAAACCGCGGCCCAACCGTTGCACGCGCAATTGCCCGCGCCGCAGATAGGTCAGGTTCACGTCCGTGATTTCCAATTCGCCGCGCGCCGAGGGCTTCAGCGACTTCGCAATGGCCGTCACCTCGCCGTCATATAGGTAGATTCCCGGGACGGCGTAACTGCTTCTGGACTGTTTCGGTTTTTCCTCAATCGAAATGGCCCGGCCTTCGGCGTCAAATTCCACCACGCCGTAACGCTCCGGGTCGTTCACGTGATAACCAAAAATCGTCGCGCCGCTTTTGAACTCGGCAAAGGCGCGGTGAAAAGTGTCGTCGCCGTAAAAAATGTTGTCGCCCAAAATGAGCGTGACGCTGTCCCCGCCGATAAACGATTCGCCAATCAAAAACGCCTGGGCAATGCCTCCCGGCCTGGGCTGCTCGCGATATTCGATGGAAATGCCGAACCGGCTGCCGTCGCCGAGCAATTGCCTGAAACGCGGCAAATCCTGCGGCGTGGAAATAAGGCACAACTCACAGATGCCGCCCTCCAGGAGCGTCGTCAGCGGATAATACACCATCGGCTTGTCATAGACCGGCTGAAGCTGCTTGCTGGCGACCAGCGTCAGCGGATACAAGCGCGACCCCGCGCCACCGGCGAGAATGATGCCTTTCATTGGCGGAAACGTAGTGATTTTACCGCAAGATGAAAAGCCGAAGTTAGCAAACAAAAACTGCATTCAAACATGAACGCAGTTGTGTGATAAAACTCATCATGTCAACTCGCCACCGCACCCTCGGCGGCGGTCGGTTGGTTGAAGACCAGTTTTTCCTTCCCCACCGTGACGAGGATCGGTTCGCCCTCATGCAGACTGCCCTTGAGGATTTCCTCGGCCAGCGGGTCTTCGAGAAAACGCTCCACGGACCGGCGCATCGGACGCGCGCCGTACTGTGGGTCATAACCCTTCTCCACCAGAAAGTCCTTCGCCCTGTCGTCCAGTTCGAGCTTGAGATTCTTGTGGCGCAGCCGCTCCAAAACTTTGTTGATTTCCAAATCGAGGATTTGGACGAGGTCGGGCTTGTTGAGCGAGCGGAACACAATCACGTCATCCAGCCGGTTCAAAAATTCCGGGCGGAATGTTTTCCGCGCCTCGTCCAATATCCGCTCCCGCATCTTTTCATAGTTGTTTTCCTCGGTATTGGGGGAAAAACCGAGCGTGCCCTGGCGCTTGATGATGTCCGAGCCGACGTTGGAGGTCATCAAAATGATGGTGTTACGGAAATTCACCACGCGGCCGACGTTGTCGGTTAATTTCCCTTCCTCGAGAATCTGCAACAACATGTTCCACACGTCCGGGTGCGCCTTTTCAACTTCGTCGAAGAGCACGACGGAATACGGATTGCGCCGGACCTTCTCGGTGAGCTGGCCGCCTTCCTCGTAGCCGACGTAGCCCGGCGGCGAACCGATGAGCCGCGAGACGTTGAATTTCTCCATGTATTCGCTCATGTCCAGATGAATGAGCGATTTCGCATCACCAAACATCTGCTCGGCGAGCGTCTTGGCCAGAAGCGTCTTGCCCACGCCCGTCGGTCCCAGCAGGGCAAACGTGCCGATGGGCCGCCGCGGGTCTTTCAAGTCCGCGCGCGAGCGTCGCAGCGCCTTGCAGATGGCGGAGACAGCTTCCCGCTGGCCGATGACAATCTTTTCCATCTCGGCTTCCACCGTCAGCAGCCGCTGCATTTCGCCCTGCTCCATCCGTTGCAGCGGGATGCCCGTCCATTTCGAGACGACGTGCAAAATGTCTTCCTCGTCCACGACCACGTGCTTTTCCTCGCGTGCGGCGCGCCAATCACGCAACTGGCTTTCCAGTTTTTCCTTCGCCTGTTTTTCCTTGTCGCGCATGGCGGCGGCGCCCTCGAAATCCTGATTCTTGATGGCGCGTTCTTTCTTCCCTTTGATCTCCTCAATCTCACCTTCCATCGCCTTGATTTCCGGCGGCCGCGTCATGGTGCCGATGCGCGCGCGCGAACCGGCCTCGTCCATCACGTCAATCGCCTTGTCGGGCAAAAACCGGTCGGTGATGTAACGGTCGGACAGCTTGACGGAAGCCTCGATGGCCTTGTCTGTGAACTCGGCCTTGTGATGCTCTTCGTACTTGTGCCGAAGCCCCTTCAAAATCTGAATCGCCTCGTCCACTGAAGGCGCCTCGACTTTTACAGCCTGGAACCGGCGTTCAAGGGCGGCGTCCTTTTCGATGTATTTGCGATATTCGTTGAGTGTAGTGGCGCCGACACATTGCATCTCGCCCCGGCTCAACGCTGGCTTGATGATGTTCGAGGCATCCATCGTGCCTTCTGCCGAACCGGCGCCGACAATGGTGTGCAATTCGTCAATGAACAAAATGATGTTCTTCGCGCGGCGGATTTCATCCATGACTGCCTTGATGCGCTCCTCAAACTGGCCGCGGTATTTCGTGCCGGCAACCATGAGCGCCAGGTCGAGTGTGACCACGCGCTTTTCGCGCAACAAGTCGGGCACATTGCCCCGGGCAATTTCCTGCGCGAGCCCCTCGACGATGGCCGTCTTGCCCACGCCGGCTTCGCCGAGCAACACCGGATTGTTTTTCGTGCGGCGGCAAAGGATTTGAATGACGCGTTCGATTTCGTTTTTGCGGCCAATCACCGGGTCCATGTCGCCCTTGCGTGCAATGTCCGTGAGGTCGCGGCCGAATGCCTTGAGGGCGGGCGTTTTGACTTCACCCTTTGCCTTCTCGTGGCCTTTTTCGGCCGTTTCGGGAATGGACGATTCTTCACCGGTAAAATTGGGATCCAACTCCCGCAAAATTTCCTGCCGCGTTTGTTCGATGTCCACGTCGAGGCTTCGCAAAATGCGCGCGGCCACACCGTCGCCTTCACGCAGCAATCCCAGCAGAATGTGCTCCGTGCCAATGTAGGTGTGATTCAGGTTTCTGGCTTCCCGCTTGGCCAGGTCCAAAACCTTTTTCACTCGCGGCGTGTAGGGAATGTTTCCGATCATCTTTTGATCGGGGCCGGTGCCGACCTGCTTTTCCACCTCCATGCGAACGGTTTCAAGATCGAGTCCCATTTTCTGAAGGACGTTCACCGCCACGCCTTGGCCCAATTTGATCAGCCCGAGCAACAAATGCTCCGTGCCGAGAAAGTTATGGTTAAACCGGTCGGCTTCCTTCCGCGCCAGCGCAAGCACCTGCTGTGCCCGCGGCGTAAAATTGCTCATGGCCTCGTCGCTCATACTCGCTTTATTGTGCTATGAATTGGCGGATTTGTCCAATCCTGACCCGCCCTTTTTTACATTTGGACGGTTCACGTGTTTCAATCGGTCACGAACCATATCCGCGCGGAGCAAGTCGCGTTCCTCGGCGGACAGTTTGTCGGAAAACTGCCTCTGCAAATGCGCCGGCTGCGTCAAAATAAACAGCTCATCCACAGTCGAACGCTCTTCCGCCGGAAACAGCCCCAAATCCACGCCCAGCCGCATCAACGACAGCAAATTCATCGTTTCCTTCGATGAAATGCTGTGTGCGTTGGCCAGAATGCCGTAGGCGCGGCCAATGTGATTGAAAACCACCTTGGGCTTCTTTTCCAGCAGGGTTTGCCGCGCGTTCTCCTCGTGCTCAATGAGTTGGGACACAACTTTGTCCAAACGCTCGACAATGGCCGTCTCGCTTTCGCCAAGCGTCATTTGATTGGAAACCTGAAACACATTGCCCAGCGCCTCCGTCCCCTCGCCGTAGAGGCCGCGTACGGCCAGCCCCAGTTTGTTGACGGATTGAATGATGGGATTGATTTGCTCGGCCAGCACCAATCCGGGCAGATGCAACATTGCGCTGACCCGCACGGCCGTGCCGAGATTCGTCGGGCAGGCGGTCAAATAGCCGAGTTCGTTGTTGAAGGCGTAATCGAGTTTTTTCTCCAACTCGGAATCCAGATGGTCAATCGCGCTCCACGCCTGCCGCAACTGCAGGCCCGGATGCAGCGCCTGCATCCGCAAATGATCCTCCTCATTGATCATCACGCAGAAACTTTCCTCGCGGTTGAAAACCAGGCCGCTGCCGGAGCCTTTGGCGGCGTGCTCACGGCTGATGAGATGGCGCTCCACCAAAATCTGCCGGTCGAGCGTGGTGAGATTGTCCATCATCTCGGAAAAGGAATCCTTCATTTCCGGCAGACTTTCAACCGCCGGTCGAATCGTTTCCAGAACCTTCAGCCGCTCCGGCTTTTTCGCCCAGCCGGGAAACGCCGCGTCCTGCAAATTGCGCGCCAGCCGGACGCGGCTGGACATGACAATGCGGTCGTGCGGGCCATGGCGGCGCACTGTTTCAGCGGGCGAAATAAGAAACTCATCCAATTTCATTTTCTGTCTGTTTAACTATCGTTCAAAATCTGTCTTTGCGGGAGCCGTCGCAACAAGGCCTTGGCCTGTTTACGATATTCGATTTACGATTTACGAAGCCACCTGCCATCCGGGAAAGCGCGTAAATCGTATATCGTAAATCGCAAATTGAGCCTTACGTTACGCTCAAACCCGTTCCGCGCGGCGTCATCTGTTTGATTTCGTCGCGCAACAGGGCGGCTTCCTCGAAATTTTCCTGTTCGATGGCCTTGGCCAGTTTCTTTTGCAGCAGTTTGAGACGGTCGGATTGCTCGCGGGTCGCGCGGAGCGCCTCCGGCACCTTGCCCTCGTGCCGGGTGCCCTTGTGCATTGTCTTGAGCAGCCCTTCCAAACCCTCGGCAAAAGTCTTGTAACACTCCGGGCACCCCAGCCGGCCCGATTTTTTGAAATCCGCCTGCGAAAAACCGCAGCGCGGGCATTTCGTCTCGACCCCACCGGCGGACTGCTCGATTTCCTGCGACGCGCCGAGGCCGAGCATCAAATCCGCGAGCGCGAAGCCGGATGGATCGTTCACGCCCTTGGCCTTGGCGCATTCCTCGCACAAATCCAGCTTCTGCATCTTCTCACCCACGATCTGGGTCAGATGCACCGTGGCGGGTTTTTCTTTGCAGATGGAGCAGAGCATTTTCGTTAAAGCGTTGAAGTGTTAAATCATCAAATCGGCGTTTTTAACAACCCATAAATTATACACTCAATTTCCATTCGCGTCACTTGTATATCGGCTCGCCGGCGTTTTTCGTCAAGGAACGGTATTCCTCTTCCAGCTTGCGTGTAATCGGCCCGGGTTTGCCCGCGCCAATGACGCGTCCGTCTATCTTCACCACCGGCACGATTTCCGCGCCCGTCCCGGTGAGAAAACACTCGTCCGCGTTGAATAAATCGTAGCGCGTCAGGTTCGGCTCAGACACCGCCAACCCTTCCTCCTCGGCCAGTTCCATGACCACCTGTCGCGTGATGCCGTACAGCGCCCCCGCCGACAGCGGCGGCGTGCGCAATTCGCCGTTCTTCACGAGGAACAAATTGTCGCCCGTGCATTCCGCAACGTAACCCTCCGCGTTCAGCATCACCGCCTCCTCGACACCGGCGTTGTTCGCCTCGAGTTTGGCGAGGATGTTGTTGAGGTAATTCAACGACTTGATGGCCGGGTTCAACGCGCTGTGCAGACTGCGCGTGGTCGGCACGGTGACGATTTCCATGCCTCTTTGATACAACGCCGGCGGATAAAGCTGGATTTTGTCCGCGATAATGATGACCGACGGATTTTTGCAGCGGTTTGGATTCAAGCCCAGCGTGCCCACGCCGCGCGTCACCAGCAAACGGATGTATCCGTCGCGGATTTTATTTTTCCGGCAAGCCTCGACCACTGCGCGCATGATTTGCGCATGCGACATGGGAATGTCGAGCAGAATCGCCTTGGCCGAACAAAACAGCCGGTCAGTGTGTTCGCGCAATTTGAACACGCGGCCGTTATAGGCGCGGATGCCTTCAAAAATCCCATCGCCATAAAGCAGGCCGTGGTCGAAGACCGAAACCTTCGCCGCGCGCTCGTCATAGTATTTGCCGTCAATGAAAACTTTCATGAACTCACGCAGTTTAGCGAAAAAACTGGGCCGGGGGAAGTGAATTTGCGTGACAGTGAAGCAACGGCCATTATATTGGCGCACTTCGACGACCCTATGGTCTAGCGGTTAGGACACCACCCTTTCACGGTGGTAGCCCGGGTTCGAGTCCCGGTAGGGTCGCCAAATTTTCCGATTAAA
>Ga0335077_10013918_pt1 | contig 10055 bp, 6 predicted proteins | sample Lox_Sample_31_FD_207151 | JGI IMG/M metagenome (GOLD analysis project Ga0335077, IMG submission 207151) | Soil microbial communities from Loxahatchee National Wildlife Refuge, Florida, United States - Lox_Sample_3.1 | ecosystem: Environmental > Terrestrial > Soil > Wetlands | place: USA: Florida...
CGACACCTGCAGACGATCCGTGATCTCATTTCGCCGCTGGGTACCGGCGGCAATCTCGCTTCGGACGCTCATCTCGCGGCCCTGGCGATTGAGCACGGCGCCGAGCTTTGCTCGACGGACAACGATTTCGGGAGGTTTAACCCTCTCCGCTGGCGCAATCCGCTTGCTCGCTGAGGACGAACGGGCTGTTCTCCAGTGGCTATCGGCCGGACGCGTCCTTTACGCACCGGAACCCTACGGTCGCGGACCGGTCGTAACTCGGGGCCATGAGGAGCAGTTTTCCGTGCTGATCCAGGCGGTAGGCCTGCGGAAAATACCAGATCGACCCCTGCGGCTGGTAATAGCTGCCGCCCCGTAGAATCGCGGCGCGCGTGCGATCGTCCTGGTATTCGTCCGTCATTTGCCATACGTTGCCGGTGAGATCCATGACGCCGTACGGGCTGGCGCCGCCAGGGTGCGCGTCTACGTCGCTGGGACCGGAGATCGCGCGTCCGGTCTGCGCCGCCGGAACTACGGATCCGTTCCACGCGTTGCCCCACGGATAAATTCGGGAATCATTTCCCTGCGCCGCGTATTGCCATTCCCACTCATGCGGCAGACGTTTGCCGGCCCATGCGGCGTAAGCGCGGGCGTCTTCCAGCGACACCCAGGTCACCGGCTTGCGCGCCCAACCGGCCGGATAGCTCCCGTTCTTCCAGTCTTTGAGGAAATTCAGATCGTCCTTCGGATGATAGGATGTGGCGTTGAGAAACGCCTTGAACTGCTCGTTAGTGACCGGGTACTTGTCCATGTAGAACGCGGGTATGTCCATGGTGTGCTCGTGGAAGCGGCGCGGGTCAGGCTCCCACGGATACTGCACATCGACGCCGATATCGTTGCTACCTTCGATTTCGATGCCGGCCACTTTAAACAGGTAATGGCGCGCGGGCGGAATCGCCACCATGCCGGCGGGCGCAGACGCGGCCGGCTCGGTCCTCGGTATGTCTCCAATCCGTTGCTGGAGCACGGTCCATCCGGCAGAGTAGTCGGCGAGTTTCTTCGCGGTGTGCTCGCGCATCGTCTCCATCAGCTTCGACTGCGCGGCACCGGGCTGATTGCGGGTGGCCAGGATGGCGCCATAGCCGTGCGCCTCGATATTGAACGACAGTACGTCGTCGCTGCCTTCGCGTTCGGGCTCGAGTTCGCGGCCGTGGTAGAGATCGAAGTACCGCATGCCTTCGCGATGCGGCACGTTCATCTGGCGCCCGGAATTGTCGTACTCGTTGCGATTGACGATCGTCCAGGCCGTCTCGTCTCCGCGCGGCCAGCGGCTGGCGAATATGCCGTACTGGCGCATGGGGTACAACGGCTCCCAATCGGCGCTGGTCAGGAACGGGGCAATGGCGCGTTCCATCGTGGCCACGCGCCGGGTAGCCTCGCCGTCACGCGGCGTGATGCCGTTCCAGATTCCCCAGATGTTTTCCCAGCTCTCCCAGCCTTCGCCATTGAAAAAGGCGAATTGGAGGTCGTTCACCTTGCTGCGATTCCAACGGTCGGAGATGTTGACCATGTGCCGTGGCTCCAGCCAGCGGTAGCGGTCCACGCCCGGGACGAAGTCGAACTGTCCGCCGTACTGGCCCCAGGTCATCACGTTCCAGGCCAGCGCTTCGTCGGACGGACCGTTCTCCGGCTGAAAGACCAGACGGTGGCCAATCTTGTCTGCGGCCAGGGAAAACGCGAGCGGCACCCCGTCTTGCGTGTCGCCATTGATGCCGTCCGCGCCGATCTCCTTCATCAGTTCGGCGATGGCGTCGGGCCACGGTTGCCCGGGCGGGTTCGTGCCCTGGTCCCACATCATCATGGGAAAGAGCACGCGCACGCCGCGCCGGTGGAAGTCCGCCACCATCTGCCGTACACCGGCAGCGCCGCCGGGCATGGAGCGCACCATCTCGAGTTGGTTGCGCGTGTCGATGCCCATGTTGGGGTATGTGGCCCAGACGAGCACCGCGTCGATGCCCCCATAGCGCTGCCCGAGGTCGTCGAGGTAGCGGTCGACCGTGTATTTCCCGGCGGCGGGATCGTAGAAATACCGGTCGTGGACCATCATCTGCGGCTGGATGAAGCTGGACTGTGTCCACTGGAATTCGGGCAGTTCGTATCGTCCGCCGTCGTAGCCGATGCGGACTTTGCGCTCCATACGCCAGTGCTGGATGTCGCTCAGCCACTTGGAGTGCGTCTGCTCGGTGCAGGTGGTGGAAGGGCCGGTCCACGCGCCTTTCATCGTGAGGCACGGCGGCGCTGGAATTAGTTGCCTCACCGGGGCGAACTGCGTGTCCTGCGCAGAGACCGCCAGCGCCAAAGCGAGTACGGACAGTGTTCCGCAAACGGAGTGTTGCATCGATGACCCTCATTTTATGACCATTGTTCGGCATGATCTGAAGGCTGGCCTGGACTTTGTCACTTAAATTAAATCGCGACGATGCCGCCTGTCCAGCAATCTGTGGTACCCAGGCTTGTCAACGGAAGCCATCGGAAGCGAAGCGGAGGTGGGCGGCCGCAAGCGAGGATGGGCGGCGGGGGAAGGTGCGGCAGTCCCTTGCCCCGCCTCAGCCGAAAACGGTCAGCGGCCCTTATGGATTACCTTGTCCCGACAGGAAATCGAGAACGTAACCGACTGGCGTAGCGTTCCCGTCCTGACGCGTGAAGATCAACTGCTGCCGCATGCTCGTATCGGGTTCCAGGACACCGTTACGCAGGAACACCCGAATGTAAGGATCGCCGTTGCGCGTAGTGCCGCTGGCATTCTGCAGACTCACGTTGGCTGGCAACCCTCGTACCACGATCAGCAGGTGAGTATCCACAGGCACAGGATCTCGGTTGGTGATTCGAATTCCAGTTGTCTGGGGTTTCGGGCCGGCTTTTGGAAAGGTCGGAGGTCTCGGAGTCCCGTTGCGGTGATCGGCCCTGCTGGTAGTCGAACCTCGATTGAGAGGTTGGCCGAATCCTCGATAACCTCCGTCTTACGCCTGAGACAAAAAAGGCCGGCTCCCCCGTGAGGGAAGCCGGCCCCCATGCGCTGCCGACGTGATCAGAAGATGTATTTCAACGACAACTGCAGGCGCCGCGGATAGCCCGCCTGGTTGGACGCCACGATCGTGCCGAATGTGGTCGAAGTAGGCGTCAGCACCGGCGCCGGGAAGCCGGGGTGATTGAAGGCATTCAGCGCCTCCGCGCGGAACTGGATGTTGCGGCCCTCGGTGATGCGCGTATCCTTGATCAGCGCCAGGTCTACGTTATTCGTGTTGCGCCCCCGAATCTGCGAGAAGCGCAACGGGAATGTTCGCAGATTGTTCACCAACTGATCCGCGGAGAGAGTGTCGAAACCCTTGGTATTAAACCAGTGGTCCACCGTGCGCTGGTCCGCGGGCAGGATGATGTTATGCGGATCGCCGACGTACAGGACATTGCCCCAGGCTAACGGAAAGCCCACCTGGTAGCTGAAGATTCCCGAGATCTGCCAGCCGCTCACGAGCCGGGAAACCACGCGATTAGCATTGCCCAGGAACAGCTTGTTCTTGCCGAACGGCAGCTCGGCCACGCTGCTGACGGAGAATCGCTGCGGCACGTCCTGGTCCGAGATCACCCGCACCGGGAAGGGATCCGCCGGGTTGAGGAGTTCATCGGCCTGCATGAATTTCGAGAACGTGTAGTTCCCGGTCACCGAGTAACCCTTGGCGAAGCGCTTCTCCACCGACATCACGAAGGAGTGATACCAGGAGTAGCCCTGATTGCGCGAGGTCTGCACCGACCCGAACTCGGGGAACGGCACCAGCAGGCTCGACCGCGCAATTGTGGTGTTGGTGAAGATGGCCTGCGTGTTGCCGGGCACCAGGTTGTAGAACGGGTTGGAAACCGTCGCGGTGAGGTAGTTGTTGCAGGTGTTGTCGCGGAACGGGCTGGTGCACAAGTACTGATCCGGCAGCGAGTTCATGTTCACAATGTTCGGATTGCCGGTGGGGTTGAGGTCGATGCGGATGGTCTTGTTGCCGGTATAGTTGGCGTCCACGAGCAGGTTGCCCTTGAACACGTGCTGTACGCCGGCCTCCCAGCGCATGACGCGCGGCGGCAGAGGATTCTGGTTGAAGAACTGGATGTTCTGCCCCAGGAACGTCTGGTAGCCGGCGGCGTTCCCCACCGGGTTCGCGATCCCGCTCGGGAATGGGTTGGACAATGTGCCGACGAAGTTGATGTTGTCCGTGGTGGGGACGACGTTGGTGTTTTGGCTGAACCCGCTCTGGATCACGTCGCTGCGCCGCTCGCCCAAAAAGCCGTAGAACATCCCGAATCCGGCACGGACCACGGTGTTGGGGTCCGCCTGGTAGGCCAGGCCGATGCGCGGCATGAACTGGGTCTTGGGAGTGTTGTACAGGCCGGCCGGATTCCCGTTGACGCCGGCGAACGTCAGGCCGCCCACCGCTCGAATGGTGGAGATTTGGGAGATCAGGGCTGCATCGTTGGCCGCGAAGTTGGCTGCGGCTTGCGCGGAGAACGGTTGTACGTAGTTGGGATCGAAGCCCAGGACGCTCTTGTTGTAACGCTCGTGGAGCGGCTGCTCGAATTCGTATCGCAGGCCGAGATTCAAGGTCAGCCTGGGGGAGATCTTCCAGTCATCCTGCACGTAGATGCCCCAGGAATTCGACTGTTCGGCATAATCCGCCGACCGGGCCACGTTGCTCGATGTGGCCGGCAATCCGAGCAGCAGGGCGGCCACGGACTGGCCGATGCTGCCGGGCGACGTCGCGGAGTTGTCCAGCGGTCCACGGGTCCAGGTGGAGTCGAAGTTGAAGGTGCCGGTCTGCTGGAACCCGAAGAACTTGTCATTTTCCTGGTAAGCGCGGAATTCCATGCCGGAGCGGATGGAGTGCTTGCCGGCGATCTTCGTCAGGTTGACCTTGGCGGTGTGGTTCATCACCGGCCGATTCTCGCCCGCCGCCGAACCGGTGGGGATGTAGCCGGTCATATTGAACTGCGGGAAGGAGGCGACGCTCCCGGGTATCTGGCTGGCATACGACGACGGGAAGCCCAGGGTGGTGAGATTGAAGCCGTTCGCGTCCGGATTCCCGTTCTGATACCGGATGAAGCGGTTGTAACTGTACCCGAAGTTCAGCACGGTGGTCGGCGAGAGCGTGTAGACGTCGTCGAAAACCGCGGCCCGGGAGAGAAACTGGAACGCGACGCCGGTGGCCAGGTTGTTGAAGTAGTTGTTGTAGAGGCTGTCGCGGCGATAAATGCTGGCGCGCACGAAAACGCGCTGCTTGTCGCTTACGTTGTGGTCCACGCGCCAGGAGTGGTTGTAATACTTGGCCTTCTCCGTGACGCTGGAATCCACCATGTTCTTGAGGCCGGCGGCGTCACCGGCGCTAAGCGGTGTGGGGAAGTAACTGAGGGCTTTCACACCCACCGGATTGAAGAGCGACGAGGGGATGATGTTGCCCGGGAACGGATCCTCCTGGTAGCGACCGCTGGAGGCCGCTCGGCGCGAGAACGGGTTGTAGATCTGGTAACTCGACCCGGTGCCCGGCACCTGAAGCAGGGCCGAGAAGTCGCCGGCCTTCTCCGCCGTAGTGGGGACGGTGTAGGTGCTGTCGTCGTGGCGCGGGCGCGAATCGTGGATGCCCTCGTAGCCCCACTCGAAGAACGTCTTGTTCCTGCCGTTGTAGACTTTGGGGATGATGACTGGGCCGCCGAACGCTCCGCCCCAGCGGTTGAACAGGAAATCGGGCCGGGGTTTGCCCTGCTGGTTGTTGAAGAAGTCATTCGCCCAAAAACTGGGGCGCTGCACCGTATAGCCCCCGGTTCCATGGAACTGGTTCGTCCCCGACTTCATGCTGATATTGGTGACGCCTCCCTGGGTTTGGCCGAACTGCGCATCGAAGGTCGCTGTCTGGACCTTGAATTCCTGCACGATATCGGTGGGCGGAACGTAAGACGCGATCACCTGATTCCCGTTAGCTGTGGCGGTGGTGGGCGCGCCGTCCAGGGTGACGTCACCGAGATTGCCGCGCGACCCTGCCATCGCGTACCCTACGATGTGGGTCGGCTCAAAGGGCCGGTCGAGCCGCGCGTCCCCGGTGAATGCGACTCCGGCTGCGGCGCCGATCAACTCGAACGGGTTGCCATAGGAAAGCGGCAGGTCCGCCACCCGCTTCGAATCCACCACCGTGCCTACGGATGCGGTCTCGGAGTTGAGCAGCGGCGTCTCCGCGGTGACCGTCACGGACTGGTCCGACGCGCCGATCTGCAACTCGAGGTTCACTTCCAACCGGTCTGCAACCCGCAGTTCGATATTCCCGCGCACCGCCTGCTTGAAGCCCGCGGAGACCGCTTCCACCTGGTACATGCCAGGGATCAGGAAGGGTGCCTGGTAAATACCGTCCTGGTTGGTGGAGATGTTCGTCTTGGTTCCCATCGCGGTGTTGGTCACCACCACGGTGGCTCCCGGTATGACCGCGCCGGAGGGATCGGTAACCCGTCCCGTGATCGTTCCGCGGGTTTCCTGCGACCAGGCGACGGCGCCAGCCAGCAGCGTCAGAATCGCCATCAGCGATCGAATGCGATGTAACATGTCAACTCCTTATTGTGCGGGCGCGCGTAACGCCGCTCGATCTTCGGCCATGTGGGGGACACCCGTCCCGGACAACACACTTCAAGACCCCGTTGAATCTGCGCTCTCAGTATAATTCGAAATGTAGACTTCCGGATCCACTTATCCTGATCAGCGGCACCGGTTCCAGATTACGAAACGCCTCGGGATTTCACGCCGGCGGCTTAAACCCCTTGAACTCTATTACCTATAGGGAATGTTGGGAGGCTGGCTGGGCTAACGGCCTGGCTGGAATACCAGGAATCTGTTTTGTAATCCAAAACGCGGTTCACCGAAGTTATCGGCCGGGCGCAGGTTGGTTTAAACTATGCGGTGATGAAACCATTCTGCGCCTTATTGGCTGTCGCCGCTACGCTGATGGGCCCTGCACGCTCGCAAACCAGGAATCCGTTCCTCGGCCGTTGGGACCTGGTCGTCACCTCGCCGCGCGGAACGGCGAATCAATGGATGGAGATCGTCGAGAAAGACGGTAAGCTGGACGGGCGGGTCCAGCCCGGCGGCGGGGCGGTGCGCCCGATCGTCGCCGCGCAACTGGAGGGATCGCACCTGATCGTCACCGTGAGTGCCGCGAACGATCGCGGGCCAGAAGTCACGTGGGACGTCACCACGAATGGCACCACGATCACCGGAACGCAAAAACGCGGCGAGAGCAGTGACACCCGGATTGCCGGCGTTCGCGCGCCGGAACTCAAGCGCCCCATGCCCAAGGCCTGGACGAATCCGGAACCGCTGTTGAACGGGAAGGACCTGACCGGATGGGAAGTGGTGGGAAACCCGGCCAACAGTCACTGGCTCTCCCGCGACGGCGAACTGGTGAACGACAATCCCGGCCACGGCGGCGCGAACATCAAAACCACGCGCAAATTCGACGACTTCAAACTGCACATCGAGGTGCTCTGCCCGGAACACGGTAACAGCGGAATCTACCTGCGTGGGCGTTATGAGATCCAGGTAGGTACGGAGGGCGGCGCCACCCCCAGCCACGAAATGGGCGCGGTCTATGGTTATAAGGCGCCGGACGGAAACCTGCCGAATAACCTCGGAGCGTGGTCCACCTTCGATATCACGTTCGTCGGACGCACCGTGACGGTGATTCGCGATGGCGTCAAGATCCACGATAACTACGAAATTCCGGGCATCACGGGCGGTGTATTGGATGTGAACGAAGGCGAGCCGGGTCCCTTCTATTTACAGGGAGACCACCAGGGCGTGATCCGCTTCCGCAACATCATGGTATCGGTGCCGAAGAGCTAGTCGGTAGCCACGGATACACCCGGAGCCTTGGTCTGTGATCCGTGTGAATCCGTGTCCATCCGCAGTCTGATCGGGCTTCGCTACTGCTTGGAGCGGTCGCCCGAAGAACTGGTAGCCCGCTGGTTCTTGACAGTAATCTCGTTCACCACCTGGCGAACATTCGGAACGCCTTGTGCCACTTTTTCTGCCTTGGCGCGAAGCGCTTGTGAGGGAAGATCGCCGTTGAGCGTGACGACGCCTTCCTTGGTGCTGTGGCTTACTCCCTTGATGCTGTTCTGCTTGAGGGCGGCATCCAGATTTTCTTCGATGCCCTTATCCAAATCCGAATCGACCGACCTGGCCGCGGACTCGTTGCCGCTGGGCAGTACCGCGATCTGGTCGGCAATCACCTGTCCGGGGGCCAGCGGGCCGGCGATCTGTTCCGCCTTGGTCTTGTCGCCGTCCTGATTGACATTGCCGCCCAGCGTGACCACCCCTTTATCACGGTCTTGCGACACGGTCACGTCGTTCAACCCCGCCTGCTTCAGCGAATCGCGGATCTTGGCGGTGTAGTCGGGTGCCCGGTTCTGTGAGCAGGCAACCATCCCCGCAATCGCGAGAGCTATGACTGATAGTCTGAGGTTCATTTTCTCTCCTTCTTCCGATCCCAATGACCGAAGGCGCGGAAGCCTTCGAGTGCTTTCCTTCGCCTTCTTGGCATGTAAGCGAAATGCAACTCGTTCCCCAATGAGAAGGCGGCCACACAGCGGTACATAATCCGTGAGGGTCATCACGGGATGTTGATCGCCTTCGACCTTAATCTGCGGACGCTAATCTACGTACGATAAGTAGTCAGGCCGCCGGTGTGACGCGATGAGGATGAACGCATGAATGAATCCGGGACACGGCCAGAACCGCCCCAAGCCGACGCGATCGACGGCGAATTAGTTACTGAAACTTTCGACTACGACGGTGGACGGCAGGTCACGGTGTACGTCCCGCCGGTTCCGCCCGAGGCGATCGTGTTCGCCGGTGATGGCCAGATGATCTCTCAGTGGGGACGGATTCCGGAAGCAGCGGATGTGCCCTCGACCATGATCGTTGGCGTCCACCGCGTAGCCGACGAGACGCTGCGGCTCCACGAGTATTCACCCAGGTTCGATCCGGAACGGTTCGCCGCACACGAGAGATTTTTCGTCGAGGACGTCGGCGCGTGGGCGCGATCGCGTTTCGGCGTGACGCTGCCCCGCGAGCGCACCGCCGTGTTCGGTGTTTCGGCAGGTGGAGAACTCGCGCTTGCTCTTGGCCTTCGACATCCCGAGATCTACGGCGCGATCTTCTCAGCCTCGCCCGGCGGGGGGTACCGGCCGCCTGGCGCAATGCCGAGTCGATTACCACGCACGTACCTGGTGGCCGGCACCCTGGAACCTTTCTTCCTTCACAACGCCGCCCGGTGGGCTGCCGCGTTGCGCGATGCAACTGCAGATGTCGTGATGAGCGAGAGGGCCGCGGGGCACGACGACGCGATGTGGCGGCGAGAGTTTCCGTTGATGATCCGATGGGCGTTTGGCCGGAGAGGCTCGGATGATTGAGAACGGTCGTGGGATTACCTCCGCACTCCCAACCTACAGCCCGGCGAGTTGCAAACTAATTACCCATCCCCGCCAGCAACTTGCGGTAGTCCCAGATAAAAAGCCGCCCCGGCCGTTCGTCCGGTACGCTCCCTGCTTCTGGGTGGAGAGCGCCGCGCCTTCAGCCGAGAGTACCATCCGGTAGATTGGCCCGGCCCCCGGAATCGTCAGCAGGGTGGTCGTGGAGCCGCTGGCAAGATCCATCTGGCGCACCGTACCATCGCCCAATGCCAGGAGCAGGCGGTCGGGTTCCGGATCGTGTTCCAAGTCGAAAACCCCGCTCCCCAGGTGCTGGATGGGCAGGAAATGGAACGGCCCTGGCGCCGCCTTTGCCGTCCGGAATCGATATTGCGGTTCAGCATGGCCACCCGGCGAGCTGAGCTTCTCCCAATCGTAGACCCAGGCGCCTTTGTCGGTAGCGCAGAACAGGCGCCGCCCCTCGCCGTCGAAAAGCAGGCACCGGGGAACGTCCGCGGTGATATCCATGGTGTCGCCGGGAGCGGTCACTCGGGAATCGCCTTCGCGGATGGCCGTGGCCAGCCTCTGCT
>Ga0335077_10013920_pt1 | contig 10054 bp, 4 predicted proteins | sample Lox_Sample_31_FD_207151 | JGI IMG/M metagenome (GOLD analysis project Ga0335077, IMG submission 207151) | Soil microbial communities from Loxahatchee National Wildlife Refuge, Florida, United States - Lox_Sample_3.1 | ecosystem: Environmental > Terrestrial > Soil > Wetlands | place: USA: Florida...
GCTTTTCAACACAGAGGCATCCAACTCCGCCAGGCCCGGACCGATCAGCGTATTTCTGCCGACGTTCCCGTACGTGCCGGCAGGCGGAACGGCAAACGCACCCGGGTTGAAATACTGGTTGGGAGTACCTGGAATTAAGGTTCCGGTGAAAGCTGGATTCCAGGAAGGCCGCACAGGATTGCGGCTGTCGCCGTCATTGGACGGATTGTATCCGAGAACCGGAGTGAACGGGAAGCCGGACTGTAACGTCTCGATTCCGCTTACGGACCATCCGCTTGCCAATTTTTGCCGCCATCCCGTCACGCTGTGCGCCAGCGCTTTTCCCGTTCCAAACGGAAGTTCGTACGTGCCGTTAATCACCGCCAGGTTGCGCACGTTTGAGTTAGAGAGGCCCCAATCCAGTTTCGGATTCAGAGGGAACATAACGAAGCCCGGCGCGTTGGCGCCCACGCTGCTGTTCCACGCGGTCCCGTCGTCCAGGCTTTTGGAAAATGTGTACACGCCGCGCACTTGAAAACCGCGGCTGAAACGCCGATTGACATCTACCTCCAGCCCGTTGTAAGAGCTCAACCCTTCAGAGAACCAGGTTGTCGTGTTGGCGAGCTTGGGGTTGGCGAGCCCAGTCGTGGGGTAATAGATCGCCCCGGACGCCAGGATCGTCGGTACCGGAGTGTTCGCGTCGAGCGACAGCATCTCGTGATATCCGTGAGAACCCACATACCCAAGGCCCAAAGAGGTGTTCGGCGCAATTTGCTGTTCCAGTTTCAAGGTCCAGGTAATCACCGTCGGAGTGTAGGCATCCGGCTGAATGCCGCTGGGCGAGATTTTGCTTCCAGCCGGAGCTGAAGAGCCGGGAGTTATCTGCAGTCCGGCAACGGAGATGTTCTTCAACGATTGGGTCGCATTGAAAGGAGCGGTCTGGTCTAGGCGGTAGTCGAGATTATCCAGAAGGGCGTTGTAGATGCCAAAGCCCGCATGGATCACGGTCTTGCTCTTGCCGAACGGATCCCATGCCAGCCCGACCCGCGGTTGCGGCAGGAACCTGGCGCGGTTCGTCGTGAAGACGGAATTTCCAACCTGTGGATTCGTCTGAATCACGCCATTTGCAAACACGTAATTGGAAGCGCGCCCGTGCGACTCGTTCCAGCCGTTGGTGGATTCGAACCGGAATCCGACTCTCAGTTCCAGGTTGGGACGGAGCTTGATGGCATCCTGCACGAAACCGGCACTTTCGAGCGACCGCCAGCCCAGCGCGGTTGGCGAGGGAATCACCGTGAAGGTGGAAATCTTGCCCGCGAGAAAGCTGGACAAGCTCCCAAAGGATGCCTGCCCGTACTGGTATTGCGCCAGGTTGTCGTTCGCCTGGATGCGTTGAAACCAGACGCCGGCTTCAATCTGGTGGATGCCATGCGTGAACGCCACGTGGTCATCGTAGGTGAAGAGATTGCGCACAGCCGCCAGATTACTGCCCGCATTCGTGCCGGCCAGGCTGATCTGCGACGCGCCATTTAAGGCTGTGCCGCCGCCAATCACCACCGCGCCGATGGGATTGCTGGTAACCCATCCGGGCAGGTTCACCGGCGTCGCCCCGGTAAAGAAGAAACTGGCCCGCGAATAGCCCACTCGCGCTGTGTTGAGAACGGTAGGCGAAAATACGTGCTGCTCCTGGACGCTCGCAACCTGTTCCCGCACAGTTTCCTCCGCCGTGCTCAGCGGGTTGATCGTCGGGGTATGGTCCGCGCTGTCATCCACGGTGTAGACCGCAAACAGTGAGTCCTTGTTCGAGATGTTGTAATCGAAGCGCGTGGTGCCGAAATCCTCCCGCACGGTCTGGAGCGGATGACTGAAGGCTTCGCCGATGCCGCCGCCGAGATCCGGTCCGTTCTGCGCCGGCCACAAGGAAAATAGAGGCGCAACTCCAGATGCAACGCCCACGTTCTGCAACTTTCCGGTGGCGTCGGGCAAATACCCCAGTCGCGCTTGTGTGTCGGGGACCAGCGTAACGTCGCTCAGCCCCAGGTGCTGCCGGTAACCCTCGTAATTTCCAAACAGAAAAACTTTGTCTTTCACGATCGGACCGCCCAGCGCGGCTCCGAACTCGTTGCGCTGGAATTGCGGAATGGCGCCTTGGTCAAAGAAATTCCGGGCGTCCAGGTCGCTGTTGCGCAAAAACTCGTAGACGCTGCCATGCAACTGGTTGGTGCCGGAAGCGGTCACGATGCTCACCTGGCCACCAGGGCGTTTTCCGTACTCAGCGCCATAAGTGTCGCTCACCACGTTGAACTCGCGCACGGCGTCGACACCCAACAGTTGACCGCTCGCGCCGCCCGGCGTGACGTTGATTTCCGACGCGCCCGTGTACTCGATACCATTCAACAGATAGAGATTCTCTTGAGGACGGCGTCCCGACACCGCGAACATGTTGCCCAGCGACGAATTCGAAGTCCCGATTCCGCCCGAGCGCTCCGACGTATAGTTGACAACCCCCGGGTTCAGTGCCATCAGACCGTCGTAGCTGCGACCGTTCAGCGGAAGGTCTTTCACCTGACGCTCGTTGACCAGACCAGAAGTCTGTTGCGTCGAGATGTTGACGGTCGTGGGCGCTTCTTCGATGGTTAGGATCTGCTTGAGTTCGCCTACCGGCAGCGTGATGTCGACAATGCTCCTTTGGCCGACGGCGAGAGTGATGCCGGTTCGCACCTGCGAACTGAAGCCCAGTTTCTCGGCCAGAACCTCATACGGTCCCACAGGAATCGAGAGCGCCGCGTACCGGCCCGAGTCGTCGCTGACCAGTTTGCGCTCCGCTCCCGTTTCCAGGTTCTTGATCGTGACCGCGGCTTCCGGCAGACCGGCGCCGCTGTCATCCTTCACGGTTCCGGTAATGGAAGCACCCACCACCTGTCCCCGAACCTGGAACGCCATTCCAAAAATAAGCAGCAACAGAACTCCTGGCTTTTTCATGATTTTCTCCATCTCTGAGAATTTGTGAAAAACGGCGTGAAACGTCGGGGTCAACAACAACAGCGCCGGGAGGCAGCCAGTGAGATCCATTTCGAAATCTCTATCATGTCTATAGACATTAGGACATATCGCCCCGGAAGTCAAGCAAGGAATTCAACTGCAGAAGCAACTGATTTATTTTCAACATATTGAAGGCCATCAGAAATGCTTCAAACATCTGGTTCCCCTGCCGATAAGCGAGTTGAGGCTGTCCATAGGACTTCGAATATGAGCAGCCCGATCATTCGATTTCGGAGGACTCATGGGCTATCGGCGGTCGGCGGCCACTGTCGCTGCGCTATCGTTTTTCATCTCCTTTTTCAGTTCTTTTCTCCTGGCACAAACCAATGTTCGTCCCAAGGTGCGGATTCCCGGAACGATCGACGAACACGACCGCATCGCGCTTGCGGGCAATCGCCATCCCATGGCGCAACCGGAGTACGAGGCCGGGCTGTTACCGACCGATCGCCGGATGGAGCGGATGATTCTGGCGCTCGATTCCGATCCTGAGCAACAAAAAGCGCTGGAAGGGCTAATCGCGGACCAGCACAACCCGAACTCCGCGCGCTACCACCAGTGGCTGACGCCGGAAAGCTTCGGACTTCAGTTTGGCGTTTCGGAACACGATCTGGCGCAAGTGGTCCAGTGGCTAAAAAGCCACGGTTTAGAGGTCAACGAAATTCCCGCCGGGCGCCGGTCGATCATATTTAGCGGCACCGTCGTCGAGGTGGAATCGGCGTTCCACACACAGGTTCGGTCGTATCGCGTGGGCGGCGAGATGCACTACGGCAACGCGACCGATCCGGAGATTCCGCGGGCACTGGCAGGCGTGATCCACGGTGTGGTGGCTCTGCATGACTTTTATAGCCGGCCGTCGTTGTCCGGCGTCCGCCCCGTTGCGGCGCCGCAATATTCGTCGGGGAGCACGCATTACATGGCACCCGCCGATTTCGCGACCATCTACGACCTGGGCCCACTGTATCAGAGTTCGGTGAACGGCGCCGGGCAGTCGGTGGCCGTGGTGGCGCGGTGCAATATCAAGATGTCGGACGTGCAGACGTTCCGCAGCTACTTCGGACTGCCGGTGAACAATCCGGCCGTGATTCTCAACGGTCCCGATCCGGGAATCGTTTCCACGAACGAACAAACCGAAGCCGCTCTGGACATCGAGTGGTCGGGAGCGGTGGCGAAAAGCGCCGCCATCAAATTCGTGGTTTCCGCCTCCGGCACGAGCGACGGCGTCGATCTGTCGGCATCGTACATCGTGAACAACAACGTGGCGCCGGTGATGACTCTGAGCTTCGGGTCTTGCGAGGCTGCCATGGGATCCTCTGGAAATGCCTGGGTCAATAGCTTGTGGCAGCAGGCGGCGGCACAAGGCATCACCGTGCTGGTCTCCTCCGGAGACAGCGGCGCGGCGGGCTGCGACGGGGCCTCGGCGGGCACCGCCACCCATGGTGCCGGCGTGAATGGCCTTTGCTCCACGCCGTACAGCACCTGCGTGGGCGGAACCGAGTTCAGCGACGCCGCCAACTACAGCACTTACTGGTCGGCCACCTCGGATCCCACCACCAAAGGTTCGGCTCTGCAATACATTCCCGAGACGACCTGGAATAACAGCGGGGTGATGCCGGGCGGGTCCGGGCTCTGGTCCAGCGCCGGGGGCGCCAGCGCCATTTATCCGAAACCCTCGTGGCAGAGCGGCAGCGGCGTTCCGGCCGACGGCCATCGCGACGTGCCCGACGTTTCGCTCAACGCCTCTACGCACGACGGATACCTGATCTACATGAACGGCACGCTGTACGCCGCCGGCGGGACCTCCGCGGGGGCGCCTTCCTTCGCCGGCCTGATGGCCCTGGTGAATCAAAAGACGGGGGTCCGCCAGGGTAATCCGAACCCGACTCTCTATGGCCTGGCAAGCAAACAGCAAACCGGGGGCGCGGCGGTGTTTCATGATGTGACCACGGGGACCAACAGCGTTCCCGGCCTGACCGGCTTTCCCGCCGGTCCGGGATATGACGAGGTCACCGGGCTCGGCTCGGTGGACGCAGCCGTCCTGGTGAACCACTGGACCGATGCGACCGGCGCACCCACGCCTGGTCTGCAGGTGGGCCTTTCATCCTCCTCCATTTCTGTCGCGCCGGGCGCGAGCGCCAACATCAACGTGACCGTCGGCGTCTCCGGCGGCTTCAACTCCCCGGTCCAGCTCTCTGCGGCCGGATTGCCTTCCGGGGTGACGGCTACTTTCACGCCCGCCTCGCTGAACGCGCCGGGCTCCGGAGGCAGCACGATGACGGTGAACGTGGCCCAACCGGTAACGGTGGGATCGTACACGATCCAAATTACGGCGAGCGGCGGAACGCTAACCCAGACGGCGTACCTGACTCTGACGATTGCGCAGCCATCGGGCTTCACCGTGGCACTAGGCGCCTCGTCGGTCAACATCATCCTGCCAGGCGCCGCCTCGGCCAGCGTGACGGTCGGGGTGACGGTGAGCGTCTCGGGAAGTTTCCGCGCCCCGGTTGCGTTGTCGGTAGCCGCCCTGCCCAGCGGAATGACCGCTCTGTTCACACCCGGAGGATTTGCCGCTCCGGGCTCGGGTTCGAGCCAGCTCATGTTAGTTGCCGGTTCGCTGGTTTCGGCAGGCCCTCACACGATGCAAGTCGTGGCGACGGGCGGCGGCGTGACACAGTCCGCTCCCTTGATCGTGACCATCGTCTTGCCGCCCACCTTCACACTGTCGGAAAACCTAAGTGCGGCGGGCCTTCTGCAAGGCGGAAGCACAGCCTTGACCCTGAAAACGACGGTGGCGAACGGATTCAATGCCACGATTTCGCTGAGCGCATCCGGCCTGCCTGGCGGCGTGACTGCGGTCTTTTCCCCGCCCAGCCTAGCCGCACCGGGCGCTGGGTCGAGCATCCTGACCTTGAACGCCGCAGCCAACGCGTGGACCGGCGCCTACACCATCAGGATTACTGCTACCGGCGGCGGCCTTGTGGCCACTCTGCCGTTCGTCATCACGGTGGCGCCACCGCCCACCTTCACGCTGAGCGAGAGCGCCAAATCGGTCAGCGTGCAGCAGGGCTCGAGCACAGCCGTCAGCCTCACCATCGCGGGGAGCGGCGCATTCAATTCTCCGGTTGCGCTGTCGATCGCGGGCTTGCCGGCCGGGATCACCGCCAGCTTTTCCGCCGCCAGTGTTCCGGGGGCTGGAATTCACACCGTCACACTGAAGCTGACTGCCGCAACGAACGCCACGTCGACATCGGCACCGTTGACCATTACGGCTGCCGGAGGCGGCATCACCAGCTCGGTGCCCCTTACCCTCATCGTGGTGTCGCGCGGCCACTAATGGGCGGCGGCTGCACATGGAAAGGCTCCCTCTGGTCGCGGCTCAGCAAGGCATCTCCGATAACTGAGCCGCGGCCACAGTCCACGAATTCCCGAGCCTCTCCTCGGAATGGACACGCTGCGAGCGCCTGTCCTACCTTGGAGACGTGGCGCATTTTGAGTTGGTGGCCGAGTGTAAAGATACACGTGCCCGCGCCGGGCTGCTGCACACGGCGCACGGAACCATCGAAACGCCGGTCTTCATGCCCGTGGGCACGCAGGCCACGGTCAAGGGCCTGACAGAACGAGATCTGGCCGAGGACCTGGACGTTCGCATCCTGCTGGCTAACACTTACCATTTGTTCCTGCGGCCCGGTCATGAGCTGATCCGCGGCATGGGCGGGCTGCACCGCTTCATGTCCTGGCCGCGCGCCATTCTTACCGATTCGGGCGGCTACCAGGTGTTCAGTCTGAGCGATCTGCGCAAGATCAGCGACGAGGGCGTCACCTTTCAGTCGCATCTGGATGGCGACCGCCACATGTTCACGCCGGAATCCACCGTCGACATCCAGATGGCCCTGGGAAGCGACATCATGATGGTGCTCGACGAATGCCCGGAATATCCCGTGAGCCACGAGTACGCGCGCGCCTCGATGCATCGAACCGTCGCGTGGGCGCGCGCGGCGTTCGCGCATTACGGGCGCAAAACGGCGGAGTCCGATTCCCGGCAGTCCTTGTTTCCCATCGTGCAGGGCTCGATGTTTGCGGACCTGCGCCGGGAATGCGCTGGCGAACTCGTGCAACTGGACGCGGACGGGTATGCGGTCGGTGGACTTTCGGTGGGGGAACCACGCCCGCTCAGTCTGGAAATGGTGGAGGCGACCGAGCCGGTGCTGCCGCGGGGACGGCCGCGGTACGCCATGGGAGTGGGGATGCCGGAGGAATTGCCCGAGTACGTGGCGCGTGGGGTGGACATGATGGACTGCGTCCTGCCCTCCCGAAACGCGCGCAACGGCTGCCTGTTCACCTCGCAGGGACGGGTCATCATCAAACACGCCCGGTACAAGGACGACCCGCGGCCGGTGGACGAGAACTGCGGCTGCTATACCTGCCAAAACCACAGCCGGGCATACTTACGCCATCTCTATCAAGCGGGTGAACTCCTGTACGCGGCACTGGCTACGAGGCACAACCTGACGCGGTACCTTGACATAATGCGTGAGATCAGGCACGCTATCTTACTGGGCCAATTCCCCAAATATTTGAAAGCCGTCCGGGTGATTCCGGTCGAAGTAGAATAATCCTCACCAGGTTCCGCCAGTGTTTCTGAATCTGTTTCTGCAACAGCAGACTCCCAACTCGTTGGTGGGTTTCGTGCCCATCCTGCTCATCTTCGCGATCTTTTATTTCCTGTTGTTTCTCCCCATGCAGAGGCAGAAGAAAAATCAGCAGAAGATGCTGAAGGAACTCAAGAACGGAGACGCAGTGCTCACGAGCGGCGGCATCGTCGGAACCATCGTAGCGATCGACGATGACACGGTGGTGCTGCGGGTGAAACCGGACAACATCAAGGTGCAGGTCGCCCGAAGCGCGGTTTCCAGCCTGGTGCCGGCGGACGGCAAGAAGTAGACGGATATTCGCATGCAAAAGAATCTGAAAACTAAGACCATCGTCATCGTGGTGACGATTCTGGTGTGCATCTACGGCGTCATCGGGCTGCCAAAGTCGGCCGCGCTGTTGAAATCCAACCTGGCAGAGAATATCAAGCTGGGTCTTGACCTGAAAGGCGGAAGCCGCCTGGTCCTGCAGGTACAGGTGCAGGACGCAGCGAAGGTGGAGGCTCAACAGACCATCGAGCGGATCAAAGACGATCTCCGGAAGGCCAATATCGACTTTGCGTCGATGGAGAATAACGAGCCGCCCACGGTGGACACAGCCGACGCCATCCAGATCGACATCAAAGGAATTCCCGCCGCGAAATCCAAGGAATTCCGCACGCTGATGGCCGATCATTTTGGCACCTGGGTCCTGACGGCGGTAAATTCCACCGACTACCGCATGAATATGCGGCCCTCGGAAATGCTGGCGCTCAAACGAGACACGGTCGACCGCGCCCGCCAAACCATCAGCAATCGCATTAACGCCCTGGGCCTCACCGAACCGGTGGTGCAGCAGGAAGGACGCGCCGAAAGCGACTACCGGATCGTGGTGCAGCTCCCGGGGATCGACGATCCGGCGCGCGTGAAGGACATCATAGGTCAAGCCGCCGTACTCGAGATCGTGGAAGTCAAGGACGGACCGTTTCCGAGCCAGGAGCAAGCCCTGGCCCAGCACGGCGGCGTGCTCCCGCTCAACACCAAGCTGGTGAAGTCCCCGTCCCGCACGGGCGACGAGGTGAGCTGGTATCTGGTGGCCCGGACTCCGGTCATTACCGGACGGGACCTGCGCAACGCGCGCGCCGGGCAGGATGAGTTCCGCAAATGGGAGACCAGTTTCAACCTGTCTCAGGATGGCGCCAAGCGTTTCGAGGCCTTCACCGGAGCGAATATCGGGAACCGCCTGGCGGTGGTGCTGGACAACCAGATCCGCAGTGTCGCCACCATTCAAAGCCGAATCAGCGACCAGGGCCGCATCACCAACGTGGGTACGGAGCAGGAAGCCAGTGACCTGGCCTTGGTGTTGCGGTCGGGTTCGCTGCCGGCGGGGATCATGTACCTGGAAGAACGCTCGGTGGGAGCGTCGCTGGGCGCCGACTCGATTCGCGAGGGCATTGTAGCCGGCCTGTCAGGCCTGCTGGCGGTGATCCTGGTGATGCTGGTGTATTACAAGCGGTCGGGAATCAACGCGGTGCTGGCCCTTTTCCTCAATACCGTGATTCTGATTGCGGCCCTTTCCTATTTTCATGCCGTGCTGACGTTACCCGGCATCGCCGGCGTGATTTTGACGATTGGCATGGCGGTGGATTCGAACGTCCTCATTTTCGAGCGCATTCGCGAGGAACTGCGCGCCGGCAAGGCCATCGTTTCCGCAGTGGATGCGGGCTTTGGGAAGGCCTGGTGGACCATCGTGGACACGCACGTCACCACGATTGTGTCCTGCGCTTTCCTGTTTCTGTTCGGGACCGGGCCGGTACGCGGCTTCGCCGTCACACTGGTCATCGGTTTGCTGGCCAACGTGTTTACGGCAGTTTTCGTATCACGTGTGATCTTTGATTACGAGCTGTCGGGGAAACGGCAGCTCAAAACTTTGAGTATTTGACCGGTTTGTGATAGTTTTTTACTCTCCGGTGAAAAAGCAGGCGGGCTGAGAGGTGGAGTCGGGTGGGGAACAAGACCCACCTAATCGGTGTCTAACCGACTAAGCCTCCTTATGGCCCTCCATACGGTTGGGGAATGGAATTATTTAAGCAAACAAATTACGACTTTCTTAGCTATAAGTGGCACTTCATCGTCGCTTCGCTGGTGCTTTCCGTTGCCGGACTGGTCAGCCTGGGGGTGAAAGGCGGACCGCTCTATGGCATCGATTTCAAAGGCGGCACCGTCATGACCTTGAAATTTGCAGGGAAACCCCCGATAGACGAAATCCGCAAAGCGGTGTCTAAAAGAGTGACGGGCGAGATCACGGTGCAAACCTTCGAGGCAGGGTCGAACGAAGTGGCGATCGGAACGGAGCTGAAGGAAGAGCGGCAGCTCGACCAGAACCGCCGGGCGGTAATCGATACCTT
>Ga0335077_10013921_pt1 | contig 10054 bp, 11 predicted proteins | sample Lox_Sample_31_FD_207151 | JGI IMG/M metagenome (GOLD analysis project Ga0335077, IMG submission 207151) | Soil microbial communities from Loxahatchee National Wildlife Refuge, Florida, United States - Lox_Sample_3.1 | ecosystem: Environmental > Terrestrial > Soil > Wetlands | place: USA...
TAACCGGCGGTGCCCGCAACGCCGAGGCCATTGAAGGGAACGTTCCAGACAAGTTTTTCCCACTGCGTGCGGGCGAGGTTGTCGGTGAGGTCGCAGGCAATGCCGGCCTGACGAAAGAGCGCGGCCAGTTCGCGGGTGCGTGCTTGCGGCGGTCGCTGAAATTCACCGAGCACAATCTTCCCATGCGCCGTGTGTTGGATGACACCCGGTTCGACGCGGTTGAGACAGACGAAACAGCGGCCGCCCATGATTTGTTCCACCGGGAACAGACGGGCCAGTTGCTCCTCGTTGCCCAGGCCGTTTTGGAGCGTGACGACGGTAGTGTGCGGACCGACGAGTGGCGGGACCAGTTTCGGGAACTGGTCGTTGGCGGTGGTCTTCAGCCCAATCAGGACGACGTCGCACGCGCCGATTTCTTCCGGCGTCCGGGCGCATTGGGGTTGAACGTGAAAGTCACCGTCCAAGCTGTGGATGGTCACGCCTTTCTGGCGCACGGCGTCGTAGTCGGAGCGAAGCAGGAAATGCACGTCCTGCCCGGTCCGGCAGAGTTTGGCGCCATAGAAACTGCCCAGCGCACCGCAGCCGACGACGGCAATCTTCATTTGATTTACGATTTATGCACCAACCGGCGGGACCGTCTCGTCCGGCAGTCCGCGCCAGCCCATGCCAATCGTAAATCGTCCATCGCAAGTCATAAATAAAAAAGGCGCTCCGGCAGTTCAGAGCGCCTGTGGAAAGCCGAAAATTACTTGGCGCCGAGGATGGCGTCCTTTGCGGCCTTGGCGACGCGGAATTTCACGACGCGCTTGGCGGGAATCTGGATGGTCTCGCCCGTCTTGGGGTTGCGGCCCATGCGCGCGGCGCGGTTACGCAGCACCAGTTTGCCGATGCCGGGCAGCGTGAAAGTGTCCTTCGCGTGCTTGTAGGCGAGTTCGGCGAGGTAATCGAGAATTTCCACCGCTTGCTTTTTGGAGAGTGCGGCCTTTTCAGCAATGGCGGCGGCGAGTTGGGATTTAGAGAGGGCTTTTGACATATCGTCGGTGTCCTTCGGTTGTTGTTTTATTTTTTCGGTTTGCGTTAAAAAGTCATTTGACTTGCGCCGAATTAAAAACGTTCACCCGCGGCGTGCAAGCAAAAAACGTAAAAAAATCGCGGTTTTTTATCGCGGGCCGGGCTTGACTTCGCCGGATGTTTTCCCAACATCCGCTTGTGGCACTCTTCACCATTCAAAGCGACTTTAGCTACGACGTAGTCCGCAAAATCTTTGAAGGCGGCATGGGCGTGGTTTATGAGGCTGAGCAGCATGGGGCGCGCCATTTTGCCAAGCGCGTGGCCATCAAGATTGTCCGGCCCAATTTCGCCAGCCAGAAGATGTTCATCGAGAACTTCATCGGCGAGGCCAAACTCGTGGCGGATTTGATTCATACCAACATTGTCCAGACTTATCATCTCGGCGAGGCCAACGGCGCTTTTTTCATCTGCATGGAATTGATTCGCGGCGTGAACCTGGAGCAGTTCACCCGCCAACTGGTTGAAAAAAAACGCGCCCTGCCCAAGGAACTTGCCGTGTTCATTACCAGCCGGGTCGCGCGCGGACTGGCCTACGCCCACGCCAAAACCGACAAGGACGGCAAACCGCTGGGCATCGTTCACCGCGACGTGAGCTTCAAAAACATTATGATTGCCTTCGAGGGCGACGTGAAGCTGACCGACTTTGGCATCGCCAAGGCGCGCGGGTTTTTGACCGACCAGGAAGGCGAAGTGGTGGCGGGCAAGGCCGATTACATGAGTCCCGAACAGGCCAATTTCCAGGTGACCGACAAACGCTCCGACTTGTTTTCCGCCGGCGTGGTCCTCTCGCACTTGTTGCTGGGACGAAATGTGTTCAAAGGGGCGACTCCTGACGAATCCCGCCAGCGCATCATCAACCAGCCGATTCCCGATTTCCGCGCGCTCGATTCGCGCATTGACGACGAGCTGAATGACATCCTGCACCACTGCCTGGCCCGCGACCTCAAGCGCCGTTACGCGACCGCCGATGAATTGATGTATGACCTCGAGTATTACATCTACCACGGCGGCTACGGCCCCACGAATGAGACGCTCGGCAAATTCATCCGCGAACTGTTCGACCAGGCTGATCCGCGCGCCGTCACCGAGGAAAAGCGCAGCAAGACCGCCATCCTCGAAGAAACCGCCCGGCTCAAGCAACGCGCCAAATGAATGAAACGGGCTTCCGCCAGTGTCGTCAAAATCGGATTGATTCAAACCACTTGTTCCGCCGAGCCGGAGGCGAACCTCGAAAAAACCCTCGCGCTGACTGAGCGCGCGGCGCGGCGCGGCGCGCAAATCATCTGCTCGCCGGAATTGTTTCGCACGCAGTATTTTTGCCAGAGCGAAGACCACGAAAATTTCAAACTGGCCGAATCCATCCCCGGGCCGAGCACCAACGCCTTTGGCAAACTCGCAAAAAAGCACAGAGCCGTTGTCATCGCTTCACTCTTTGAGAAACGCGCGGCTGGTGTTTATCACAATACCGCCGCCGTCATGGACGCGGACGGCTCGTTGCTGGGCATCTATCGGAAGATGCACATCCCCGACGACCCGCTTTATTACGAGAAATTTTATTTTACACCCGGTGACCTGGGCTTTCGCGTCTGGCCGACGCGTTACGGGAAAATCGGCGTGTTGGTTTGCTGGGACCAATGGTATCCCGAAGCGGCGCGGCTGACGGCCTTGCAGGGCGCGCAAATCCTGTTTTACCCAACCGCCATCGGCTGGCATCCGGGTGAGAAGAAGAAATACGGCCAAAGCCAGCACGACGCCTGGGAAATTATTCAGCGCAGTCACGCGGTCGCCAACGGCTGTTATGTCGCTGTGCCCAATCGTGTCGGCCATGAAAAGCTCGCGGGCCGGGGCATCGAATTCTGGGGGCAAAGTTTCGTGGCGGGCACGTCCGGCGAAATTCTCGCCCGGGCCGGCGCGTGCCAGGAGGAGGTTTTGATTGTGCCGGTGGACCTCGCCCGGGTGGATGTGACGCGCACCCACTGGCCCTTCCTGCGCGACCGCCGGATTGACGCCTATGGCAACCTCACCCAACGGTTCGTTGACTGAGCCGGGCTCAAAATTTTTGGCTTGGATCACCGGCGCGGGCGGGCTGATTGGAAATTATCTCGTCCAAACCGCGCCGAAGTTTGCTCCAACTTGGCGAACGCGGGCGCTAACCCGCGCGCAGCTTGACCTGCTCAATTTCGACGCCGTCCGGCGCGAATTCCAGAAAGACCAACCGCAACTGGTCCTTCATTGCGCCGCCATGACCGGCATTGCCGAAACGCAGGCCAATCCCGTGCTTGCCGGACGAGTCAACGTCGAAGCTACCAGGTTGCTCGCAGAATTATCGGCGGAGATTCCGTTCGTCTTCTTTTCCACGGATCTGGTTTTTGACGGACGCAAGGGAAATTACGTTGAGACGGACGCGGTGAATCCGATTCACGTTTACGGCGAAACCAAGGTTGCCGCCGAACAAATCGTTTTGAAAAATCCCCGTCATCTGGTCATGCGTACCTCCATCAACGGCGGCATTTCGCGCGCGGGCAATCGCGGCTTCAACGAGCAGTTGCGGCGCGCGCGGAATACCGGACAGAAAATGAAATTGTTCACGGACGAATTTCGTTGCCCGATTTTTGCCGGCGAGACGGCGCGCGCGGCCTGGGAATTGGCGGTCCGAAACTGTGCCGGCCTGTTCCACGTGGCCGGCGCGGAAAGGTTGTCGCGCTGGCAAATCGGGCAACTGCTGGCCCGGCGCTGGCCGGAGTTGAAGGCCAACATGGAACCCGGCTCAGCCAGGGATTTTCCCGGGCCGCCGCGCGCGCCGGACTCGTCCTTGAACATTTCCAAGGCTCAGAAAATTCTATCCGTGCCGCTGCCCGGTTTGAGCGAATGGCTGGCGGCGAATCCCCATGAGCCGTTTTGAAAAATCGTATCGCGGCCGGCTCGCGCCGTCGCCGACGGGTTATCTGCATCTGGGGCATGCGCGGACGTTTTGGACAGCGCAGGAACGTGCGCGGGCGTGCGGCGGGACGCTGATTTTACGGAATGAAGACCTGGACCGCGCGCGGTGCAAGCCGGAATTTGTTTCCGGCATGATTGAAGACTTGCGCTGGTTCGGTTTTGAATGGCAGGAAGGGCCGGACTGCGGCGGACCGTTTGCCCCGTACCATCAGAGTGAACGATTTCACCTGTATCGCACCGCGCTGGAAAAATTGCGTGCCGGCGGGTTCGTTTATCCTTGCACGTGTTCGCGCAAGGACATTCAGCAATCCGTGGCCGCTCCTCACGCGGAAGATGATGAACCGATTTATCCCGGAACCTGCCGGCGAAATCGCAAATCCGAAATCGTAAATCGTAAATTCTCCTGGCGTTTTCGCGTTCCCGACGGTGAAACCATTTCGTTCACCGATGGCAATTGGGGTCCGCAACAGTTTGGGGCCGGCAAGGACTTCGGCGATTTCGTCGTCTGGTCCCGCCATGACGGGAACGACATCCCGGCTTATCAGCTGGCCTGCGCGGTGGACGACGCGGCAATGCAAATCACCGAGGTGGTGCGCGGCGCGGATTTGCTGGTGAGCACGGCGCGGCAGATTTTGCTCTATCGCGCACTCAACCTGACGCCGCCGGCGTTCTTTCACTGCCCCTTGTTCCGTGATGAAGCCGGCAAACGGCTGGCCAAACGCCACGACGCCTTGAATCTGCGGACGCTGCGCGCCGCCGGAAAAACGTCGGAATCGCTGCGCCAACAGTGGTTTTAATCTCTATACCCGACCCAAATTTTGTCAAAAATGGCTTGTGAATTATTTCACGGTAAGGCAGTCTTCCCCGTCTCGGGCGCACCCCCGGTTTGAGTGACCGGGGATTCGTGTTGCCCGATTTGGTTCGGATGTGAAGCAATTCAGAAAAATCCTTTTGGCCGGCGTGTTCGGCGTGTTTTTTGCCGCAGTTTTGACGGCGAATGCGGAGACGTCGTCTTTGCCAATCGCGGCGAGTCGCTCGACCGGAAATGCTGCCACCAATCCGGTGGTGGCACCGGCTTCGCCCGCGGCCGGTTCGACGGCGGAAGCTGAACTTCCACCCCAGGCCGCGCCGGCGCTTTTTTACCTTGGTCCGTTCCCGATCACCAATTCCATCGTTTGCACGTGGATGGTGGCGGCGTTTATTTTGGTCATTGTCCGCGTGACGACCTGGAAAAACATCAAGGAAATTCCGTCGGGCATGCAAAACGTGATTGAGGCGCTGGTCGAGGGCTGGGAAAGCTTGATGGGCGACATTCTGGACCCGCGAGTCACGCGCTGGGTTTTTCCATTCGCAACCACGTTTTTCATTTTCATCGTCCTGTCCAATTACGTGGATTTGATACCGGGCGTCGGCAGCATCGGGCTGGGCACGCCCGTCCACCACAGTCTGCTGCCCTTTGCGGTTAAAAACGTGCAGCGGCCATTTTTCCGCCCGCCGACGACGGACGCGAACCTGACTGTGGCGATGGCGGGACTTTTTTTGGCGATGAGTCTTTTCTGGGCCGTCCGTTACAACGGTTTCCGGGGTTTCATCAAGCACGTTTTCGGCGTGAATATGAAGATGAACAAATGGCTATATCCCTTGTTTGCGTTGCTGTTCATTTTCATCGGCGTAATGGAGATGGTTTCGATTTTGTTCGCACGACCGGTGGCGCTGGCGATGCGGCTTTTCGGAAACATTTTTGCCGGGGAAACCATTTTGGACATGACATTTCACGTTAAATCGTTCCTGGTGTCGGTGGTGCTTTCGACCGTGGCTTACGGTTACGAGACCTTTGTCTGCCTGGTGCAGGCGTTTGTGTTTGCCTTGCTGGTGGTGGCGTTTGTCGGCACCATGTGCGCGCACCCGAACGAGGAACATGAACATTGATTTTTGAATTTGTTCTGGCCTCGGATGCCGGAGTGACCACCAAAACAACCAGAAAGAAAAAGTATATGATACTCGCAGAAATGACAGGCAACGTTCACGTTGGTCTGGCCTTTGCCGGAACGGCCATTGCCACTGGTCTGGCCACGGGGGGCGGTCTCATCGCCATGAGCCGCAACCCGGGGATGTTCGGCCGAATTCTGATGTTCATGTTCATCGGCATCGCCCTGGCTGAAGCCTGGGCGATCTTCGCCTGGTTCCTTATCAAATAAACCGGCCTATGAGTGAACTGGGAATTGACTGGAAGATACTGATCACGCAATTGATCAGCTTCTCAATCGTCTTTTTCGTGTTGTGGCGGTATGCCTACAAACCCATCTTCACGATACTGCAGTGGCGCCGTGAAAAAATCGCCGAGGGCCTGGCCAACGCCGAGAAAATCAAGGCGCAACTTGCCAAGACGGAAACGGATCGCCAGGCGGTTCTGGCCCAGGCCGGCGACCTCGCCAACAAAATGATTGAGGAGGCGCGGGCGGCGGCGGCCCACGTGCGCGAAATCGAAACGCAAAAGGCCATTGCCGCTGCCGAACAAATTGTCACCAAGGCGCGCGAAGCCGCCGCGCTGGACCATGCCCGGATGCTGGACGAATTGAAACGTGAAGTCGGGCGTTTGGTCGTGCAGACCACCACGACGGTCACCGGCAAGATTCTCACGCCGGAGGACCAGCGGCGGCTGGCGGAGGAAACGGAAAAACAATTGGCGGTGTAAATTGTAGCGGCGCTCTGTGAGCGCCGCGCTACGACAGTCACAGACCACCGCTACAAAAGATGAAAATCTCCAAATCGGCACAACGCGAAGCCCGGCAACTGTTCCGCCGTTGTCAGGTGAACGGTTTGGTGGACGGAGACCGCGTCCGCGTCGCCGTGGCGCTGCTGCTGGCGAAAAAGCCGCGGGATTACATTGAAGTTTTGTCGCGCTTGCACCGGCTGGTGAAACTGGATTTGGAGCAGCGCACCGCCCGCGTTGAAAGCGCCGTGCCGTTGCCCGCCGATTTGCAGGCGGACGTGACGAATCAAATCAAAAAAACTTACGGTTCCGGTACCGACATCGCGTTCAGCCGGAATCCATCGTTGATTGGCGGGTTGCGCATCCAGGTGGGCAGCGACCTTTATGACGGCAGCGTGCGGACGCGGCTGGAAAAGTTGGAACAAAGTTTTTGACCAAATCCCATGAGCAACTTGTTGCAGGAAATTGAAGCCCAAATCGCAGGCGTGAAACTCGCGACCGCGAAACAAAATGTCGGCGTCGTCCGCGAAATCGGCGATGGCGTGGCCAGGATCGAGGGCCTTACCGACGCGATGCTCAACGAGATGCTGGATTTCGGCAAGGGCATCACCGGCATCGCGTTGAACCTGGAGGAAACCGAGGTCGGCGCGATCATTCTTGGCGACTACACCGAGGTCAAGGAAGGCGACGAAGTCCGCACGACCGGACGGTTGTTGCAGGTGCCCGTGGGCAAGAGTCTGCTGGGCCGCGTGGTCAACGCGCTCGGCCAGCCGCTCGACGGCAAGGGCGCCATCAAGGAAAGCGGATTTTATCCGGTGGAAAAAATCGCGCCCGGCATCATCAAACGCAAGCCCGTCAGCCAGCCCGTCCAGACCGGCATCATGGCCATTGACGCGATGATTCCCATCGGCCGCGGCCAGCGGGAATTGATCATCGGCGACCGTTCGACCGGCAAGACGACAATTTGTGTGGACACCATCATCAACAACGCGCGGCTTAATCAGGCCGCGGAGCAGGCCGGCGACCGGGATTACCGTCCGCTTTATTCCATTTACGTCGCCATCGGCCAGAAACAGTCGAACATTGCGCGCGTGCTCAACGTGTTCGAAGAAGCCGGGGCGATGCCGTACACGATTGTCGTGGCCGCCTCGGCGTCCGATTCGGCCACCAACCAATACATTGCGCCGTTTGCGGGCGCGGCGATGGGCGAATGGTTCATGGACAGCGGCATGGACGCGCTCATCATATACGACGATTTGTCCAAGCACGCCGTTGCGTACCGGCAGGTCTCGCTCGTGCTCAAGCGTCCTTCGGGCCGCGAGGCGTATCCGGGTGACGTGTTTTATCTGCACAGCCGTTTGCTGGAACGCAGCGCGCGCATTGCCGAAAATTACGGCAACGGCTCGCTCACTGCGCTGCCCATCATCGAAACGCAGGCGGGCGACGTTTCGGCTTACATCCCGACGAACGTGATTTCCATCACCGACGGCCAGATTTATCTGGAAACGGATTTGTTTTACCAAGGCGTGCGCCCGGCAATTTCCGTCGGTTTGTCCGTGAGCCGCGTCGGTTCGGCGGCGCAGGTCAAGGCAATGAAACAGATCGCCGGCCGCATCAAGGGTGATTTGGCACAGTTCCGCGAACTGGCGGCGTTTGCGCAATTCGGTTCGGAGCTCGACGCGCGAACACAGGCGCAACTCGAGCGCGGCAAACGCATCGTGGAAGTCTTCAAACAGCAGCAATACAACCCGCTGCCGGTGGAGGTGCAGGTGGCGGTGTTGTGGGCGGTACAGAATAATTTCATGGACGACGCGCCGGTGAACAAGATCAAGAATTTCCAGGCCAAACTCATTGATTTCCTCAACACGCGCAAAGCGGATTTGTTGACGAAGATTCGCAACGAAAAAACCATCAGCGACGCCCGCGCGGCGGAGTTGAAGTCGGCGGTGACGGAATTCAAGCAGACCTATCATTAAATTTTCATGGTCAGTTACAAAACCAAGATTGTGCCGGTGCAGCGGATCGAAGATATGATTTATCTGATTCGCGGGCAGCGGATCATGCTGGATTTTGACTTGGCGGGGATTTATGGCGTGACCACGAAACGGTTAAAGGAACAGTTCCGGCGAAACGCCGAAAGATTTCCCAATGACTTTGCGTTTGAACTTACAAATCAGGAACTTACAAACTTGAGGTCGCAAATTGCGGCCTCAAGTTTGCACGGTGGACACCGCCATTTACCGGTGGCTTTTACCGAACATGGCGCGCTGATGCTGGCCAGCGTTTTGAACAGTCCGGTTGCCGTCGGAGCCAGCGTCCGGGTGGTACGGGCGTTTGTCTGGATGCGTGAACACATTATGGCAAACAAGGAACTCGCCCGCAAACTTGCGGATTTGGAACAGCGGGTCGGTGCGCACGACGGGGCGATTGCCAATTTATTCGAAGCGATTCGGCAGTTGATTGAACCGCCGCTGCCGGAAAACCGGCGCGAGATTGGTTTCCATGTTCGCGAAACCGCACCGCTTTATCGCATCAGGACCATCCGAGCCTGCCAAAGAAAATAGTTTACCATGCCCAGCACCCGCGACATACGCCGACGCATCCGGTCGGTCAAAAACACCGCCCAGATCACCAAGGCGATGCAGATGGTGGCGGCGGCCAAGATGCGCAAGGCCCAGCAGGCTGCGCTGGCCGGACGGCCGTATGCGGCGTTGATGAACGAAGTGCTGGCCCAGGCGGCCGCGCGCACGGCGGCCTTCCGACACCCGCTCATGGAAGCGCGCCCGGTTCAGAAACGCGCCGTCATTCTCGTGAGCACCGACCGCGGCTTGTGCGGCGCGCTCAACAGCAATCTGTTTCGCGAAGTGGTGAAGTTCAATCAGAACAACACGGTTTTCATCACCGCGGGGCGCAAGGCGGCGCAATTCATCGCGCGGACGCGGCGCTCGCTGGCCGCCGAGTTCACCTACAAGGACACACCACAATTCGGCGAGGCCCGGGCCATTTCCAGGTTCGCGCAGGATTTGTTTCTCAAAGGCGACGTGGATGCCGTGGATGTTTTGTTCACCAACTTCATTTCGACCTTGAGCCTGCAACCGAAGGTCGTTCCCTTTCTGCCGATTGGGAAAATCGAGGCTGTCACCGCGGGGCACGGCGACGCGCCGGCCCAGGAGCTGCCGCCCGCCATGACCACGGATGTTTTTGAATTTGAACCGGATGAGAGAACGGTGCTGGGCGAACTGCTGCCGCACAGCCTGAATTTCCGGGTTCACCAGTTTTTGCTGGAAGCCAAAGCCAGTGAACACAGCGCGCGCATGGTGGCAATGAAAA
>Ga0335077_10013925_pt1 | contig 10053 bp, 8 predicted proteins | sample Lox_Sample_31_FD_207151 | JGI IMG/M metagenome (GOLD analysis project Ga0335077, IMG submission 207151) | Soil microbial communities from Loxahatchee National Wildlife Refuge, Florida, United States - Lox_Sample_3.1 | ecosystem: Environmental > Terrestrial > Soil > Wetlands | place: USA: Florida...
ACATCCTGGCGAACTATCCTGCGTCGGCATCCCGGGCGACCGCCACGAACCAGGAAGGGGACATCATGCGTAGCATCGATATCCACGCTCACCTGACTCCGCAATGCTTCTGGCGCGCTACCGAGCGCGGCGGGGACTGGCACACGATCCGGCGCGAGCAGGACGCGCGCGGTCAGCAGTACGCCATCGTCGGCGGGCGACGCCAGGCCCTGCCGCCGCGCGCCCGATGGACCCCGGAGGAGCGCCTGGCCGACATGGACTCTCTCGGCGTGGACGTGCAGGTCGTCTCGCCCTACGTGGGGTTCTACAACTACCGGCTCGACACCGCGACCGCGCTCGCGACGTCGCGCGCCCTGAACGACGAGATCGCCGAGATGACCCGCGCCTGGCCCCAGCGCTTCGCCGGGCTCGGTACCTTGCCGATGCAGGACGTCAAGGCCTCGATCGCCGAGCTCGAGCGGGCCATGGCGACGCTCGGGCTCAAGGGTGTGGAGATCAACGACCACGTGAACGGGCGCACGCTCGACGAGTCGGAGTTTCGCCCCTTCTGGAAGGCAGCCGAGCAGCTCGGAGCGCTGATCTTCTTCCATCAAGGCGGGGAGACGCTGGTGACCGCGCGGAGCACGCGCTATCACCTGCCGAACAGCATCGGGAACCTGGTGGACCGGGCCGTCACGTTCGCCACGCTCGTGTCGAGCGGCGTCATGGACGAATGCCCGAAGCTCAAGATCTGCCTCGGCCATGGCGGCGGCTACACCTGCTTCGGGATCGGGCGCCTGGACCGTGGCTGGCGGTCGCGGCCCGAGGCGCGAGAGCACGTCGCGAAGCCTCCCAGCGCCTACCTCCGCCGCTTCTACTACGACTGCATCGTGTACACGGAGTCGGCCCTCCGCTTCCTCATCGACACCGTGGGCGTGGATCGCGTCGTGTTCGGGACCGATTGGCCCTATGACATGGCGCTCGACTGGCCCGTCTCGTGGATCCTCGCCATGGAGACACTCACCCAGGAGGAAAAAGAAGCCATTCTCTGGAAAAATTTGGCGACGCTGCTGGGTCTCTGACGGATGGAAGACGAGCGGATCGGCAGCGGTCGTACGATCTGGCGCTGACCCTGAAGGCTGTGATAGCCTGCGATCCCCGGTGGCACCGGCAATGCGCGCCGAGTCGGAATCGTGATCGGGCGTAGCATTCATCCACGAGGAGCATGGAGGCGACCATGACCCGTCAAGCGCTGACCGGCGTCGAGCGCGATTTCCACGAGCGAATGCACTCGGCCCAGATGTACGGGCTCTGGGAGCTGGCGAGCCAGATGACCCGCCATCCCGAGCCCAGCGCGATCCCGTACCTGTGGAAATCCTCGCTGATCGACGCCATGGTCCGCGAGTCGGGCGAGGTGGTGCCGGTCGGCGAGGAGCGGCGCGCGCTTCAGCTCTTCAATCCCGGGATGGGCGGGCGATGGGCGACGACGAACACGATGATCGCCGCCGTCCAGCTCCTTCTTCCCGGCGAGGTGGCCCGCGCCCATCGCCACACGCCGACGGCGATCCGCTTCATCATGGAAGGCGACGGCGCCTACACCTCCGTCGATGGAGAGCGCGTCCACATGGCGCCGGGCGATCTCATCCTGACACCGAGCTGGGCCTGGCACGATCACGGCAACGAGACCGACGGCCCGGTCGTGTGGATGGATGGCCTCGACATTCCTCTCGTGCAAGCGATGAATGCGATGTTCTTCCAGCTCTACGATGAGCCCCAGGTGCCGCTCCGCAAGCCGCGGAACGCCTCCGTGGATCTTCACGGTCACGGGAACCTCCATCCCACGTGGGTGAAGGACCGGCCCCTGTCCTCGCCGCTCCTGCTCTACTCGTGGGAAACGACCTCCTCATCGCTCGCGTCCCTCCGGGGCGTGACTGGTGACGAGCACGACGGGATCGCGCTCGAATACACGCATCCGCAAACGGGAGGGTCCATCCTGCCGACGATGGCCTGCTGGATCCAGATGCTCCGCCCGCGAGAGCGCACGCGCGCCCATCGCCACACGGGCAGCGCCGTGTACTACGTGGTCCAGGGCACCGGCGAGACGATCATCGACGGCTGCCGGTTTGCGTGGAGCAAGGGAGACATCCTCGTCCTCCCATCGTGGGCGCTGCACGAGCACGCCAATGCCTCGTCGCACGACGACGCCATCCTGTTCTCGATCCAGGACCGGCCCGTGCTCGAGGCGCTCGGTCTATACCGCGAGGAGCCTTTCGCGGACGGGGACGGCCACCAGGCCATCACGAGCACGTTTACCGCCTAGTGGCGTGAGTGGACCGCTCCAGTGGAGCCGGGAGAGTAGGCAATGCGGGTCGGCATCAACCTGATCAACTTCGGGCCGGGAGTGACCCCGGAGTCCCTCCTGCGCTCAGTCGAGCTGGCGGAAGCTCTCGGCTACCACCTCGTGATGATCTCCGATCACGTGGCCATCACACCTGACGTGCAGGCGCGATACCCAGCGCCCTTCTACGACCCGTTCACCACGCTGGGGTGGATCGCGGGCCGCACCGAACGCGTGGAACTGGGCACCACGGTGATCATCCTGCCCTATCGCCACCCGCTCCAGACGGCGCGCGTGGTCGCCAACCTGGACCGGCTGAGCGGCGGTCGGGTCATCCTCGGCGTCGGAGTGGGCTGGGCCAAACAGGAGTTCGAGGCGCTCGGCGTACCCTTTCACCGGCGCGGTGCGATGACGGACGATTACCTCGCGGCCATCAAGACGGCGTGGACCCACGACGTGGCGTCCCACGAAGGGCGATTCGTGTCGTTCAAGGACGTGCAGACGACGCCGCGCCCCGTGAGGGCGCCGCACCCTCCCATCTGGGTGGGCGGCGGCAGCGACGCGGCCTTGCGCCGCGCCGTCCGCCATGGCGATGGCTGGCATCCCATACGGATCCGCGTGGACTGGCTGCGGGACAAAGGCCTTCCGCGGTTGCGCGAGATCGCGGAGGCCGAACGGATGCGCACCCCTGCCCTCTGCCCGCGGATCCGGTTGCGGCTCACACCCTCCCCTCTCGCCGAGGAGCAGCGCGTTGCCGGAGAAGGCCATCTCGATCAGGTGCGCGGCGACCTCGAAGCCTTGGAGCGCCTCGGAGCCCGGTACGTGCTGCTCGACACCTACGCGGACGACCCCGAGGCGACCCGGCGGCCCGAAACCGCATGGGAGATGCTGACGAGGGTGGCCGAAAGGATCCTCGATCTCCCGCGAGAGACCCTGCGGTAGGGGTTTCGACCGCCCTCACGCTGAAGAGAGGACGCGACATGCGGAAGAGCCGAGGGTCAGCCTTGATCGTGGTGAGTCTTGTAGGAAGCCTCCTGGTCACCGCCGCATCTGGACAAGACTCCGGGAAAATCCAGGGGGCCTGGATCGTCGTGTCGGCCGAGCGCGACGCAAAGCCGGCCGCAGACGTCACCGGGCACCGTCTGACCTTCTCCGGCGACACGTTCACGATCCAGCTCGACGGAAACACCCTCTACCGCGGAACCTTCTCGGTGGACGTGGCCAGAAAGCCCGCACAGATCGACTTCCACCATACCGAGGGCACCATCAAAGGAAAGACGTGGAGGGGAATCTACAGGATCGAGGGTGCAGGCCTCAGGATCTGCGACAACGCCCCCGATCTGCGCCGACCGCGCCCCACGACGTTCTCGGCCGTACCGGGAGCCGGCTCGATCTGCATCATCTTCAAGCGCGCCACCGGCTGACCCTGATCCGAGCTAACGCGCCAGAACTTTTCCGGCTATCCCGAAATCTTCCGCCGGATGAAGACGGTGCCCAGAGCAGGGTCACGGTCGGCCGGCCGAGCCTCACGCCCTTCGCTCTCGTACTCGATCGCGAGTGGGCCTTCGTCGGCCGTCGGATCGATCTCGACGGCGAGCCGCATGGGTGAGCCCGGCCAGCGGTAGATCAGCTCGCCGCCACGGGCGGTGCACTCGCCGGCCAGCACCTGGCCCCACTGCCGGTCGGCTCGCTCGGGAGAGCGGGCACGCAAGCGCAGCCCGATGATCGTCACCGCCGGAGGTGGATCGGGCGGACCAGCGGGTGGCGTCGAGCGCGTCCCGTCGGCGCCCCCCGAGATCGTCTCCGCGAACTGCACGACGATGCCGAGCGCCTGTCTCGGGTGGAGGAAGGCCTCCTTCCAATCTGGATCGGAGTCGTCGTACCCGACGATCTCATAGCCGAGCGCCCGAGCGCGCGCACACGTCTCGCTCAGCGAGGGTACCCGGAACGTCACGTGATGGACGCCCGGGCCGCGCGTCCGAAGGAAGCGCCGAAGGAACCCGTCGGCGCTGGCGGGCTCGAGGATCTCGATCCGCCCGCCGCCCGTGAAGCGCCACTGCCAGAACCGGTACATGGAAGACACGCCACCGTACGCGGGAGCACCCCCGAGCCGTCCGACCAGCACGGCGGGGGCATCGGCAATTCGCTCGGTCGCAATGGCGATGTGGTCGAGGAGAATTCCGGACACGGGACGTTGATCTTAGTCTAGACTCGGCTTCGCTGGCAACAGATCGCAAGGGGGACACCATGACGGCGAGCATGGAAGAAAGATTCCAAACGCTCTCGGAGATCGTCAAGGCCGCGCGGCAGAACCTGGCGCCGGGTCCGTGGGACTACCTGATCGGCGGCGCGGAGAGCGAAACCACCCTCAAGCGGAACCGTCTGGCGATCGACTCGATCGGCCTCCGGCCGCGCGTGCTGAGAAACGTCTCGAAGATCGATTCCACCGCGAGCCTGTTCGACCGACGCATCCGGATCCCCGTGATGCTGGCGCCCGTGGGCTCGATCGAGAGCTTCGACCCGGGCGGTGGCGCGTCGGCCGCCAAGGCCGCGGCCGAGTTCGGCATCCCCCACATGCTCTCCTCCGTATGCAATCCGGGGCTCGAGGCCACGGCGGCGGCGGCCCCCGACAACTTCCGCATCTTCCAGCTGTACGTCCGCGGCGACGACGCGTGGGTCGACGATCACGTCAAGCGCGCGAAGGATCATGGCTATACCGCGTTCTGCCTCACCGTGGACACAGCGATGTACAGCCGCCGCGAGCGTGACCTCCTCAAACGCTTCGTCAAGCCGTGGCGCGTGCGCGCCACGGGCTTCGACTATCAGGCCGGGCTCAACTGGGATCACGTGAAACGCTTCAAGGACATGCACGACATCCCGCTCATCCTGAAGGGCATCGCGACGGCGGAGGACGCCATCATCGCCTGTGAGCACGGCGTCGACGTGGTCTACGTCTCGAATCACGGCGGTCGTCAGCTCGATCAGGGCCGCGGCACCATGGAGGTGCTGCCGGAGGTCGTCTCCGCGGTGGGCGGCCGCGCCACGATCATGATCGACGGCAGCTTCCTGCGGGGCACCGACGTGGTGAAAGCCATCGCCATGGGCGCGCACTGTGTCGGGATCGGACGCCTCGAATGCCTGGGGCTGGCCGCGGCAGGAGTCCCGGGGCTCGTGCGCGCGCTCGAGATCCTGGAAGACGAGATCCGCATCTGCCTGGGACTCATGGGCGCCAGCGGCTACACGGTTCTCGACCGCAGCGCTCTCCACGTAGCGCCGCCCGTCGTCCCCACTCACGCGACCAGCGCGTTCCCCTTGCTCGCGGAGGGCTACTGAGCGTCGGCGATGACCAGGGACGACCTGAAGGAACGGGTCGCGGAGGCCATCGACCGCCGCTCGCACGAGATCATCGGCCTCGGCGAGCAGATCCGCCGTCATCCCGAGCTGGGCTTCAAGGAAGTGAGGACGGCGAAGCTCGTGGAGGAGACCTTCCGCGGGCTCGGGCTCAAGCCGCGAGGCGGACTCGCGCTCACGGGCGTGCGCGCGGAAGCCGTGGGCCGACACGGCGCCGGGCCGACGTTCGCGCTGCTGGGTGAGCTCGACGCGCTCGTCGTGAGTGGACATCCCGAGGCCGATCCGGCGACGGGAGCGGCCCACGCCTGCGGCCACAATGCCCAGGTGGCCGGGATGCTCGGCGCGGCGATGGGGCTCCTCGACGCCGGGGCGTTCGAGCACCTCAGCGGGCGCGTGGTCTTCTTCGCGGTGCCGGCCGAGGAAGGCGGCGATCTGGAGTGGCGGTTGAGCCAGCAGCGCGCCGGCAAGCTCGGGCTGTTCGGCGGCAAGCCGGAGCTGATGAGGCTCGGACACTTCGATGACGTCGACCTCGCCATGATGATCCACACGACGTCGCGGCCCGAGGACGGCAAGGCCAGCGTGCCGCTCTCCAACAACGGCCGTGTCGGGAAGCTTGCGCGCTTCGTGGGGCGCGCGGCGCACGCAGGCGGGGCGCCGCATCTGGGCAGGAATGCGCTCTACGCGGCGCAGATCGCGCTGGCGGCGATCAACGCGCTCCGCGAGACCTTCCGCGACGAGGACACGATCCGGATCCACCCCATCCTGACCCACGGCGGCTCCCAGGTGAACGTGATCCCGGCCGAGGCGCGGCTCGAGACGTACGTTCGCGGACGGACACTCGACGCGGTCATCGACGCCAATCGCAAGGTCGATCGCGCGCTCCGGGCTGGCGCGCTCGCACTCGGCACGACCGTCGAGATCGACACGTTGCCCGGCTATCTGCCCCTCGCCTGCGACGCCACCATGGCGCGCTACTTCCGGGACAATGCCGTCGCCCTGGTGGGGGAAGCCGAGTACCGCGACCTGGGGCACCGGGCGGGATCGACGGACATGGGGGATCTCTCCCAGATCATGCCGGTGCTCCATCCCTACATGGGCGGGGCGCGCGGTACGGGCCATGCCGCGGACTACGCGATCGAGGACAAGCCGCTCGCCTATGTCGCGCCCGCGAAGGCGCTGGCGAGCATGGTCATCGATATGCTCGGCGACGGCGCGGCCGGGGCGCGCGAGGTGCTGGCCAACGCCCGCCCACGGCTCACACGCGAGGCCTATCTCGCCCTGCAGCGCGGTATGGCGCGACGCGAGGTCTTCGACGGAGGCGCGGCATGATGGGAGGCGTCGCGGAGGCGGAACGATGAAGATCACCAGCATCGAGAGCGCGGTCCTCAGCGTCCCGACCAAGAAGCCGATGTCGCTCGAATTCGTCGATCACCGGCTCGTGATCGCCACCATTCGTACCGACGAGGGCCCGACAGGTCTCGGCTACAGCCTCGCATTCGGCGGCGGCGGGGCAGAGGCCATCCAGGTCTACCTCGAGACACGGCTCAAGCCCCTGCTCCTGGGCGAGGACCCACTCTTCGTCGAGCGCCTCTGGGAGCGCATGTACCGCGCCGACCGCGGCATCAAGCGCCAGGGCGTGGCTGCCTATGCGCTCTCCGCGCTCGACATCGGTCTCTGGGACGTCGTGGGGAAAGCCGCCGGGCTGCCGCTTCACAAGCTCTGGGGCGCGGTGACGGACCGGGTCGCCGCGTATGGCAGCGGAGGCTGGGGCAGCTACGCGACGGAGGACATCATCGCCGAGGCCCAGCACTACGCGAGTCTGGGATGCCGCTACTACAAGATGAAGGTCCACCATCCCGATCCACGTGTGAACCGCCAGCGCGTGGAAGCCGTGCGAAAGGCGCTGGGCGACGGCGTGCGCCTGATGGTGGACGTGAACCAGCGGCTGGACGTCCTCGGCAATATTCGCCAGGCCCAGCTGCTGGAAGACCTGGATCTCGTCTGGTACGAGGAGCCGGTGCTGGCCGATGACACCGCGGCGTGCGCCGAGGTCGCGCGCGCCATCCGCATCCCCGTCGCCACCGGCGAGAACAACTACTCGCGCTTCGAGTTCCGCGAGCTGATCGAGCGTCGCGCCGCCCGCTACCTCATGCCCGACGTCTGCCGCGCCAACGGCTTCAGCGAGACCATGCGCATCGGCCGTCTCGCCGCCGCCCACCAGGTGCTCGTCTCACCGCACGTGGTGCACGAGCTGTCGCTTCAGGTGGTGGGCTCGCTGCCGAACGGCTTCCTCGTCGAGTTCATGGACTGGGCGCCGCTCGATCTCTTCGTCGACCTGCCCCGCTGCGAGGACGGCTTCTTCCGGGTACCGGACCGGCCGGGCCACGGGATGTCGCTCCAGCCGGGTGCGGAAAAGAAGTACCGCCTGGCGTAGGCGAGGCCTCACGCCTTCCAGCCGATCCACGCGCACACCGCGCGTCCCATCACCAGCTCGAGGTCGCGCCCTCCGAGCCATGGCAGCTCCTCGGTGAACATCGTCACGCATTGCCGCCACGAGCACGGCATGCGCGTGATGTCGGTTCCCCAGAACATGCGCTCGGGGCCGAAGGCGTCGTAGATCCGGCGGAGATGGCCGTGGATGTTGCGGTAGGGATACGGGTCGCTCGAGTAGCTGGGCGCGCCCGTGGCCTTGATGGCGATGTTCGGATGCTTGGCCAGCGCGAGCATCTCGGGCAAGCTCGCCCACGCGGCATCGTCCTTCGTCCCGGACGGCCGGCCGAGGTGATCGATGATCAGCCGGAGCCCGGGATGCCGCCCGGCGACCTCGGCGACCTTCGGCAAGAAGCCGGCCGCCAAGAGGGCCACGGGGATCCCGGCGCGCTCCGCGGCGGGCCAGAGCCAGTCGATCGTGCCGTCGGTCGGCCAGGTCCGCTGATGCGGCTGGAGGAACGTGAATCTGAGGCCGAGCATGCCCGGCCGTGATTTCCACCCGTCGATCAGCGCGCGGCTCTCCGGACGATCGAGCGGGAAGTTCCCGAGGATCGCCAGGCGATCAGGATGCTGGCGCGCGGCCTCGACGGCCAGCTCGTTGGAGTTCGGATCCCAGGACGACGGCGGATGGATGACCGCGCGATCGACGCCGGCCTCGTCCATCTCCTTCAGCAGATCATCCTTGGAAAACACGGCGACCTGCCGGTGATTCGGATTCGTCGGCTTGCCGCTGCTCCAGATGTGGACCTGCGCGTCGACGATCAGCATGGCCAGCGCTCCCCGGCTCGCCTCACGGCTTCAGCTTGAGGTCTTCGGCCGGCGCGGTGTAGGGATAGCCCTGGATGAGGCCAGAGCCGGCCTCCTCGACGCGCGGCCCGACCCCGCACAGGAAGGCCTGCTGGAAGATGGGTGCGGTCAGCACGCGGTCCGCGACCGCCTTCTGGAGCTGATGCAGCAGCGCTTCTCGCTGTTTCCGGTCCAGCTCCCTCGCCTGGCGCACGAACAGATCTTCGAGATCGGGAAAGGTGCCGAGCGCGTAGATTCCAGTGTTGGTGACGAAGGGCTCGAGTCGCGCCGCGGCGTTCCCCGCCGCGCCGGTGGCCCCGATCAGGAGCCCGTGGAGCTTCTTCTCCCGCCAGCTGGCGAGGAACGCGGCCCGCTCCATCGTGCGCACGTGCGACCGGATCCCGATCGCTTGCAGGTAGTTCGCGACCTCCTCCGCCAGCGACGTGTACGGCGGCAGCGGCGTCAGGTCCCCGGCGTCGAAACCGCTGCCGTAGCCGGCCTCGACCAGAAGCTGCTTGGCGCGCTTCGGGTCGTACGGCGGCGGATCGATCTTGAGCGAGAAATCGAATTCCGGGGGCACGAACGATCCGGTCGGGCGCCCGAGCCCGAGCATCTCGACCTCGTTGATCGCGCGACGGTCGATGGCGAGGCTCGCCGCCAGGCGCACGCGCTGATCGTGCCACGGCGACTTCGGGTCCCACTGGTCCAGGAAGTCGAGCCAGTAGACGCCGTAGAGAATCGGCGCCACGACGCGGATCCCTGGACTCTTGCGCAGCTCGGCCGCGATGGGCCCTCCGAAGAGATAGGCGACGTCGACCTCGCCGGTCTTGAGCGCCGCCGCCCGCGTGTTCTCGTCCGGGATGCTTCGCATCACGAGACGCTTCACGGACGGGGTCTTTCTCCAGTAGTCGGGAAAGGCCTCCAGCACCAGCTCGACGCCGGGATTGAATGAGACGAACTTGTACGGGCCCGCGCCGATCGGGGCCTTCCTGAACCCGTCGTCACCGACCTTCTCCACGTATTTCTTCGGGACGATCCAGGCGGCACCGGTGGCCGAGGTCCCGTAGAACGCCATGAAGTCAGGCCACTGCTCCTTGAGCACGAAGCGG
>Ga0335077_10013926_pt1 | contig 10053 bp, 5 predicted proteins | sample Lox_Sample_31_FD_207151 | JGI IMG/M metagenome (GOLD analysis project Ga0335077, IMG submission 207151) | Soil microbial communities from Loxahatchee National Wildlife Refuge, Florida, United States - Lox_Sample_3.1 | ecosystem: Environmental > Terrestrial > Soil > Wetlands | place: USA: Florida...
AGGTCGCCAGCCCCCAGGACGCGATGATCCGCGGAAAGTGGTGGGAGATTTTCAACGAGCCGGAGTTGAACGCCCTGGAAGAACAGCTCATTGTCGATAACCAGACCCTGAAGGCCTCATTCGACAGTTTTATGGAAGCACGCGCCGCAATCGCCGAAGCGCGAGCGCAGTACTATCCCACCATCTCCGTGGGTCCCTCGTGGAACCGGTCGCACAGTTCGGCCAACCTGCGCAACTCATCTCAGGCCAATACAGGGACCACGTCCACCCTGTGGTCGCTTCCCCTGAGTGTTTCCTGGACGCCCGATTTCTGGGGCAAGATCCGCAATGAAGTCCGCTCGGCGGAGTATGCTGCGCAGGTCAGCGCGGCCGACCTGGAGCTCCAGAAGCTGACCGAGCAGGCGACCCTGGCGCAGTACTATTTCGAGATCCGCGGGCAGGACATGTTGCAGCAGATCCTGAACCAGACCGTCGAAGCCGACCAGAAGGCGCTGGAAGCCACGCAGGGCGCTTATGACGTCGGCGTCGGCGACTATATTTCGGTTGCCGAAGCGCGCACGACGCTGAAAAGCGCGCAGTCGTCGGCCATTAACGTAGGGCTGCTGCGCGCCCAGTACGAACATGCGATCGCCGTGCTTGTGGGGAAGGTCGCGAGCGATTTCTCGATATCCGTGAAGCCGATGCTCTATACGCCGCCGGCTATTCCGACCGGGGTTCCTTCTCAGCTTGCCGAGCGCCGGCCGGACGTGGCCGCCTCGGAGCGCACGCTTGCCGAAGCCAATGCGACCATCGGCATCGGGTACGGCGCGTTTTTCCCGCAGATCACGCTCTCGGCCGGCGGCGGATTGCAGAGTTCCACTTTCAAGCATTTGTTTGACATCAACAGCCGCTTCTGGTCCATCGGACCCTCAGTGTCGCAGGTGGTCTACAACGGCGGACTCTATCGCGCGCAGCTGCATCAGTACGAAGCCACCTACAATGCCGATCTTGCCAACTATCGGCAGACCGTGCTCACGGCGTTCCAGCAGGTGGAGGATGCCATGTCTTCCACGCGCATCTATTCGCAGCAGATCATTCAACAGGACGACGCGGTCAAGGCGGCGCAGCAGTTTCTCGACCTGGAGCTGGAGCGATACCACTCGGGAGTGGACCCATTTATCAATGTTCTGACAGCGCAGACCACGCTGCTGAATGACCAGGTCACGCTGAATACGCTGCATGTGCAGGAGATGCTGGCCACCGTGCAACTGGTGCAGGCGCTGGGCGGGGGCTGGGATCGTTCGCAGCTGGTTACGCCGCAGCAGACTGCCGCGAAGACGTCAGCGGCCGACTACAAGTTGCAGAAGTAAGACGGAGCCCGTCTACTTCGGGCGGGCGCGTCCCGCATGTTGAAGATCGCCGGCCAGAGGGCAACCTTCGCAACGGGCGATCCGGCCGCAGTGTGCCTTTCCAACCGCCACCGTGAGCGCGTGAAACTCATTGAAAAATTGCGCATGACCATCGGCGGCTTCATGCGCGAAGGCCTCCCGAGTCAACGCCGCCAGGAACTCGTATCCTCCGGAATCCTTCCGCGGCGCCGGCTGCACCAGTCCGTGCCGCTCGGCGATGCGCCGCAGATATTCATCCGCTACCGGAACGGCGTGTCCCAGCGCATATAGCAGGATGGCATCCGCCGTCTCCGGTCCCACCCCCGGCAGGGCAAGCAGGCGCTCCCGCAGGGCGGCGGTGGGCCGGGCCGCGATCACGTCAAGCGAGCCTTCGAACTCTTCATCGAGCATCGCGACAAAGGCTTTCAGGGCGGGCGCCTTACGGGTGTAGAAGCCGGAAGGCCGAATGAGTTCCTGCAACTGTGCAACCGGTATGCGCCGCAGGCCTTCCATGCTCAGCGCGCCCGCTTCGCGAAGATTGGCGAGCGAGCGTTCCACGGCCTTCCAGGCGGTGTTTTGCGTCAGGTATGCGCCAAAAATGACTTCCGATGCAGTTTGCGCCGGCCACCAGGACTGCGGGCCGTACGCGGCAGCCAGAAGATCATGCATTTCGCGCAGACGCTGCGCCGGCGTGGGGCGTTTTGTTCGAGGGGTCGGCCGGGACAATTTGGCGGATTTCCTGTCGGACGAGGGCACGGCTGCCATCAGGATAAGGGCTGCGGTGCGGCTCGCGGACCCGATTCAAGAGAAGCCTTCCACGAAGCAGCGCCCGATTTGCAGGGTCGCAGACAAAAAACGTGCCCACTATCACCATCCCTCCGCTTTCCGGTGCGATAAGATTCTTCATGCAAACGCGGGATGGAGAGAGGGACCATTCTGCGACAACGGCAATTCCGGAGTAGCCATCACTCTGGAATTGCGATTGCGGGTTCCTTCAAGGCATTTTGGATCCGCGTCAAACCACTTCCACTGGACCGGAGGCAAGAATGAAAGCAATCAGGAAGGCAGGAATTGCAGTACTGGCGTTGGCAGTCGGTTTCATCTCCGGGTGCGAACGGCACTCGAACAAGGAAGTGTTTTACCTTGTGACAGCGAATGCGGGGCTGCCCTATTGGCAGACCGCGGCTTCGGGCTTCAATCATGCGGCAGCGCAATACAAGGTGACCGCCAAAGTTGTCGGGCCGGACGGCTACGACGCGCAGGCGGAGCTGGCCGAATTGAACAAGGCCATCGCCGCCAAGCCCGCCGGCATTCTCATCTCGGTTGCCGATGCGGCCGTGCTGCAGCCGCAGATCGATGCGGCTATCAATGCCGGCATTCCCGTGATCACCGTTGACTCGGATGCGGCCGGAAGCCGCCGCCTCTACTTCATCGGGACGAACAATCTCCAGGCCGGCCAACTGGGCGGTAGGCGCCTCATCGAGAAATTGAACGGCAAGGGCAATGTCATGGTGTTCACATTCTCCGGCCAGCCCAACACCGAAGAGCGCCTCAAGGGACTGAAGGACGCGCTGAGCGCCAGGCCGGAGATCAAGATCGTCGACGTAATCGACGTGAAGGGTGATCCGCGTACCGCCTTCGACAAAGCGCAGGAAGTGCTCCCGGCGACGGGGCCCAAGAAGATCGATGGCTTCATTGCCCTCGAATCGGCGTCCGGCAAGATGGTCTCCGATGCCATCAAGCGCGCCAATGCTACGGACCGCGTGCTGGTCGCCTTCGACGTGAACCAGGACACGCTCGACGGCATCAAGAGCGGCACTATCGATTCGACGATTGCCCAGAAACCTTACACCATGGGCTACATCGGTTTGAAGGCTCTCGACGAAGTCTTTCACAATCCGCCCACGCAACTGGCGAAGGACTACAGCGTCGATTCGTTCGCGCCGTATCCGGTATTTGTGGACACCGGCACTTCGCTCGTAGACAAGAACAACGTGGACCTCTACCTGTCTTCCGCCGCCGAAGGGAGCAAGTAACAAAATCCAGGCAGGAATTGAGTGCTCCACCTGCGCTGTGGTGGGGCACCGCAATTTCGGAAGGTCAGAGCAAATGCAGGTCCTTCACTCCCTCTTCGCTGCGCTCAGGCTCCGTTCACGATTACGACTTGCTCGGATTGAGCTTACTTGCGGTCGAGGCGGAAGGCAGCAGCTTGAAAGTCTCCCCGGAAATCTTCGCTTAGTTCGAGGCCATGGTTCATCCACCATGCGCCGCTGGCTGACTGTGGCGAACCCATGTCCGCTTTACCTTCGATGGGAGTGAGCGCGTAGGTTGCGGCGGGGTCGAGTCCCTTCAGCTTCAGGAGAGGGAATCCGCGGCCCTCCTGTGTGGAGTGGATGAACGCGAATACCACCGACTGGTTCTTGTCCTTGTTGACGGTCTGCGTGGCCGAAAACTCGCTGCCGTCGCGCGGCGAGATGAGCCGGTACAGATCGCCCTGCACGATGGTGCGCTGCACCTGGTGGTAGGCGGCGATGAGACGCTTGACCATGGCCATCTCGTCGTCATTCCACTTGGCGATGTTGGCGCCGATGCCGAGAGAGCCCTGCATGGAGCTCAGCATGCGGTAGGCGAGGGAAGTGCTGCGCCTATTGAGCCAGTGGGGCGAGTCCGTGACCCACGCCATCATCACCTGCGGCGTGTAGGCGTAGGTGAACCCATCCTGCTGGGTAAGGCGGTCGAAGGGATCGGTGTTGTCGGACGGCCAGACCTCGTCCGTATATTTCAGGATCCCGAGGTCCACGCGCCCGCCGCCGCCCGAGCATGACTCGATCTCGAGCCTGGGATGGCGCTTCTGCAGCTCGGCCAGGATCCAGTAGAGATTACGCGTGAAGTCGACGTACACGCGCTTCTGCTCGGCAGGCGGCAACTGGTCCCAGCCGGGCTCGCTCCAGTTGCGGTTGTAATCCCACTTGAGGAAGGCGATATCGTTTTCGGTGACGAGCTTGTCGAGGGCGTCGAGGATGTAATCGCGCACGTCGGTGCGGGCCAGGTTCAGCACGAGCTGGTTGCGGCCTTCGGAACGCGGACGGCCCGGGAAGTTGAGTGCCCAGTCGGGATGCTTGCGGTAGAGGTCCGAGTCGGGGTTGACCATCTCGGGCTCGACCCATAGTCCGAAGTCCATGCCGAGCGAATGGACCCTGTCGATGAGGGGCTTGAGGCCGTTGGGAAATTTCTCCTTGTTCACATACCAGTCGCCCAGGCCGGCGTGGTCGTCCTTGCGCTGGCCGAACCAGCCGTCGTCCATGACGAAGCGGTCGATGCCGAGGGCGGCGGCTTTCTCAGCAAGAGCCATCTGGCCGGCTTCGTTCACGCGGAACTCGGTGGCTTCCCACGAGTTGTAAATCACGGGTCGGGGTTTGGGCGGATCCTGCTGGCCGGGACGGTGAGGAAGCACGTTGGCGATTTCGAAGTGATGCAGAAGCCGCGAGGCGCCGCCCAGGCCGTGGTCGGAGTAGCCGCCATAAAACACCGGCGTCTCGAGGGACTGGCCCGGATGCAGGACATAGCCGAAATCGAACGGGTTGAATCCGCCGGTGACGCGCACCGCATCCAGCTGGTCCTGCTCGACGGTGATGCGCCACGACCCGCTCCACGCCAGTGCGCCGAACCAGACTTCGCCGTGCTCTTCATCGGGCTCCCCGGCCTGGATGGCGAACCACGGATTGGTCTGGTGGCCCGTCGTGCCGCGCCGGCTCTCGAAAATTCGTGCGCCGTGACGGACTGGTTCCTGGTTGAGCGTCCACTCGCCGGCCCAGCGGCCCGTAAGGTAATTCAGGGTGTAGTGCGCGGTGGGCAGCGACCAGGCGGCTGCCGCGGCCTGCTCGATCGTGAAGGATTCCCCTTCGCGATTCTCGATGGTCGCGGAGCGGGATACGATCCCGCTGTCCGCGTCGATCGAGTAGTGCAGGGTGACGAAGATCTTCCGGGAGATGTCTTTAAGGACGACGTCGACTCCGTCCGCGCGCGCCGAGTGGCTCTCGTAGTGGAGCACCAGGTCGCGATTGCCGTCCGCGAACGTCACCTTGAGCGCCGGCTCCACAAACAGCCCGGCGCCCCAGCCGGCGTATTCCTCGGGAGTATTGGAATACGAGGAGTCGAACGACGACCACTCGCGCATGGGCTGCGGCTGCTGGATGGCATCGCTCTCGGCAAGGCGTCCGCCCCAATAAATCTGCTGCAACTCGCCGCGCGGATTGATTCCAAAGACGTAGGAAGAGTTGCTGCCATCGAGGCGGAACACCTTTGCCGAAGAGTCGAATGCGACGTGCGCGGATTGTGCGGCGAGGAAGGAAGCGATCATGAGCAAGGGTACGACAGCAAGGGCAGAGAGCAAGCGGCTTTCGAGCCGTGAAACCGTTTTCTTTGGCATGGCGATCGGACCTGTCTTTAAGTGCGCGGCCATCATAGCACTCGCGGTGAAACCGCCGCCCGGCCTCATGCGGAAATTCTGTTCGGAAATATATTCCCTATTGCTATTTCGCTGTGATACGGTGAAATTCGACTGATAACGGGATTAAGGTGTAAACATGACCGTCGCAGCCGTTGCTTCCCCCTCGCTCAAGTTCCTCGAAGATCGTTGGGACCCAGCCGTAGCCGACAAGCTGGATGAACCCGAGTTACTGCGCTATCGCTCCAACCTGCTCGGCTCCGACCTGCGCATCACCAACTTCGCAGGCGGCAACACAAGTTCCAAGATCGATGAAGTGGATCCGCTGACCGGCCATACCGTGAAGGTGCTGTGGGTAAAGGGCAGCGGCGGTGACCTGGGCAGTATCAGGCGCAGCGGCCTGGCGACGCTTTACATGGATAAGCTGCTCGCGTTGGAACGTCTGTATCGCGGCCAGGAATTCGAAGACGACATGGTGGAGATGTATGCCCTGTGCTCGTTCCGCAACAATCCCGTGGCCTCGTCGATCGACACGCCGCTGCACGGGTTTCTCCCGTTCCCGCATGTCGACCATCTGCATCCCGATTGGGGCATCGCGCTGGCTGCTTCGGCCAACGGCAAAGCCAGGATGGAGGAGTTCAACCGCGAATTCGATCACAGGCTGATCTGGATTCCCTGGCAGCGTCCCGGGTTCGAGTTGGCCATGATGCTGAAGCGCGCCGTAAAGCAGAACCCCGGCTGCGACGGCATCGTGCTTGGCGGCCACGGGCTGTTCACGTGGGGCGACACGCAGCGCGAGTGCTACGTCAATACCATTACGATCATCGACCAGCTCGGGCAGTTCATTGCGAAGCACGGCCAGACCAGGGCGATCCGATTCGGTGGCGAGGCGGTGAAGTCGCGGCCGGATCGGCGTGAGCTTGCCCTCGAGATTCTGCCGTTTTTGCGCGGGCGGGTCAGCTTGCAGCGCCAATGGATCGCGAGCTATAGCGATCACGATGATGTAATGCAGTTCGTGAATTCAACCCACGCCAGGGATCTCGCGTTCCTGGGAACGAGCTGCCCGGATCACTTTATCCGCACCAAGATCCGGCCGATGTTTGTCCCGTGGGCGGACGGCGACGATGTGCCGGCGCTGAAGCGGCGCATCGAAGAATCGCTCACCGAGTATCGCGAGCACTATCGCAAGTACTACCATGCGCACGCTCTGCCTGACTCGCCCGCTCTCCGCGACGCAAATCCGACGATCGTGCTGATTCCAGGGCTCGGCATGTTCAGCTTCGGCAAGAACAAAACAGAGGCGCGCATTACCGGCGAGTTCTATACCAACGCGATTCACGTGATGGAAGGAGCCAGCCTGCTGAGCGAGGATGACGAGGACCTTCGCGGATCAAAGGTGGGCGTGGTTCCGCAGTGCGGCGAAGGCATGGATCCCGCGACGTTCAAGGTTTTCACCAACTATGTCGCGATGCCATTGAGCGAAGCGTTCCGCATCGAGTACTGGGCTCTTGAAGAAGCCAAGATCCGCCGCCAGCCCGCGGAGAAGGAACTGAGCCGCAGCATTGCGTTGATCATTGGCGGCGGCAGCGGCATCGGGCGCGAAGTGGCGGTGCTGGCGGCCGCGCGCGGTGCGCATGTCATGGTCGCCGACCGTGATACGGGAGCGGCCGCCAAAGTGGCTGACGAGCTTGCCAACTTCACCTTGAAGGAGTCGGTGGCGTCGACCGGCGTGGACATTCGCAGCCGCGAAGCGATCGGCAACGCGCTGAAGGCGACAATCGCTGCGTTCGGCGGAGTCGACATCCTTATCAACACCGCCGCCATGTTCCCGTCTTCGCCGGACGGCGTGATCACCGAGGCGCAGTGGGCCATGACGCTCGACGTAAACGTCACGGCCAATTATCTGCTCTGCGATGAAGCCGCAAAGACCCTGAAAGAGCAGGGAATCGGCGGGTCGATCGTGTTGACAAGTTCCGCTAACGCCGTGGTTCCCAAACGTGGAACAGAAGCCTATGACGTGAGCAAGGCCGCGCTTAGCCACCTTGTGCGCGAATTGGCCATCGGCCTTGCGCCCGACGTACGCGTCAACGCCATCAGCCCGGCGACGGTGGTGAAGGGTTCGACCATGTTCCCGCGGGACCGCGTGCGTGCTTCACTGACGAAGTACGGCATCGGGTTCGATGAATCGATGAGCGACGAGGAGCTGCGCGGCCTGCTGGCGAAGTTCTATGCGCAGCGCACTCTGACGCATCAGCCTATCGATCCCGTGGACTGCGCGGAGGCCATCATGTTCCTGGCCGGTCCGCGCTCGCGCTGCACTTCGGGCCATCTCATTCCTGTGGATGGCGGGTTGCCGGAGGCATTTTTGCGGTGAGCTCTCCAGGCGGAAATGGCGCGGCACCCGAGCTGCACACTCAGCAGGGCCGCGCCCGCGTGGCGATCGACCTGGGCGCGGAGAGCTGCCGGGTGTCCCTCCTGCGGTGGCGCGAAGGCACGGGGTCCCCGCGGACAGGTCTTGGTCCGTGGGGTGGCGGCCGGCCCGAAATCGCGCTGGTCCACCGCATCCCCAACGGGCCGGTGCATGCCAATGGTTCGCTGCGCTGGCCATTCGAGCGGATCCTTGCCGGGCTTGAGGAAGGCCTGCGCAAAGCCGCGGCCGCGGCCCCCGAGGGAATCGCCTCCGTTGCCGTCGATGGCTGGGCTGTGGACTATGTCCGGCTCGGCGCGGACGGGATGCCCTTGGCGGAGCCGTTCTGCTACCGCGACGAGCGCAACATCCGCAGCAAGGAGCTCGCAGATCGTCTCGCGCCGCCGGAGTGGGCGTATCGTCATGCGGGCGCATGGCCGCTGCGGATCAACACGGTGTATCAGTTGCTCGCGGATCCCGCTTCAGGTATCGATGCGCATTCGCCGTGGGTCAGCCTGCCCGAATATGTGTTGTATCGGCTGGGCGGCCGGCGCGTTGCCGAGTACACCAATGCCACGCACACCGGTCTGGTGGACATCGCGACGGGCGACTGGTCAGACGAACTGCTTGAGCGGCTCCATCTGCCCAAGGTTGCTTTTCCGCCGATTGTTCCCGCCGGAAGTGTGATCGGCAAGCTGAGAGGGCCGCTGGCGGAGCTGTCAGCCTTCCGTGATACGGAGTTGATTGTACCCGCGTGCCATGACACGGCTTCGGCCATCGCGGGCATCCAGACCGATCTGGACGGCACGGCTTACATCTGCTCGGGCACTTGGTCGCTGGTGGGGACGGTGATTCCGGTTCCGATCACTACCCAAGAAGCCATGGACGCCGGTTTCACCAACCAGGGCGCGGCATGCGAGGGGTTTTGCTTTCATACCAACGTGAACGGCATGTGGATTCTGAAGCAGTGCCTGGAGAGCTGGCGCAAAGCCGGCCGCCCCTGGGAGCTGCCTGAGTTGATCGCGCAGGCGGCAACGCGGAATGATTTTCCCGGCACGGTGAACGTTGACGCGCCGCCGCTGATGCTGGATGAAGACATGCCCTCGCGGCTGAACGAGCAGTTGCTGGCGAACGGCAATGCGGCAATCGAGGATCGCGCCGGCAATGAGCCGCTGTTTGCGCGCGTGATCTTCGAGAGCCTGGCGCACCGCTATTCATCAGCCCTGCGCAGCCTGGAGCATATGCTCAACGACAGCATCAAGCGCGTTCACATTCTCGGCGGCGGCAGCCTCAATCAACTGCTCACGCGGCTCACCGCGGAGCGCACTGGACTCCCTGTCGAAACGGGCAACGTGGAGAGCTCCACGGTCGGCAACTTTGCCGTGCAGATGGCTTCCAGCGAAGCGCGGGGTGGGCGGTTGAAGCGCGAAGCTGTGCGCCGCTGGGCGCGTGAACTCTGCGAAGAGCGCAAGTGCGGTGAAGTGCATCCGGTACTATAGCGGGCGCGATCCGAGGCGATCTGAAAAGGAATCTGGTGACCCCGGGCTGATTCGAACAGCCGACACGCAGTTTAGGAATGTGCTTCAACCGGGGTAACTTTTATATTTATCAATGACTTACCTGTCCGTTGTCGGCACGTTTTGGGGGCCTCTGGCAGGACAAACAACGGACTCAATTCAGTAGTCCAGAACCGCTTTAACGGACAAACAACGGACAAACTTCAGTCGACCTCAAGGTGAGTGATTGATTTTATGGTGACCCCGGGCTGATTCGAACAGCCGACACGCAGTTTAGGAAACTGCTGCTCTATCCATCTGAGCTACGGGGCCACT
>Ga0335077_10013928_pt1 | contig 10052 bp, 21 predicted proteins | sample Lox_Sample_31_FD_207151 | JGI IMG/M metagenome (GOLD analysis project Ga0335077, IMG submission 207151) | Soil microbial communities from Loxahatchee National Wildlife Refuge, Florida, United States - Lox_Sample_3.1 | ecosystem: Environmental > Terrestrial > Soil > Wetlands | place: USA...
TAGATCCGCTGCCCCGACTGGCGCCGGGCGTAATTCACCGTGATCCGGCGCTGGCCGCGCTCGATGAAGACCACGATTCCCGTCACCACCACGGCCACGGCAAATAGCGCCACCACCATGACGATGTTGATCTCCTGCGTGCGCGCCAGTTCCAGCGTGCTGACCACGGCGCGCGGCAGGCCGGCGACGATGCCGGCGAAGATGAGCATGGAGATGCCGTTGCCCACGCCGCGTTCGGTGATCTGCTCGCCCAACCACATGAGGAACATCGTGCCCGTCACCAACGAGGTGACGGCGGTGATCTGGAACCCGAGGCCGGGATTCAGCACCAAGCCCTGGCCGCCGGCGCTCTGCCCTTCCAGCGCGATGGACACCCCCAGGGCCTGAAATACGGCGAGGATGACCGTGCCATAGCGGGAATACTGCATCAGCTTGCGGCGGCCGCTCTCGCCCTCCTTCTTCAATGACTCGAAGGCTGGCACCACCATGGTCAGCAACTGCACAATGATCGAGGCGGAGATGTACGGCATGATCCCCAGCGCGCACACCGACAGGCGTTGCAAGGCGCCGCCGGAAAACATGTTGAACATGTCGAGGATGGTGCCGTGCTCGAACAATTGCTTCAACGCGTTCGGATTGATGCCCGGCACCGGGATGTGCGTGGCGATCCGGAACACGATCAGCGCGCCCACCAGGAACAGCAGCCGGTCGCGCAGCTCGGTAAGCTTGCTCAAGCTCGGCAGGCCGGTGGTGCTTCTGTCTGTTGACGTTTTAGCCACTGTCACGCCTCGATGCTGCCGCCGGCCTTTTCGATCGCCGTGCGCGCGCCCTTGGTCACCGTCAGGCCCTTGATGGCCAGCGCCTTCTTGAGTTCGCCAGAGAGTATGACCCGCACGCGCTCGACGCCCGGGCCGATCACACCGGCCTTGCGCAGCGCCTCCAGATCGATGGGCTTGGCCTTCATCCTGGCCAGATCGCCCAGACGTACCTCGGCCACCGTATCCGCCGTCAGCGACTTGAAGCCGAATTTGGGCAGCCGGCGTTGCAGCGGCATCTGGCCGCCTTCGAAGCCCACCTTGTGATAGCCGCCGGCGCGGGCGTGCTGGCCCTTGTGGCCCAGGCCGCAGGTCTTGCCGATGCCGGAACCGCCGCCGCGACCGACGCGCAGGCGCTTGGTCCTGGCGCCCGCCGCGGGTTTGAGATCGTTCAAGCGCATGGTCTAATCCTCCACCGCCAGCAGGTAGGCCACCTTGCCGATCATGCCGCGGTTGGCCGGCGTGTCCTGCACTTCCACGCTGTGCCCGATGCGGCGCAGGCCCAGCCCCCGCACACAGGCCTTGTGGGCGGCCAGGCACTTGTTGGTGCTGCGCACCAGCCTGACTTTGATTCGTTTGGCCTTGGTCATGGTCCTTGTCACCCGGTGATTTCTTCGAGCTTCTTGCCGCGTTTGGCGGCGAAGCGCGCCGGATCGCTGATGCTGCGCAGGCCCTTCAAGGTGGCGCGCACGACGTTGATGGGATTCGAGTTGCCGATGCATTTGGCCAGCACATCCTGCACGCCCGCCACCTCGAACACGGCCCGCATCGGGCCGCCGGCGATGATGCCGGTGCCTTCGGAGGCCGGCTGCATATAGACCTTGGCGGCGCCGTGTCTGCCAACGACGGCATAGGGCAGCGTGCGGCCATTGAGCGCAACGCTTTTCATGTCGCGGCGCGCGCTTTCCATGGCCTTGGAGATCGCGGCAGGCACTTCGCGCGCCTTGCCGCGGCCGAGCCCGACCCGGCCCTCGCCGTCGCCCACCACCGTGAGCGCGGCAAAGCCGAAGATACGGCCGCCCTTGACCACCTTGGCGACGCGATTGACGGCGACCAGTTTTTCGCGCAAACCGTCGGTGTTTTCAGAAGCGGAAGAGGCTGCGTTGGTCATCATGCTGTCCTTGGAAATATTCGTTAAAACTCAAGGCCGCCTTCACGCGCGGCATCGGCCAGCGCCTTGATTCGGCCGTGATAATTGAATCCGGAGCGATCAAAGGCCACGCGCTTGACGCCCTTGGCCTTGGCGCGGCGGGCCACCAGCTTGCCCACTTCGATCGCGGCGTTGATGTTGCCGCCGTTCTTCATGCCCTTGCGCAATTCCTTGTCCACGGTCGAGGCCGCCGCCACCACCTCATAGGTGCCCGGAGCGAAGATCTGGGCATAGATGTGGCGCGGCGTGCGATGTACCGACAGGCGGTGCACGCTCAATGTCCTGATCTTGGAGCGCGTCCTGGTGGCGCGGCGCAAACGGGCGGTTTTTTTGGTGACGGACATGGAATTCTCGCTCGCTATATCTTTACGCCTTCTTGGTTTCCTTGCGCAGGATGACTTCATCGGCATACTTCACGCCCTTGCCCTTGTAAGGCTCGGGCGGACGGTAGGCGCGAATCTTCGCCGCCACCTGGCCCACCTGCTGCTTGTTGACACCCTTGACCACGATTTCGGTCTGGCTGGGTGTCTCGATGGTGATTCCCTCCGGGATTGCGAAGTTCACCGGATGCGAAAAGCCCAGCGTCAGATTCAGGGTCTTGCCCTGCACCTGGGCACGGTAACCCACGCCGTTGATTTCCAGTTTGCGCTCAAACCCGGCGGACACGCCGCGCACGGTGTTGTTGAGCAGCGCCCGCAGGGTGCCGGCCAGCTGGCTGGCCGTCTTGCTGCGTTCCTTCATGCCCACCTTGACGCTCTGCCCGTCCATGCTGACTTCAACGCCAGCGGGCACGCGATGGGCCATGGCGCCCTTGGCGCCCTTGATGGCGACATCGGCCCCGTTGATCTTGACCTCCACACCCTTCGGCAGGGGGATGGCTTTTCTGGCTACCCGTGACATGGTGTGATCCTCGAACCCTTGGTTAGGACACGATACAGACCAATTCACCGCCCACCCCCTGGGCGCGGGCGGCGCGGTCGGTCATCAACCCGCGCGAAGTGGAAACGATGGCGATGCCGTAGCCGCCGACGATCTTGGGCAGGGCCGATTTGCCGTGATAAACGCGGAGCCCCGGGCGGCTGACACGCTTGATCGATTCGATCACCGGCTTGCCTTCGTAATATTTGAGCCCGATGGTCAGTTGTGGCCGGCCTTCCAGGTTCCGCACCACGCAATCGGAAATATATCCTTCTTCCTTGAGCAGCTTGGCGACGGCCAGTTTGCGTTTGGACGAGGGCATGGCGACCTCCTGCTTGCGCAGGGCCTGTGCGTTGCGGATGCGGGTCAGCATGTCGGCGATCGGGTCTTGTAAGCTCATCGTAACGGTTCTCAACAGTTCTCTATATGTATGTGCAATCACCAGCTGGCCTTGACCAGGCCTGGCACGTCGCCGCGCATGGCGGCCTTGCGCAGCTTGCTGCGCGACAGCCCAAACTTGCGGTAATAGCCGCGCGTGCGGCCCGTAATCCGGCAGCGATTGCGCACGCGCGAGGGACTGGAGTCGCGCGGCATCTTCTGCAATTTCAAGGCCGCGGCGGCGCGTTCCTCCTCGCTCAGGCGCACATCCTTGGCCTTGGTGCGCAGTTCGTTGCGCTTTGCGGCGAGCTTCTTCGACAACTTGATGCGCCGGACCTCGCGCAGCTTCATCGATAATTTGGCCATGCGTTGACCTCTTGCCTATTGGTTGCGCAGCGGCAGGTTGAATGCCGCCAGCAGCGCGCGCCCGTGTTCGTCCGTGCGCGCATTGGTGGTGATGCAGATGTCCATGCCCCGGATGGCGTCGATCTTGTCAAAGTCGATCTCCGGGAAAATGATCTGTTCCTTGACGCCCAGGCTGTAGTTGCCGCGGCCGTCGAAGGCGCGCGGGCTCAGGCCGCGGAAATCGCGGATGCGGGGGATGGCCACGTTGATCAGCCGGTCGAGAAACTCGTACATCCGCTCGCGCCGCAGGGTCACCATGCACCCGATGGCCAGGTTTTCCCGGATCTTGAAGTTGGAGATGGCCTTGCGCGAACGTGTAACCACGGGTTTCTGGCCGGCGATCTTGGTCAGGTCCTCCACAGCGTGTTCGATGATCTTCTTGTCGGCGACCGCCTCGCCCACGCCCATGTTGAGCGTGACCTTGATGATGCGCGGCACCTGCACGGCATTCTTGAAGCCGAACTGTTTCATCAGGCCGGGAATGACCTTGCGGCGATAAAAATCTTGCAGTCGGGCGGTCATGATCGATCCTGTCCTCAGACGTCAACGACTTCGCCGTTGGATTTGAAATACCGCACCTTGCGACCGTCGGCCAGCACCCGGATGCCGACGCGATCCGGCTTCTTGGTCGCCGGGTTGTAGAGGGCGACATTGGCGGCGGCGATGGGCGCCTCCTTCTCCAGGATGCCGCCGGGCTGGTTCGCCTGCGGATTCGGACGGGTGTGACGCTTGATCATATTGACGCCCTCCACCACCACGCGGCCGTCGTCCAAAAGGCGCAGAACCTTGCCGCGCTGGCCGCGACTGCGGCCCGTGCGCACAATGACCTCATCTCCTCGCTTCAATTTCTTCATGGTGGTCTGATCCATCTTCCTTACAACACTTCCGGCGCCAGCGACACGATGCGCATGAACTGTTCGCCGCGCAGTTCGCGGGTCACCGGCCCGAAGATGCGGGTGCCGATGGGCTGCAATTGGTTGTCCAGCAACACTGCGGCATTGCCGTCAAAGCGGATGATCGAGCCGTCGGGTCGGCGCACGCCCTTCTTGGTGCGCACCACCACGGCGTTGAACACGTCGCCCTTCTTGACCTTGCTGTTCGGGATCGCCTCCTTGATCGACACCTTGATGAGGTCGCCGATGCCGGCATAACGGGCCTTGGTGCCCTTCAACACCTTGATGCAGAACAGGCGGCGTGCGCCGCTGTTGTCGGCGGCGTCCAGCACGGTGGTCATCTGTATCATGGTTGGTCCCTCATCATCCCGTGGCGGCGCTCAATCCTGCGCGGCCGCCCGTTCCACGATCTTCTGCAGGCGCCAGCGCTTGCGCCGCGAGATCGGACGGCATTCTTCTATCGCCACCGTGTCGCCTTCCTTGCAGGTGTTGTCGGCGTCGTGCGCCAGAAATTTGCTCGACCGCTGGATGTATTTTTTGTACAGCGGGTGCGTCACCACGCGTTCGACCCGCACGGTGATGGTCTTGTCCATCTTGGTGCTGACCACCTGGCCGATCAGCACACGGCGGTTCGCGGGATGATTGGCGGTCGTTTCAGTCATGTTTTGCCACCCTTGAGTCTCTGCTCGTGCATGATCGTCTTGATGCGCGCGATGTCGCGGCGCACCTGGCGCACCTGGCTGGGGCGCGCCACGGCCTGCCCCGTGCCCTGCTGCATGCGCAGGCTGAACTGTTCGCGGTGCAGATCCATGAGCAGGCTGTTCAGTTCCGCCGCTGTCTTCTGGCGTAATTCCTGGGCACGCATTTACAGCACCGTCCTTGCCATGAATGTGGTTTTCACCGGCAGCTTGGCCGCCGCCAGCCGGAACACCTCCCGGGCCTCGGCCTCGGTCATCCCCTCCATTTCGTAGAGGATGCGGCCGGGCTGGACCTGGGCCACCCAGTATTCCACCGCGCCCTTGCCATTGCCCATGCGCACTTCCAGCGGTTTCTTCGAGATCGGCTTGTCCGGAAAAACGCGGATCCACACCTTGCCGCCGCGTTTCATCTGATGCGTGATCACGCGCCGCGCCGCCTCGATCTGGCGGGAAGTCAGGCGCCCGCTGGAGGTGGCCTTGAGGCCGTACTCGCCGAAGCTGACCCGGCAGCCCTTGTGGGCAATGCCCGGGTTGCGCATCTTGTGCTGTTTGCGGTACTTGACCTGTTTGGGCTGCAACACGATGAATTCTCCCCGGCCTATTCCGTCGCTGCCGCCGGTTCGGCGTGCTCGGCGGTTTCCGCCCCGGTGGTCTCATCGCCAGCCAGAATCTCGCCCTTGAAGATCCACACCTTGACACCGATCACGCCATAGGTGGTCTTGGCCTCGGCGAAACCATAATCGATGTCGGCGCGCAGCGTGTGCAGCGGCACCCGGCCTTCGCGGTACCATTCTGTGCGCGCGATCTCGGCGCCGTTCAGCCGGCCGGCGACGGTGATCTTGATGCCCTGGGCGCCGAGTCGCAGCGCGTTCTGCACCGCGCGCTTCATGGCGCGCCGGAACATGATGCGCTTTTCCAGTTGATGCGCAACGCTCTCCGCCACCAGATAGGCATCGAGTTCAGGCTTGCGGATCTCCTCGACATTGAGCGTCACTGGCACACCCATCATGTCCGTCACCTTCTTGCGCAGCGCCTCGATGTCCTCGCCCTTCTTGCCGATGACGATGCCCGGGCGCGCGGTGTGGATGACGATGCGGGCATTGTGCGCCGGACGCTCGATCTGGATGCGGCTGACCGAGGCCTGCGCCAGCTGCTTGCGCAGGAACTCACGCACCTTGAGATCGGTATTCAGGTAATCGGCGTAATGTTTGGAGTCGGCATACCACTTCGAGGTCCAGTCCTTGACGATGCCCAGACGAATGCCGATCGGATTGACTTTTTGTCCCATAAGCCCTGACCGTCCTATTTTTTCTCGTCCAGCGTGATCATCACGCGGCTCGTGCGCCGCAGAATGCGATCCGCCCGGCCGCGTGCGCGCGGGCGCAGCCGCTTCATGGACGGCCCCTGATCCACCAGAATCGTGGTGACCTTGAGCACGTCGATGTCGGCGCCGTCATTGTGCTCGGCGTTGGCCAGCGCGGATTCCAGCGCCTTTCTGACGATGCCCGCCGCCTTCTTGTTGCTGAATTTGAGCAGGTTCATGGCCCGATCCACGGGCAGGCCACGCACCTGATCGGCAATCAAACGCAGCTTCTGCGCCGAGATGTGGGCATTGCGGTACAAGGCATGCGTAGCCATGGCTAGACCTCCACCTTCTTGCCGACGGCGGAATGGCTGCGGAAGATGCGCGTGGCCGCGAATTCACCCAGCTTATGGCCGACCATGTTCTCGGTGATGTACACCGGTACGTGCTGCTTGCCGTTGTGCACGGCGATGGTGAACCCCACCATGTCGGGCACGATAAGCGAGCGGCGCGACCAGGTCTTGATCGGGCGCTTGTCATTGCTGGCACGCGCCTTTTCCACCTTGGCAGCCAGGTGATGATCGATGAATGGACCTTTGCGAACTGAGCGTGGCATGGAATTTCCCTAGCGGTCGTTGCGGCGGCGGATGATCATGGATGCCGTGCGTTTGTTCTTGCGGGTCTTGTACCCCTTGGTCGGCTGGCCGTGCGGGGTCACCGGATGGCGGCCGCCGGAGGTCTTGCCTTCACCGCCGCCGTGCGGATGGTCAACCGGGTTCATCGCCACACCACGCACCGTCGGGCGGATGCCGCGCCAGCGCGTCGCGCCGGCCTTGCCGAGCGAGCGCAGCGAATGCTCCATGTTGCCGGCCTCGCCGATGGTGGCCCGGCAATCGACCGGTACCTTTCTGGTCTCGCCGGAACGAAGCCGCAGCGTGGCGTAGCCGCCTTCGCGCGCCACCAGTTGCACGCCGGCGCCAGCGGCGCGGCCCAGCTGGGCGCCTTTGCCCGGCTTCATCTCCACGCAATGCACGGTGGTACCCACGGGGATGTTTCGCAGTGGCAGGCTGTTGCCGGCCTGTATGGGTGCCTCGGCACCGGATTGCAGCGTGTCGCCCGCCTGTACGCCCTTGGGCGCGATGATGTAGCGGCGCTCGCCATCGGCGTAGATCAACAGCGCGATGTGTGCGCTGCGGTTGGGATCGTATTCCAGCCGTTCGACCTTCGCCGGCACGCCGTCCTTGTCGCGCTTGAAATCGATCAGGCGGTAAAGCTGTTTGTGCCCGCCGCCGATGTGCCGCACCGTCTGGCGGCCGAAGTGATTGCGGGCGCCGGTCTTGTTTTTGTGCGTGACCAGCGAGGACTCCGGCCGACCCTTGTGCAATTCAGGCGTGACCAGCTTGACGACCGCGCGGCGTCCGGGGGAGGTGGGATTGACCTTGACCAGTGGCATGATGGCGTCTCTATCGTCAGGGGGCCGCGCCAAATTCGATGTTGAAGCCCGGCTTCAGGCGCACATAGGCCTTTTTCACACCGCCGCGCCGGCCGGGCCGGTTGCGGAAATATTTGATCTTGTCGGGATTGCGGCAGACCTGCACCGCGGCGACCTGCACCTTGAACATGAGCTCCACCGCCTGTTTGATGTCGGCCTTGGTGGATTGCGGCTGCACGGCAAATACATAATGAGTGTCGGCCACGCGTGTGATCTTCTCCGACACCAGCGGCCCGACCAGCACGTTCATCAGTTTCTCGGCGTTCATTTGAGCCGCGCCTCCAGTTGTGTAAGCGCCGCCTTGGTGGCGATTACCTTGTCGAAATGCACCAGGCTCACCGGATCCAGTTCACGGGCCTCCAGCGCGTCCACGCCGGGGATGTTGCGCACGGCCAGCGCCAGATTCCTGTCCATCTTGTCCGTCACCAGCAGCGCGGACTCCAGCTTGAATTCGTGCAGCCGCGCGGCCAGATTCTTGGTCTTGTGCGACTCCAGGACCAGGGAATCCACCACCAGCAGGCGATCCTTGCGCACCAGTTCGGAGAGGATGGAGCGCATGGCCTGGCGGTAGGATTTGCGATTGACCTTCTGTTCGTAGTTGCGCGGCCGGGCGGCAAAGGCGCGGCCGCCGTGGCGCCACAACGGCCCGCGCGTGGTGCCGGCGCGGGCGCGGCCGGTACCTTTCTGTTTCCACGGCTTGGTATTGCCGCCGCTGACCTCGGCGCGGGTCTTCTGCTGCTTGGTGCCGGCGCGGGCGGCGGCCATGTACGCCGTCACCACCTGATGAATCAGCGGTTCGTTGTATTCCGCCGCAAACACGGCGTCAGCCACCGACACGCTGCCCGTCTTCTTCTTGCCGGTATCGAACAGGCCCAGTTCCATGGTCTTATCTCCGCACCTTGGTGGTGGGGCGGATCAGCACGTTGCCGCCACGCGCGCCCGGCACGGCACCGGTGACCAGGATCAACTGGCGATCCTTGTCCACGCCGACGACTTCGAGGTTCATTGCGCTGCGGCGCACGTTGCCGAGATGTCCGTACATGCGTTTGCCCTTGAACACGCGGCCCGGTGTCTGGCGCTGGCCGGTGGAGCCCGGGGTACGGTGCGACAATGAATTACCGTGGGTGGCATCGCCGGAGGCAAAGTGGTGCCGCTTGATGGTGCCGGCGAAGCCCTTTCCGATCGTGGTGCCGGCCACGTCGACCTTCTGCCCTGCCTTGAATAATTCCACGGTGAGGGTCTGGCCGGCGGCCAGGTCCTTGCCTTCGCCATCGGCCAGGCGCAGTTCCACAAAACCTTCGCCCGCCTCGACCGCGGCCTTGGCCAGCACGCCGGCGGTGGGCTTGTTCACGCGGTTCTGCTTGCGCCGGCCATAGGTCACCTGCACGGCGCGGTAGCCATCGTTATCCGTCGTCTTGACCTGGGTGATACGGTTGGGCAGCACCTCGATCACGGTCACGGGCACGGCGGCGCCGCTATCGTTGAAGATAGTGGTCATTCCGCATTTTCGTCCGACGATTCCGAGCGCCATGATTGCCGTCTCTAAACTGTCTTCATTCAATTCAATTTAATCTGCACATCCACGCCGGCCGCGAGTTCCAGCTTCATCAACGCGTCCACCGTCTTGTCGGTGGGATTGACGATGTCCAGCAGCCGCTTGTGCGTGCGGATTTCATACTGGTCGCGCGCGTCCTTGTCCGCATGCGGCGAGATCAGGATCGTGAACCGCTCCTTCTTGGTCGGCAGCGGGATCGGCCCCTTGACCTGCGCGCCGGTGCGCTTGGCCGTCTCGACGATCTCGCGCGTCGACTGATCGATCAGCCGGTGATCGAAGGCCTTGAGCCGGATGCGGATGGTTTGCTGGTTCATGGGCGTGGCACTTTTCCGTTCCCGATCATCACTCGATAATCTTCGCCACCACGCCGGCGCCCACGGTGCGCCCGCCCTCGCGGATGGCAAACCGCAAGCCCTCTTCCATCGCAATCGGGTTGATGAGCTTG
>Ga0335077_10013929_pt1 | contig 10052 bp, 5 predicted proteins | sample Lox_Sample_31_FD_207151 | JGI IMG/M metagenome (GOLD analysis project Ga0335077, IMG submission 207151) | Soil microbial communities from Loxahatchee National Wildlife Refuge, Florida, United States - Lox_Sample_3.1 | ecosystem: Environmental > Terrestrial > Soil > Wetlands | place: USA: Florida...
GAAGTGCGCCTTCCGCTCGAGCGCCTCGACCCGGAACAGGCACGCAGGGCAGCGCCGGCGCCGGCGTAGCGAGGGCGACCGCCGCTGGTGTTGCTCGAGACGTGCACGAACGGTCTCGAACCAGTGGAGGTCGTACGTCGCAAGCTGACCGTAGAGATCGGCGATAGCCGCTCCGGAGCCTTCCGCCGCAACAAGTCTGTGAAGAAGCCAGGCGTGGTCGCGGCAGAATCCGCCCGCGTCGAAGAAGCGCCTCCGCGTCTTCGGGTCCTGTTTCCCCTCGCGCCAGAACGAGTTCATCCATTGTTGCTCGTCGTTCTCGAGAGCGCGACAGAGAACGCAGCCCGGCAACCCGAAGGCTCGGACGAGCTCGTAGCTGTAGATGTCAGCCACCGAGGAGCTCGCGCTCCCCGTTCAGCGCGCCGTCGCGTCGCCTCAGCGGACGATCATCACGGGGCATGGTGCGTTCTCCGCGACGCGGTCGGCCGTCGAGCCGAGGAGGTGGTCGCGCAGGAAGTGGCCCCGGTGCCCGAGAACGACGAGGTCGAACCCGCCACCGGCGGCAAAGTCGGAGATCACTTCAGCGGCATGTCCGGCGCGCAGCTCGACCGTCAGCTCGATCCCGGCTTTCTCGGCCTGCTCGCGCGACCTTGCAGCAAGCGCGTTGAAGAAGAAATCCTTCTCGCGCTTCACCTCGTCGACCTCGCCTACGGTCGCCGCGTACGCGGGAAGCGGCCCCTCGATCGCGAGCGCGGTCAGCTGTGCAGCCGTGACCTCGACCAGCTCGAGCGCTTTCGCGAACGCTCGATCGGAGGCTTCGGAGCCGTCGATCGCGACGAGGATGCGCTCGAATGGCATCTAGCTCCCCGCCCCTTCTTGCACAGGCGTCTGCGAGGGCGACACCGGTGCCACAGGTCGCAAGGCGGGCTCTGCGTGCGGTTCGGTGTGAGGTTGGAAGAAGCGTTGCGCGATCGCGGTCGGCACGATCGCCGAAAGCACGACCACTGCGATCAGAAGCGAGAATTGCGTGCGGTCGATGATCCCAGCATTGAGGCCGTACAGGGAGGTGATCGTGCCGAAGGTCAGCCCGGTCGACATCAAGAGCGTCGTGAACGTCGCGTGCGGTGCGGTGTACCGGCGCGCGAGCGGGTAGACCGCGCCGAACTTCGGCACCATCTTCGCGACGAACAGCAGCGCGAGAATCCCCAGGTTGGCCCAGAGGGCGCCGGCGGAGACGCTCATCCCTCCCTTGAGGAAGAAGAACGGGGTCAGGAACGCGAAGGCGACCACGCGCATCCGTTCCTGTTCCTTGCGGTGCCGGACGTAGTGGCCGCTCATCACGAGCCCGAGGATGAAGGCCGGCAAGGCCGCCTGCGAGTTGGCACGGCTCCCGAGCCACATCAGCAGGAAGAGCGAGGCGAAGACGAGCTTGATCTCCGGCTCGATCACGCGGTCGCCGTAGCGCCGGAAGAACCAGGGCGAGGCCAACGGGAGCCCCACGATCAGCGCGACCGAGACCAGCACGAACGGGATAACCCAGACCGTCGGCTTGACGAAGAGCACCGTCAGGCCGGCAACGGTCGCGATGTCCGTGACGAACGTGGCCGACATCAGCCGTTTGCCGACGAGCTCGCGGTTGAGGCCCGTCTCCACGAGAACCGCGTAGACCACGGCCAGGCTCGTGGTGGAGAGCGCGAGCCCGCCGATCTCGGCCTGGCGATGGTTCCAGTCGAGCGCGTAGTAGCAGACCGTCCCGACGACCACGAACGGTGCGAGGAAGCTGACGAGCCCGATTGAGACCGATGCCCTCCACTCGCGCTTGAACTGCGGTACGTCGACCTCGGCGCCGGCCTGGAAGGTGAGCACGATCCCGGCGAAGGAGCCGAGGAACGCGAGCCAGGTCGGAACGTCGAGGTGAAAGGCGTTGCCCACGATCACCCCGAGCAGCAGCTCGATCAGCGCGACCGAGAGGCCGACCTCGACGCTGATCGTCGAGGCGACGAGAATCGTGCCCGCGAGCAGTGCTGCAATCGCGATGTCACTCAAGCTCTACCTCCTGAAATACGACTCAGTTGGTAGAGGCCATTGGCGGATCGACCGCGGTTTGGCGGGGGCCTCACCCCGCTGCAGCTCCCCACACTATAGCCAGTGCCCTTCAGGAGCCCCTGGCGCCCGTGGTGGCGGTGACGCTCCCCCCGGGCGTGAGCCCGAATACGCGTCGATAGGAGTCCTCGCCGAAGCTCGTCGGCAGAGGCTCCCCCCGCAACACCCGGAAGGTGCGCGTGCCGTCGGGCCGCCGCTCCGCGCGCAGGAAGAGCGACGTCTCGAGCTGCTCGCGCCAGAAGCCGTCGGCGAGGTCGAACAGGTGGGTGACGTAGACGACCTTGATCTTGGCGTCGAGCATCGCCCGCACCACCTGCCGTGCGATCTCGGAGCCCTCGCGCTCGTTCGTCGACGCGAACGACTCGTTGCAGAGGAGCAGTCCGCCCGGCTTGATCACGTCGGCGATCTCGCTCATCCGGCTCAGCTCCTCGTCCAGCTTGCCGCTCGTCATGCTCGCGTCCTCCTCGCGCTTGAAATGCGTGAAGACTCCGGCGCAGACGTTGGCCCGGAGGGACTCGGCGGGTACGAACATACCGGCCTGCATCATCAGCTGCGCGATCCCCACGCTGCGTAGGAACGTCGACTTTCCACCCTCGTTCGCGCCGGTGATCATCACGAGCCGCTTGCCCTCGGCATCGACGTCGTTGCTGACAACCGGCGATTCGAGGTGCAGGGCAAGGGCCGCGTCGTAGAGGCCTCGCGCGGCAAAGGCGGCCTCGCCCTCCTGCGGAACCGGGAAGGAGGAGGGCCGGCCCCTGGCGAGGAGCTGCTCGTGGAGGTTGAGGCAGCCCATGTAGAAGCCGAGCTCCGCACGCAGCAGCTGGAAGAAGCCGAGAATGTGGTCGGTCGACTCCGCGAGCGCCGTCGAGACCGGGCTGATTCCCTGCCCGCGCAGCTCGTTGACGCTCTGCATGCCGTGCTCGTCGCGCGCCGGAACCGTGAAGCTGTAGCTCTTGGGAGCACCCGGCGTGAGCCGGTCGAGAAGACTTCGCTCGTTCGGCTTGCGCAGCAGGTAGCGGCTCCCTCTGTTCCCTCGTCCGAGCCGAGCGCTGATCAGGGCGCCACGGCGGAACTCCAGCTCGCGCAGCTGCTGGTCGATCGTCGCCAGATAGTCGTCGCCGAGATCGTGCTGCACCATCGCGAACAGTCGCCTGAAGCCCTCCGACCGGAAGGCCGGTGCCTGCTCGTCCGCCACCTTTCGCAGCCGCCTGAGCGCCTCTGCCAGAAGCTCGAGGATGCGGAGCGACTTTCGCAGCATCGTCTCGGGCGAATCGCGGAACCAGAAGTGCCGCGCCTTGCGCTTGCTGTCGAGCGCGTCGACGGCGAGGGCATAGAGATCTCTCACGATCTCCGGCCGCTCGAGGCAGTCGGCCAGAACGGCCTGGCGGTAGCCGACCGCCTCGGGCTCCGAGAGGCTCGCGAGGAACGCCTTCTCGACGAGGTCGCGCAGGTAGGCGTCGCCTTGGGCCATTGCGTCGAACAGGGTCGTCAGCTCCAGGTCCTGCTCGAGCGCCTGGGCGTTCACCGGCAGCGGCTGCTCCAGATCCAGGTCCCGCTCGCGGTGCATCAGGTAGGCCTTCATCGGCGGATCCGAGCTCGCAGGCGCTCGTAGGAGAGGCCGTACTTGTCCGCGAGCGCCCAGGCATAGGCCCGCCCGTCCGCAGGCTGTCGCGCGATCTTGAAGGTGCGCTTCGAGGGGTCGTCCGGTTCGACCTTCGCGACCATGCTCGCCGTCGCCTTGCCCATCGAGGCGAGCTCGTCGACGAATGTGACCCAGACCGCAAGACAGCCGAGCTCGACGATGTGCTTCAGGACCTCCGTGCCGAGGTAGAGCGCATCGCCGAGGGTGGTCGAGGCGAAGGCTTCGTTGAGCGTCACGACGCTGTCGCCGGTTGCCGCCTCGAGGATCGCCCGCAGGCGCAGGAGCTCGTCGTCGAGCTTGCCGTGCAGGGTCCGGATGTCCTCCTCCCGCTCGAAGTGCGTGAAGACCTGGTCTGGAAGGAAGAGCTGCGCGCTCTGTGCCGGGACCGGGACGCCCAGGCTCGCCAGGTAATGGAGCTGGCCGAACATGCGCGCGAAGGTCGTCTTGCCGCCCTGGTTCGGGCCGGTGACGACGAGAATCCGCTCCGGCTCCCGTAGGAAGAAGCCATTGCGGACGACCAGCTCGCCCACGCCGGCGAGCTTCGCTGCCAGGGCGAGGTCGCAGCCGTCCTCGACAGAGACTTCCTTCGAGCTCGCAGAGACGCCCGGGTACGAGAACGAGGCACCGGCTGCCGCAACGTGCTCCGTGTACTCGAGGTAGGCGAGGTAGAACTGCACCTCACGGTCGAAGCGGGCGACGAGCGGGTCGACGAGGCTGCGACGGCGAGCGCAGAACTCGTCGAGTGCCTCGAACGCTCCCGGGTTGAGGCGAGCGACGAGTCGCACGATCTGCGCCTCGACATGGTCCATCGAGCCGGGGTCGGGGACCTTGATCCGGTGGTCCTCGGCCGCGCCTTTCCTGAAGCGTGCAAAGGTCTCCTCGACCTCGATGCTGTAGTCGCGCTCGTCCTGGTACGAGGTGACGGTCACTCGCCCGCCTCTGATCCGCAGCGTGTACCGCACGCGCCTCAGACCCTCCAACACGCTGTGCGCCTCCGCCGCCACCGACGTGAAGGGCTCGGAGGCTGCGTAGCTCGAGAGATACACGCGCAGCGCCTGCAGGCCGCGCGACTGCAGGTCGAGGTCGGCGAGCCCGTCTCGGAGCTGAACGACGGCGTCGAGGTAGGTCTCGGCCGCGTCGAGGAACCAGCGCTCCTTTTCGTACTTGTAGCGCTGCTTCTCAGCGAGGGTCAGGAAGCTGCGAACGCGCCGCATAGCGGCGGCGAACGCGTGCACCGTGGCGCGGATCTCGGCGGCCTCGAGATCGCGGAAGACCTCGTGCCGGTACTCGACGTCGGCGACCTCGCGGAGCGGCGAGTGAAAGAACGGCTCGAGGTCGTACTCGTCGCGGTTGCGGACGATTGCCGCCACCACCTGGTCGAGATTGAGATCCGCGAAGAAGGCGGGCTCCCGCGCCCCGGGCAGCGCGCGCTCCTCGCCTTCGAAGAGGATGCTGCGGAACGCTTCCCGTGCACCGGAGGCGACGGCGGCATCGGGGTGCGGGTCGAGGCGATCGGTATCGGTCATCGGCTCCACCGTTCCTGGTCGGTAGAAGCCATCAGCCCCGACGGGCGGTTTCAGGCGGGCCTCATCGCCTTGCGACAATCTACCCGGCGTGGCCGCTCACGGGACGTCCGGTGTCGCAGTCGAACGCGGGGCAGATAGGGTCCGCGAGGCAGTGTCCGGGCGCCGGAAGCTGATCGTCGTCTCGAACCGCGGGCCGGTGACGTACACGCGCGAGAACGGCGCGCGGGTCGCTCGTCGCGGGGGCGGGGGGCTCGTGACCGCCCTGCGCGGGCTCGTCGCCCACCACGACGTGACCTGGATCGCGAGCGCGATCAGCGAGGAGGACCGCGCGCTGGCCGCGGAGTCGGGCGGTGAGGCGGTCGACGAGACCCTGGCGAGCGGCTCGGCCTTCAGGCTGCGCCTGGTCGCGCACGACGAGACCGCCTACGACTGGTACTACAACGTCGTCTCGAACCCGATGCTCTGGTTCCTGCAGCACTACCTCTGGGAGCTCGCCTACACGCCTTCGCTCGACATCGCGCTCCAGAACGCCTGGGACGAGGGCTACGTGCGCGTGAACGAGGGCTTCGCCGACGCCGTCATCGAGGAGCTGGAGCTCGAGCCCGACACCGCCGTCTTCTTCCACGACTACCACCTCTACCTCGCCCCGCGCTACGTCCGCGAGCGCGCGCCCGAGGCGTTGCTCGCCCACTTCATCCACATTCCCTGGCCGCAGACCGACTACTGGCACGTCCTGCCCGACCCGATCCGGCGCGCGATTCACGAGGGCCTGCTCGCCAACGATGCGATCGGCTTCCACACGCACCGCTGGAAGCTGAACTTCCTGCGCGCGGCCTCCGACCTGGCGGGGGCGGACTGCAACTTCCTCGAGAGTGTGGTCGACCACGACGGGCGCAGGACGCTTGCGACCGTGCACCCGATCTCGATCGATCCTGCGGAGTTCGAGGAGCTGGCGCAGAGCGAGCGGGTGCTGGCCGCTGAGCGGGAGCTGGTCGCGCGCCGGCCGGAGCGGCTGATCCTGCGCGTCGACCGGACCGACCCGTCGAAGAACATCGTCCGCGGCTTCCGGGCCTACGAGCTCTATCTCGAGGCACACCCCGAGTCGCGCGGCAGGGTCGGGATGCTGGCGCTGCTCGACCGCTCGCGCGTGGACATCCCGGAGTACTCGGAGTACGTGGCTGCGATCCAGCGCGAGGCGCGCCGGGTGAACGACCGCTTCCAGCAGAACGGCTGGACGCCGCTCGAGGTCGCGATCGAGGACGACTTCCTGGGCGCGCTCGCCGCCTACAAGCAGTTCGACGTGCTGCTCGTGAACGCGATCTTCGACGGGCTGAACCTCGTCTCCAAGGAGGCGCCGCTGCTGAACGAGCGCGACGGCGTGGTGATCCTCTCGGAGAACGCGGGTGCTCACGAAGAGCTGGGCGAGTGGGCGCTGAGCGTGAACCCGTTCGACGTCGCCGGCCAGGCGGAGGCGCTGCATCAGGCGCTGTCGATGCCGCTGGCGGAGCGGCGCGAGCGGATCGAGGCGATCCGTGCCCAGGTGCGCGAGCACGACGTCGCCAGCTGGGTCGAGGGCCAGCTCGCCGACCTCGACCGCTGCGCCGGAAACGCGCTCCTGAGGGACTAGGCTAGGCAGCGCGATGCGCTGTCCGAGCTGCGGGACCGAGAACCGGGAAGGGCGGAAGTTCTGCGCGGAGTGCGGAAACCCGCTGGCTACGGCCTGCCCTGCCTGCGGCGCGGCCAACGAGCCGGGCGAGCGCTTCTGCGGGGAGTGCGGCGTGGCTCTGACGGAAACAGCGGCGGCGCCGGCTACGCGCGAAGGCCCCGCAGCGGAGCGCCGCCTCGTCTCGGTGCTCTTCGCCGACCTGGTCGGCTTCACGCGCCTGTCCGAGACGCGTGACGCCGAGGAGGTGCGGGAGCTCCTTTCGCGCTACTTCGACTCCTGCCGGCGGATCATCTCCCTCTACGGCGGGACGGTCGAGAAGTTCATCGGCGACGCGGTCATGGCCGTGTGGGGGACGCCGACGGCCACCGAGGACGACGCCGAACGGGCGGTGCGGGCGGCGCTCGACCTCGTCGCGGCGGTCTCTGCGCTGGGGCAGGAGGTCGGCGAGGAGGAGCTGCGGGCGCGCGCCGGCGTGCTGACGGGCGAGGCCGCGGTCAACATCGGCGCTGAGGGCCAGGGAATGGTCGCCGGCGATCTCGTCAACACGGCCTCGCGGGTCCAGTCGGCGGCTGAGCCCGGCAGCGTCTTCGTCGGCGAGGCAACCCGGCGGACGACCGAGCAGACGATCGTCTACGAGGAGGCCGGCTCGTTCGAGCTCAAGGGCAAGGAGGGGCTCGTTCCCCTCTGGAGGGCGCGCCGCGTCGTCTCGGGGCTGCGCGGGTCGCTGAAGTCGGAAGCGCTGGAGGCGCCGTTCGTCGGCCGCGATCGCGAGCTGCAGCAGATCAAGGACCTGTTTCACACCTGCGCAGCCGAGGGCAGGGCGCACCTCGTCTCGGTCACCGGAATCGCAGGGATCGGCAAGTCGCGGCTCGCATGGGAGTTCTACAAGTACTTCGACGGGATTGCCGAGACCGTCTACTGGCACCGGGGCCGCTGCCTGCCCTACGGCGAGGGCGTGACCTACTGGGCGCTGGCCGACATGGTGCGGATGCGCTGCCGCATTGCCGAGGACGAGGAGCCCGCGAGCGCCGCGAGGAAGCTGCGCGCGGCGCTCGAAGAGCACATCCTCGACCCGGAGGAGCGGGCCTTCGTCGAGCCGCGCCTGGGGCAGCTGCTCGGGCTCGCCGAGCACGAAGGGCGTGACCGGCAAGAGCTGTTCGGGGCCTGGCGCCTGTTCTTCGAGCGCCTGAGCGACACCTACCCGACGGTGCTCGCCTTCGAGGACATGCAGTGGGCGGACGCGAGCCTGCTCGACTTCGTCGAGTACCTGCTGGACTGGTCGCGCAACCACCCGCTGCTCGTGGTCACGCTCGCACGGCCGGAGCTCGTCGAGCGCCGCCCGACCTGGGGAGCCGGCCAGCGGAGCTTCACCTCGCTCTTCCTCGAGCCGCTGACCCGCGAGGCGATGGAGGAGCTGCTCGAAGGGCTCGTGCCCGGCCTGCCCGAGGCTCTCGAGGAACAGATCCTCGAGCGGGCCGAGGGCGTGCCCCTCTACGCCGTCGAGACGGTGCGGATGCTGCTCGACCGCGGCCTGCTGGTCCAGCAGGGCTCGGCGTACGAGCTGACCGGGCCGGTCGAGGCGCTCGAGGTCCCGGAGACGCTGCACGCCCTGATCGCCGCGCGGCTCGACGGGCTCGACCCCGACGAGCGGAGGGTGCTCGAGGACGGCGCGGTCCTCGGCAAGACGTTCACGCGAGAGGCCGTCTCTGCGCTCTCGGGGATCGGCGACGAGCGGCTCGGCCCGCTGCTCGAAGCGCTCGTTCGCAAGGAGGTGCTCGGAGTCCAGGCAGACGCGCGGTCGCCGGAGCACGGGCAGTACGGCTTCCTGCAGGACCTGGTCCGCCATGTCGCCTACGGGACGCTCTCGAGGCACGAGCGCCGCATCCGGCACCTGGCGGCGGCCGACTACCTGACGAGCGACTTCGCCGCCGAGCTCGACGAGGTGGTCGAGGTCGTCGCCTCGCACTACGTGAACGCCTACGAGGCGCTGCCGGACGCAGACGACGCCGCGGAGATCAAGAGCCGTGCGGTCGAGATGCTGGCGCAGGCGGGAGAGCGAGCAGCGTCGCTGGCGGCATCGGCCGAGGCGCGGCGGTACTTCGAGCAGGGTGCTGAGTTGAGCAACGAGACGGCGGAGCGCGCCGCGCTGCTCGTTCGAGCCGGCGAGATGGCCAGCCGGGCTGCCGATCCCGAGGGGGCCCGCGTGCTGCTCGAAGACTCGCTTGGGCTCTTCGAGCAGATCGGAGACCACCACGGTGCGGCTCGTTCGGCCGCGGCCCTCGGCTTTGCGCTCGGATTCACCGGCAACCGCGAGGAGGCTCTCGCGCACGAGGAGCGCGCCTTCGAGGTGATCTCGCGGGACCCGCCGAGCGAAGAGCTCGCCCTGCTCGCTGCCCGGCTCGCTCACAGCTACTGGTTCCTCGGCGACCTCGAGCGGAGCGCCGAGCGCGCCGAGCTGGCGCTGGATCTCGCGGAAACGCACGGGTACGTCGAGCCCCTTGTCCGGGCGCTCCGCGCGAAGGCGGCGGTCGCCTTCAGCCGGGGCCACGTCGAAGAGGCGGCCGCCTATTCGAACCACGCGCTCGACCTTGCCCTCCAGCACGACCTGTTGCCGGAAGCCAGCACCGGGTATTTCGTCGCCTCGGACGGCGAGTTCCGCAGCGACCGCTACGAGGCCGCGCTCGAACTGCTCCGCGACTCGCTCGCGCTGGCGCGGAAGCTCGGCTCGCGACCGTTCGAGTGGGCAGCCCTCGCGGAGATGACCTACCCGCTCTACATGCTCGGGCGCTGGGACGAGGCGCTGAGCATGCTCCCCGAGCCGACCGAGGAGCAGACGCAGTCGGGTGGCGTCCTGCTCAGCCTCCTCACCGCAGTCCTCGAGATCCACCTGCAGCGTGGCCGGACCGACGAGGCGCGCGGGCTGTTCTCGCTCTTCGGCCATCTCGAGGATTCGCAGGACCGACAGGACCGCTCCTGCTACCTCGGCGCCAGCGCCTCACTGCAGCTTGCCGAGGGCCGGCCGCGGGAGGCGCTCGCCGACGCCGAGGCAGCGATCGAGGCGGCGCAAACGCTCGGCTATGCACAGCAGGCGACCAAGCAGGGTGTCGTCGCGGCGCTC
>Ga0335077_10013931_pt1 | contig 10052 bp, 6 predicted proteins | sample Lox_Sample_31_FD_207151 | JGI IMG/M metagenome (GOLD analysis project Ga0335077, IMG submission 207151) | Soil microbial communities from Loxahatchee National Wildlife Refuge, Florida, United States - Lox_Sample_3.1 | ecosystem: Environmental > Terrestrial > Soil > Wetlands | place: USA: Florida...
CTATGGTCAGAAAAAGCCACAGCGCGTTCAGTTCCCCGGGGAAAGTGCTCAGTATTCATCAATTACGTGGACCTGAATTTTTTCCAGTCCCGGCGGACGCGGAACGACGGTCGGTTCATCCTGCTGTATCACGGCGGCCTGCAGCGGCATCAGGGCCTCGATCTCGCCATCCGCGCCTTTGACCAGGCTTGCCGCCGGGTACCAGAAGCTGAATTTCACATTTATGGCGGCGGCAACACGAAATCGGAGTTGCAGGCGCTGGTTCAAGAACTGGATTTGAGTAACCGGGTTTTTTTGCGGGAAAGCGTGCCGGCGCGCGAAGTCGCCGACATTGTCGCAAACGCGGATCTGGGCATCGTTCCCAAACGCGCGGATTCTTTTGGCAATGAGGCGTACAGCACCAAAATCATGGAATTCATGGCGGAAGGCGTGCCGGTGATTGTCTCCGGCACCAAAGTGGATCGCTTTTACTTTAATGACTCGGTGGTGCGCTTCTTCGAATCGGGTAACGAGAATGACTTGGCCTGGGCGATGCTCGACTTGATGAAAAATCGCGAGTTGCGCGAGAGCCTGGTCCGCCACGCGAACGAATACGTCGTGCAGAACAATTGGGACACACGAAAGCAGAAGTATTTGCATCTGGTGGATTCCTTGATTTCTTCGGACGAGCTTCAGCCCGCCGGCTTAGCCAAGGGTTCCACGGTTTATCAATAAGTGTCTTCGCCAGCGGTGCGGATGATTGTTTTATGCGATTGGACCGAACAATGTCGCTTTATGCCTTTCGTCCCCTCTTGGGGATGAACGTTGTTTCCAGCAAACGCGCGCTGCCGATCCTGATGTATCACAGCATCTCGGACGACGCGGAGCCGGACAGTTCGCCATATTATAAAACGAGCACCAGCCCGGCCCGTTTTGCACAACACCTGCGCTGGCTGAACGACGAAGGTTTCCGATCGGTTGATTTGGAGGAGGGCATTCGCCTCGCGCAACAGGGAGGTCTGGAACGGGAGAAAATTGTGGCCATCACCTTTGATGACGGTTTTCGTGATTTTTACGACTCGGCGTTTCCTATTTTGAAAGCCTACGGCCACACCGCCACCGTCTTTCTGCCCACGGCTTTTGTTGGACCCAGCCGACAGTCGTTCAAAAACAAGGAGTGTCTGACTTGGAAGGAAGTTTGTGAACTGCGCACGCAGGGTGTCCGGTTTGGCTCGCATACCGTCAGTCATCCGGTTCTCTACGAATCCTCCTGGAGTGAAATTGAAAATCAATTGGCGTTTTCAAAGAGAAAGCTGGAGCAGGAACTTGGCGAAATCGTCACGAGTTTTGCCTATCCTTATGCCTTTCCGCAGCAGGACCAACGCTTTGCCGCCGCGTTCAAAAAACTTTTGTCGGCGCAAGGCTATCGGCGCTGTGTCACCACGATGATTGGCCGGGTTCAATGCGGCGACGACGTGTTCAGCCTGAAGCGTCTTCCGGTCAACAGTGGCGATGACCGGCCGTTGTTACTGGCAAAATTGAACGGCGCTTACGACTGGCTGGCCTATCCTCAAAGCTGGTACAAAACGGCCCGTTATCGTTTGGGACAGGCTTCCCGGCGAGAGGATGATTTATACCCGGTGGTCTAATCACTTTGGAACCGGAAACAGCCGGAGCGTCAGACCGGGACAGAGGTTAAAAATGGAACAGGAATCTTCCCAGATAATTGTCTCGATTGTTATTGTAAGCTGGAATGCCCGCGATTATCTCAGGCAATGTTTGGAAACATTGACGCCGGCCGCCTGCCGATACCCCATGGAAATCATTGTGGTAGACAATGCCTCTTCCGACGGATCGCCGGAACTGATTGAAAGCTGCTTTCCCCAGGTGCAACTCATTCGCAATCCAGCCAATCTTGGATTTGCCAGGGCAAACAACCGCGGGATTGAGCACAGCCGCGGCCGGTATTTGTGCCTCATCAATGCCGATGTAAAGGTGTTGCCGGATTGCATCAGCCGGTTGGTGGATTATTGCGAGCAACATCCCGAAGTCGGCATGGCCGGGCCGCGGATTATGGGAGCTGACGGCCGGTTGCAGCGTTCCTGCCGCGGGTTTCCCACTTTGTGGAACATGCTTTGTCGTGCGCTGGCACTGGATGCCGTCTTTCCCCGATGCCGGCTCTTCACGGGCTATTCGCTTTCGCACTGGCCGCAGGATGATACGCGCCCGGTGGACATTCTCAGCGGCTGTTTCTGGCTGGTCCGCCGGGAGGCGCTTCGCCGGGTTGGGCTGCTCGACGAATCCTTTTTCATGTATGGAGAAGACATGGATTGGTGCAGGCGGTTCTGGCTGAACGGCTCGAGCCTGGCTTTTATTTCCTCGGCTGAGGCCATTCACAACGGAGGCGCAAGTTCGGCCAACGCCCCGGTGCGATTTTACATTGAACGGCAGCGCGCCGATTTGCAATATTGGAAAAAACATCATTCGCGGCTGGCTGCGGCCGGCTTTTTTCTCATCTCGGGGCTGCATCTCCTCCTGCGAATCACCGGTTACTCGTTTGCACTTTTATTTCGCAATGATGCGCGGTCCGCCTATCAATACAAGATTAGAAGGAGTCTGGCGTGCCTGAAATGGCTGTTTTCGGGAACCTCCCGATTTGCGGAAAAACAGTCTTGAAGGATTTTGCCGTCACCCGCCGTTGTCATTTTTCAGCCCAGGCATGAACGCTCGATATATTTTAATCACCGCGGCCCGAAATGAAGAAGCATACATTGCCGGAGCGATTCGGTCTGTCTTGCGGCAAACGATCCTTCCCCTGGCTTGGTTCATTGTAGATGACGGTTCTACAGACAAAACGGCTTCCATTGTCAGGCGTTTTGCGAAAGAGCATGCCTTCATTCACCTTCAATCCGCCGACTCCCGCAGCGGCCGCAACTTCGGTTCCCAGTACAAGGCGATTATGGCGGGATACGATTTGGCCAAGTCCTTGGAATTTGATTTCGTTGGCGTTCATGACGCCGACATTGTGCCGGAACGGGATGATTATTATGAATTCATTCTTGGAGAATTCCAGCGAAACGAACGTCTAGGCATCGCCGGCGGTTTTATTTATGAACGCATCAACGGCGCTTGGCGGTGCCGTAACGGCAATTCGGAAGACTCCGTTGCGGGGGGCATTCAAATGTTCCGCCGCGTTTGTTTCGGTCAAATTGGCGGTTACAGGCCGCTCTATCATGGCGGCTCGGATTGGCTGGCTCAGATTATGGCCAAAACGGCGGGGTGGAACAACCGCGCGTATCGGGAATTGTCCGTTCTGCACCATCGGCCCTCATCGAGTGCCGGTGGCAGATGGAGGGGACTCTTCCGCATGGGGCAGATGGACGCATCTTTCGGCTCTCATCCGGTTTTTGAAGTGTTCAAATGTTGCCGACGAATGGGGGGCCGTCCGTTTCTAATTGGCAGTTTGGTTCGCCTGGCGGGATATTGGTCATGGAATTTGGCCGGTCGGAAACCGTGCATTCCGCCTGAAAATGTTGCCTTTTTAAGAAGGGAACAGATGAGGAAAGTCAGGAACAGGTTGCAGGTGTTAAACCACGGCAGACCGGAAACGGCGAATCAATTGGGGCGCGTGGAATTAAAAGGGTAAACTGCGTGGCGCGCGGATAGCGGAGCGGGAGCAAAATGGAAACGCCTTTTTTACATGGTTACACTGCGCCATTCCGGCCGGCAGGCCGTCCGTGCGACCCGCTTTTCAGACACACGCTTGGAAATTTAGAAAGTAATCGGTGGTCACAAACTTTTTCCCGTATGTCGGCTCACAATAGCACAATTCGCGTGCTCTATAGTTTCCCTCACAAGCTGGGAGCGGCGCGCATCTGTACCACCGCTTGGCATCAAGTGGCGGGCCTTGCAGCGGCAGGGGCGGATGTCGGCGTTTTGACCGGTTCCATCAGCCGGGACCTGCCAAAGTCGGTGCCGGTTCGCACCACGCTTGCCTGGAACAAACTTCGGATTCCCTACCGGTTTCTTGGCACCCGCCGCGCCTGTGCGCTGCATGACTGGCTGGTCGCACGGAAATTGAGAACCTTGGGTCAGAAGGTGGACATCATTCACTTATGGCCGCTGGCGGCGTTGCGGACCATCCGGGCGGCAAAGCGGCTAGGCATTCCCACGGTGTTGGAACGCCCTAATGCACACACGCGCTTTGCCTATGAAGTGGTTCAAAGAGAATGCCAGCGGCTCGGAATCTCCATGCCATCCCATCACGAGCACGCCTACAGCTCCGTCGTGTTGGAGCATGAAACGTTGGAGTATAATTCGGCGGATTACCTGTTGTGTCCTTCGGACTTCGTCGTCAAAACGTTTGTCGCCCAAGGACTTCCGGTTAAAAAATTGCTCAGGCACCAATACGGCTTTGATGACAAACTGTATTATCCCGATTCGGGGAAAAGCGTGCCCGACGGCGGGTTGACGATGCTGTTCGCTGGCGGCTGCGCTCCGCGCAAGGGATTGCACTTTGCGTTGGACGCCTGGCTGCAATCGTCGGCCCACGAAAAAGGGACTTTCTTGATTGCGGGAGAATTTATTCCTGGATATGCAGAACGATTTTCCACGCAACTCGCCCATCCTAGTGTGAAGGTTTTAGGGCATCGTAAGGACCTTCCGACTCTCATGCGCCGAAGCGACGTGTTGGTGCTTCCCAGTCTCGAAGAGGGGAGCGCATTGGCGACTTATGAGGCTCGCGGGAGTGGATGCATATTACTGGTATCAGACGCAAGCGGCGCGATTTGCAATCATCTCGAAAACGCGCTGGTGCATCCTGCAGGCGATGTGGGCACACTGACCCAACACCTCAATATGCTGCACGAAGATCGTACCCTGTTGGAGAGAATGCGTGCGGCGTCCCTGTCCACGGCATCCAGCCTTACTTGGAATGTCGCCGGAGAGAAACTCCTGCAAGTCTATCAGCAAGTGAAAAGCGCGGAGGAGGAGGCATGAAAGTCAGTGTTGTCATTCCCGCATATAATGCGTCGCGAACCATTGACACAGCCATCCAGTCGGTGCTGGCTCAGACGGTCGCGCCCGGCGAAATTTTGGTGCTGGATGATGGTAGTAGTGATGATACTTGCCTTCGCTTGGAATCATATCAGTCAAAGGTCACGGTTTTTCGCCAATCCAACCATGGCGCCGCTCATGCACGAAACCATTTGATTCAAAAAACCAGCGGAGAAATGGTCGCTTTTTTGGATGCGGACGATATCTGGCATCCCCAATATATCGAGACCCAACTCTGGCTGTTGAAAAAGTGTCCTGATGCGGTTGCCAGTTTTACCGGGCATGTGAATTTCCGCGGCACTGGCAGTTATTCATGGGTAACGATACAGAATAGCTCACAACGGGATTTCGAAGTCATTGATCCCGTGGCTTTTTTGGAGCAATACAACCGTTGTCCCGGTCCCTTTGGTTCAATGAGTTTTTGCTGCATTCCGAAGCGAGTTCTGGCGCAAATCGGGGATGAGCCGTTCCCGGTGAGAGTCACCGGCGCGGAAGACTTTTGCCTGATGAACATGCTGCCGTGTTATGGACCCGTTGTCCGCACGGAATCAGTTCTGGCGGCCTATCGTGAGACGCCTGGCTCGCTTTCATCAAACCGCTTGGAGATCAGTGGGATGGCCGTAAAGGCGTTTGAGTTTCTCGCAAACGACAATCGAACCCTGTGCGGACAAAAAGGAGGCAAAATATTTAAGGCCGCCTTCGCCTCCAAAAGACGCAATTATGCCAAGTTCCTCCTGGGAGCGGGAAGAGTTTCCGAAGCTCGAATGCAGTTGAAATTTTCCCTGGCCAATGGCGGGGGCATTTTGTCACTGGCCAAGTCACTGGGTTTGTTGCTGTCCACTTACCTGCCGACACCATGCCAGCCAGGATGGCCGCCTCGTGATCGTGAACAGCCGGTTTTTCAGGAACAGAAACAATGAGCGATGCCAATCCCGTGGCGATGGTTTTCCTGGCGGTAATGAGTCTCATAATCTTGGGATCCAATCGCCGGAACGCCGTCAAAGCCATGCTGGCAACCGCCGCGTTCATTCCCTTGGGCCAGGATGTTTATCTTTTTGGGCTGCATTTCTATTTCCTGCGCATCTTGATATTGGTCGGGTTTTGCCGTCTCCTGGCGCGGCGGGAAATGGATGGGTTTAAATTGGTGACCGTGGACAAATTTTTTATAGGCTGGGTGTTGATTGGATTTGTTTGCGAGCTTATCCGGGGTGTGAGAGCCGAAATTTTTGGAGCGGTTTTGAATAATGCCGGCGTTTACTTTCTGATCCGGTGTTGGCTCCGCGACCAGGAAGATTTTCTGGCGCAACTCCGTCTGCTGGCCTTCGTGGCGGTTGTAATTGGCATTTGTATGACGTGGGAAACGCTAAAGCATCAAAACCTATTTTTTGTTCTTGGCGGTGTTCCACAGGTCCTCATGGAGCGGGACGGACGTTTTCGGGCGCAAGGTCCCTTTCTCCAACCCATCTTGGCGGGCACGTTTGGTGCCACGCTTTTCCCGCTGTTGATCGGACTGTGGCGGAACAGCAACCGCGGCAAGTGGCTTGCGCTGGCGGGCATTACCGGTTCGACCTTGATTACCGTTGCGTCCGTCTCCAGCGGTCCGTTGCTTACTTTTATGGCTGCGCTGGCGGGTTTTTGCCTGTGGCCGATGAGGGAGCGGATGTATCTTTTCCGCCGTGGTGTTGTTGCTGCGGTCATTGGACTCGCCTTGGTGATGAATGCGCCGGTTTGGTATCTGATAGCCAAAGTGAGCGATGTAATTGGTGGGGGAGGGTGGCATCGGTCGTGGTTGATACAGCAGTTTGTCACGCATTTTAGCCAATGGTGCTTGGTAGGCACTTCATACACCGCCAATTGGGCTCCCGGCGGGGAAGTAATGCCCAACAATCCGAACATGATGGACATCACCAATCAGTACGTAGCTCAAGGTATTCATGGAGGAATTCTATGTCTCGTTCTTTTTGTGGCTATTATTGTGGCTGGTTTCAAAGTCATCGGCCGGGCTGTGCGTGGCGAGGGTGAACCAACCGTTCGCCGCATATTATTGTGGGCGCTTGGCGTCAGCCTCGCGTCCCACTGCGCGGCGTTTATATCCGTATCCTATTTTGACCAAATTCAAGTGTTCTGGTTCTGGTTGTTGGCGGTGATCGCGGGGGTTCCAGTGTGGGCGGCGCAAAAAAATCCCGTGGAATACCGCAGCGTCGCAGAGAATGTCAATGAATCCCCTGCCGTGGAAACAACAATATGAATGGAGAATGGAGGGGGCAAAGGGATGCCAGCCGTGGCCGGTTGGATTACAAATCTGTATCAATTCTGACCAGTGATGAGAAATTTTGGTTCAGGTTGTTTCTAAAATAAGCTCGGATGCAATGGCACCTATTTTGCTGGACAATCGCGGAGCAGATTATGAAAAGCTGTTTTTCGCGCGCTTGGTCGTTTTTAAGCGGCCGGTTATTTTTCGTTCCCTTGACTTTCAAAAAACGCAATTCAAAGAGCGTATTTCCTGGACAAACAGGAGTTTTGATTCCCATGCTTTTTTTCGCGTTATTTTCCGCTAGAGCCGCAACTTGGTACATGGATAGCACGGCTACCGGTTCACACAATGGCACATCTTGGGCCAATGCCTGGACAAGTCTTAGTCAGATTTCCGGCGTCAGTGCCGGCGATACCGTTTATATTAGCGGGGGGCCTTCGAGTTCGTCACAAACCTATGTGATGAGTGGAACATGGACGCCGGTTGGCGGTACGGCAGGCAATCCCATTACCTACAAGATAGGCCAGGATTCGGCTCACGATGGCACTGCTATATTTTCAGGCTCGGGCACTTTCCTGGGCGGCACTCTCAACAATATAGCCATCGTCGGCGACGCGGGCGATGGCAAGATGCACTTCCAAGCGAGCGGCTTCACGACCATCTTAAGCCAGCCCGTCACCAACTTGCGCATCGGCTACGTCAATTTCGGACAGGTTCCCAACAGTAGTACTGACGCTCTATACACTTCTCCAGCATCGGGATTTGAGTTCGACCATAATTATGTTTATATGTCTTCCCTTAATGCTAATAGTTTTCTTGGGATAAATCAATATGCCATTACAAACCAGTGGGATATTAATTTAGTTCATGATAATACTATATATTTACCACATTCACCGGGTTCTTCGGCTGGTTCTGGGGCAGATGGAATCGAATCCGGCTACTGCTACGGACTGAGCATTTACAACAACATCATCGTGGGCTACTCCACGAACTACACCGGTGGCCAGCACCAAGACGGCTGGCAGGACACGGGGCATAGCGGTTACATCAAGGTCTATGGCAATACCTTCCAGAATATTGGCAATTACGCAGCGTTCGGAGATGCTTATAACGGTGGATTTGACCATATTTATATTTACAATAATATTGTAATTATAAGTGACCCAACCATGAGTGGGGCGCCTGGAGGCTTGGTCTTTGGCACCGACGGCGGCTATAGCGGATCTTCTCCCTGTGTTTTCGCCAACATTGTTTATGCCAATAATCTAGCCGATGGCTATGGCGGCGACGGTTCATTCACGCTCAACAACGTTACGTCTCATGCCACGACATTTGCCAACGATTTAATTATCAACAATGTCTCCATCAACGGCGGACTCGTCGTTGTGAATGGCAACAGCACTTCCACCGTGCTGAACAATCCATCGCTGACTGTTTCTCAAGGAACTGCCAATTTTGTTAGTTATTCTTCAACAGGAGGATTAAATAATAATTATCATTTGCTGGCAACTGCCACCTCACTGATTGGCCACGGCACGAATGAATCAGCCTATTTCACCACGGACAAGGACGGCAACCTCCGCCCTGCCACCGGCGCGTGGGATATTGGACCGTATCAGTACTCGTCGGCAGGCACGAACGTTCCTCCAACGACCAACTATACTATCTCCGCTTCGGCCGGAACAGGAGGCTCTATCTCTCCTTCAGGCTCTGTCTTGGTCAGCGCCGGAAACAGTCAGACGTTTACGATTACTCCGTCGAGCGGATATCAAATCACCAACTTGACCGTTGATAGTACAAATGTTGGAGCGGTTTCCTCCTATACCTTTTCCGACGTCACCGCCAACCATACCATTTCTGCTTCTTTCGTCAGTACAGGTGTCACTCCTCCATCCGCTCCGGCCAACTTGTCAGCCAGCCCTGTCTTTCCATCGGAAATTGATCTTTCATGGACGGCTTCGACTGCCGGTACTTACGCCATCGTCGGATACCATATTTATGTAAACGGATCCACCACGCCGACTGCCTCGGTGACAACGACATCGTACGGGAGCACTGGCCTTTCACCCAACACCGCGTACTCCTATGCCGTTACTGCATACGATACGAAGGGAAATGAAAGCCAGCAATCCACTATCTCTGCCATAACCTGGCCTCCACTTTCGACGAAGTTCACTGTGGGCCAGCAAGTTGAGATCATCGCCGGGCCAGCCAATGTCCGCCAGCAACCGACAAACGAACTGGCTGGCGCCGTAATCGGCACGCAAGCGTCAAATGCCGTCGCCACCGTGACGGGGGGTCCGATATACGCCGCACTCAACGGTGTCTATTATTACTGGTGGAATCTATCTTTCTCCACTTCGCCGTCTGGCTGGGTGGCGGAAGACAATTTGCAGGCGTACAGCGCGCCGGCAAGTCCCGTGATTCAGGTGTCAACGAATAACATCCCATTGGGAACAGTGTTGGCCGGGACAAGTGTGACGAACAGTTTCATGGTGTCGAACGTCGGTGGCGGGGCATTGAATGGAACGGCGAGTGCGAGCGCGCCGTTCAGCATCGTGTTGGGCGGGAGTTATAATTTAAGTGCCAATCAGAGCCAGACGGTGACAGTGGCGTTTAGTCCGACGACGGCAGGCAGTTACAGTCAAAGTGTGACATTGACAGGCGGAGGGGGAGCAACCGTGGCGGTGTCGGGCAGCGCAACCAATGCGCCGGGCGTGATTAGTGTGACTCCAACGAGCCTCTCGTTTGGGACGATATT
>Ga0335077_10013936_pt1 | contig 10050 bp, 7 predicted proteins | sample Lox_Sample_31_FD_207151 | JGI IMG/M metagenome (GOLD analysis project Ga0335077, IMG submission 207151) | Soil microbial communities from Loxahatchee National Wildlife Refuge, Florida, United States - Lox_Sample_3.1 | ecosystem: Environmental > Terrestrial > Soil > Wetlands | place: USA: Florida...
GATGTCTTGCCATAAAGGGACACTCAGACCGTAGGGGTGGTCATAGAGGATCTTGCCGGCGAACATTGTCATAACACACTGGAGTTTCTGATCACCTTCGATCTTCCCGCCGCCAGAACCGAGATAGGCGAACTTCCCTTTAACGATCTCGAGCACGGCGATGTCAGCCGTCGACCCAATACTCAAGTTGCCTAGCTCCGGCCGGTGGATCATCTGCGCGGGATTCACTGTTGTGCGCCGGATGATATCCTCCAACGGAACTCCCAGACAGAGGAACTTCGACATCACATTGGCCAGACTGATGCCTACTGTATAGGGCGTATCCGCGAACAGGTCTGCGCTAATGGAATCGGGCATAAAGCCCTGCTGGACCGCGGGCACCACTCGCCTCAGCGCGAAGCTCCCGGCCGCATGTCCAAGGTCGAACTTTACACCGCGCGCCCTCGCTTTGATCACATCGGGATTCAACTTGCCGTCTTCCGTCAGGTAGGGATAGCGATCTGCCAGACAGTGAGTCACAATGTCGCCCGGACGCATTTTCTCAAGGAGGAATTCACGATAGCTCCTTGCGGGGAATTTCCCCTGGGCCGGCATGGGAGTGAAGTCCGCCAATACGGGCCGCCCAGTCAAGCGGCCAGCTTCGACAACGGCGTCGACCGACGCCCAGGGGGGGCGCGTATCACTAAATTGGCCTCCATAATGGCCGGTCTTGAATCCGACAATAAGATTGGGGTATCTCTTGGCGGTTTCCGCCGCAAGCTGCACTTTAAACTGAGAGGGATCCTGCTCTGCGCGGTTAGCCTCCGCGCCGGGAGCCGCAATATTCAGAAAGGAAAGAATTCTCATTTTTGAGCGGTCAATGATCTTCTTGAAGTCTTCGAAGTTATCGGCCCCTGCGGTTCCGCCGTCGCAGCATGTGGTGACCCCTGAAGGCAAGCAATGATGATCGGCAATGACAGATGGAGTTAGGTCCAGCCGTGTGTAATAACAACATATGTGCAGATCGATCAAGCCGGGCGTAACATAGTAGCCCGAAACATTCACAGTGGTCTTCGCCGCGGAGCCAGGAATATTTCGGTCCACGCGAGCTATTTTTCCGTCCAGCACCGCGACATCCATTTGCTGATTGATCTGGTTGGCCAAATCGATAACGTGCCCACCCTTGAGGACCGTATCGTAACGCGGAGTCTCCTGCGCCAAGGCAGATGAAGCTGTCATCGCAGCGGTCACGAGTGGTGTGGAAAGAAACTCTCTTCTGTTCATGGTCCTATACCTCCTCACACAAGTTCGGCGCGGAGCACGTATTCGGTCGACTTCTGGCTCACCGGAAAGTATACGCCTGCCTTTCAAACCAGGGTTTATTGGAGCTGCAATCGGCCCCGTGCGTCCGCAGCACTTCGGATGGCCAGTGGAAACCAGTGGTCCTCTTGCCGCAGTTGGTATACGCTTGTTTTTCGGGCCGGTTCGGTAGAGAAGACCGAACTTTGGCTTCAAGCGTTCCACGACAACTACTCCGGGAGCACAATGAGCGACCAAGATCTGAAAGCCGAACTCGATCGATTGAGGGCCGAAAACGCTGCACTGAAGCAACGCGGGCCGGGGTCCATCAAGGTCAGTGAAAAAGGCGCCGTGTCGGTGTACGGGCTTGGAAGGTTTCCGGTCACGCTCTATAAGGAGCAATGGGAAAAGCTCCTTTCGATGGCCGGTGACATCAAAGCCTTCATGGCCGAACACGAAAGCCAGCTCAAAAAGAAGGAGTAGCCTGCTTCAATCCTTGGCAGCGGCCGCGCCGTCGCAGGCTCGGGACGGCACGTGGCGTGACGGAACCTGTCTGGGCGGCTGCTGGCGGCAAGTTACTTCCTCTGCTGAGACGCCTTTTGTTGCGCGCGCTGCAAACCGATCTGATCCAGGAACTGTCGCGACGCTTGCGCCACTTCGGCGGCGTGCTCGCGCGGCACAACCACTACGCCGTCTCCATCGGCGATCACAATATCGCCGGGACGGACCAACACACCGCCACACATAACCGGACGGTTCACGGATTCCAGTTCATTGCGTCCCGGACGGATTCCACGCTCCAGCCGCCGGTAATAGGCCGGAACTCTCTCGGCAATGATTTCGTCGCTGTCGGCTAGGCCGCCGCTGGTCACTACGCCGAGCATCCCCCTCTTGTGCCACTGCATGATGTTGTTCGACCCGATGCTGCGCGACTCCCCGTCCTCCGCGGCATCTATGACCAGAACGGAACCCGGAAATAACATTGCCTGGAACGTTTCCGGAGTCAGTTCGTTGTACCACCTGTCAATGGTTGCCTTGTCCATCTGGATCTCGCGCCTGTTGGTGGGCACATAGCGAGCGGTAACAGCAACTCCCACGATGCGATGGGAATAATTCTCCGTGTCACGCCAGAGAGCTTTGATTTCGGCGCCCATGATCCCGACATTGGCAAGACCGACAACATCCATCCCGTCCGAGACATCAGACACCCGCAGGTCCTCGTACATCTTGAGGATGTTTTGGTTGTCCTCTTGCGAGTACTCCTTGTAGGGCATGTAGAGCTTGACCTTCGGTGATGGCGCCGCCTCCACCTGCGCGCGCATGGTCGCCGCCGCACTCAAAAACAGAAGCAAAACTGCGTAGGAACGTGGCATCGCGTGCTCCTCCCTAATAGGATTACCAAAGCTTCGGCGCAATGGAATGACCTCCCCACCCGGGTGCGAATTGTTGGCCGAGAAGCGTCTATAATACCCTGCATCATCAGTGTTTTCGGATTTCTTGACTATGCGAGGTTCCTCGGGCCAGAAACGCTCTACTGAGCCTGCAGTGCGGCCGCTCGCGGGAAGAGAATGTTGTTTTCCAAATGGATGTGCTCGTGCAGATCGCCTTCGAGTTCGATCAGCGCGGCGAAAAGCGCCCGGTACGTGTTGCACGCCTCATCCGGAATGTAATAGTCGAGCGTCAGGTGGCGCATTTGCGCGAGCGCCAGGCCGGCACTTTCGTGCTCGTCCTCCATGCGCGCGATAGGATGTTCGATCGAACATGACACCCCCGCGTTGCCACCGGCCTCGAGTTTCATGATCGCCGGAAACAGGATCATCTCCTCTTTCATCAGGTGTGCATCCAGCTCCTCTTTGAGAACCCCGAACACCTCGCCCGCTTCGGCCAGCCGCGGCTCACGCTCCCCATGCGCGCGCAATACCTTCGCGAACAGGTCTGCGATTCGCGGCAGCTCGGATTTCAGATAGGCGTGGTGCCGCATGACGATGTGCGCGATCAAATCGTGAAGCGGCGCGGCCTTCCAATCGCGCGCCTCCGGCTCAGGTTTCGATACGGCCAGCTCACCGAGCATCGCCTCAAGTGCGATGCCACGCTCCTGGCACGCGGTTGCCAGTGATTTCTTTCCTCCGCAGCAGTAATCAATTCCGTGCTTCTCAAAAACGCGCGCCGCCGCGGCATTCTCGACCGCCAGCTCGCCCACTGTCTTTTCCATGGGAACCAACATCTCGCCCTCCACTCACGAGGATAAGGGCGCGGTGTGCTGACGCTTGTGACTCGGGTCACAGGCCACCGAAAAACCCGCCCGGAAGTCTGTCAGACTAACAACATGTCCACTCCGAAGCCCGCGCTTCTACCGGGCATTTCACTATTTTCCGGGTTGGATGCCGGCGAAATAGCCTCGTTCACGCAACTGGTGATCGAGCGGCGATACGATGCCGGAGAAATGCTGTTCTGGGAGGGCCAGCCGTGCGACGGCATGTTCCTGATTGTCAAAGGCACGGTCAAGATCTTCAAAACGTCACATTCCGGGCGCGAGTTGGTCATCGGCCTGGAATCGGCTCCCTCGTCGGTCGCCGAACTGCCACTGTTCGACGGAGGTCCCTACCCAGCTTCGGTACGAGCGGTCAGTGATTTGGTCACTTACTTTATTAATAAGGATGATTTTTATCGACTCTGCCGGGCTCACCCCGACATCACGCTGAAGATTCTGGCGAAAGTCGGCGCGCGCCTCAGACACCTGGTCGCCACCATCGAAAGCATCACTTTCGGCAGTGTCACGGCGCGGCTGGCGCGTTTGCTGCTCGAAATGAGCCTCAACGCCGGCCGGGACGAGTTTCCCCTCCCCGTCACCCATCAGGAGCTGGCGGCACGGCTGGGCACGGTCCGCGAGGTGGTTTCGCGCAATTTGATGCGATTCCGCGCCGAGGGCATCGTGCGCTTGGAAGAGCACCAACTCGCTATCCTCGATCGCCCGAGCCTGGAGCGAGAGGCCGCGGCTGAACCGTAGCGCCGTACAATAGTAAGGCATGATCACTCCGGTAACAGTTGCTCCGGCCGAAGTCGCAGATAACCGGGTCCACGCTCGATCGGCCCCTGGAACTCTATCGTTCCCACATCGCCACCGAGGACCGAACCCTCATCGCTTTGGGGCAACGGGTCTTGAGCCTGGCGCAACTGGCCGAAATCTCCCGTGAAATGAAACGCCGGCGCGGCCTTCCCGCATAATCCCGAAACCCTACCTAATTCTGCCGGGCCCGTGACTGCAGTCACAGAGTCCGGGGCCACATTCGGGCAATCATCAGTCGATGCCCGAACCACTCATCGATCGCCAGATGACACTGCCGGCCATTTTAAGCCGGTATCCATCGTGCCGGAAGGTCTTCGACCGTTACGGCCTTCTGGGCTGTGGAGGACCGCTCGGACCTGAGGAAAAGCTGGAGTTCTTCGCCCGGGCGCACCGTGTGGATGAAGTGCAGCTGATCGCCGAGCTGGAACAAGCCGCGCGTGAAACCCCGGCGGCATCTCCCACATATAACCCCGGTCCGGCCGATACCATTTACCGGCGCTTCTTCAAAGCCGGCATCGCCACTATGTTCACGTTCGGCTGCGTGCTGGGCGGAATCAATCTCGCCATCATGGCCGCGCGTCATGAGCTGGCTTCGCTCGACATGCGCGCGATTACCTGGGCGCACGCTCACGCGCAGGTAGCCGGCTGGGTGACGTTCTTTGTCATGGGATTCGCTTACCAGGCGATTCCGCGTTTTAAGTTCACCGCGCTTTGGCAGCCATGGCTGGCGGTCTGGTCGTTGCCGGTAATGGCGGCGGCGCTCACGTTGCGCACCGTAGCGGACATCTGGGTCGCAAACCGTTTCTGGAGCGTCATCGGCCGTGTGGCAGGGGGCGCGGAACTGGCGGTCGTCACAGTTTTCGCTTGCATCGTCGCGCGAACCATGCGGCAGTCCACCCAGCCCTCGGAGCCTTACGAGAAATTCCTTTTTGCGGCGCTTGCGTGGATGGTGGCGGCATTCGGGTTCGATCTCTGGATCTTCACCCAGTCCGGAACAATCACCGGTTATAGGCCCTGGGTGCAGTTCATCGGGTTGTGGGATGCTCCCTGGCGCGACGCGCAGTTGCTCGGATTCGCAGGTGGCATGATCCTGGGCGTGAGCCAGCGGTTTCTGCCGTTCATCTACGGGTTCCGCGAGATCCCCGCGCGCGCGTCGCGGCTGGTTTTCTATTTGTGGAATCTCTCGGTGGTCGTCAACATCGTCAGTTACTCGATGTTGATCCGCACACGGCGCCCGCTCTGGGGAATCGCGCTCGAGCTGAGTATTCTGCTCCTGTTCGCGGCTATAGGCGTCCTGGTGCATGGGTTCCGGCTCTTCTCCTTGCGGGTGGAAACCGACCGGTCCCTGCCGTTTCTGCGGGCTGCATTTGGATGGGCGCTTACGGCGCTCGCGCTATTCGCATTGCTACCGGTTTACACGGCTTCCCGCCACGTGGTTTTCTCGCACGCCTACTTCGGCGGATACCGTCACGCATTTACGGTCGGGTTCATCAGCATGATGATCGTGGGTGTCTCGAGCAAGATCGTGCCGGTGCTGGGCGGACTCGGCCCGCGCCAGGTTCGCTCGTTGCGGCTCGCCTTTTGGCTGCTGAACATCGGGAACGCCATGCGAGTGCTGTTCCAGATCCTCACTGACACGCAACCCTGGGCATTTCCGGTCATGGCCGTGAGCGCGTGGGTCGAGGTCACGGGGCTGGCAATTTGGGCCGTCGATTTGTGGCGCTCGATGAACATATCGCCGTTACGCTGGTCCCTTCCCGCTCAGGTTCGCGTGACCGCGCAGACCAAGGTGGCCGAAGTCATCGACCGCTATCCGCAGACCCGCCCCGTCTTCCTGAAGTTCGGCTTCACGATGATTGACAACCCGGTGGCCCGCCAGGTTTTTGCGCGCTCGGTCAGTCTCGAGCAGGCGTGCCGCCTGAAGCACGTCGACTGCGAGAAGTTCTTGAGAGCCCTCGAAGCATCCACCCTGGAGGACGTCGGAGAAGCGCGTCCGCATTCTCTGGTTCAACTTGAGGTGAAGGCGAACTAGCCATGGAAACCGTTCGAGAGCGATGGCGAACCTGGGATGAGAAACCTTGCTCGTCCTTTCGGGTTATTTCGCGCAGCATTTTGGAACGGCTGGCTTCTAAGTCATATAGAGCAAAGAGAAATATCGGTGGGTCTGCAAATTGCGGACTTTGCTCCATCCAAAACCACCCGGGAGTGGACTTGCGATGAGCTCTTCTCCCAAATACGCAGTACGGCTCCCCGACTTCGATTTCTGGAAGGCCATGGTGCCGTGTCAGGAAGCGTGCCCCATCCACACCGACGCCGGGCGATACGTACAACTGATCGCGCAGGGCGAGTACGAACAGGCGTATCTGACTGCGAGGTCTCCGAATCCATTTGCGTCGGTCTGCGGCAGGGTGTGCGCCGCTCCATGCGAAGACAGGTGCAGGCGGGGAGCTCTCGATGCGCCGGTAAGCATTCGCGCGCTGAAGCGCTTTGTCACGGAGAAGTTCGGGGTCGAGTCGCTGGCGCCGGACACGCAGGATCAGCTGATCCAGATCTCGGCTGAGCCGGGCAACAAGACGCCGTGGCACCTGCCGATGCTGCGCGTCAGCCGGGCGAATGTCGCGCGCGGCGAGAAAGTGGCGGTGATCGGCGCCGGGCCGGCGGGTTTGGCGTGCGCCCACGATCTGGCGCTGATGGGTTACAAGGTCACGGTTTTCGAGGCGTCCGCGCGTGCCGGCGGCATGATGTTCCACGGCATTCCGGAATTCCGGCTGAGCCGGCCCGTGATCGAGAAAGAGATCGACAAAATCCTGAGCTTGGGCGCGGAGCTGAAGCTGAACGCGCCGCTTACCGAAAAATTCGGGCTGCGTGAATTGCGGGCGCAGAACTACAAATCGGTCTTCCTCAGCATCGGCACGCAGCGCGGGCGCGATATGACGATTGAGGGCTCGGAGCTTGACGGTGTAGTGCGCGCCATCGATTTCCTGCTCAACGTGAACCACGGTTATCGCGTGACGCTGGGAAAGCGCGTGGTGGTGATCGGCGGCGGATTTGTGGCGTTCGACGCCGCGCGTCTGGCGCTGCGGCAGGCGCTCGAAAACGAAGAAGACAGCACCGGCGGATCCATGAAGGCGGCGCTCGATGCGGCGCGGTCGGCGGTGCGCGCGGGCGTAACCGATGTGTCGATGATCAGCCTGGAGTCTTTCGACGAAATGCCGGTGATGCGCACGGCGCAGGGCCGGGAAGAGTTCGAGGAAGCCCGCAAGGAAGGCGTGCGCTTCGTGACCCAGCGCGGGGCGCGGCGTTTTGCGGGCAAGGATGGCAAGCTGCGCTCGATCGACCTGATCGGCGTGAAGCGCACGTACGACGAAAACGGCAGGTTCAATCCGGCTTACGACAGCGCGGTGGCGGAGACGCTGGAGGCCGATACGGTGATCCTGGCGATCGGCCAACAAGCGGATCTTTCATTCCTGCGCGCCGAAGATGGCGTGGAATTGACCCCGCAGCGCACCGTCAAGGTAGATCGGAAAACGCTGGCGACTTCCGCGCCGGGAGTTTTCGCGGGCGGCGACGTGGCGTTCGGGCCGCGCAACCTGATCGAGGCCATCGCCAACGGCAAGACCGCGGCTTTGTCGATCGACAATTTTCTGCGCGGCGCAAAACTCGAGCCAGAAGCCAAGTTGTGGATCGACAAGATCCCGACCCGCAGCTACACCATCACACCGGATTACGAAAAATTCGCGCGAGAAGCTCCGGAGACGGTGGACTTGAACCGGCGCACGGGGATTTCGGAAGTCGAGCTGGGCTACACCGAGGCTGAGGCGCGGCAGCAGGCCGAGCGGTGCCTGCAGTGCCACATCCAGACGATTTATGACGCCGACAAATGCGTGCTGTGCAATCGCTGTGTGGACATTTGTCCCGAGTATTGTCTGAAGCTCGTGCCGCTTGAACAACTCGACTGGGACGATGCAACAACCGCGCGCGTGAAGGATTTTTACGGAGCGGACGGTATCGAGCCGCTCTCGGCCATGATCAAGGACGACGAAAAGTGCATTCGTTGCGGGTTGTGCGCGGTGCGGTGCCCGACCGACGCCATGACCATGGAGGTTTTCTTTTATGAAGAGTCAGACCGAAGCGTCCCGGCCGGGCGATAGCCGCCGCGGCTGGTTGCACAAGTTGGGCATCGGCGGGCTGCTCGCTGGCGTGACGGGGATGGGTTACGCGTTCGTGCGGTCGCTGGTGCCCAATGTTCTTTACGAAGAGCCGCAACGATTCAAGGCGGGCACACCCGATCAGTATCCCGAGGGCGCGACATTTCTCGAGGACCGGCGCGTGTTCATCGTGCGCGAACAGAACACCTTTCACGCGATTTCCGCGGCGTGCACGCACCTGGGTTGCACGGTCAAGATGGTGAGCCTGAACCAGCCGAAAACGGTGCGCATCAGCGGCCGCCAGGTGGCGGAGACCCGCGAGTTCCACTGCCCGTGCCACGGATCGAAATACTACGGCGATGGCACCAACTTCGCGGGTCCGGCTCCGAAGCCGCTGGCGTGTTTCCGCGTCGAACTGGCGACCGAGGACGGACAACTGATGGTGGATATGGACGCGCCGGTCGACCGCGGCTTCCGGCTGACGGTGTAGAGGACAAGATGCAAGCGCAGAAAAACTTCTGGCGGCAACTGACGTGGACGTGGAAGCCCGAAAGCGAGCGCGACGCGGGTGATTCGGTCGTCCGGAACCTGCTGTTGCACTGGTTCCCGGCGAAGGTCACGATGGCGAGCCTCAGTTTTCGCTATTCATTCTGGCTGGGCACAATTTCGGCGGTGCTGTTCGGCATTCTTTGTGTCACCGGCGTGCCGCTGATGTTTCTCTACGTGCCGTCGGTGGAGCGGGCGTACCAGTCGGTGAAGGATATCGAGTTCGTGGTTTCGTTCGGCTGGTTTATCCGCGGGCTGCACCGCCTATCGGCGCACCTGATGGTGGCGGTGGTGGTCCTGCACATGGTGCGCGTGTTCTTCACAGGGGCATATAAAAACGGCACGGCGGCGAATCAAGCGCGGCCGGTGAACTGGGTGATCGGCATTCTGCTGATGCTTGCCACCTTCTTTTTGTCGTTCACCGGATACCTGCTGCCCTGGGATCAGCTCGCTTACTGGGCGGTGACGGTGGGAACCAACATCGCGAGCGCGGCGCCTTTGGTCGGCGACAAAATCCGCTTCCTGCTGCTGGGCGGTAATCAGATCGAACAGAACACGCTGCTGCGCTTCTACGTGTTGCACTGCTTCTTCCTGCCGGCCTTCGTGCTGTTCCTGTTCCTGTGGCACATGTGGCGCGTGCGCAAGGATGGAGGGCTCGCCTGCGTCGATAAGCTGAGCCTCCAGCAGAAGCGGGAGAAGCTGGCGCCCGTGAAGTCGAAAACGTATTCACTGCTGGGGATCACCAAGGGCTGCACGGTGCATGTGGAGACAGCGCTTGTGAACGAGACCGAGCACACAGTCAACTCCTCGCCGCACCTCACGCGAAGAATCCTGATGATGACGCTGGCCACCGTCGCGGTGATCTGCCTGCTGGCACTGCTGGTGCCGACGCCGCTCGAAGAGGCGGCCAACCCGCGCGTGACGCCCAACCCGGCGAAAGCGCCTTGGTACTTTCTGTGGCTGCAGGAACTGGTGACCGATACGACGGTCAAGCTGGGCGATTTCACTATC
>Ga0335077_10013938_pt1 | contig 10049 bp, 10 predicted proteins | sample Lox_Sample_31_FD_207151 | JGI IMG/M metagenome (GOLD analysis project Ga0335077, IMG submission 207151) | Soil microbial communities from Loxahatchee National Wildlife Refuge, Florida, United States - Lox_Sample_3.1 | ecosystem: Environmental > Terrestrial > Soil > Wetlands | place: USA...
CGCATCGTGCAGGCGCAGCTGCTCGGGCTGCGGCTCCTGCGGCTGAAGGACGAGGGCAAGGCGACCCCGGTGCTGGTGTCGCTGGCGAAGCGGGCCAACGTGCGATCGGCGCTGGAGGTGGCGCGGTCGGCGCGGACCGTCCTGGGAGCCAACGGCATCACCGACGACGCCCCGCCGCTGCGGCACGCGCTGAATCTCGAATCGGTGCTGACCTACGAGGGGACTCACGAGGTCCACACCCTCGTGCTGGGAAAGGCGATCACCGGCATCGACGCGTTCGGGTGAGCGGACCGCCCGCGGGTGCGGGCCTGTGGTCGGGCGGGGCATCTGAACCGCCGCCTCCGCCTCAGACCGTGCTGCGCTCCGACAGGCGGCCAGCACCACCAGCGACGACGGATGGAGTTCGACCCGAGTCCGGTGTCGCCTGTCACTCGGCCTCGTGAAAGATGATGCCCAGCGTGTGGCGCCGCCCGGAGCGGACCTCGCTCACCCCGTGGCGCATCCGGACCCGGTAGACCCCGCGGGTTCCCTGGACGGGACGCTCGTTCACCGCGAAGGCCACCGCGTCACCCTGCGCCAGGGGAACGACGTCGACCCGGGACTGCATGCGGGATCGCTGCTGGGTGAGGACCAGCTCCCCGCCGGTGAAGTCGACCCCCGGGCGGCTGAGGAGAACCGCGACCTGGAAGGGGAACGCGGCGGGGCCATAGAGGTCCTGGTGGAGGCAGTTGAAGTCGCCGGGTCCGTACTGGAGGAGCAGCGGGGTGGGCCGCGTCTGCCCGGCGGCGTGGCAGACCTCGAGGTACTCCGCGAGCCGTGACGGGAACCGGATGGGCTTTCGCAGCGCCTCCGCCCACCGGTTCGCGGCCGGCGCCAGCGCCTCGTAGAGGGCCGTGCGGAGCTCGACCACCCGCGCGGGCAAGGGGTGGCCGAAGTACTGGTACTCGCCGCGGCCGAACCCGTGCTTCGCCATCACCACCCTGGAGCGGAAACGCTCCGGGCGGTCGTAGAGCGCGGCGACCTCGTCGCACTCGGCCGCGCCGAGGAGCCCGGGGATCCTCCCGTGTCCCGTGCTCTCGAGCGCCGCTGTCCACGCCTGCTCGTCCATGATGCGCAGGATCTCACCACCGCCCAGGCTCCTGCGCAGCCCGGATCCTGCGCCCGTTCTCGGGGCGGGGTCGGGGTCAGCCCGGATCGCCGGCCCGGACGGCGGCGTCGGGCTCGCCCCCCTCGGCGTCGCCGGCGGCTTCCTCGGCCCGCTGCTCGGCGGACTGGGGGGCCTCGGCGGCCGCCCGCTCCTCCGGCGTCTCGGCGGCCTCGGCCGCGGCGCGGGCCCGGACCTCCTCGTCGGTGAGGAACCCCACCTCCGAGCCCGGCGCGTTCAGGAAGCGCACCGCCTTGGGGAAGTCCGCCAGCAGCGCCTGGGCGAGCGCCACCGGGACGAGGGCGTGCTCGATCTGCGCCGGGTCGGGGCGCTCGACCACCGCGAGGCGGCCCTGCTCCAGCGCCTCGGCCTGCGCGTCGGACAGCTCGAGCCGGCGCAGGCGGTTCTTCCGGGTGACGAAGTGGAAGGTCCGATCCCCGGGCTCGAGCGCCACCTGCCCGGCGAGCACCCGCTCCCGGAGCTGCCGGTCGCGCTCCAGCTGGTGCTTCGCCTCCAGGCGCTGCGAGGCCTTGCTGCCGGCGAGTGGCGGCAACCGGGGGATGGCGGCCGGCGGCTGGATCCGCGCGACCATCCACGGACCGCCGGGCTTCCGGTCCGCCGGCGGAGCCCCGGCGCGTCCGGGTCGCGGCTCCTGCCGCCGTGGAGGCTGGGTGGTCTTCTCGGCCTCCTCTGCTTGCTCGGCCGTCACCAGGCCGGCCCGGAGGAGCTTGTCGCGGAGGTTCTGCACGGCGGAAGGTGGCTTCTAACCGCGTCCGGGCGGCCGACGAAAGCCCCCGTGGTAGGGTGCCTGACCCCGTGCTGCGCTCATGCCGTCTTCTCACCGCCGGGCTCGTGCTGCTCGCCGCGTGCACCGATCCCGTCGATCGCGCAGCGAAGGAACGCATCTTCTCGCCGGAGGACCCGCCGCCGGTGGTCGCCTCCGCCAAGGAGAGCCTCGACGTGCAGAAGCTCGCCTCCGACCCGACGCTGGCCCACCGCGTGATGGACATGGGGCCGGCCGAGGTCACCGAGCGTCTCGGTCCCCACCACTTCAGCGCCGAGGTGTCGTTCGAGTGGGGCGCCGGCAAGGAGCGGGTGAAGCTCACCGAGACGCGGCTTCTCGACTCGGCGGCCGGCGGAGTCGCCGGCGACTTCCACGCCCGGATCGACAACAGCCGCGACCAGGGCCTGGAGGTCGTCCGCGCCCGCGGTCAGGTCTTCGCCCGCAGCAAGTACGGCAAGTACCGGCTCCGGCTGCGCGACCGCGGGATGGCGGAGCGCACGCGGGACGAGGCCGCCGGCGCCCTCCGGGAGCTGGACGGATTGTTCCACGGCCGCCTCGAGCTCGCGCTCGATGGGCCCACGACGGTCGAGGGGCGCCCGGCGGTTCGCTACACGCTGCGCCTGGCCGAGCCAGCGGCAACCGCGAGGTCGCCGCGGGGCGAGCTCCCACCGGCGGTGGCCTACGCCCGCGGCGGGCTCGACGAGGACAGCAGCCGCCGCCAGTACTTCCTCGATCAGCGCCAGCCGAAGCGGCTCAGCGGTGAGCTGGTCGTGGACACGGCCACCGCGGTGGTGCTCCGCGCCCACCTGGACGGCGCGCTCACCGTTCCCGGCGGCCAGGGCATGGCGCCGGCGCAGCTGCACGTCCTCCTCGACGAGCGCATCCGCGACGTGGGCAAGCCGGTCTCCATCCAGGTTCCCGAGGGGCACCTCCCGGACGCCGACAAGCCGGAGGGGATCGCCGACGCCCTGGACCGGTTCGGCATCCAGCGGAAGGCAGCCGCCGACGCCGGGGTGGACACCGAGGCCGACGAGGACAGCTCCGGATAGGCCCGGTCCGGCTCGGGTTTTCGGCCATCCGCGGAGACCCTGCCCGAAAAGTTGATCTCCCCGACCGGGCCCGTAAGTTGTCGGAACGCCGCGGGTCTATGGCGGCTCCTCTGGACGGCCGTTCAGAGGTGGGACATGGGACGAGGACGCACGATGGAGCGCACGCCGAAGAAGCAGGGTGGAGCCGTGAGCGAGGCGCTGCGCACGCAGGAGCGACTCCTCACCCCCGCCGAGGAGCGCGCGGTCCGCATGCGGCAGGGTCTCGGCGTTCGCTCCGATGCCCCGCTGGCGCGCATCGCGCCCGAGGGAAGCGAGCTGGCCGACGAGCTGCTCCTCCTCGAGCTCCAGCTCGCGCGGCAGGCGCGGGCGCGGGTGCCCCGGACTCCGTCCCCGGCGAAGTCGAAGATCGTCCGTGCCCTCCGCGGCCGGCGCTGAGCTAGGCCCCCAGCACCGAGACCAGCTCCGTCCGCAGACGCTCCAGCCCCAGCGGGCTTCCCGAGAGTGCCGGGGCCATCTGCTCCGGCGGCTCGGGTGCTCCCCGGCTCCACAGCGCCACCAGCCAGCGCGCGGCGACCGGGTTCCGGAACTCGTCGGCGTCGAAGCGGCGATCGGCCTCGGCCCAGAGACAGCTCGACAGCGCCGCCGCGCGCAGCGTGCGCCGGGTGACGTCCAGCGCGGCCGCCATCGCCAGCGCCCGGCCCCGGCCCACCCGCGTGCGAAGCGCTGCCGACAGCGCGTCCGCTGCCTCGCCCAGCCGCCGTGGCGTGAGCCCCTCGCCGGCGAGCGTCGCCAGATGCGGGGCCAGGGCCGCCTCGGCGCGCAGCGTGGCGAGCGCGACGAGCCCCTCCATCCGCGCCACCTCGCGTGCCGTGGCCTTCCCGAGGGAGAGCGCTCCACGCAGCCAGCGCTCGTGCCAGAGAAGGGACCGAACCAGCCACCCCGAGGAGGCCACGACCGTGGGGTCCCCCATCCGGCGGTGCTCCACCGGCGCGTCCGACTCCACCGAGGCGAGGTGCAGCGCGCAGCCGGTGAGGAAGAGCTGCTCCGGGGCATCGGCTCCCTCGGGCCCGGAGCCGGGGACGAGGAGCACCAGCTCGTCGGGGACCTCGATGTCGATCAGACCCGCCGCCGCGGCGGGCACCGTGCGGATGCGGAGGCGCCGGGAGCGCGCCTCGCCCTCCGGGAGCCGCGCCGCCCAGTCGCGGAGCGCGCCGCCCGCCTGGGCCAGGGCACCGGCATAACCCGGGAGGCTACGGACGCGGTCGAGGTCGGCCAGGGTGGCGTCGCCGCGGGGCAGCGGTGCGAGGCCGGGCGCGACCCTCCCCAGCGCCCACCCCAGCACGTCGCGGTACGCATCCTCGGTCGTGCGGAGGAAGGCCTCGGTGTCGAGGACGGGCCAGTCCGGCTCTCTCCGCGCCTCCCGGAGCGCGGGGATGCTCCCCGCTCCGAGCGCGCTCGCCGCCCGGGCGAGCTCCGCCTGGACCCGCTGGACCTGCGCGAGGAGCGCCTCCCAGCCGCGGTCCACTGCGGACTCGCGCTTCAGCCTCGTCGCCCGCTCCGCCGCGCGGGGCAGCTCGGCCTCGGCCTCGGCGAGCGAGGCGTCGAGACCGCTCTCCGCCTCCACTCGCCACCGGGCCCGGTCGAGCGTGGTGCGCGCCTCGCGCGCCGCGGCCTGCAGCGTGGCGTCCTCGAGGAAGCGCACCAGCAACCGGAGCCGCGGCTGCTCCGGCTCGGGGACCCGGGCGGACGCGAGCAGAGCGCCGACCGCCCGCGCCGTCTCCGCCGAGACCACCTCGGCGTGGTCCCGGTCCACCTGCGCGAGGTCCGCCACCTCCGGGGCGGCCGCGGCGCGGACTCGCCCCAGCTCCTCGAGCCACGCCTCGGCCTCCGCCCGGAGCGCGTTGAGCGATGCCATGGGTTCGCGGGAAGTGCCCTACGGAGATGGTGTAGAGGGAAGCGAGCCGTGAAACCCGTCGATGTGGCGTCCCCGCTTCGTTCGTGCCCGCGAGATCATGGCGGCGGACGCTGGCAGGAGCGTCGTTCGGGGGTCAAGCGTGCCGTCGGAGCCCGTGCCCGGTGAAGCGCCGGGCCTTCCGTCCGGACGCACCGGGGCCGCTCGACGCGCAGGTTGCCCGCGGACTCGGCTGTTCCCTCGAGGAGGCGCGTGCGCTCGTGGCCCGTGGCGCGGTCCACGTGCGCGGCCGGCGGCAGCGCGAGCCACGGCTCCCGGTCCCGGCCGGCACACCGGTCCTGGTGGTGCTGGAGGAGGGAGGTCGCGCCTCGCTCGCTGCGGTCCCGGCTTCGCCCCCGCTCTGGATCCTCCACGAGGACGCCGAGCTGCTCGCCGTGGCCAAGCCGCCGGGCCTTCCCGCCCAGCCCACGCCCGGCGGCGCGCCGAGCCTCCTCGACGCCGCCTCGGCGCACCTCGGCCGTCCGGCCGGTCTGGCCCACCGGCTGGATCGCGACACCAGCGGGGTGACGGTCTTCGGCAAGTCGCGGGTCGCGACCTCCGCGCTTGCCGCGAGCTTCCGCGCCGGCGCCGTGCGCAAGCAGTACCTCGCCGTCACCGGGCCGGGCCTGCCGGCGAGCGGGACCTGCACCCTCCGCCTGGCGCGGGACCGCACCCGCCCCGGACGCTGGCTGGCCCGTGCGAGGGACGGCCTCGAGGCCGAGACCCGCTACCGGAGGCTGGGCGGGACGGGCGAGCTCGCCCTGGCCGCGGCGTGGCCGCGCACCGGTCGCACCCACCAGATCCGCGCCCACCTCGCGGCCTTGGGCGCACCCATCGCCGGCGATCGGCTCTACGGGGGCGTCGCCCGGATCGGCGAGTCCGCCATCGGCCGCTCCCTCCTCCACGCCCACGTGCTCGCGCTTCCCCACCCGCGTACCGGGTTGCCGCTGCGGCTGGTGGCGCCGCTCCCCGAGGACCTCGCCGTGTGGTTCGACGCGCTGGCGGTCGTCCCCCCGGAGGATGCGCCCGAGCTGCTCACTGGAGCTGGAAGCGCAGGCCCCCCACGATGAGGTCGCCTGCCCCGGCGAGGCCGTGCCGCCAGCCGATGTCCAGTCCGGTCTGGTCCATCACCAGCCCCAGCCCGGCGGTGAAGAAGTTCTGCTGCACCGGCTCGTGCCACTCCCAGCCGGTGCGCAGGGCGAGGGTGTGACCGAGGAAGAACTCCAGGCCCGTGTTCCAGATCGGCTGGAGGGGACCGTGCCCGATGTCGCTCCGCACCTCGGTCGCCAGGCGCACCGGCCCGAACAGGAGGCCGAAGCCGACCTCGAAGCTCCGCGAGAGCTCCGGGTGGTGGGTGTCGATGAGGTTGTAGCCGGCGAAGCCCAGGGTCAGCTGCGGGGTGACGATGATCGACACGCCGACGTTCAGGCTCGCGGCGTTGATCTTCGGCGTGCTCTGGATGAGCCACCGGCCGCCCAGCCCGAACGCGACCCGGTCCCCGAGCTTCGTGGCGAGAGAGAGCGAGTTCGCCCACTGGCCGATGTTCGTCCCGCCGTAGTCGTTGGAGATGTAGTGGAGGCTGTAGGCCGCGGAGAGCTCGGCGTTGGTGCTGTCCCGGATCCAGCCGGCGCCGTACCAGCCCTTGGCCTTCCAGTCGTACCCGCCGGAGAGCTCCAGCTGGTAGGACTGGAACAGCGCCACGGCGGCGGGGTTGCCGTCGGCGGAGTTGGCCCCGATTCCCAGCTCGCGGAACGTCCCGCCCATCCCCACCTCGCGCGCGCCGCGAGCGCTGTCGAAATCGAGTGGCGCCGGAGAGGCGAGCAGCGGACGCGCGAGGAGCAGAGCGGTGAGGGTGGCGAGGCGGGTCATCGAAAGGGACGCCAGGCTACGCGCTCAGGGCAACAGCACCGTCGAACCGGTGGTCTTCCGGGCCTCGAGATCGATGTGGGCCTTCGCGACGTCTCGCAGGGCGTAGCGCTGGTTGACGTGAATCTTGAGGCTTCCGCGCGCGACCAGCTCGAACAGCTCCCTGGCCCCGGTGAGAAGGTCCTCCCGCCGGGCGACGTAGGTCCCCAGGGTGGGGCGGGTCACGTAGAGCGAGCCGCCCGCCGCGAGCCGCTGCAGGTCGAGCGGAGGAACGGGACCGCTGGAGGCGCCGAAGAGCACCATCAGCCCGAAGGGTGCGAGGCATTCCAGGGAAGCGTCGAAGGTGTCCTTGCCGATCGAGTCGTAGACCACCGGCAGCTTCGCCCCGCCGGTGAGCTCCCTCACCTTCGCAGGAAGCTGGCTCCGGGTCTCGGCGTCGAGGACCAGGGGATGCTGGCACCCCGCCTCGCGCGCCAGGCGCGCCTTTGCCTCGCTGCCCACGGTGCCGATGACCGTCGCCCCGATGTGGCGGAGCCACTGGCAGAGGATGAGACCCACACCGCCGGCCGCGGCATGCACCAGCACGGTCTGCCCGCGCTCGACCTTGAACGTCCTCCGCACCAGGTACCAGGCGGTGAGCCCCTTGAGGAGCGAGGCGGCGGCGGCCTCGTCAGAGACGCCCTCGGGGATGGGCACCATCCGGTCCGCCGGGTAGTTGCGAACCTCGGCGTAGGCGCCCAGCGGCACGCCGGCGTAGGCCACCCGTTCCCCCACCCGCACCGTGGTGACCCCTGGCCCGATGGCGGTGACCACGCCCGCGGCCTCCTGCCCCAGCCCGCTCGGGAGCTGGAGCGGGTAGTGACCGTCGCGCTGGTACACGTCGATGAAGTTCAGGCCGATCGCGGCGTGCTTCACCGTGGCCTCGCCCGGGCCGGGGGGCGGCACCTGGACCTCTTCCAGGGCGAGCACCTCCGGACCTCCTTGCTTCCTCAGGCGAACGGCGAGCGGCATGACCTGTCCTCTCCTACCCGGCGCTGGCACGGCTCCGGCGCGCCTCCCTGAACGAGCGAACCGCGCTCACCACGAAGGCGAGGCAGACCACCGCGGTGATTCCTTGCTCGGCCATCGCCACCGGCCGTGACGGCCCGGTCACCGCCAGCGCGGCGAGCTTCCAGACGCAGATCAGCCCGCCGAGCAGCGCCACGAGCACCGCGACGTGCATCGCGTGCATCCGCAGCCGTGCGATGCGCGCGAGCAGCCCGGCGGCGGCGATGAGGACGCCGATCGCGGCGGGGATGAGCGCGGTCGGCGCGTGCGCACCGGTGGCGACGTAGGTGCCCACGCCGACGGCGATCAGGACGAGACCGGCGAGGAGCGCGAGCGTGGGCATGGGCACACCCCGGCTCTAGCCCGCACGGACATCTCGTGTACAGTCCTCGGCCCCCGTGCGCCGCCTCCGCCTGACGCTCCCCGTGCTGGCCCTGCTCGCCGTCCGGACGGCCCTGGCCTACGTGCCCGCGCCGGGCGCGATCTTCCGCCACCTGCTCTCGGGCAGGGAGGAGCAGCGGGTCAGCACCGCGCGCGTCGACGGGACGCTGGTGCTCTCCGGCGCCGCGGCCGGCGAGGTCGGTGGGCAGGGTGAGCTCCAGTCCGACGCCCGGGTGTACCTCCATCTGCCGGGCCGCTGCCGCATCGAGGCCAGCGGACCGGAGACCGGCAAGGTGGCGGTGGTGCAGTCCGGTGGCCAGCTGAAGAGCGAGGGCCCGGCAGTCCCGGCGCTGGGGGCGGGCTTGGGCGAGCTGTGCGCGCTCTTCGGTGCTCGCAGCGCCGGCGAGGGGCGGGACGACCTCGAGGCCCACCTCAAGAAGCGCGGGGTCAACCTGGGAAACGCCTGGCTCGCGCGCTTCGGGGGCCAGGTGGCCTACGTGGTGGGCGGGCAGAAGGACGGCGATCCCCAGTTCTGGGTCTTCAAGGACAGCTGGCTGCCGGCCCGCATCCGCTGGAGCGAGGGCGGCATGCAGTGGGACGTCCGCTTCGTGGACTACAACTCGCCCGCGGGGGACTGGTTCCCTCGTGTGGTCGAGGTGTCACGGAACGGCGAGCGACAGGTCCGCTTCACCACGCTGGCGGGCGATCCGCGGGCGAGCGTCCCGGACCGCCTCTTCTGACGGAGCCGACCCCGGTGGCGACCGAGCAGCTCGCCTCGGTGGCGGTGGGGCGCCCGGTGAGGGGGCCCTTCACCTACCTCGTTCCCCCCGAGCTCGCCGGGCGGCTCCAGCGCGGGCAGCGGCTCCTGGTTCCCTTCGGGCGGGGACGCGCGCTCGGCTTCTACCTGGGGCCGGGGCGCGCGCCGGACGGCGGCGAGACGCTCCGCCCGGTCTCGGCGCTGCTGGAGGAGACGCCCGCCCTCCCCGACGACGTGCTCGGCCTGGTGGAGTTCGCCGCGAGCTACTACCGCCATCCGCTGGGAGAGGCGCTCCGGGCCGCGCTCCCGCCGGGACTGGCCGACCCGGAGGAGGGGCCCGCCCCGAGCCCGGAGGTGGCGCGCACGGTGGCGGTGGTGGGGGCGCCCTCGGTCGAGGCGCTGCGCCGGGCCCCGGCCCAGGCGGCGACGCTCGGGTATCTCCTCGCCGTCGGAGGGAGAGCCGAGCTGGACGAGCTGGGTCGCGCGGTCCCGGGCGCGCGGGCGGCGGTGCAGCGGCTGGTCGAGCGCGGCTGGGTGAGGGTGGAGGAGCGCGCGGTCGAGCCCACCGTGGCCGACGGGCTCGGGCAGGTCCGCCCGGAACGGCTGACCGACGCCCAGGCGGCGGCGCTCGCCGAGATCGAGGGCGCCCTCGACGCCGGCGGCTTCCAGCCCTTCCTGCTCCAGGGCGTCACCGGCAGCGGGAAGACCGAGGTGTACCTCCGGGCCGCCGAGCACGCGCTCGCCCGCGGCGGCGGAGCGCTGGTGCTGGTCCCGGAGATTGCCCTCACCCCTCAGCTGGTGGGCCGTTTCCGGAGCCGCTTCGGAGCCTCGGTCGCGGTTCTGCACAGCGGGCTTCGCGATCGCGAGCGGCTCCTGCACTGGAAAGGTCTGCGCGCGGGCGCGGTCCGGCTCGCGGTCGGCGTGCGCTCGGCGGTGTTCGCTCCGGTGCGCGACCTCGCGCTCCTGGTGGTGGACGAGGAGCACGACCCGTCCTTCAAGCAGGACGAGAAGCTTCGCTATCAGGCGCGCGACCTGGCGGTCGTCCGCGCAAAGCAAGCCGGCGCCACCGT
>Ga0335077_10013939_pt1 | contig 10049 bp, 6 predicted proteins | sample Lox_Sample_31_FD_207151 | JGI IMG/M metagenome (GOLD analysis project Ga0335077, IMG submission 207151) | Soil microbial communities from Loxahatchee National Wildlife Refuge, Florida, United States - Lox_Sample_3.1 | ecosystem: Environmental > Terrestrial > Soil > Wetlands | place: USA: Florida...
GCGGTACTCGGGCACGAAGGAGTTTTCGACGATGATATCCTTGCTGCCGGTGCCCTTGAGGCCGGCAACATGCCAGTTGTCATCGATTCGATATTGATCGCCCAGCAACAGAAAAGATCTGAAATCGGGCACCGGTTTGCCGAACACGTCGCGGGTGCCGCAAATCGCGCCCAGCATCACGCCGTGGCAATGATCGCACCCGGACGAGAACGACCATCGTCCCGAAAGCTTGTAGCCGCCGGCCACCTTCTCGGCCTTGCCGGTAGGGTTGTAAGATGAGGAGTGCATCATAGCGGGGTCCTTACCCCACATTTCCTGCTGCGCTCTTTGATCAAAAAGAGCGAGCTGCCACGGATGTAGTCCGATCACTCCCGCGATCCACGCGGCCGACGGCGACACGCGCGCAAGCTCCATTATGGCGTCGACGAATTCCATCAGCGACACTTCGCCGCCACCCCAGCGCGCGGGCTGCAACGATCGCAGGAAGCCATTATCGAGCAGGATCTCCCAAGTGCTGTCGGCGAGCCGTCTAAGCCGGCTGTCCTCAGGGGCAGTTTCGGCGAGTTGAGGCGCGATCTGGTTTGCCTTTTCGACGAGTGTCATTTGCTAGTCACCTTCCGGGCGTATCACTGCTTCGATTGTGCCGATCCGATCGATCTCTACGCGTACCTTGTCACCTGCCTTGAGGAATTGCGGCGGCCGCATCGCGCCACCAACACCGCCCGGAGTGCCGGTGAAGATCAGGTCACCCGGTTCGAGCGTCATCGCTTCACTGAGATGCGCAATCTGGTCGTAGACGTTGAACACCAAATTTTCGGTATTAGAGTTCTGCCTCCGCTCGCCGTTGACGAAGCAGCGGATGCCCATTGTGTGAGGATTGCGGAGTTCGTCTGCCGTAACGATCCAGGGTCCTATGGGCGCATGCGTGTCGAACGACTTGCCGAGCACCCATTGCGGTGTTCTGAGCTGCCAGTCGCGTACTGAGACGTCATTGCCCACGCAGTAGCCGAAGATGACCTCGGCGGCGCTTTGCTTCGGAACGTGCCGACAACGCTTACCGACGACAACTACCAGTTCGGCTTCGTAATCCACCATTGGCGACGCATGCGGAATCTCGACCGGAGCGAACGGTCCGTTGATAGCCGTCACGGCCTTGGTGAACCAAACCTGATGGGGCGGTGTCTCGTGCCCGGATTCCTTGATGTGGTCGGCGTAGTTGAGGCCGATGCCCATCACTTTGCCGGGCCGCGCCACGGGCGCGAGTAGCCGAACCTTTGCCAAGGCGACATCCGGCGCGCTCTGCGCGACGACCATTTGTACCTCACCGCTCAAATCGCGCCATTGCTTGATTACTTCGATTGTGTTGTCGGATAGCGAAGGAAAACGCCGGCTCAGGTCGACGACCCCCTCGCCCTTAACAGCACCCAGCTTGGCGCCGTCACGGTCTTCGTACCTGACTATCTTCACTGCTCAACTCCTTTACGATCCCATGGAGCTTGGCGGCATCGGTCCCCACTGGGTGGCTACAACTTCCCGAATTGACGAGATGCGTGAGCCCCATGACGCGTCCAGCAGGTCGCCGTCGGTCCAATGCTCAAGAGTGTGCCCCCAGGGGTCGCGCCAGTAGTCGAAGATTTGGCTTCCAAGTAGATGGCGTCCGACACCCCATTCGTGACGGCGGCCCTTCTGTTTGAGGAAATCATGGCCGCACATCAGGTCGTCGAAATCCGTTACTTCGAAAGCGGCATGATTGAATCCGGCTTTGCCGGTGCCCAGCAAAAACACGGTGTGATGGTCAGTCGGAATAGGTCCGCGGTCGCAGCGCAAAAACGCGCCGAGCACCTGGTCCGAAGATCCGAGATTGATCTCGTCCGAAGTAATCAGCCCCAAGCGCGACTTGTACCAGGCTTCCGACTCGCGGAAGTCTCTCACGTTCAGCACGCAATGGCCGAGCCGCTTCACATGTGAAGGTCCCTTGGTGAGGCGTTTGAGCGTGTTTAGCCGCGGCGTCGCGTATGCGTCGTTCATGGGTTCCCGCGCAGGCGCGTCGATTCGCGCAACTGGTGTCCGTCCGGCGACGACTTCGATCCGGAAGCCATTGGGATCGGTGAGCCGCACGACGGAGCCGCCACCGGGCCCATCCAGAGGATCGATCGTGGCCTTCTCTTCTTGCGCAAGGGTTTCGAGGTCTCGAATCGACGCAGCTTCGAATCCGGCGGCGAGGAATCGCGACTCGCCCTGATGGGTCATGTGAAGAAACGGGTCTCCGTCAAGGCCGCGCATGTAGAGAGCGTCGCGGGATCGTTCGGCACGGACCATCCCGAAGTCGGTCAGAAACGCTTCCATTTCATCCAGATCGGGCACGCTGAACCTGACGTATGCGACATCCTGAATTTTGATTGCCATTGGGCGTTCCTTAAGGTTGCGCGAGGACTGACTCAATTGAAGCGCGCATGACGCGCTCCGCCTCTGCGCGCTTCAGACCAAGACCGTGAAGCAAAACGGTGCCGAGTCCCTGTGCGAATTCGCGCACACGGTCCGACGGTAAGTCGGGCGCGCGGTTCATCCCGGCCATGAACACACCGATGACATAGGCGACCACGATGTCTTCCGAAGTCGCGACGAGCCGGTGCTGGGCCAGGCCTTCGGCGGCATCGCCGCGCACTCCGGAGTTGATGGGGGCCGCAGGATCGGTTGCGCGCGGAAAAAGCCTCATCATCGTGACCGCCTCCTGTGGGGAGCTGATACTCAGGCGCAACACGCTGCAGAATGCGCGCGCTATTCTCTGCGCGGAATCCCTGACGCCCTCATTCACACGCTCGATTTCGCCTTCAATCCGCGCTCGCGTTTTCGATGCGAGTTCCCGTTCGAGAGCGTCTTTGTCCGGGAAGTAGTTGTAGAAGGTACCCCTGGCGACGTCCGCCCGCGCGACGATTTCATCGACACTCAACGCATCCATGCTGCGTGACACGAGCAGTGAGCGCGCCGCGTCCAAAAGAGACTGGCGGGTCGCGAGCTTACGCCGATCGCGCCGACCCAAGGCCCTCGGTGGCGTCTCTTTCGCTGTGCGGATCTGCTCTGCCTTCACTATTTGTCTCCTTTGCTGACAAGTCTGTCTTTATTTGACAGATATGTCATCTTTAGATACAAGTGTCATCGAAGTCAAGAGGGCCACTGCTGGCGGGCTCAGTGCGGTCAGCGGTCAAGGTGTTGAATTCGATGCGAAGCCGGTTGGTCATTACTGAGCGTGACTGTCATCCGAAATCCGGTGGAAACCCCGCCGAAGTTAAAGCGACTCGTGGTCGGAGATTACAGACGCTATTTGGAAACTTAGCGAAGACTATGTCATCAGGCGCCCGGCAACTAGACACCTGTGCCATCAAAATTGAGGCGGAGCTATCGAATCTTGCTGCACAGCGCGCAGCAACATTGCGGCTGACGTCCGGCGCCCGTTCGGCTGATTGGCGCGAAAGGCTACACCCGCACAACAGCTTGTATCCGAAAGAGTCAGGGGGGGAATGCCGAGTTATCTATTCGATGTGCCGTCTCCCAATTGTTTGGCACGAAATTTCCTTACCCTCGAAATCTATGTGTGAACCCTGCCTCTCGCTGTCGAGGCGCACGCGAAGGTGCGCGACCACAGGAGCTCATACGATGGCAGAAAAGGCGATCGCCATTACAGGTGCAAAGGATGAAATCGCAAAGGTGGCGGCGAGAAGTTCTTCTATCGTGCGCCCTTCGCCGAGGAAGCCCGAGGGTGGGGCGCGCGAGCCTGCAGCCGGCTTTGATTTCGTTAATTTCACCAAGCTCATTGAGGTTCGGGCGAAGAGCGTGGGGTTGTTCGGGGCAAATTTGAGCCCGGCCTGTCGTCGGGACAGCGGCCCTCTGAGCGAACTGGCTGATCGCATTTCGTGGACTCCAGCGCGCGTATTCGCGTGGCCCCTTGTACCGTTCGTCCTGACGCTCGTCCTAGCTTTGATAGGTTGCGGTTCAATTCACCTCAATCCCGACTCGGAACTGGCGCCCTCCGAGAAAGCGGAGAACGTCTGGACACCACCTCCCTCCACCGAGGCATCGAATAGTTCTTTCGCAGTTGAGCAACTTCGGGGCCTTGAAGAAAAAGGTACACTTCAAACATCAGGCAAACAGACCTACGACCTACCCTCACTCGTGGACCTTGCCTTAAGGATGAGTCCCCAGACCCGGCACGCTTGGTACGTGGCTCTCGAAGATGAAGCCCAGCTCGGCCGGTCACAGGCCAGTAATTACCCCATGGCCCAAGCAGAGGCTGAGGGCGGCTACTTCAAGCTGCCAATCGAGTTTCCCGGGCAAACTCTGGTTATCCGCAATAATGCCTTTTTCCCTCAATTTAAGGTCAGCTACGATTTACTCGACTTCGGCCGCACTCGCGCAGATGAGCGAAAGGCCCGCGAAGAGCTAATCGCGGCAAACTTTAACTTCAATCAGGCGATCCAGGATGTCGTCTTCAATGTAGAAAGATCGTTCTATGTTCTTGCGGCAGCGATTGCCGACGTGAGTGCAGCGGAGGCTAACCTCAAGCTCGCGAAGATCGCCCTGGCTTCGGTCGAGGAGCGTCATCAAGTCGGCCTCGCGACCAAGCCGCAAGTCCTGCTGGCAAAGCAGGTGGAGGCGCAGGCGGTCTACGATCTCGAGAATGCAAGGTCGGCGGTGCACGATGCCGAAGCGGGCCTCCGTCAAACCGTCGGTGTTCCGGCCGACGCCAACATCAATATCGACGCCGGTCAGTTGGATCGGCTGCCCAAAAATCTAAGTGACGATGTTGAGGCGCTCATTGCCGATGCGATCAGAAGGCGCCCCGATCTTGCCGCCCAAATCGCTGCAGTCCGAGCCGGTGATGCCGCCGTCGCGCGCGCGAGGGCGGAGTTTTACCCCGAAATCAGCGTTGGCGGGAACTATGGGCAGGCAATCTGGAATTACACGGTCAACGGCGGACACAGTCAGAACCTGAACCAACCGTTTTATGGGGCAGGGTTAACAATGCGGTGGAATCTTTTCACCGGATTCGATCGATACTACGCCGCAGAGAAGGCAACTGCGGAGAAAGGCGCGGCCCTCTCGGAGCTCAGGTCGCTTCAACTTAACGTCATCGCCGGAACCTGGACCGCCTATTATGATTTCCTCTCCGCGAAGAAGAAACGCGATGCCGCTCAGGCCCTGCTGAATTCATCCGAAGAGTCGTATGCAGCCAACTTCGAAAGCCATCGGTATGGTCTCGCCACGATCACTGACCTTATTTCGGCCGAGAAGGACGTCATGTCCGCGCGATACACGCTCATCCAAAGTAAGGCAGATCTTCTCATCTCGTCCTGCAACCTGCTTCACGCCGTCGGTGCATCGTCTCGGTCTAGCGGGTCGATACCATGAACCTCGATCGCAAACACATTGCTCAGCTCCGGTGTGAGGCGAACTAACGTGGCATCCTTTGGATTCCTACAGAAACGCGCTTGGTGGGTAAGAGCCACGCTGATTGTCGCTGCCGGCGTAATTGCGTTTCTCGCTTGGGAGCTTCTCAAGCCAAAAGGCTTGCCGGAAGGTTTCGCAGGCGGAAACGGCCGCATCGAAGCGACCGAGATCGACGTTGACGCCAAAATTGCGGAACGTATCCGGACCGTCACGGTGCATGAAGGTGATCTCGTCCGCCCCGAGCAGCTTCTAGTCCAAATGAACACCGACGTGCTCATGGCACAGCGCAGGGAAGCGGAAGCCCAGCTTCAGAGCGCGCTGGACAGCGTCGCCACCGCTGAGAGCCGGCTGGCGCAACGACGCGCCGAGAAGACCGCGGCCATCGCAGTTATAGCGCAACGGAAAGCAGAACTTGATGCTGCTGAGAAATACTTCCTCCGAACCCAGGCCCTGGCGCCGAAGGACTTCGTCACCGTGCAGAATCTCGATAACGCTCGCGCAGATTTTAAGAGTAAGGAGGCTGCGGTGAGCACGGCCGAGGCAGATGCCGCGGCTGCCGACGCTGCAGTCCATTCGGCCATCTCTGAAGTCCTCGACGCGCGGTCGAAGGTGGACGCCGAACGGGCGACCATTCAGCGCATCCAGGCGAATATCGACGACAGCGAGCTTCGTTCGCCGGTGGACGGACGCGTGCAGTACCGCGTTGCGGAGCCGGGCGAGGTCCTCCCCGCGGGTGGGCGTGTGCTGAATCTGATCAATCTGGAAGACGTGTATATGACCTTCTTCCTGCCCGACAAACTGGCCGGGCAAGTAGCCGTTGGCGCCGAGGCGCGGATCGTACTCGACGCCTTCCCCCAGATTGTCATCCCGGCAACAATATCCTTTGTCTCTAGCGTTGCGCAGTTCACTCCCAAGACGGTGGAGACAGTGGAAGAACGCCAAAAGCTTACGTTCCGGATCAAAGCGCAGATCGCACCTGAGTTACTCCGCCAGTACCTCAGCCAGGTCAAGACGGGCCTGCCCGGCATGGCTTATGTCCGGCTTGATCCGCACGCCACGTGGCCCAGCGATCTGCAGACCCGGCTGCCACCGCCACTACCGCAGCCAATTCTCCACGCACAATGAACAACGTTCAGCAAAATATGCCGCCGGTCGCCCGGCTTCGCGACGTGAGCCTGCGTTACGGAAAAACGCTGGCATTAGACCGAATTACGTTGGATGTGCCGGCAAACTGCATGGTGGGCGTCATCGGTCCAGACGGCGTTGGCAAGTCGAGTATGCTTTCGCTGCTCGCCGGCGCGCGCGCGATACAGACCGGGCAGATCGCGGTGCTCGGCGGAGATATGGCCTCGGCGGAGCATCGCCGGGCGGTGTGTCCGCGCATCGCATATATGCCGCAGGGCCTTGGCGGGAATCTCTACGCAACGCTGTCGGTGTTCGAGAACATCGATTTCTTTGGCCGCTTGTTCGGTCATTCTCTGGAGAAGCGCAAACGACGCATTGCCCAGCTCCTGGAGAGCACAGGCTTGGCCCCGTTTGTAGATCGGCCTGCCGGCAAGCTCTCCGGCGGGATGAAGCAGAAGCTTGGCCTATGCTGCGCTCTCATCCACGACCCGGACTTTCTGATCCTCGATGAACCGACCACCGGCGTTGATCCGCTTTCACGACGCCAATTCTGGGAACTGATCGCGCGCATTCGGGCAGAGCGCCTCGGCATGAGCGTCATGGTGGCTACCGCCTACATGGAGGAAGCCGCGCAGTTCGACTGGCTGATGGCGATGGATGCCGGCCGCGTGCTCGCAACCGGTTCGCTGCAAGAACTGCTTTCGCACACCAGCACGACTTCGCTGGAGGACGCCTTTATCGCACTACTGCCTGAAGAAAAACGGCGCGGCCACCGCACGATCAAGATCAAACCGCGACCGGTCACGGAGAGCGGCGCCGTCGCCATTAAAGCCGAGAATCTGACGCAGCGATTTGGCAACTTTGTGGCCGTGGATCACGTCAGCTTCGTTATTGAACGCGGTGAAATTTTCGGTTTCCTCGGCTCCAACGGTTGCGGTAAGACGACCACTATGAAGATGCTGACCGGGCTGCTCCCACCGACCGAGGGGCAAGCTTGGTTATTCGGTCAGCTGCTCGATCCAAACGACATGGGGACCCGCCGCCGGGTCGGTTACATGTCGCAGAGTTTCTCGCTCTATACCGAATTGACCGTCCGCCAGAACCTCGAACTTCATGCGAAGCTTTTCGAGGTACCGCCCAACATGATCCAGGCGCGGGTTGAGGAGGCCGTGCAGCGGTTCGATTTGGCGTCGGTCATAGACGTGCTTCCGGCCGCTCTGCCGATGGGCCAACGCCAGCGCCTTTCGCTGGCAGTGGCGATGATCCATCACCCGGAGATGCTTATCCTGGACGAGCCCACTTCCGGAGTCGACCCGGTCGCACGTGATGGCTTTTGGGAAATCCTGCTCGAGCTTTCGCGCCGCGACCAGGTCACCATCTTTGTATCGACGCATTTCATGAACGAGGCCATGCGCTGTGATCGCATATCATTGATGAATGCCGGGAAGGTTCTCGTCAGTGATGCGCCCGGCGCGATAATCAAGAAGCGCGAAGTAGCAACACTGGAGGACGCCTTTATCGCTTATCTCGAAGAAGCGACGGGCGTAACCTTGCAGACCGCGTCCTCATCCAAGCCTGCGGCATTATCAAATGCTGCGGCATCCGCCGGCGCTCGAACATCTGAACAGGGCCCGTCGGAAAAAGAAGAAGCAAAAACCCGTTCAGGCTTCCATTTTCAACGGATGTTCAGCTACGCGCGCCGCGAGGCGCTCGAACTGCGACGAGATCCGATGCGCGCGGCGCTCGCGCTGGTCGGGACCCTGATCCTCATGCTGGTGATTGGGTATGGCATCAGTTTGGACGTCGAACACCTGGCATTCGCCGTCTTGGATCGAGATCAAACCGAAACCAGCAATAACTATGCGCTTCAATTCATCGGCTCACCACGTTATTTTGTAGAGCACGCTCCGATTCGCGATTACGCAGATCTGGACCGGCGGATGCGTTCAGGCGAGCTGAGTCTCGCCATCGAGATCCCCCCCCATTTCGGACGCGATCTGGCACGTGGCCGAACTGCGCAGATCGGAGCATGGATCGACGGCGCCAATCCCACCCGCGGCGAGACCGTCCGCAGCTACGTTCAGCTTGTACATTCACAATGGCTGAGCAAGGTGGCAGCCCGTGTATCGCATATAGCAGGGGTCTCGTCCGAGAAAACACCTGGCGCATCCCCCGAGAACGCTCAAGCGACGATCGAAATTCGTTACCGCTATAATCCGGACGTCAGGAGCCTGCCCGCAATGGTGCCGGCGGTTATCCCGCTGCTGCTCATGATGATCCCCGCGATGCTAGCCGCTCTCAGTGTAGTGCGTGAAAAGGAGCTTGGCTCCATCGTCAATCTCTACGTTACCCCGGTGACCCGGCTTGAGTTCCTGCTTGGCAAACAGCTTCCGTATGTAGCCGTCGCTATGGTGAATTTCGTGCTGCTGGTGTTAATGGGAATCTGGGTGTTCGGGGTGCCGCTCAAGGGCAGTTTTTTAGCTTTGGCAGTAGGGACCCTGTTGTATGTGAACGCCGCAACCGCCTTTGGCCTCCTGATATCCAGCTTCACTCGCAGCCAGATTGCAGCGATTTTCGGGACCGCAATACTAACACTTATTCCGGCTATGCAGTTCTGTGGGATTCTCGACCCAGTGGCTTCCCTTGAAGGAGTGGGAAAGCTTGTCGGCGAAATCTATCCCACTACTTATTACCTGACCTTAGCGCGGGGAACTTTTTCCAAGGCGCTGGGCTTCTGGAATTTGCGTTTGTTCTACATCCCGTTGCTGCTCATTGGGCCGCTTTTGGTCGCGATGACTACGCTCCTGTTGAAGAAGCAGGAGGTTTGAGCGATGCGCCTAGCGAATATTCTGAATCTTGGCATCAAAGAACTTCGCAGCCTGGCCCATGATCCGGTCATGATAACGCTGATTATCTATGCGTTTACCCTTTCAGTTTACGCGGTGGCCACGGCGATCCCGGAAACGCTCAGCAAAGTTCCGATCGCTATTGTCGACGAGGATCAGTCGCAGCTTTCCGCGCGGATCATCGATGCTTTCTTCCCACCTCAGTTTATGCCGCCTGCGCTCATCAGCCGGACCGGAATGGATGCCAGGATGGATGCCGGGTCTGATACCTTCGCTGTGGATATCCCGCCAGACTTCGAACGCGATGTCATGGCGGGCCGAAACCCACGGGTCCAACTTAATGTCGATGCGACGCGCATGCACCAGGCATTCACCGGGAGCGCGTATATTCAGAATATCATTCTCGGCGAGATAGACACCTTCGTAAAACGCTACGGCGCTTCCGGGCTGCAGCCGGCGGGAGGATATCCGCGATACGGTCGAGGAACCACAGCTGGTGCATTTGCGGGACGTTCGACCGAATCCGAAGAGTGGCCGCAGAGGGGGGTCGAAGCGCCGGATCTTGCTCTCAATACGCGCTTCAATCCGAACCTCGACAGGTCATGGTTTGGCGCGGTGATCGAAATCATCAAC